>Ga0247830_10000542_pt1 | contig 13796 bp, 13 predicted proteins | sample 12C_Control_Day5_FD_207766 | JGI IMG/M metagenome (GOLD analysis project Ga0247830, IMG submission 207766) | Soil microbial communities from agricultural site in Penn Yan, New York, United States - 12C_Control_Day5 | ecosystem: Environmental > Terrestrial > Soil > Agricultural land | place...
GTCGTGATCCAGCGTCACCAGCGTGCGGCCCAGTTGACGGGCGAGGCGGTAGTGCTCGCTATCCGGCGCGCGCCGGAGCTCGTGGTGTTCCATCACGAAGAAGACATCCCAGCCGAGCCTGACGCGCATGAAGGTGACGACGCCGTTGGGGATGTTCGCGTCGGCGTAGACGCGCGGATGCGACGACTCCGCCGCCAACGGCGCCAGCTCTGAAGCCAACGTACCCATAGTTGTGGATCGGCCCCGATGCCGGCAATCACCTGTGACGATCGATCTCCGCCGGCTCGTTCTCTATCGGTTTCTCACTGCCTGCTGTCTGCGCCTGGCGGAGCAGATCCGCGACGAGCGCGTCGCGCTTGTGCACCAGGTCTTTCCGCTGCCGCCGGCTGTGCGTCGAACCAACGGCGTACTCGCAGAAGAGCGGGAAGCCGATTGTCGAATCGACGTACGAAACCACGGTATCGGGCAGAACGCCGGGATTCACCTTGCCCCAGCTGACGGCCTCGGCTGGAGTCGCTCCCGAGAGCCCGCCCCAGACGACCTGGTCAGTCGTGAACTGGATGAAGTAATCGTTGCCGCCTTTGGGAATGCCGTACACCTCCCACAGCGTGGGTTGGCCCTGCAGGTAGAAGTTTTTCGGGGAGCCGCCGCCGAGGATCACGCAGCCGTTCTTCTTCCCCGCGAGCACGATCGCGCACACCTCGTTGACGTCCCGATTGGGATCGATCATCAGCGTGCTGCCATTCATCAGCTCGTGGTAGGCGATGTTCATCCCGATCGAGCTGTCGCCCGGCGAAGAGGTGTAGATCGGCACGCCTGACTTCGCGGCATGCGCGACGACGGAGTATTCCTCGCATCCAGGATTTTTCTCGAGCAGGTCGAGGCCGAGGCGATAGTGAAGGTCGGACGAAGGCATCGGACCTGAGAGTTTCGATCTGACGAGGAAGTCGCGGATGTAGGCGTCGGTCTCGAGCAGCACCGTCGCGGGGAACAGTACGTCATAGATCCTGATGATCCCGTGTTCGTACAACTCCACGTCGTCGAGGAACGGTGATCCGCGGTGCAGCGAGAAGTTCAGCGCGTAGTGCAGGTCGTGGTACAGGTTGGCGCCCGTGCTGATGATGAAATCGACGAGACCGCGTTCCATCATCTCGATGATGCAGCCGCCGAGACCGGCCGGGGTGAGCGCTCCCGCGACCGTCAGGCCGATCGTCGTGTCGTGTTCGGGCGCGAGCATCTTCTCGCTGAAGATGTGGCAGGCCTCCGACAGGCGCCCTGCGTTGAACGCCTGAAAACCATGATCGATCAGGTGCCGGACCTCGGCGCTGCCGCGCGGCCGGTAGTACTTGATGACTTTTCCGCTGAGATAATTGCCGGCGCCCTGCCCCTTCGCGCCGGGTGCTCGGTGGGGCACTCGAAACCTCCGAAGTAGTGACTAGCATACTTCGTAAGGGAGCTTGACAGAGCGGCTCGTCCGGAGCACTGTAAGCGCACTTTTCAAGGCGGACTCGCAAAATGCAGGAACCCGTTCTCGTTGAGGGGAACACGGCACTCTGGTGGTTTGCCTTTGCTCTGATCGTCGTCGTGGCGCTCGTCGCTGCCCTCTTCTGGCTCAAGGGACGGCCCCGGCCAGGACAGCATGTGTTCCGGGCGAGCCGATTCAGCAAAGGCAATTTCATGTTCCCCACGCAGGTGATCGTCACCCCGACGAGCCTGCTCCACTTCAAGCCGGAGCTTTTCGGCGGACGCGAGCACTCGATCCATATCAACCACATCTCGTCGGTCGTCATCGACCGCAATCTGTTCTTCTCCGACATTCTCATCGAGACGTCGGGCGGCACGAGCCCGGTGCGGTGTCACGGTCACAAGAAGAGGGACGCGATCACCATGAAGGACTTGATCGAACGGTTCCAGTCTGAGTACTACCGCCGTAATCCGGAATCGACCGGCGGCGCGGGACGAGCGTGACGTCCGACACCCGCGTGCTGCCGCTGGTCTCTCACGGCGAAGATCTCGAGCTGCGCTTTCAGGCGCTCGTCCAGTCACCGCTGCGCGCCGGTCTTCTCCGGTTCCTCTCCAGCCACCGAGACAGTGTCTACGACGTGCCCGCGCTGATGCAGACGTTCGGCCGCATGCGGCTCGACATCGAGAACTGTCTTGGCGAGCTCGTGACCTTCGGACTGGTCGAGCAGCGCACCGACACGCAGCCGACGCGCTTCACGTTCCGCGCCCCCGATCAGGAAACCGTCAACGGCCTGCTCGAAGGGTTCCTCGAGCGGCGGCCGGCGATCAGTCATGAAGACCGATCGCCCGCCGTCCGCCGCTTCCGCGAGTTGATCGGCACCGACGACAAAATGCTGGTGGTCTTCGAGTGGATCCGGACCGCCGCGAAGAGCGACATCGCCGTCCTGATCCTCGGCCCGACGGGGTCAGGCAAGGAGCTCGTCGCGCGGATGATTCACGAGCTGAGTCGCCGCTCGGCCAATCGCCTGCAGACGGTCAACTGCGCAGCGCTCCCGGAGAACCTGTTCGAATCGGAGCTGTTCGGCTACGAAAAGGGTGCATTCACGGGGGCACAGGAGCGCAAGCTCGGGCGGCTCGAGCTCGCAAACCGCGGCACGCTCTTTCTCGACGAAATCGGCGATCTCGCGCTGCTCGCGCAGGCAAAATTGCTCCGCGCTCTCGAGGAACGCCGAATCGAGCGCCTGGGCGGCAATGAACCGATCGACATCGATTTCCGGCTCGTCTCCGCCACCAACAAGCCGCTCGATCTTCTGGTGCGGGAGGGGCGCTTTCGTGAGGATCTCTACTACCGCATCAACGCGTTCTCGATCCGGCTTCCATCCCTGCGCGAACGTGCGGCTGACATCCCCGTCCTCGCGCAGCGTGCGCTTGCGCGGCACTGCGAGGCCAACCAGCTCGAGACCGACGCAAAAGTGTTGTCGAAGGAAGCGCTCGATCTGCTGTCCCGCTATCATTGGCCGGGCAACATCCGGGAACTGGAGAGCACGCTGTCGCGAGCCGCGATGTCCTCGCGTGGCCGCACCATCCGGCCGGGAGACATCGAGCTGCTCCACGCGCGAGACGCCTTGCCGTCCCGCTCAGGAGAACACCTCGGTTCGCTCGCGGAGGCGGAACGCGCGCACATCCGTCGGGTGCTCGATGCGGTCGGCTGGAACAAGAAGCACGCGGCGCAGGTTCTGGAGATCAGCCGCGGCACGCTTTACCGTAAGATTCTCGAATACGGGTTAGAAGGTTGACACCGTCGGGTCCATCAGCGGCCTGGCTTTCGTGACGAAACGCGGAGCCGGGAACGCCCTTACTGGAGCTGCGTCTTGTGTTCCAGAATGACACACCTGGGTCATTCAACCGCCTCACAGGGTGCGTCGTCTTACGCCTCTAAAGGCCACCGTAGCAATAGAATACGCGCACGTGCCGTTTGGCGCTCCCGCGGCAATCGGCTTGCAGCAGTGTCGCGCTTCAACCGGATCAATATTCCGCACATGGCTCGACGCACTCTTGTCCTGCTTTTCGCCATCCTCCTCATGGCCGCGCCGACTTTTGCGGCGCCGAATGCCATTGTGGATACGGCGCTTGCCGCCCGCGCCCAGTCGCCGCGCGGCAGCTCGCAGGTCATCATCACCACCACCGGCGCTCAACGAGCGGACGCCGCGATCGAACGGGTTGGCGGCACACCCGGACGCTTCCTGCCAGGGCTCGGGCAGGTGGCAACTATTCCCGATTCCGCGCTGCTCAAGCTCGCGGCCAGCCCAGACATCATCAGCATCACGCTCGACCGCCCCGTCACGGGAGCTGTCGAAACGACGGAATCCACGGCGGACGCCGGCAAGATTGCCGGAACGCTCGGCTTCGATGGCAGCGGCGTCGGCGTGGCCATTATCGATTCCGGCGTCGCGAACTGGCACGACGATCTCGGTGCCGGAACGGTCATCCATTTTGTCGACTTCGTCGGCGACCTCATGGCGCCACATGACGACTACGGGCACGGAACGCACGTCGCCGGCGTGATCGCGGGAAACGGCTACGACTCTGGCGGCGCTCGCCGGGGCGTTGCCCCGGGAGCCCATCTCGTCGTGCTCAAGGTGCTCGACGAAGCGGGCGACGGTCACATCAGCGATGTCATCGCCGCGATCGATTACGCGATCGAACAGCGCAATCGCTTCAACATCCGCGTGATCAACCTCTCGGTTTCGGCAGGTGTCCACGAGTCCTACAAGACGGACCCACTCACGCTCGCGGCCAAGCGTGCCGTCGACGCCGGCATCGTCGTGATCACGGCGGCAGGAAATCTGGGACGCTCTGCGAAGGGCACCGTCCAGTACGGCGGCATTACCTCGCCCGGGAATGCGCCGTGGGTGTTGACCGTCGGCGCAGCCGATCAGCACAAGACCGCTTCACGGATGGACGACACGGTCGCTCAGTTCAGTTCCAGAGGTCCGACGTACATCGATGAGGAGGTCAAGCCCGACATCGTCGCACCCGGCGTCGGCATCGAATCCCTCGCGGACCCGAGCAGCACGATCTTCAAAGAGAACCCGCAGGCGCGGATCGCGGGGAGCGTGGATACCGTCACGGCGCCGTATATCAGTCTGACGGGGACGAGCATGGCCGCACCTGCTGTTGCCGGCACGGTGGCGCTGATGCTCGAAGCGAATCCGAAACTGACGCCCAATCTCGTGAAGGCGGTTCTTCAGTACACGGCGGAACGTCGAAGTCGCTACGACATCGTCTCGCAGGGAGGCGGGTTCCTGAACGCGCGCGGTGCCGTGCAACTCGCGGTCGAACTCGCGGGTGAGCGGCCGGCGACGACCGATCCCAGCCGGTGGAGTCGGCAGATCGTCTGGGGCAGCCGGCGCATCGCCGGAGGCGTTCTGACGATGAACGCCAATGCGTGGAACACGACCGTCACGTGGGGCGCGACGGCGACCGCCGAGGGCGACGCGATCGTATGGGGCACGGTGCCCGACTCGGGCGCAGCATGGACGGTGGCCGCCGAGCGTAGCGCAGGAACGGACAATGCGCCCGAGGCGGTACACCAGCCGCAGAAGAGCGCTGACGCTCTTCGCGTCCGGGCAGCAGCGTTGCCCGGGGGCGGGAGCGACTGAAGATGAAGTCGCTGCCAGTCGGCGCACGGCTGTTCGTTGGCGCGGTCATCGCCGCCGGTGCAGTCCTCTGTGCGGCCGTTTTGCCGCTCAGCACCGATCGTCCGTTCCTCTTCGCCGTGATGGCGGCGTTGTCAGCCATGACCTCCGTTCTCAAGGTCACGTTGCCGCTGCCGCGCAGTGCATCGACAATGTCCGTTTCGTATGCCGTCGATTTCGCCGCGCTGCTGATGCTGGGGACCGAGCAGACGGTGATCATTGCCGCGATCAGTGCGCTGTGCCAGTGCAATTTCCGCATTAGAGAACCCAACCCGCCGCACCGCACGCTGTTCAGCATGGCGACGCTGGTGATCACGGTGTTTGCGGCGGGCTCCGTGTATCGGATGACTGGAGGCGTTCCCGGTCGCCTCGATCTGTGGCTCGGGTTGTCTTCTATCGGTGCCGCGGCCGCGACGTACTTCATCGTCAATACGTTTCTCGTGGCGACTGCCATTGCGCTCTCGACACAAGCATCGGTCGTCAAGGTGTGGAACCAGGACTTTCTCTGGGGCGCGCCTGGATACTTCGTCGGCGCCGCGGTCTCTGCGTCGTTCGTGCTGCTCCAGCAGTTCTCGAGCCACGCGCTCATGCCGTTCGCCCTCGTTCCGCTCTACCTCACCTATCGCAGCTACAAGATCTACCTCGGCCGAATCGAGGAGGAGCAGCTTCAGGTCAAGCGCGTGGCAGACCTGAACTTCGCCACGATCGAAGCGCTCGCACTGGCGATCGACGCCAAGGACCAGACCTCCCAGTCGCACATCCGCCGCGTGCAGCTCTATGCCACGGCGCTGGCGCGCGAGCTCGAGATGTCGGAACACGACATTCAGGGCGTAAAGACAGCGGCGCTGCTGCACGATATCGGCAAGCTCGCGGTGCCGGAGCACATTCTGTCGAAGCCCGGACCGCTGACGACCGAAGAGTTCCAGAAGATCCGCGCGCACCCGAAGATCGGCGCCGACATCATCAGCGCGGTTCCGTTCCCGTACCCGGTGGCGCCGCTGATCCTCAGCCATCACGAACGGTGGGACGGCAAGGGGTATCCGTCGGGATTGAAGCGTGAAGAGATCCCGCTCGGCGCCCGCATCCTCACCGCGGTCGACTACTTCGACGCGGTAATGGCGGAGCGCCCCTACCACAAGGCGCTGCCGTTCGATGCCGCGCTCGCGCTCCTGCAGCAGGAGTCGGGCAAGGCGCTCGATCCCCAGATCGTCGAGACATTCGTCCGGCTGCTGCCGAAGCTGCAGCAGGAGGCGGCCAGACTCGAGCCGATGCTGCCGCGCCTGGAGCTCGTTCCGCTTCCGCGGTCGCCGGTGTCGGAGAAGAAGAACGTATTCGACGATATCGCGCTCGCGCATCGAGAGATCTACGCGCTGTACGAGATTGCGCAGGCCATGGGCACGAGCCTCGGGCTGCCGCATACGATGGAACTGATCACGTCGAAGCTCGCGAACCTGGTTCCGTTCTCGTGCTCGGCGCTGTTCCTCCTCGACGACGAGACCGACTCGCTGCGCTGCCATCTCGCCACTGGAGAGGATGCGGATCTCATCCAGCAGGTGGTCGTCCGCAGCGGCGACGGCCTGACGGGCTGGGTCGCGCGGAACCATCGCGCGGTCGTGAATGCCCGGCCGAGCGCGGATTTCGAAGCGGCGGGCATGCACGAGGTCACCTCGACGCTGCAGTCAGCGCTCGTGTGCCCGCTGCTCGCGAACGACAAGTTCATCGGCACGCTCGCGCTGTACCACACGGAGCCAGCGTTTTATCGCGAGGACCACCGCCGCCTGGTCGAGCGCGTGACAGAACAGGGCGCGACCGTGATCAAGAATGCGCTCGAATTCGAGCGCACGCGGCAGGACTCGCTCACCGATCCGCTCACCGGCCTGCCCAACACGAGAAACCTGTTCATCCATCTCAGTCGCGAGCTCGCGCGCGCCGAGCGGCTGAGCACCGAGGTGTCACTGATGGTGATGGACCTCGACCGCTTCAAGGAGATCAACGACACGCACGGTCATCACATGGGGGACCGCGCGCTGCGCGAGGTGGCGCGCGTGCTGCTCACGGCGATCCGCCCCTACGACATGTGCGTCCGCTACGCCGGCGACGAGTTCATCGTCGTGCTCTCAGGATGCGGCGCCGGCGAGGCAGAGCACAAGCGGCAGGAACTCCAGGCGGCAGTGGAAAACGTCGTCTTCGAGTCGCGTCCAGGACGACGCGTACCGCTGGCGATCAGCGTCGGCGCGGCGGTCTTTCCTCAGGACGGCATGTCGTACGAGTCGCTGCTCGCCGCCGCGGACAGCCGTATGTATCAGGACAAGGCCGCACGCAAGCGCCGCAGCCGCCAACCGGTGCTGCCGCAGCAGCCTGCACTCTTCCCCCCGGCCGAGCTGACCGAAAAGGATCTCCGCCGCTCTTCGACGGGTATCCTGTAGATACTTGCAGCAAGGCCACGTGATTTCAGTGCGACGGGCGACGCCGTCCACGCGTATCGTTCGTCTTCGGCCGGAACGGCTGCCGTTCAATTACCGCCCGGGCCAGGGCGCCGAGCTCGGGCCGCCCGGTGCGTCAGATCTTTCCCCTTACTCGATCGCCTCGGCCCCCGAGGACGCCGCGGCCGAAGGGTATCTGGAGTTCCTGATCAAGGTCGACGCGCAGGAGCGATGGGGAGAAGGTTTCGACCCGCTGCACCGTGGACAGCGACTTCGGATGCGCGGTCCGTTCGGACGATTCGTCTTTCCGGATCGTCCTGTGGAGAAACGATTCCTGTTCATCGCGGGCGGTACCGGCATCGCGCCACTGCGAGCGATGGTCCGCCACGCGCGAGCGCGGACCGATAGTTCGTTCCGGCTTCTCTACAGCGCGCGGACGCCAGATGATTTCGCCTACCGGCGTGAACTGTGCGGAATGGCCCGACGAGGCGAGCTGCAGTTGACGCTCACCGCCACGCGCGGTGTGCACAAAGGCTGGCGCGGTGAACGCGGCCGGATCAGCGCGGCGCAACTGGCGGCGCTCATCGACGATCCCGCGACCCTCTGCTTCGTCTGCGGGCCCGCGGCAATGGTCGACGAGGTGCCGCAGATGCTGTCCGACCTGGGCATCGACAGGCCGCGTATCAACGTCGAAGAATGGTGAGCGTCAGCTGATCGGACGTGGACCCGGTTCGATCTGAAGTGTCGACTTGACGTCTTTCACGCCGTTGATCGTGCGCGCGAGAGCAAGCGCCTTCGTCTCTTCGTCCTTGCTCTTGACGCGTCCGGACAGTGTCACGACACCCTTGAACGTATCGACGTCGATGCGCAGTGCGCCCACAACGGGATCGTTGATGAATGCCGTCTTCACCCGCGTCGTGATCGTGGCATCGTCTATGGTGTCGCCAACCGTTTTGCCGCACGCGCCGATGATCGGCAGCACGATGGCGAGCGCGATCACAAACGCCGTAAACCTGTGTCGGTTCATTTATCAAAACCTCACGCCGGTGAGGTGCAACCTACATGCCTGTCGCGTGATAGCCGCCATCGACCATCAGCACTTCTGCAGTGACCGCACGGCCGGCAGAACCGAGCAGGAAGGCGGCCGCGTCCGCTACCTCGGCTGTCTCGACCGTCCGTCGCAACGGTGCGCGGTCGCGGTAATGCTGAAGGATCGTTGAGAAGCCCGAAATCCCTGATGCGGCGAGCGTCTTTATCGGCCCGGCGGAGATGGCGTTCACGCGTATGTTACGCGGGCCCAGATCCGCCGCCAGATATCTGACCGAGGCTTCGAGCGCCGCCTTTGCGACGCCCATCACGTTGTAGTTCTGAAAGACGCGCTCGCTCCCGAGATACGTCAGCGTCACGATGCTTCCGCCGCCGTTCCGGTCCATCAGCGGCGCCGCGCCGCGCGCGAGTGCGATCAGCGAATACGCGCTGATATCGAGTGAGGTCCGGAACCCTTCACGTGTCGTTTGCAGGAATGGCGCCGACAGTTCGTTCCGCGGTGCGAACGCCGCGCCGTGAACGAGAAAGTCGAGGCCGCCGAAACTCTTCTCGACCTCTTCGAACACGCGCGCGATCTGCGCATCGTCGCTCACATCGAGGGGGAGGAGCACAGGGTCGGTCAAGGAGGCGCACAGTTCGCGTACGTTCTCTTCGAGACGCTCGCCCTGATACGTCACGGCGAGACGCGCGCCCCGTTGCGCGACCGCCTGTGCGATCGCCCACGCGATGGAGCGCTTGTTCGCGACGCCGACGACCAGGCCTGTCTTTCCGGTGAAATCCGACATAGGAGGGTACTTCTATCACGGAGTGCCAATGCCCAACGGCGAATGGCAAATGCCGGAGATTCAGCATTCGCCACTCAGCATTGACATCGCTCTATTTCACTCTCGGCGGGAGCAACTTTCTGGGGAACTTCGCCATGACCGTGTAGTTCGGATCCACGACGTTGGCGACACGCGTATGACCCGCCTGCGACACGACCTGGTACGCTTCCATCTTGTCGAAGCCGTACTCCTCGACGAGCCACTCGATCAACTCGACCTGGGCGATGCGAAAGGCGTCCACGAGCGGGCGGCCGCTGCCGGCGACCATGATGTCATTCGCGTCTTCCATGCGCGGCCAGCGGAGCCGGCGCCCTTTGATCAGATCGAACTGGAAGGTGACGTTCGCCGTGGTCTCGAGCCCTGAGCCGGCGATCTCGCCGTCGCCCTGAAGCGCGTGGACGTCGCCGAAGTAAAAGAGCGCGCCGTCGTGGAAGACCGGCAGGTACACGGTCGCACCTTCGCGTGCATCGGACGAGTCCATGTTGCCGCCGAAGTTGCCGGGCCACAGTCCGCCAAATTCCTCTTCGCCGGACGGCGCCACGGCAAGTCGTCCGAGCATCGGGATGAGCGGCAGCTCGATCCGCTTCGAAGCGGAGTTCGGCAACTCGAGAATCCCGACATTGCGCGTGCGATCCAGTTGCCAGACGAAGCGCCGCGCCGGCAGAGGATCGTTGAGCATGCGCGTTCGCGCATCGCCGGCGACCGCGCTGATGCCGTTCGGATTCACCGCCGACACCGCGGTATCGCGGTTCAACTGCAGCTTGACGATCCTGACGACCAGCGTGTCTTCTGGCGTCGCACCTTCGATGTAGAACGGGCCGACTTCTCCGGGCCACGCTCCGCCCGCCCGCTCGTAGTAATCGCCCGGCCGCGAGAACGACCGCGTTTCAACTATGGCTCCGGGCCTGATGCGGAGAACTGGTTCGCGAACCGCGAACGTCGGCACGCCTGACGTCGGTTCGAACTTGATCGGAGCGGAAGATTGCTGAAGAAGGAGGGTGAAGGCGACGGCGAGCAGAAGCGCGGCCTGCATTCAGATCAGCGCGAACGCTTCCGGTTGCGCCCCGAGCGCATCCCCGGCATTCCGCCGCCCCGCCCTGAGCCCGTCGAAGGGCCGCGGCCCGAGCCCGTCATCGGGCCACGCCCTGGCCCGGCGGGGCCGCGGCCCGAGCCTGTGGAGGGGCCGAAGCGGCGCGCACCACCACCACCACCACCCTGCGGACGATTGCCGTTGCCGCCATGCACTCGCATCTTCGACCCGCCGCGGAACGATTGGTGCCCATTCCCTCGGCCCCCGTTCTGGCGAATCGTGAACTCGGGACTCTGCCGAACGTCCTTCTGCCCTTCGGGCCGTGGCAGCGTCGCGCGGATCAAACGCCGATGGAAGGGTCCGTCGTCACCGTCCTCGCGCGGCTCGTCGGTGACGGGCTCTTCCGGCGTCTCGTCGACAGCGACAACCGGCGGTTCTTCGCCGTTGTCTTCGGCCGCAGCGGCCGCTTCGACGACGTGCGGCACCGGGACCGGTTCAGGATGCGCCACGTCGATCGGTTCGGGCATGCCGGCCAGCACCTCTTTGTAGAGGCCGGAGGCCGCATCCTTCTTGCGACGACGAGGTTCCTTGCCGCCCTTGTACGCGTGTTCGGCGTCGCATGTCGTGCAACGTGTCTGCTTCACGTCTTCCTCGACCATGGCGACGACCGCGTGATTGGTCACGCGCCGCTCACGCGGACAGTAATCGTCCAGAATGTCTCCGAGACGCAGCCTGCGCTGCTCCATTTACTTCTCCCGACTTGGATCCTGAAAATTAAGGCTGGGAATCGCTTCCGTGCAGGTGTGCCCCGAGTCTAACAGAGCCCATCAATGGAGGCAAACCTGCTACTTCCGTGCCATCGACTGCTGGGTGTCGATCCAGGCCAGCGCCGCGTCGAGTGCCGCATCACGCCCCGCGAGCAGATCCTCGCGTTTCAACGGGACGGCTTCGTCGGGAATTACGCCCCGACCCTCCAGCCTCGTTCCGTCGGACGTCACGAAATCCGCCGTGGCGTGTATGAAAACGTCGCCGTTAGGCAGCTTATCGAACTGTGAGGGAAGCGCCGCACCCATCGACCGCTCCCCGAACACGCGAACCCGTTTGAGCGACTGCATGCCTCCCGTGAAGCATTCGGAGGCGCTTGCGCTCAGCCGGTCGACCACGATGGCGACGGGCCCGTCGAACGTGCTGACCCGCTCGCCATTAGCGTTGACAAGACGGGGATTGACGGTGAATTTCAGCTCGTTGTCACGACTCTTCATGACCCCGAGGGAATCGGGTCTCGCGATGAAGTGCCCGGCGATACCCATCATCATCCCGGCGAGCCCGCCGGGGTTGCCTCGAAGGTCGATGACGATGCCGCTGGCCCCGCGGTGCTCATCGATCGCGAGCTGGAAGGGCCGGTCCACGGCGGTCATCCAGACATTGAACCCGATGACACCCACGCTGCGGCCGGCGGGCGTCTTGCGCGATTCGTTCGTCACCTGAACGTACATGGTCGGCAGATTGCCGACGGTCACTGCCTGCCCCTGTTGTTCCCAGCGTGCGATCGATTTGCTGACCGTCGCACCCGAGGCATCCAGGAACGTGAGCGTCAGCTCCGAACCGTTGCTCCCGCGCAGCCGACGCTGCACCGCGCGCCACGCGTCGAGATTGCGCATCCGGTCGTCAGGCGCCTCGTGCAGCCACTTGAGCATCTCGGAGACCTGACGATCACCGATCGCCGTCACGCGCCAGCCGGGCCGGACGCCGGCAGTGGCCGCGCCGCTGCCGGGCTCGACTTCGGTGACGAGGACGTCTTCGCCAACGATACGCACGTCAAAACCAGGCGTGGCTGAACCGACCGCGCCACCCTCGTCGCTGGCATCGGCCGTGGCGTTGCTCGGGATCACAGAGAAGTGCGACTGCCCGAGGCGTCCGAGCATCTGGTGTAAAACGGCGCGCAACTCGGCTGGCGTCGCTGCCGCCGCTGCTTTCGGACGGAATTCCGCGCGGGCCGCTTCCCAGTCCACGCCGTTGAGCGACTTGTCGAAATGCGTGTCGCGGACGATCGTCCACACCGCATCGAACGTCTCGAGTCCCCTTTGGACCTCAGCGCGAACGGCCGCGGCGCACCAGGCGATCACAACGGCTGCGGCGAACGCGCGAAGCTTCACTTGACGAGTGCCTTGATCGCGGCGGGCAGTTCGAAGACGGTCGGGTCGACCTTGTCGTATTCGACGGACGTGAACGTCGTCACGATCTCGACGCCGCTCGTGCTCTGCTTCATGACCGTGGGCTGCAGCAGATCTCCGAACTTCTTGTACTCGGACACCGAAGAGGTCACCGAGATCGTGCCCATCGGGTTCTTGCGTTCCACGATGGCGCCCGCCTTGAGTCCGGTCTCGACGTCATAGAACTCGATGTCGTCGCCGCCGCCCTTGCGCGTGAGCGCAAGCTTGTACACCGGACGCCCCTGAAACGTCGTTTTCTCGACGGTCTTCATTGCGTCGTAACGCGACGCGATGCCGAGCGCGCCGTCGAAGTTCGCGTCGAAGGCCTTTTGCGTCAGTTCTTCACCCGTTGCCAGCATCGGGCCGGTCATCGGCGACATGGACCACGCGACCTTGCCGTCGAACCCCTCCGCGATGTCGCCGATTCCCGCCAGCGTCGTCTTCGCGACGACCTTGTTGGGGCGGGCGGCAAACACCTCGATCGTTCCCGTCATGCCGTTGGCGGGGATCGTGATCGATCCCTTGATGTTCGCGGAGCTATGCGCCTTGAGTGCGGCCCGCCCGCCGACTGCCTCGACGTGGCGGTCGATGACGGTCTGCGCCGGCGGCAGCGCTGTCTCGCTTTTTTGCTGCTGCGCGGGCGCGGCGTCCTGCGCATGACCCGGCAGGACCGCGGCCGCGACGAAACACGCGACGGAGAGGGCAAAGCCCTGCTTCAAGACCTTCGTTATCATGTGGGGAACTCCTGAGGGGCAGTCACCAGTTTACACTCGATCCATGCTGAAAGGCACGAAGCAGGCTCAGGTCACGCGGGTGCAGCCGGTCAGTATCCACGGACAGCTCTCACTGGACGTTTACTTCATCGACCCCGACGACTCGCAGGGTCAGGTGAGCCTGGCGCGTATCGGACCGGAATCGGTGCCCCGAGACCTCGAGGCTGGCGATCGCGTAGTCCTGCACTACATGCTCGGCGTGGTGACTTCGATCGAGCGGGCGCCTCGGACCGACGACTCTTCCACATAGAACCGACTGACGTTCGTCGATTGCGGATTGCTGATTGCAGAGTGTGGATCGACGGATTTGGGATTGCTGATTGG
>Ga0247830_10000543_pt1 | contig 13794 bp, 14 predicted proteins | sample 12C_Control_Day5_FD_207766 | JGI IMG/M metagenome (GOLD analysis project Ga0247830, IMG submission 207766) | Soil microbial communities from agricultural site in Penn Yan, New York, United States - 12C_Control_Day5 | ecosystem: Environmental > Terrestrial > Soil > Agricultural land | place...
GGTTCGCCCATCGCACTCTCGGCTTCGTGGTGACGATGGACAAGCTCAAGACCCTCAACGCCGACTGCTACCGCGACGTGCGATGGCATCTCGCACCGGGCGAGGTAACGCAGACGCTCAATCGCGTGGTGGCAGACCGTGACGCGAGCCGGGTGCAAATCACCGGCCTGTCCGACAGTCCGCTCACCGTCACGCTGGGCGAGCTGAACGGGGCAGGCGGCGTCAAGGTGCCGCAGGTCAAGCTCGTGGGTAGCGCCGACCGGACGGACGTTTCGATTGTCTCCGTGGTGCAGACCGGGCCGAGCGGGGCAGCCTTGCCGGTGCCGACACTGATCCCCGGCGGCTGTGAGGTCGGCGGCGTGCGGGTGGTGTTCAGTGGCAACGGGGTCACGGTGGGCTAATGCCTTCAACGATCATAGATAACGACGCAGCCGGATATACCGCAGTCGGTACATGGACCCTCGATTCGGCAGCGGGTTACGGCGGTTCACTGCGCTACCATGCCGCAGGCAGCGGCACGGAAAAGGCCCGCTGGACGTTCACCGGCCTAACTGCCAGCGTAGCTCGGACCATCTCGCTGACATGGCCCGCGCAGTCCAATCGCGCCACCAACGTGCCCTGGACGGTCTACGACTCGGACAACACAACCGTTCTCGGCTCCGGGACCATTGACCAGGAGCAGACGCCGGCAGACTTCCAGGACAGCGGTGTCGGCTGGAAACTGCTGGGCGGATTCACCCCGACCGGAACATCTCTCCGCGTCGAGATCACGGACAACGCCAACGAGTTCGTGATTGCCGACGCCGCCCGCGAGGGCGACCCGACCATGAGTGCTAGCCCTGCCTACATCGAGAAGGGGCAGGCTGGCGGCGTGGCCGTGACGGTGACAGGGGCGGGTACGGCGTGGACGCCGGGCACTCCGGGAACGCCAACCTTCGGCGTCTCTGGTGTATCTGGCTGCTCCATCTCCGCGCAGGTCGTCAATTCCGCAACGTCCGCAACGCTCACGGTTGTCACCGGCTCGGCGGTGGGAACTCTGACAATCACCGATGGCACGATCAACACCACAGTCCGTGTTGTTGCGGCGACCCCAAGCGGCACCTACGAGTTCGTTTACGGTGCCAATTCATCGGCCACGTCCGGCGCGGGGTTCTCGACCAGTGTTGCGGATTCCTATGACGGCAATAGTGCAACGTCTTTCATCTCGACCGCATCCTCGAACGGTTGGGTCGCGGTTGACCTCGGTAGTGGGCTGGCGGCGGAACTGACCAAGGTGTGGTTGATTCCACGCAACGCGGACGGGCAGGAAGAACGGGCGATAGACGGCGTGATCGAGGGCGGCAACACCGAGGGCGGGGCCTGGACCCAGGTTGGCACGATTGACCACTACCCGTTCGTGTTCCAGTGGAATCCGATTGTCTGCAATACCAGCAGCACGAACTACCGCTATTACCGCTGGCGCTCCACGGTCGAGTACACCGAGGCGGCAGAACTTCGATGGGAAGGAACTCGCTCGGGACAGGTCGGGATCAGGTGGCGTCCAGCTCGTCCGGCACTCAGTCCGTCGTCGTCTCGCAAGGCCAGCGGCCAGACGGTGACGATCACCTGCGGCACGTCGGGCGCTTCGATCTACTACACGACCGATGGAACAGACCCGGACAATACCGACACGCTCTACAGCACTCCGATCAGTCTCTCTGATACCACCGGGACCAACACAACGACCGTCAAGGCGATTGCCTACCACGCGGACGCGGATTCGACATACAGCGAGATTGTCACCGGCATCTACGTTGTCCCGGCCAGATACGTTCCTGATACCAACGCGGGTGGATTCGGCGCTAATACGGCTCCGCAAGATTGGTTCGACACGCGGGGCATCAGGCTTGAGGTGCATGGTGGGCACGTCCTTTTCAACCCGCCGAACGACACCTATTACTGGTACGGGAACTATGGCGGGACGGCTGACGAGGACGAGACTCGCGGGGTCTACTGCTACTCGTCCACCGACCTCTACAATTGGGCCTTTGAGGGGATGATTCTTGATAATCCGCCGGGCGCGTGGTCGCTCCCATCAACGACTCGCGCCCACGTTGTCTACAACGCCACTGCGACGGACTCGAACAAGAAGTACGTCCTCTGGGCTCACGTTGACAACCTCAGCTACACCGCAGCAGAAGCCGGTTACGCGACGAGCCCAGCGCCAACTGGACCGTGGACCTGGGGCGATCACTCGCAGCCGAACTCCCTTGAGTCGCGCGATTGCTCCCTGTTCACGGACGACAACGGCGACGTGTGGTTTGTCTTCGACTCTGGCAATCATGCCAACATCACGGCAGGACTGCTGGACCCGGCTACGGACCTGACGACCTTCGAGGGAACATTCGTCACGCTGGACTCAACCACGAATCGAGAAGCGCCGGTTCTGTTCAAGCGCGGCTTGCAATACTTCCTGCTCTCGTCGGCGCTGAGCGCCTACTTTGCTGGAAACACTGCGAATCAGTACAAGACGGCCACCACTCTGAGCGGGCTGGACGCCGCTGGGTGGACGACAATTTGGAGCCCGGCGTCAGCGGATGGCGAGGTCAAGCATGAGGCGCAGCCGACGTGTGTGTTCGAGGTAAACGGCCGGACTGACGCCCGGATTTTCGTGTGCGACTGGTGGGCTGTCGGCGCATCGGCGGCTGCTGATACGATCATCTACAATGCCAGGTCATTGTGGTGGCCGATGGCACCGGCGCATTTCCCGACAGAATCAACAATAGTGATGGACGGCCCGGAGACGTGGGACTTGGACGATCTGCCCGCGCCGGATGTTTCCGGCGCGACCTTGCGATGGCGTGGAACAACCGGCGGAATACTGGCAATGAGTGGGGGGATAGCCTGAGATGATGACTGTAACTGGCGGCAGTACCGATGTGACCACCTATTTCTCCCTGCGATTGGCAGCGGACGGAACAGAGGCCACGGGGTTGACCATCACAAACTTCGACCTTCAGTACGTCCGTTCTGGCGCGACTCCTGCCGCGAAGGTGGACGCGACCGCGCTTGCCGCGACCGACTCCGCGCACGCGGACAACAAGGCGATTGAGATTGACGCGACGGACCAGCCGGGTCTGTACCGCGTGGACTGGCCGGATGCGGCTTTCGCGGCTGGCGTCAAGGAAGTCATCCTCACGGTGAAGTGCGCCACTGCCTTTACCGAGCACCTGCGGGTAATGATTGACGCGCCGGTTAATGTGACGACGTTGGGCGGCTCCGCAACGCCCGTCACGAACATGAACACGGTGTTCAACACCGACTTCGCGGCGAACTACAACACGACGAACGATGGTTGGGTGGTGAAGTTGGGGAACTACGCACAGGGCGGGGCGAGTGCTACCCTGACCCTGGGTGCCACAACAATTGACACCATAACCTCGTCTACCTGGACCGTTGGCAATTTCATTGTCACAAATAATTTCTCAATTACCACGATGCTGGTAACTACCAACAATATCGCGTGGTCTGCCGCTTGGGACGCGGAGGTGCAGAGTGAGGCGCAGGACGCTATCACCGCGTCAAGCCTACCGACCGCCGTTCAGGTGTGGGCGGCTGCGACCCGCACCCTCACCGCTCTGGACGAGGATACCACGACGCTGGACCTCGACACGACGATTACCGCTGCTGTACCTACCGCTGCTCAGATCGCGACTGCTGTACTGACTACGGCGATGACCGAGGCTTACCGCACGGCCGGGGGGACAGCCACCCTGGCTCAGGCAGTCTACGAACTGATCGCGCACATGGGTGACAGCGTCATCAGTGGCACGACCAAGACGCTCCGGAAGTTAGACGGAACTACTGCCAAGACGTTCACGCTCGACAGCGCGTCGACCCCGGCCAGCATCACGGAGGCGACCTAATGTCATCTCCGTCGACTGTCATCACGCTCGGCTATTCGTTGGTAGCGTCGCCGAGTCTCATCATCACCCTAGGGTACGGCACTTCTGCGGTGGTGACCACCCCCACCGACGAGCTGCTACACTCACCAGCAGACATACTGCGGCACCTGCTGGTTGACCTGGGAGCCGGAGTCCTCCCCGAGGACGGGACCAAGACCAACTGGCCCATCGCTGAGGGTCAGGAGCTCAACGCACCTGACAACGCCATCTGCGCCTACGACACCGAGGGCTTCGACTTCGGCAGGGCGCAGGTGACCGGCCAGAGGTTCGAGCACTACGGGGTGATGCTCAGGGTGCGGTCCAAGGTCGAGCGGGTGGGCTGGGTCAAGGCCCGGAGCCTCTGCACGGTCATGGACCAAGAGGTCTACCAGGAGACCGTCGTCATCGACGGGAGCACCTACTTCGTCCACGCCATCAGTCGGAAAAGTCGGCCGGTCTACAACGGCGAAGAGCCGGGCTCGAGCCGACACGTGCACACCATCAACGTGAGTATCAACGTCCACATGCTCGTGTAACCACCAGGAGGTTCCAGATATGGGAATTGCTTGCTTTATCTTCTTGTTCGTGCTGTTTGTGGTGCTCATCCCGGCAGCCCCCACGCCCACCGCCCGCGTCACCCCGACCGGTCGCCTGCTCGAGAACGGGCACCGCTCGCTGATCACCAGCGCTCGGGACACCAACGTCAACCTCTGGGAGAAGGACGTCGGGCAGCCCGGCGACGACGGCGGGGAGCCGGTCGACACCACCACCCAGCACAACTCCACGTTCCGGACCAAGAGCCCCCGGACCTTGCGTGACCTGACCCCGTTCACGGTCACGTTCTCCTACGACCCGATCATCCGCGACGAGATCAGCAACCTGATCAACGTCCGCGACACCATCACCATCCGCTACCCGGACGGCTCGACAATGTGCTTCTTCGGGTACCTGAAGGGCGTGGAGTTCGACCCGCTCTCAGAGGGCGAGTTCCCCTCCGGCACCGCGACCTACGTCCCGACCTGCTACGACCCGACCAACGACGTCGAGGCCGGGCCGGTCATGACCCTGGTCTCCGGGACCTGACCCGCTGAGTTCGTTCCGTCACTGGCACCCGCCAACCCAAGGAGCCGTCCGTGTCCACCCCTCCAGAAGAGATCCCCGACGACTTCGACTTCAACCTGGAGCCGAAGTCGAAGCGCATCAAGCTCGGGGGCGTCCCCCATGTCCTCCGGGAGGCGACCGAGGACGCCGCTGCCGCCCGGAGCAACTCGGCCCTCAAGACTATCAGGTTCGAGGGGGACGTCACCCACGGTGCCGCCAACGCCGAGTGCGACGCCATCCTCCTCCAGAAGTGCCTGTTCAAGCTGGGGCCGGGCGGTCCCGACGGCGGGCTGGCGGAGTACCCGGTCACGCTGGCCTTCGTCAAGGGGCTGCCCAGCCGGGTGAGCAAGCCGTTAGTCGACTGGGTCGAGCAGAACAGCGACCTGGTGACCAAGAAGAAGGGCGAGGAGGACCCCTCCCCAAAAGGCGTGCCGAGCGCTGGCGTGCCCAGTTCGGCCTAGCAGACCGCTCGGGGCGTCTCCTCCACGAGCTGATGGGCTGGGCGGGGCCGGTGACCCACCGGCAGTTCCAGGCGTGGGAGCTCTGGTACCACGACCTGAGGTGGCAGGAGACGACGCCGGAGCACTACTACCTGGCGCAGATTGCCAAGGAGGCAGCCTGCTCCGACCTGAAGGCCAGCGACAAGCGGAAGGTCAAGACCGAGCGGTTCCTGCTGAAGTTCTCGAGGGCCAGGAAGGGCCAGACCAAGAGCCCCGCAGAGGTGGCAGCCGAGGCCCGTAAAGCACACATGAGCCTGTTCCCGGCCGGTTCGGTGACCATCGTGCGCAAGAAGCCAGAGGAGGTGGAGGGTGGCAGCTAACGAGATCGAACTTGCCAAGCTGATCGTCCGCCTCATCGGGGACAACACCAAGTACATCCAGATGCTCGAGGAGACCAAGGGCAAAACCGCCCAGGCTGTCAAGGAGGTCCAGAGCGAGTCCAGCAAGATGGCTCAGCGCGGTGCTGCTATCGCCCAGGAGGTCGCCGCCCCTCACGAGAAGCTCAAGACCAAGCTCCTCGAGTTAGGGGTGCTCCTCAAGAAGGGGGCCATCGACCAGGAGACTTACAACCGGGCTGTCCGCCAGACCAAGGACCAACTGAACGGCAAGAACGACATAGTCGGTCTCCTCCAGGGGAGCATGACCAGCTACGCCCTCCGGATGATCGGGTTCGGGGCTGCTATGAGGCAGGTGTCCCAGATTGCCAAGCAGGTGATCGGTGACCTGTTTGGCGTCGAGAAGGCCATGTTCCACTTGGGGCTGGCGATGGCGGAGGTCGGTCGAATCTCGGGAAGGCTCTCAGGACTGAAGGACAGCGCGTCTGGTTTCCAGTTAGATCGGTTCCAGGGGTTCTCACCAGAAGACAAGCTGAAGGAGAACGAGCTGGAGCTCAAGAAGGCCGAGAAGCGAGTCAAGGAAGCTCAGCGGTCTGCCAACGAGGTCAAGGCCGAGATGGACGCCCTATTTGCCAGGCGTAAGAAAGAGGTGGACGCGACCGGCCGAGTCAGCAGACTTCTATACGGGGACCCAATCGGAGACGAGATCAAGAACGCCCACGGTGCTGCCACCTCCGAGACCAACGCAGCCATGGCTCGGGTGGAACAGCTCAAACAGTCCATCAAGAAGCTCAAGGACGAGCTCACGGTCTTCGCCACCAAGCAGGCCCCTACCCTGATGTCCAGGGCGTTCTCTGGAGGTCTCAAGGACTCGATCGAGGCGTGGAAGAACGAGCAGAAGGAGGTCAAGGAGATCATCGAGCAGTCACGGAGCCCCATCGAGGTGTTCAACGACGAGATCGACCGGCTGTCGTACTACCTCGGCAGGGGTGCCATCTCGATGGAGGTGTTCGAGAAGGCGTCGGCGAGGGCCAACATGGCTCTGGAGAAGACAGAGGAGAAGACCAAGGCCGCGCACATGGCTATGCAGGCCTTCGACCAGGCGTCTTTCAGGAGCGCCGAGGCCCGCACCCGCATCGAGCAGCACCTGACCCGCAACGACCTCGACCGGGGCAGTCGGACCGTCACCGTCCAGGGACTACCCCCGGGCGCGGAGCGGGCGCAGGAGATCACGCTCCTGAACCGCATCGCCAACGGGGTCGAGAAGCAGGCGCGCGTGCGACCCGTCGTGATCACCCCCAGCGGATCGGAGTAGGAACATGGCTGGGACGATCATCGGTCGCAAGTACTGGGGCATGCAGCGGGACTCCGAGGGTCACCGCAACTTTCACATCACGTTCCTGGTCGAGGTCGACTCCAAGAGCGACGGACCGGCCGTGGCGTTCCAGGCCAACGGGCTCCCGGTCCCCGGCGCGGTGTGGGCGTTCTCCAACGACGTGGACAACTGGGCCTGGTGCCAGCTCGACGCCGAAGTCGAGATGGAGAAGCAGGACCCAGACTGCGTCCACTTCCACCTGACGTTCCACTTCAGCACTCGCCCCTTGCGATTCGACCGTGGCCACAACCTGGCTGGCATCCCGGGGTTCGGCGACTCCTCCGGCGGGGACCTCGGCCCGACCGACCCCCTGATCGAGTTCCCCAAGGTCTCCGGGAGTTTCGTGAAGTTCACCGAGGAGGGCACCCAGGACCGGTTCGGCAGGCCCATCAGGACCAGCTCCCACGAGCAGATCAGGGGAGCCCAGAACGAGTGGGACGACCAGCGGCCGACCATCCGGATCGAGTGGAACACGCCGCTGTTCGAGGACGTCGCGCTGGTCTACTCGATGCGCAACTGCGTCAACCCGTTCCCGCTGTGGGGGTTCGACCGCAGGTGCATCAGGCTGGTGCCAGTTAGCTGGGAGCGCAAGTTCCACGGGGTGGTCCAGCAGTACTTCACCATCATCGTCGACTTCGAGATCAACGAGAGCACCTGGGACCGCGACCTGCTCGACGAGGGTACCAAGGTCCTCCAGGGTGACTGGGACCGCACCGAGGGCAGCGCGACCTACCACCAGTACGTCCCGGCCGTTGACGAGAACGGGGAGGACCTCAATCCCTACAACCCGGTCAACTTCCAACGGTTCAAGGACTGGAACGACGAGAACGCGCGGGTGGTTCTGAACGGTGCTGGCCTGCCGTTCAACCCAGAGTCGTCGGCTATATATAAGGATACGGGCTTCGCCTCTCCTGGCGGGCAGACTGTCCCGACCACCAACACAGCAGGACTCTCCCCTCCCGCTCTGGCAGTCACGCTCGAGGCCGGGGGCTCCTTGGTGTCTGGCGTAACCAACGGTTACGCGGTAACGGCAGTGAACGCCACGGGGGAGAGCCTACCCAGCAACGAGGCCAGCGTCACCATCTCCAACGACAACCGGACTGCGGCGCTCTCCTGGGCAGGGGTCGAGGGCGCGACGTCATACAAGGTCTACCGGCGCAGGTTCGGCATAGCCTCCTTCGACCCAGACGCGGCTGACCAGTCCGAGTACCGCCTGATCGCCTACGCGGGCTCCACCAGCACCCCGGGGAAGATCCACGTGGAGAAGTACCCCGAGGCGAACTTCTACCTGCTCAACATCCCGACCATACTGTAGCGAGGCACCGCGATGGCCAACGAAGGCTCCCTCTCGTACCAGCTGAACCTCAAGAAGGGGAACCTCAGCTACAGCAACCGGAAGAGCTTCCGCTTCACGGTGACGGGCACCATCGGACCGCTCCCCGGGGGCCTCACCATTCCCAAGACCGGCCGCATCGTGGACTTCCAAGGGTTCATCGTGGAGCCGGGGGCCTGCGAGGTCGCCAACTTCGACGCGACGTACTCGTTCGAGGTGGGCATCTATGACCTCCAGACCAACGTGTTCTACCCGCTGATGGAGGTCGGGCCGGGGGAGTCCTACCCGCTCACGCTCAGTCGCAACCTGCTCGAGCAGTACAACGATACGGGCACCGCGACCTCCGCACCGGAGAACAAGCTGATGCTGAAGGGCATCGGCAACCCGACCCCCATCAACGGGTACCTCGGGGCGTTCGAGCGATAACCGTCACCCAAGGAGCAGACCGTGAACCCGTCAACCAAGATCTCAGACGAGGCATTCTCCGAGCTCAGGGAGGAACTCAGTGTCCCCTGCGATCCCCTCACCGCTGCGCCAGTCTCCACCGGCAACCGCAGGCGATCGTTCGTCTCGGTGGTAGACACGGTCTTCCACCAGAGGGACGCGGGCTCGCAGCCAGTCTCGTTCCCCTCCCGGTACAACCACCAGCTCACCAGCTCGGAGCAGTCCTACAGCCGAGAGCTCATCGTCACCGGGGAGTGGAAGCCCCTTGACCACGGCTGGCTTGAGCGCGGGTTCATGCTCAAGCTCCGCAACCGCGAGGGGACCAGCCTCACCGAGCAGCCGGGGGAGGCGGGTTGGGACGACATCCGGAGCCGAGTGGTCGAGCTGGGGGTGAGAGTCCCGGTCCCCGACGAGGGGCGGAGGACTCAGTGGTCCGAGCCCAAGCCAGAGGTCCCAGTAGTCCTCCTCTCACTCATCAGGCCAGGCACCGACATACGCATCCAGCCCCCCGACCTCGGCTGCCTGGTCGTCCGCTGTCGCAACCAGCAGGCCAAGTGCCTGCTCGACATCGTCCCGGAGTGACCGTGGCTGACAAGATGTTCACCCTGAGCGAGCCAGACTACCGCCTCTTCCGGGAGATGGTGCAAGCCCACCAGCGCACCCGAGCGAACGGCTCCCAGGTAGGCCTCGGTGGGCAGCTCGACGAGGGGTTCCAGGCGTCTGACGTCTTCGTGGCCCGCACGCCCTCTGGTGGCATCCCCGGGCTCGAGCAGTTCGCGGGCACTTCTCCAGACGAGCCAGGCTCGGCGGTCTGTCAGGTCTACAAGATCACCCAGGTCCAAGGGGTAGGCGACTATCGGATGGTCAAGATCCCGGGGCTCACCAAGACGGTGTTCAATCTCTCAGCTAGGGACGTCGCTGGTTACGCTTGGGTGCCAATCCTGAAGACCAAGGGTGGCCCGTGGATAGTCGTCAACGACCCGGAGCCTACATCAGAGGACACTGGCACCGGGACGGCCGCTGATCCTGACAACGTGACTGGTGGGGGCGAGTGCACCTTGGCACGCCTCAACTCGGATGACTGCCTGATCGCGACCGGCCCCGACAGTCAGTCAGTGCTGCTCCGTCGCACGGGGGCCAAGACGTGGACCAGTGTCGCGGAGATGCGGTACCCCAACGGCGCTGGGACCGGCACCCACATGGGCGGGACGGGGACGCTCTCGGCGGTGTGGAACGCCACGACCGCCCGCATGGACCTCTCCCTCGACGGCATCCTCCTACAGAACTGCGGCAACGGCTGCTACACCGGGAGCTGGCTGACGGGGCACGTGAATGATCTAGACGACACCACTCCCTGCAACGGACTGGCCTTCACTGTGTGTCTGGCCTGCAAATGTTGCCCGGCTGTAGGGTTCACCGAGGAGGGCTGGTACTGCGTCGTGACGGGAACTGGTACAGGGACCGAGGCGAGTAACTGTGAAGCCCTCTACCTCACTGTAGAGGATGCCTGTGACGTGGAGATCTGCTCTGGGCCTTACGCGACCGCTGAGTTGTGCGAGGCCGCTTGCGGGACTATCCTGACCGAATTGTGCGCCGCAGACTGTGGCGGCACGTTCCTGATCCCGGCCACACTTTATATCACGGCGGAAGGAGTTGGCAACGGGGTCGGTGACGTGACAATGCCAGTGTCACTCGGGTCGGGAATCAGTGCGTGCTTCTATAACCCCACCTGGTCCCCCAACTGCCCGTACTTCAGGTTCCTGTTGGCTTTCAGCTGCACGAGTGGCATCCCCAGGTGGCAGGTGAGGATATTTGAGTCCGTCAACCCAGACTGCTCACTGGCTGGCCTGAACGCTACTACCTCAGTGGGGGCGAACCCCGACGACCTCGTCCCAGGAGGGTGCACTCCCACCAGACCAGTAGACTGGACAGGCACGAACGAGGTCACTGGCTCGTGTGCGCTTGGGGCCTACCCCGTGACTCTCCGGGTGACCGAGACCCCACCGTAGAGTTAGTCCCTCTCAGAACCGAGCTGACCTTGCTTGAAGTTACTCAAGTCATCGAACCCTGGTCTGCCGTCAGCGTACTCCCCGCTGCCAGCTGCGAAGGCACCACCGGGGCCGAACGCCTTGTCGGGGCCGGACGAGATCACCTGGATGGTCTTGGGGTTGAGGTACTTCCCGCTCGCGTCCTTGAACGGCAGGACCCCGTAGCAGGGGACGTCCTGATATCCTCGGGCGAACGGGGCGTACCCAAACACCGCGTAAGGCTTGCCCCAGGTGTCGCGGTAACGCCCGTCGATCGTCATGCCGTCAGAGAGGCGGAGCATATTGGCCGGGTGGAACCACGGACCAGTACGGCGCTCCTTGGCCTCACCAGTCGGGGGCGTGAACGGATGTCGGGGGTTGTACATGGCGAACCCCGAGTAGCTCGTGAACTCCCCACCGCCCATGAGCCAGAAGAACAGGGCCTGGTTCCCGTCGAGCTCGACCGGATTGTCCCAGCTGACCGGCCCACCGGTGAGGGGGTGTCGGAGCCCGTTGTCCAGCATGTTCATCTGCGGGAACAGGTCCTTCATGGCGTCGACCTCGGGCCACACCTTGAAGACACCGGGGGACACCTCGTCGGTCGGGTAGTTCCCCTTGTTATCGAGGTACCGGGTGCAGAGCCGGAACTTCCCACCCGAACCCCGTCCGTGGACAGGGGGATGGGCACCGAACTTGGCGGCGAAGATGGAGGCAGCCTGGTCGATCTGAGTGATCTCCGACTTGGCATCCGTTTTCCGGTAAGACGTCCTGACGGCGGATAGGCCCACCATCAGCAGGGACAGTAGGATCGTGATGATCCCGATGACCACCAGGAGCTCGATCAGTGTGAAGGCATTGCGGCGGGTTGCAGACATTGCGGACCTCCAGTTAGGGTTGCGGCGGTATTCGCCATTAAGGTAATTAGCTTCCCGGCCCCACTTATTAACGTATAAGCGATGAATCCCGAAAAGTTAATACGTCTCCGCCGGAAATCAGCGGCCGTCCGCGCCTTGGAGGAGGCTGGCCAGTGGGTCGCTCCCACGGCCTTGGGGCCTTGCGACCACGAGGGGCCGATCCTGGAGTGGTGCAACACGTGCAACGGGGAGATGAAACACGTCCGGGAGTGCGACCTCTACGAGAAGTGCACCCGGGGGTACGTGAGCGACAAGGTCCGTTCCTGCGACCGGTGTGAGAGCCACACGGCGCGTCAGACAGTCAAGGAGCTACCCGTCATGGCAGTCGAGGAATCGCCCAGGGGTGTCAAGTGGGCCTACGGCGTGACCACGGTACCGGGGAGGAGGGACGACCTGCTCCGACACACCCTCATGTCCCTGAGTGAGGCAGGGTTCGACAAACCCCGGCTGTTCGTCGACGGCTGTGACGACCCACGCTCCTGGGAGAGGGAGTTCGGCCTGGAGGTAACAGCGAGGCACCCGAGGATCAGGACGTTTGGCAATTGGATACTGGGCCTGGCCGAGCTCTACATCCGGGAGCCCGCTCGCGACCGCTACGCCATGTTCCAGGACGACCTGGTGACCTACAAGAACCTACGGACCTACCTCGAGTCGATGTCGTTTCCCGAGAGGACGTACTGGAACCTCTACACGTTCCCCTCCAACCAGAAGCTCTGCCCGGAGGAGGGGAAGCACGAGGGGTGGTACAAGTCGAATCAGCTTGGCAGGGGGGCGGTGGCGCTCGTCTTCTCGCGGGAGGGGGTGAAGACGTTGCTTCAGAGCCGGGGCAACATCATCGACCGTCCTGAAGACGTACACCGAGGGCACCGGGCGGTAGACGGGGGAATAGTCGAGGCCATGCGAAAGGCGGGGTACACCGAGTTGGTGCACAATCCCTCACTGACCCAGCACACGGGGGATCACTCGTCGATGGGGAACCGGCCGCACAAGAAGGCGAGTTCGTTTAGGGGGGAGACCTACGATGCCAAGGAGCTGATCGGCAAGACGGGGTTGGTGGCGGCCTGACAAAACCTACCTTCATTATTATTCATTATTATTAGTATTCCCCCTTCCCGCTTCCCTTTTAGGGGTTGCAGTAACGAGAAATTCGTAAGGGGAAGTATACGGGGCCGGGGGTCGAAAGGGTAACGCCGGGTGCGAAAGCGGGTATTATTTCCCTCACGCGATTACTAGCAGGGTTCGCCCCATGACCCGACTGACCTTCAGCTGCCCCCGGTGCGGGCTCACCGACGTCCCGGTCCGTCCGGCGCTGGTGGACGAGGGGATGACCCTCAACCACTACGCAGACCGAACCGCCCGGCTGGTGAGGCACTATCACGCGGTGATGGACCTGATGTGCGCGGCGGAGCCCCTGGGCCTGACGTACCACATAGTCCTCTCCCTCGCGGACCACGCCAAGTTCGCTGTTGAGGACCAGGCAGCATTGATCGACCAAGGAGCACTGGAGCCATGAGTCGTCTTGCCATAATTCAGAACGGTGACACGCCCCAGCTAGAGAGCACCGCCGTGATGCTCCGGGCTGCGGGATACACTGACATCAGGTACTGCGGCTCGGAGCTACGCCATGCCCTCCAGCGCGCTGGCTGCGACACGGTCCTCAGCGTCCAGACCATGTACGCCCTCGGGTACGACCACGTGGCTGGCGAGATCAGTGAGGCGTCACTCGCCGACATGAACCGGTGCGACCTGTTCGTGGAGATCAAGGTCCGCAACGTCGAGAAGATCACAGCCCGGTGGCCGAGGCTTAAAGGCCGGGTGCTGTACTGGCGGGTCAACGGTGCT
>Ga0247830_10000544_pt1 | contig 13789 bp, 8 predicted proteins | sample 12C_Control_Day5_FD_207766 | JGI IMG/M metagenome (GOLD analysis project Ga0247830, IMG submission 207766) | Soil microbial communities from agricultural site in Penn Yan, New York, United States - 12C_Control_Day5 | ecosystem: Environmental > Terrestrial > Soil > Agricultural land | place: USA...
GGCTGGTACGGCGCCCGCCGCGGCACCGGCGGCGGGCTCGCCTGGTCGGACAACGACGCCTCGCACCATGCGGCCGTGCGGACCGCCGCGGGCGCCGAGCTGCGCATCGCGGGGCACCGCGGCGGCGTGCTCGACTGGAGCGCCTTCGACGCCCGCCAGCCCATGGACCATCCGCCCGCGTCGCGCAAGCAGACCACCCTCGTTCCGATTCCGATCCAGATTCCGGGGACGGGCGCGATCCGCTTCTGGGAGATGGAAGATGCGCAGGTCGATCTCGGCACGCTGGCCGCCGGCTCCACGGAGATCGCACGCGCGCTGCTCGGCGAGTTCGCGTTGCTGTGGGCTCACGACTGGTTCGTGATTCCCGTCCCGGTGGCGAGCAACACCTGGACCGCCGTGCCGCGCATCGTCGTGCGCGACACCTTCGGCGTCGAGACCGCGATCCCGCCCGCCGTCGTCGATGGCCGGTTCGGATTGTGGCGACACCAGGGCCTGGTGTGCGCCGCCGCCGGCCTGTGGGTGCCGGCCGTCGCGCCGATCGGCGCCGCGGCGCTGGAGCGCCTGGACCTGATCGTCGACGAAGGCAGCAACATGCGATGGGCGCATGAAGCGAGGCTGCGCAGCGGGCTGGGATTCGCGATCGACGCAGCGCAGCCTGGCCCTCCCGCGGCCGCCGACGGAACGGACGGCGCGATGGCCTGGCGCTACCTCCCCTTCACGCAGCCGCCGCCGGGCTTCGTTCCGCTCGTCGTGCGCAACGGCCTCATCGAGCCGGCCGAGCTGGTGCTCGGGGACCTGCCGATTCCGGCGCTGAAGACGCCGCTGGCGCAGTCGCTGTCGCTTCGGGCCGACCTGCTGCGCACCGAAGGCCTGTCGATCACCCGCCAGTGGGAAGTCGCGCGCGGCGCCGATGGGCGGCTCGTCGCGTGGATCGCGCGGCGCCGCAGCGACGTGCCGCCCCAAACGACCGCCGCGCTCGTGTTCGACACGCTGCAGCGCCAGGGTTCTCAATAGCCGGCAGTGATGCCGAAGTCCATGCTGAGCGTGGCGCCGGTGATCGGAGTTGCGGGTGCTGCGAGCAGGAACGCGATCAGGCTCGCCACTTCCTCGGCATCGATGAACCGTGCTTCTTCGCGTTGCGGGTAGCGGGACAGAAGGCGATCGAGATAGCCACGCGGGTTGTTGCCGCCGAAGCATTCAGCCTGCCGATTCAGCATGGGCGTGGCGATATCGGCGGGGCATACCGTGTTCACGCGCACACCGAACGGTGCCAGCTCGAGCGCGAGTGCCTTGCCCATCAGTGCCAGGCCGCCCTTGCTTGCGCAGTACACGGCGCAGCCGGCCTGGCCCACGACGCTCGCGTCCGAGCCCACGTTCACGATGGCACCGCGCGTCGCCTTCAGGGCGGGAATGGCACGGGCGCAGATGAAGAAGGCGCCCTTCAGATTGACGTCGACGCAGCGGTCCCAATCCTCCTCGGTCACGAGGGCGCTCTCGCCTTCGGTCCAGACGCCCGCGCAGTTGACCAGCGCGTCCAGTCGGCCGTGCCGGGCCAGCACTTCATCGACGGCGCGCTGGCAGTCCGCCACCTTCGACACATCGGCCAGGATCGCTTGCGAGCGAAGTTCCTCGGCGACCGCGTGGAGCCGCCCCGGATGGGTCGACGTGAGTGAGAGAACCGCGCCGCTGCGGCGCAGCAGGCGTGCTGCCGCGGAACCCACGCCACCCCCTGCACCGCTGATCAGGACGACCTTGCCTTCGAAGAGGCGCGGATCGAACATGCTCAGGCCGCGGCGACGACCTGCGGAACCCAGGCGTCGGATTTCACACCGGGCGATGGCCGGACGGACTTGTCTTCCTGCAGGCAATTGCCGCCGTCGACCACGAAGGCCTGTCCGGTGACATAGCTGGCGCACGGCGACGCGAGAAACTCGATCATCGCGGCCACTTCGTCGGGGCTTCCGGCACGGCGCAGCGGCGTGTTCTCGGAGGCCTCGCGTTCATGCGGCGTCTGCGACCCCGTGGCGATCCAACCCGGCAGCACGTTGTTGACGGTGACGTTGTGCTCCGCGACTTCGAGCGCGATGGCACGGCTCATGCCGATCATGGCCGACTTGGCCGCCCCATATGCGGCTTCGCCCGGCACGCCGACCAGCGGCCCGGTCACTGAGGACACGTTCACGACGCGACCGTACCGGCGGTGAACCATGTGCGGCAACACCCGACGGCTGACGTTGAAGCAGGTCGTCAGGTTGCGCTCGATCGTCATGTCCCAGTGGCGGTCGCTGCAATGATCGAAGCGCTCGTACTCCTCGGTCTGCCCGCCGAGCGTCATGCCGGCGTTGTTCACGAGGATCGACACGGTTGCGAAGTCTTCGATGACACGTGCGACGAAGGCGTCGACCTGCGACCGCGACGTGAGGTCGCAGACGTAGCCGCGGGCCGTGAATCCACGTGCTCGCAACTCCAGTGCACGCGCTTCAGCGCGGGCATCGATGTCAGTCACGGCGACGCGAGCACCCCTCTGCGCCAGGCGCAGAGCGGTCGCATGGCCGATGCCTGTCGGGCTTCCGGCTCCGGTGATGAGCGCGACCTGATCGGCGAGTGGGTGCATGGCGATACTGCGGTGAGTCCGCCCCATGATCCACACGTTCGCCATCGCCTTGGCGTCGCGCAAGCGAAGTCAGGCCGGCAACGGCGAAGGTGCCGCTCGCGGCGGCAGCCTACTTCTTCCCCTTGTCTTCCTGCACCGCGCGACGCACGGCTTCCAGATCGTCGTCGGCCGCCGCGGGCTCCGAGGCGGGCGGCGCGTCGGGAGTCGCCTCGCGCCGCACGCCCATCTGCTGGAGCATCTCGGCCGCCTTGTCGACGTCGACCTTCTCTTCCTTGTCGAGCCAGTAGGTCACCGAGCCCGGCCAGGCGATGACCACCGCCACGAGCGTGAGCTGCATCAGCACCCACGGGAAGGCGCCGATGTAGATGTCCTTCGAGAGGATCGGCCGCTCGATGGCCTTGCTCTTGTAGACCTGGTCCGAGATGCTGCGCAGGTAGAACAGCGCAAAGCCGAACGGCGGGTGCATGAACGACGTCTGCATGTTCACGCACAGGAGCACGCCGAACCAGACCAGGTCGATGCCCATCTTCTCGGCCACCGGCGCCAGCAGCGGAACGATGATGAAGGCGATCTCGAAGAAGTCGAGGAAGAACGCGAGGAAGAACACGAAGATGTTCACCGCGATCAGGAAGCCCACGACCCCGCCGGGCAGCTTCGCCAGCATGTGCTCGACCCACCGGTTGCCGTCCACGCCCTGGAACACGAGCGAGAACACCGTGGAGCCGAGCAGGATGAAGATCACCATCGCCGAGATGCGCATGGTGGCGTCCATGCCCTGCCACAGCAGCTTCGCGCTGAGCCGGCGGTGCATCGCCGCGAGCACCACGGCCCCGAGCGAGCCGAGCGCTCCGGCTTCCGTGGGCGTCGCGATGCCCATGAAGATGGTGCCGAGCACGAGGAAGATCAGCACGATCGACGGGACCATGCCCCACAGCACCTTGCGCCACAGCGGCCAGCCGCGCGTGAGCCGCGCCTCGAGCGGCAGCGGCGGCACGAGCTTCGGCATGAAGAACGCCAGCGCCGCGGTGTACAGCGCGAAGATGCCGACCTGCAGCACCGACGGCCCGATCGCGCCCTTGTACATGTCGCCCACCGAGCGGCCGAGCTGGTCGGCCAGCACCACGAGCACGAGCGACGGCGGGATGACCTGGGTGATGGTGCCGGACGCCGCGATGACGCCCGTGGCGTAGCGCATGTCGTAGCCGTAGCGCATCATGATCGGCAGCGAGATCACACCCATCGCGATCACGCTGGCCGCCACCGTGCCGGTGATGGCGCCCAGGATGGCGCCGACGATGATCACCGCGAAGCCGAGCCCGCCCGGCACGCCGCCGAAGAGCTGGCCGGTGCCCTCCAGGAGATCTTCCGCGAGCCCGCAACGCTCGAGGATGGCGCCCATGAACGTGAAGAACGGGATCGCCAGCAGCAGCTCGTTCGACATGATGCCGAACACGCGCAACGGCAGGTTGGCCATGAACGTCTCGGGAAAGAAGCCGAGCAGCACGGACAGGTAGCCGAACCCGAGCCCGATGGCCGCGAGCGAGAACGCGACCGGAAAGCCGATCAGCATCACCACCACGAGCGCCGCGAACATGACGGGAGCCATGCTCTCCATCTCGATCATTGGAGCGGTCTCTCGTAATGGGTGTCCATGTTGTAGACGCCAGCCAGGTAGCCGATGCGCTTCAGGATTTCCACCACGCCCTGCAGCGCCAGCAAGCCGAAGCCGAGCGGGATGAGCGCCTTCACCGGCCACCGGATGAGGCCGCTGGCGCTCGTGGACATCTCCTGCTGCACCCACGAGTCGTGCACGAAGTTCAGCGACAGCAGCACCATGGCCACGCACACGGGCATGAAGAACACGATGAACCCGAACAGGTCGATCCAGGCCTTGGTGCGCCCGCTCCGGCCCCCATAGATCACGTCGACGCGCACGTGCTCGTTCAGCCGCAGGATGGCCGGTGCGCCGAAGAACACCGTGACGGCGAAGAGATACCACTGCAGCTCGAGCCACGCGTTCGACCCGATGCTGAAGCTGTAGCGGACCATGGCGTTGACGGCGCTGACGGCGCACGCAAGCACCACGGCCCAGCTGGCGATGTGGCCCAGCCGGATGGACAACCGGTCGACGAGGTCGATGAAGACGGTGAGCGAGCGCATCATGGCTTGCGCTCGATCCTGCCATATCCCAGCCCGCGCACCTTCACCACCTCGAACGGCTGCCCGGCGAGCTTGTGCCGCAGCCGCTCGAGGCAGCGCTCGGCCGCCTTCGCATCCATCGGACTGCCGGCGCTGCGCAGGCGGCGGGCAATGTCCGCCGGCTCGAACCAGCCGCTCGGATCCGCCTGCAGCAGCCGCAGCACGCTCTGCTCGTCTTGCGCAAGGTCCGTCGGCACGGCGTCGCCGGGGATGGCGATCGCCAGCAGGGCGCCGATGCGCGTCTCGAACTCCGCCAGGCTGAACGGCTTGGACAGCACCGCGTCGACTCGCAGGCCCTCGCGCGCGAGCCGGCTCTGCGCATCGTCCAGCGCGCTGAAGAGCAGCACGGGCAGGTGCTGCGGGCGCTCGCGCGCCTTGCGCAGCACCTCGGCACCGTTCGCCTTCGGCAGGCTGTAGTCGAGGATCAGCAGGTCGGCGCGGCCTTCGCCCAGGCGCTCGATGGCGGCTTCGCCGTCGAAGGCGACGTCGACGCTGTGGCCGGCCTGGCGCAGGCAGTAGGCCACGGCCTCCGCGATCGGCACCGAGTCTTCGGCCAGGAGCACGTGCATCGACGGCTTCGGGTTCTTCACCGCAGCATCGTAATCGGGAAGCCGGGCGGCCACCCTCCGCCCGGGCCAGGCATTTCTCGAGTTCAGTCCTGGTGGATGTCGCGGTCCTTCGTCTCGCGCAGGAAGATGGTGCCGATCACGAGCGTCATCACCGCGACGACGATCGGATACCAGAGGCCGTAATAGATGTCGCCCGACGCCGCCACCATGGCCGTGAACAGCAGCGGCAGCATGCCGCCGAACCAGCCGTTGCCGATGTGGTAAGGCAAGGACATCGACGTGTAGCGGATCCTCGTGGGGAACAGCTCCACCAGGAACGCGGCGATCGGCCCGTACACCATCGTGACGTAGATCAGCATGATGAACAGCACGAGCAGCGTCATCGGGTAGTTCACCTGGTTCTTGTCGGCCGCACCGGGATAGCCGGTCGTCTTCAGCGCCGCCTGCGCGGCCTTCTCGTCCCACGCGCCGCGGATCTCCTGGTCGCCGATCTTCACCAGCAGCGGCTGCCCCGGGGCCGCGGCGTTCGACTTGAACGACAGGCCCTGCTTGGTCAGGAAGTCCTTCGCCTTGTCGCAGTCGGTGAACTTGCTCCAGGGCCCGACGAACATGTGGAAGTTGCACTGGGCCGGATTGGACGTGACGCTGATAGGCGTCTTGGCGGAATACGCTTCGAGCGCCGGATTCACGTAGTGCGTGAGCAACCCGAAGAGCGGGAAGTAAGTAAGCGCCGCGATGAGGCACCCGGCCAGGATGATCTTCAGCCGCCCGATCTTGTCCGACAGCCAGCCGAAGAAGATGAAGAACGGCGTGCCGAGCAGCAGCGCGGCGCCGATCAGGATGTACGCCGTAAGGAAGTCGAGCTTCAGCGTGATGGTGAGGAAGAACAGCGCTATGAACTGGCCCGTGTACCACACCACGCCCTGGCCGGCGGTGGCGCCGAGCAGCGCCAGCAGCACGTACTTGTTGTTCGGATACCGCAGGAAGCTGTCGGTCAGAGGCGCCTTCGATCCCTTGCCTTCCGACTTCATCCGCTGGAACACCGGCGACTCCTGCAGCTTCAGCCGGATGTAGATCGAGAACACCAGCAGGATCAGGGACACGAGGAACGGCAGCCGCCAGCCCCATTCGGAGAAGGCCTTCGCGTCCATCGTCACGCGCGCGAAGCCGATCACGAGCAGCGCCAGGAAGAAGCCCAGGGTGGCGGTGGTCTGGATCCACGCCGTGTCGTAGCCGCGGCGGTTGTTCGGCGCGTGCTCGGCGACGTAGGTCGCGGCCCCGCCGTACTCGCCGCCGAGCGCCAGGCCCTGCAGCAGGCGCAGCAGCACGAGCAACACGGGGGCGGCCCAGCCGATGGCTTCGAACGTGGGCAGCAGGCCGACCGCGAACGTGGCGGTGCCCATCACGACGATGGTCACGAGGAAGGTGTATTTGCGACCGACGAGGTCGCCGATGCGGCCGAAGACGAGCGCTCCGAACGGCCGCACGAGAAAGCCCGCCGCGTAGGTGGCGAAGGCCGACAGCAGCGCCGCGGTCTCGTTGCCCTTCGGGAAGAACAGCGCGGCGAAGAACGGGGCCAGCGTGGCGTAGAGGTAGAAGTCGTACCACTCGAACACCGTGCCGAGCGACGAGGCGAAGATGACCCGCTTTTCTTCCGGCTTGAAGTCTGCGTGGTCCGGGGCCAGGGAGCGGGGTGGTTGGTCGATGCGAGCCGACATGGATCCTCCTGTGCGTTGAGGCGCGCCTGCGAACGTATCAACGCGCCCGTAAATGCCCCGTAAAGATCGGGGAATCTGCGGGAAGACCACTAGGGCCTAGTCCACGAAGAGCCGGTACCCCACGCCCGTGTCGGTGATCAGGTAGGCGGGCCGCGCAGGCTGCGCCTCGAGCTTCTGGCGAAGCTGGCGAATGTAGATGCGCAGGTAGTGGCCCTGCTCCGCGTGGCCGGGGCCCCACACATCGCGCAGCAGCTGCTGCGACGTGACGACGCGTCCGGCATGGCGGGCCAGCACTTCGAGCAGCCGCCATTGCGTGGCGGTGAGGTGCACCGGCTCCTCGCCGCGGCGCACCGTGCGCGCCGCGAGGTCGATCTTCACGTCGCCGAGCTGCAGCGTCGTGCCGCCGCTGGCCGACCGCAGCGCGTGGCGCAGCGCGGCGCGCATGCGCGCGTGCAGTTCGGCGACGCCGAAGGGCTTGGTCAGGTAGTCGTCCGCCCCCGCATCGAGGGCCTGCACCTTCTGCTCCTCCTGCGATCGTGCCGACAGCACGATGATCGGGCGCTGGGTCCAGCGGCGCAGGCTGCGGATGAGATCGCAGCCGTCGCGATCCGGCAGGCCGAGGTCGATGAGGAACAGGTCGATGCGGCGATTGCCGGCCAGCGTCTCGCCGTCGCGCGCGTTGGCCGCCTCGAACACCTCGTAGCGCTCGGCCTGCAGGGTGGTGGCGAGCAGCCGCCGGATCGGCTCCTCGTCCTCGACCACCAGCACCTGGAGGACGCCTTCGCGCTGCGGCGTCACGGGAGGGCCTCCTGGGGCGCCGCGCCGGCCGCCGGTTGCGGCAGCGTGAGCGTGAACCGCGCGCCGCCGTCGTTTCTCACGTCGATGGTGCCGCCATGCAGGCGCGCCACCGCGGCGCAGATGGCCAGGCCGAGCCCGGTGCCGCCCGTGGACGGCTCGCCGCGCGCGCGGACGAACTTCTTGAAGGCGTCGCGTCCGAGGCCGCCGGGCAGCCCCGGGCCGTCGTCCGACACGACCAGCCGCCACGCGCCGCGCGCCAGCTCGACGCGGATGTCGATGCTGCACTCGGGCGGCGTGTGCTGCACCGCGTTGTCCACGAGGTTGACGAGCGCCTGCTGCAAGAGGCGGGGGTCGCACCACACGATGGCATCGGCCGGCACGTCCACCCGCAAGGCGCGGCCCATGAGGCGGGCGCCACAGACGGCGCGCGCCTCCTCCACCAGGTCGTCGGCCGGGCACCACTCGTTGCGCACCTGCATGGCGCCCTCCTCCATGCGCGTGAGGTCGAGCAGGTCGCTCATGGCCGCGTGCATCCGGCGCGCCTCGTCGAGGATGTCGTGCAGCAGCGCCGTGCGCTCCTGCGCGGCGAGCGCCTCGTGCTGTTCGAGCAGCGTGGCGGCCGAGCCGACGATGGTGGTGAGCGGCGTGCGGAAGTCGTGCGAGATGCCGGACAGCACCGTGTTGCGCAGGCGCTCGGCCTCCGCATCCACCGCCGCGGTGGCACTGCGATGCTCGAACAGCGAGCGCTGCAGCGCGAGCGCCGCCTGGTCCGCGAACGCCTGCAGGAGCCCGCGGTCCTCGGCGGTACCGGCGCGGCCGTGGGGCAGCCGCACGACCAGCACGCCCACCGAACCCTCCAGGCCGTGCAGGGGCGCCAGCAGCACGCCCGGACCGGCCTCGAGCAGCCGCCCTTCGGCCATCGCCTGCCGGGCCAGCGCCAGCTCGTCCGCAGTGCAGAAGCCGTCGGGGTCGACGAGCGCGCGTTGGGCGTCCGGCAGGAGCAGCGCGGACGCGGCGCCGAAGGTCGCGCGCGCGGCGGCCGACAGCGCCTGCCCGATCTCGACTTCGGCAAGCGCCGAGACGAGCCGGCTGGCCAGCTCGTTCATGGCCTGGGCGCGCGCCGCGCGCCGCTGGGCGACCAGGGACTGCTGCCGCGCCCGGTCGGCCAGGCCGCTCACCAGCCAGCCGACGATCGCCATGACGACGAAGGTGAAGTAGTACTGCGGGTCGGTCGGCTTGAACGACCAGCGCGGCAGGACGACGAGCAGGTCGAACACCAGGATGCTCAGGACCACCGCCACCATGGCGGCCGACTTGCCTTGCCGCAAGGCCACGTACACCACGCCGGCCAGGTAGATCACGGCCACGCTGGCCAGCTCGAGGTACTCCAGCAGCGTCTCGGAGATCGCCGTGCACAGCGCGACCACCGCGGCGGCGAAGAGCCAGTCGCTGCGCAGCAGAGCCGGCGTCGGCGCCGCACTGGGGGGCACACGTTCACGCCGCGGCGCCTCGGCGCCCGGAAAGTAGACGACATCCACCGTGACGTCCGGCAGCCGTGTGCTGAGGGCTTCCGCAAGGTGGCCGAGCCAGGGCCGCGGCAGGCCCTCGAGCCAGCCTTCCGGCGCGTGGCCGCCGATGAGCAGCATCGACGCCCTTTCGCTGCGCGCCTTCTCGGCGATCGCGCTCACCGGATCGCCCGCCATGATGGTCGCCGTCGCGGCGCCCAGCGCCTCCGCCAGCTTCATCGCGGCGGCGCTGCGGGGCTCGACATCCGGCAGCCCCGAGCCCACGCAGACGACCGTCCAGGGCAGCCCCTCGGCGTCCGCGAGGCGCGCCGCATGCCGCACCAGCAGCTCGGCCTGGGCATTGTTTCCCACCCACACCAGCAAGCGTCCGCCACGCACGGGCAGCAAGGGGGGGTCAAGCGATGTGGCTGATCGCACCACCGGATTAGAGCGGCTCGGCCGTAAAAACGGCGTATCGGTTGCACCAGCCGCCGCGGCATCGTTTCGTTTCACTTGCGCCGGTCGACCCCCAAGTTTCCAGATTGATGTGGCTGCGCGCCGCGCCTACCGTTCGGCATTCCATGCGGTCGGGGACACGAGATGGCCAAACGCGCAAGCCCTGCTTCGACGTCCACGACCAGGAAAGTGCCGCGCAAGTCCGTCGGGCGTGAGACGGGCCGCCCGTTCGAGGAGGTTCGCGAGCGCATCGGCATCGATCTGCCGGACATCTTGCGTCGCCCCGATCACGTCGAGAACCTGTTCGAGTCGTCGCGTGCCGGCACGCCGGTCGTGAGGCCCGACGACCTGCTCGCCTTGCGCATCCAGCTCGTCAACCTTGTGGTCGCGCCCGGCAGCCCTCCGCGGCTGCGCGCGCACGGCAACGGCAAGGCGATGCTGGTGCTGCACTACCCGCCTCAATCCATCGCGGAGGAGGTCTTCTTCGAGACCCCGCCAGTCGGCGTCAGCGAGGCCGCGGCCGACCGGCCCCCCAGCCCGCGCGTGGATGCGAGTCTGCCGGCGATGGCAGATCGGAACGTCGAGCCGCCGCCCGTGCGCGCTCGCGCCGCGGGCGAGTCGCGGGTGATCTTCGAGTGGCCCGACGGATTCGAGTGCGACTACACCCTGGCCGGCGTGCTCGAAGCGGTTCAGTCCATGGCGATGAGCGTGCCGCCCGGCGCGCTGCCGCGGCAGACGCGCTCGCACGTCCTGCCCTGGCCCGAGGTGATCGTCATCGAGCCCGTCGTCCCGGTGGGGCGCCGCGCACGCCGGCCGTCACGCAGCGGGGCCGTGGTGAGCGAGGCCGGCGTGGTCCGCGCGCGGGATGGCACGACGGCCACGACGCTGGCGTCGTTCTCGCTTCGGCAGACGACGATCGCGCTGCGCGGAGGTCCGGCGGCCGAGGCGACGCTGGCGCGACGCCTCAGCGACATCGCGGGCGGACTGGTGCTGGATCCGAGCCTCGACGTGGAACTGATCCGGCCGCGCGGCGGCCCACGCCCCGCCATGCCGCGCGACACCGAGACCGCGCTGGAGCTGCCGTGGCGCCTCATCGTGTCGCCGCATGCGGCCGAGCGTTGGCGCCACGCCCCCCAGGCGGTGACGTCTGCGGCCACGCAGCGCACGGAGCTGTGGCACAGCCGGCTGGTGGGTGCCGCCACCCTGCGGGCCGTCTGGGCCACCACGAACGTCTGGGGCAAGCCCATGCAGGGCGCCTACCCCACCATCACCGACCTGCCGCTGCCGGGCCGCGGGGATCCGTTCCTGCCCACGCTGAACGACTACGACCGCTACCAGATCAGCCACCTGTCAGCCAACTTCTCGCAGTCGAACTACGCGCCGCAGCCCGTCGAGACGAACCTCGTCATGCTGAGCTCGCTGGGTGCCTGGCTCGACGCGCGCGGCGACTGGGATCCGCCCGGCCTCGACGTCGAATCCTGGGTGCATCGCGCGACGATGGGGCGCGACCACTACGTGCGCGTCGTGTACCGCGGCGTGCTGTTTCCGTTCGGCCACCGGGCCGTGCTCATCAAGGTGAGCGAGCGCAAGTTCCATCGCAGCCTGCCCGGCAACCCGGCCTACCTGCGCCAGCGCATGTTCATGGTCGTGCGCGAGCGCGAGCGTCGCTACGACGACGCGGCCGGCCTGCAGCCGTACGGCGCGGGCAGCCATCGCGTGCAGAACGAGTTTCCGTTCACGCACGTGCGGATGCTCACCACCGTCACGCCGGACCTGGATCAGCCCGACGCCACGGATGTCGGCAGCATGAAGCAGCTGCTGTTCTGGCCGGCCGTCGGCGGCGCTTCGTTCCGGTTCCGCATGTCGGCCACGGACCTCGACGGGCGCAACGTCGAGTTCGAGCTGCCGGCCATCTTCATGTCCAACTCGCTGGCGAGCCCTCGCCGGTCGTCCGGGGGCCGGCTGGTCCCGCTGTACACCGGCAGCAACGCCGGTCTCACGGGCGCGGCGGAGTGGGCCACGCTGGCGCTGGAGGGCTGGAACGAGCGGCAGACGCCCGACGCGGAGCCCGAGCCGCGAGCGACCGACTGGACCTTCGCGGCGATGCGCCACCAGCGCGTGGCGCTGGCGCCCAGCGCCACGCCGGGCGACACGGCGATCGAGGCGGTGACCATGACCTTCGGCGCCCATGTGCCCCAGGTCGGAACCGCGGCCTCGGTCAACGCGTTCAAGACCTACAGCAACGGGCTGACGCGACCGATGTTCTTTCCGCGCGTGGTGCGCGCCCAGGCCCGGATCGCGGCGCTGGCGCAGCTGTCCGGCAGCGACAAGCTGAACCTCGTGCGCTGGAACCCCACGTTCGCCGAGAAGGGCTTCGACGGGAGTCTCAACAAGGGCGAGGTGTTCGTCGACGTCGTCGAGACATCCGACATGGCGAAGCTGGACTTCTCGCGCCAGGGCGACCGCAGCGGCGGCTTCGTGATGCCCAACATGCAGCCGAGCGCCTTGTCGCGCGCCCTGGGGCCGGCGGCCGGCAACGTGGCCGACCTGCTGGCCGGAACGGTCAAGCCGGAGCAGTTCTTCCCGCCGACCGCCATGGGCGCCCTGCCGCTGCCGCTGCTGTTCGGGTGCATTCCGCTGAGCGCGGTGATCCGCGAAGTGGGCGACGTGCTCGGCAACCTGGACAAGGCGCCCAAGTTCGTCTCCGAGGCGTCGACGAAGGTCGAGTCCTTCTTCGGCGACATCATGCGGCTGTACCAGCTCGTCACCGCGCTGGCGCAGCAGCCGGCGTCGCTGGCCGATGCGGCCGTCGCCGTCGCGAAGGAGCGCCTGGCGGATCTCGCGCAGCAGTCGGTGGCCTTCGGCGCGACGCAGGCCAGCGCCGTGTCCGCGCTGGTCACTGCCGTGCAGGCGGAGCTGGAGACCTTGCATGCCCAGATGGCCGCGCTGTACGCCAGCAGCTTCGTCAGCACCGATCCCCTGGCCGGCATCGATCTGTCGAACGCACTCGATGCGCCCCAGGGCAATGGCCGCTTGCGCGCGGCGCTCGTCGCGCTGAGAGACGGCGTGGCCGCCGCGCCGGGGGTGCAAGCGGGCTTTCGGCAGCAGGTCAACGCGGCGGTCGATTCCTCGCTCACGCTCCTCGGCAGCATTGCTGCGTTCGCGGGCCTCTACGCGCCGGGCAAGGCGCTGTTCGACGCGCTGAAGGACCTGGTCGACAACCCGGCGCCCGGCCAGTCCATCGGCGAGCTCATGACGCAACCGGCGGCGCTCGCGCCGAAGATCCAGGCGGTCGCTGATCGCCTTGGCGGGTTGCGCACCGGCGTCGCGTCGGTGCCGCTGCTGGACGGGCCGCCGCGCAAGTCGCTGCTCGACATCCTGGACACGGTGAAGAACGCGTTCGACGCCGTGCCGGACCTGCTGACGATGCTGGAGAACCTGCTCGGCGAGGAACTCGTGATCCGCTTCGACTGGAAGCCCGAGATCAAGAGCTGGGGCTTCGACCCGGCGGCACCGCTGTTCGTGGTGCACGATCCGCACGCCTTCATCGTGACGGTGGAGGCGCGGGTGAAGAAGAGCGGCGGGCCGCCCAAGATCCGCGTGCTGTGCGGGCTGCACCACTTCGACCTGGTGTTGATCGCGCCGGCCAGCTTCATCGAGCTGAACTTCGAGAAGATCGAGTTCAGCGTCGACTCCGCGGCGAAGACCAACGTCGACGTGCTGCTCACGGACATCAAGTTCGTCGGGCCGCTGTCCTTCGTCGAAACCTTGCGCGACCTGATCCCGCTGGACGGCTTCTCGGACCCGCCGCATCTCGACATCACGCCGCAAGGCATCGATGCGGGCTTCTCGGTGTCGCTGCCGTCGCTCGCGATCGGCCTCTTCAACCTGAGCAACCTGTCGCTCGGCGCCGGCTTCACGGTGCCCTTC
>Ga0247830_10000545_pt1 | contig 13781 bp, 10 predicted proteins | sample 12C_Control_Day5_FD_207766 | JGI IMG/M metagenome (GOLD analysis project Ga0247830, IMG submission 207766) | Soil microbial communities from agricultural site in Penn Yan, New York, United States - 12C_Control_Day5 | ecosystem: Environmental > Terrestrial > Soil > Agricultural land | place...
TGGCCCCGATGCACCGCGACTTCGCGGTGGTCACCGGCAGCCTGTCGGCCGGCGCCACCTGGATCGCCGTCGCGGCCGCGCTCGCGGCCGGCCTGGCCGTCACCGTGCGCGACGCCGCGCGACGCCGCGCCCATGGCCTGGCCCCGCCCAGCCCGACCGTGCTGGCCGCGCGCGTCGCCGGCCAGGTGGCGGTGGCCGCGTTCGTGCTGCTGGTCTTCGGCGGCCGCGGCGTGCCGGTGCCGGTGCTGGTCGCCGCCGTCGTCGTGATCGGCGGCGCGTTCGTCACCCGCCGCACCCGCTTCGGCCGTCACGTCTACGCGGTCGGCGGCAACCCCGAGGCGGCCCGGCTGTCGGGCATCGACGTCCGCCGCGTGACCCTGTGGGTCTACGTGATCGTCGGCGTGCTCACCGCGGTCGCCGGCGTGCTGCTCGCCGGCCGCGTCAACGGCGTCACCCCGGGCAGCCAGGGCCAGCTCCTCGAGCTCGACGTGATCACCGCGGTGGTGATCGGCGGCACCAGCCTGCTCGGCGGCCGCGGCTCGGTGATCGGCACCCTGCTCGGCGCGCTGGTGTTCGGCACCCTCGCCAACGGCATGAACCTGCTCGGCGTCGACTCCAACTGGCAGCTGATCGCCAAGGGCCTCATCCTGATGACCGCGGTGCTGTTCGACGTGCTGTCGAAGGGCGGCGGCCGCGTCCTGTATCGCGCGCTCGCGGTGGTGCTCGCCCTGGTCGTGGTCACGGTCGCCATCGCCGCACGCGCACCGCGGACGCGACCCGACGTGGTGTTCCTGCTGTCGACCCTGCAGGAGGAGCGCTACCACAAGGACCAGCGCTACTTCGAGGCTCGCGCCCGCGCGCTCGGCCTGCGCGCGACCACGCTGGCCGCCGACAACGACAACGCCAAGCAGATCGCCCAGGTCGAGGACGCGCTGACCCGGGGCGCCAGGGTGCTGGTGATCCAGCCGACCGACAGCCAGGCCGCGTCGACCTACGTCCGGCTGGCCCACGAGCGCGGCGCCAAGGTGATCGCCTACGACCGCGCCATCGTCAGCCGCGACCTCGACTACTACGTGTCGCACGACAGCCGCCGGGTGGGCGTGCTGCAGGCCGAGGCGGCGATCGCCGCCACCGGCGGCAAGGGCCGGTTCGTGATCCTGGCCGGCCAGGCCGGCCACAGCGTCGCCACCGAGATCACCCGCGGCTACGACGACGTGCTCGGCCCGTACGTCGCGCGCGGCGACATCGAGATCGTCGTCCGCCAGAGCCACAGCGCGTGGTCGCCCGAGCAGGCCCTGCGCACCGTCGAGGACGCCCTCGCGCGCGCCGGCGGCCGGGTCGACGCCATCCTGGCCAACAACTCGGGCATGGCCCGCGGCGCGGTCCAGGCGATCGACGCCGCCGGGCTGCACGGCGTGTTCATCGCCGGCGCCGACGCCGACGCCGCCAACGTCGACTTCGTGTGCCAGGGCAAGCAGGCCATCGAGGTCCTCAAGGACATCCAGCCGCTGGCCGAGACCGCGGCCGATGTCGCCGCCCGGCTGGTGCGCGGCGAGCGCCCTGCCCCCGGCCCGACCCTCGCGCTCGACGGCGGCCAGGTGCCGGTCGCGGCGGTGCAGGTCGAGGTCATCGGCCCCGCCGAGGTCCAGCGCCGGCTGGTCGACACCGGCTTCCTGTCCGCCGGCGACGTGCCGGCCTGCCGCTCGCTCACGAGGTGACCATGCGTACCGTCGTCGCCCTGCCTGTCTTGTTTGCCGCCGGGGTCGCGCACGGCCAGGCTGCGGAGCCGCAGCGCCCGGACCCGGGTGCCGTTGCGGCCGAGCCAGCGGGCGCGCCCGCGAGCACGACGTCGGCGGACGGCGGCATCCGCTTCGAGCTGCACGGCTACGCGCGCATGCCGCTCGCCACCCAGACCACGCCGCGGGCGCCGTTCCTCGTCGACAACGACTACTACCTGTCCGGGTTCGCGTACACCCGCCTGTACGAGCCCGACTGGTCCGAGCTGTTCTTCTCGGCCAGCAAGGGCGACTTCAAGGCCGAGTTCGGCATCTTCGCCTCGCTGTACAGCGACTACGCCACGCCCGAGCTCGAGAACCAGCTCGGCATCGCCCAGGCGAGCATCACCGCGCGGCGGTTCCTCGGCCACGACCCGCTCAGCGTCCAGCTCGGCGTGTTCTGGGATCGCTTCGGCCACCTCGAGCCGTACGACACCTACGTGTTCGGCCGCACCCACCAGGGCGGCGTGAAGGTCGCGTACGAGCTCCCCGGCGGCGGGCGGGCCCAGGCCGGCGTCGGGCTGCACCAGGACCAGCTGCAGCAGAACCAGGGCCTGACCCCGATCGCCCACGTCGCCGGCAGCTACCCGGTCGGCCCGGCCCAGCTCGGCGCCTACGTGCTGCGGACCTGGACCCGCGACGTCCGCCAGCTCAGCCCGATCCAGGAGGGCACGATGTGGGTCGCCGGCCTCGACGCCCGCGTCGACCTGCCGCGCGACCTCGGCACCGCCTACGCCGCGTTCGGCTACTACGACATGGACCGGGTGCTCTACCTCGCGCCGGCGCTCGAGGTGATGCACTCGACCGGCGGCCGCGGCCTGACCGAGAACTTCCTCGGCACCGAGTCGAGCGACAGCGGCACCGGCCGCATGTACACCCTGGCCGGCGACGTCCCGCTCCGCCTCACCGACGACCTCGGCGTACGCGGATTCGGCATGGCGACCTGGGTCCGCTCGCATCAGGTCGACGAGATGGATCCGGCGCTCAACCGCGATCGCCGGATGTACGTGAAGTGGGGCGTCGAGCCGAGCTACCGCGTCCACCGCGGCGTGCGGCTGGCGGCGCGCTTCGACCGCGTGATCCTCGACCTCTACGACGCCGAGAACAGCTTCCGGGTGCTCTCGCCGAAGCTCGCCTTTCCCCTCGAGGACTGGGGCGAGCTGTTCTTCCAGTACTCGCACTACTGGTACGGCGACAAGGTCCGCCTCCGCCCCGGCCAGGTGCCGCTGGTCACCGAGCCCGACCGCGACGTGCTCAAGCTGCAGGCGCAGGTGATCTGGTAGTCCTGCAGGAACAAGGTTCCAGCAGGACTCCCCCGTGCCCCTGCCCGTGCCCGGTCGTGGGGCGCCGAGCGGCCGGCCCGAGCACGACTGCGGCTGGGGCCCAGCAGGCGACCCCGCGGTCGAGCAAGGCTATGTCGAGATCGGGCAGGGGCACGGGCACGGGTACGGGCACGGGAGCAGGTTGACCTCGAACGCCTGCGGCGTTCTCGGCAACCTGCTACGGGGCACTCGCGCGGCAGCAGCGGAAGCCGTTCGACGGCTCGATGACGTTGACCGCCGCGCGCGAGGTGCGGAAGTCGCAGGCCGCGCCGACCGCCGGGGTATCGAAGGCGCCGCCGCGCAGGACCGCGATGTCGCTGCCGCCCGGGGTCTGGCCGGTGATCTCGTCGGTCCACTCGCGCAGGTTGCCGGACAGGTCGAACGCGCCGGTGGCGGCCAGACACATCGGCAGCGCGCCGGTGGCGAGCACGACGTCATCGTCGGCGCCGCCGGGGACGCCGTCGTACGGCTCGGCGTTGCACCGGCCGGGCTCGAAGGTGTTGCCGTACGGGAAGACGGTGTTGGCCGGGCCCTCGCACGCCGCCTGCCACTGCGCCGCGGTGCACAGGGTCTTGCCAGCGGCCACGCACGCGGCCTTGGCCGACGCGAACGTGACGTGGCTCCACGGCCGGACCCCGGGGTTCGAGCACGCCCGCGCCGACGACACGCCAGCCGCCAGCGCGGTCGCGTCCGGCCGCGACGCCTCGTAGGTGTCGATGTAGAAGTCGAGCATCCCGACCTGGACCCGGCGCATGGCGTCGATCACCCGGTCGGGCCCGGTCGCGTTGTCGACGATGCCGTCGCAGTTGTTGTCGAGGCCGTCGCACAGCTCGGTGGCGGGCGGCTGGGCGTCCGGCAAGACGGTCAGGTCGCAGCGGGTCTGGGTCGGGTTGGCGGCGTCGCAGACCCGGACGCCGACGTCGCGGCACACGCCGAGCCCGCCGTTGTCGCACTCCTGGCCGAGGTCGGTGAAGCTGTCGTCGACGACGCCGTCGCAGTCGCCGTCCTCACCGTCGCAGCGCTGCTCCTGCAGGACGATGCCGTTGGGGACGCTGGGATCGAACTCGACCTCCGGCGGGTAGTCGCACCACCACCGGGTCTCCGTGCCGCGGGTCTGGCACACCATGGTCGTGCCGGCGCACGGCGTCCCGGCGGTGGCCCGGCACTGCCCGGCCGGCGGCGCCGGCAGGGTCTCGTCGACGATGCCGTCGCAGTCGTCGTCGAAGCCGTTGCAGTCCTCGGGGCGAGCCGGGAACAGCGGGCAGCGGTACTCGCAGGTCAGCGGGTCGCCGTCGAGATCGGCGAAGCCGGGCTGGCAGGCGACGAACACGCACTCGCCGGCCTGGCAGGCCTGGACCGCGCCGGTGCCGACGCAGCGGTGGTTGCACCGGCCGCAGTTGTTGTTGTCGATCTGCTTGTCGAACGCGTCGTCGACGATGCCGTTGCAGTCGTCGTCGAGCTCGTTGCACTGATCGTCGACGCCGATCACCGTGCACAGCGGCGCGTCGGTCCCGCCGTCGCCACCGCCGCCGCCGTCGCCGTCGTCGACCCCGGCGTCACCGTCATCGCCGCGGCCGGCGCCACCGAGGTCGTACGGGTTGAGCCCGCAGCCAGCCGCGGCCAGCGCGAGCGCCGCCGCGGCGACCACTCCCAGCCGGGCCCGGGCGCTCACGCCGCCCTCCGCCGGCGCAGGACCAGGCCGAGCGCGATCACCAGCAGCATGGCGGCGCGGCTGTCGCCGCCGGCCGCGCACCCGCCGCCGCCGACCTGGACGAAGTCGGATCGCCCGGCCGGATGTCTCGGCACGCACTGCCCGCCGCCGTCGCGGACCTCGCAGCGGTAGTCGGCGCTGCACACCACCAGCTTGCAGGGATCGTCGATGCAGGCGCCGTCGCTGCACACCTCACCGGCGCGGCAGCGCACGCCGACGCACGGATCGGCGCCGCACACGCCGTCGCGGCACACCATCTGCTCGCCGCACTCGACCTCGGCGCAGGCGTCGGGCACGCAGCTGCCGTCGAGCGCGCACCGCTCGCCGCCGGGGCACAGGGTGTCGTCGCAGTTGCCGACGCAGGCGCCGGCCCTGCAGCTGCACCCGTCGGGGTCGGTGCAGGTCGCGGCGCAGTCGACGCCGAGGCAGGGATCGGCGATGCAGGTCGAGCCGCTGCACACCTGGCCGGCCGGGCAGCCGAACGTATCGCAGTCGACGCAGGTGCCGAACCGGCACTCCTCGAGCGGCCCGCAGGTCACGTTGGCGCACGGGTCGACGCAGACCTCGTTCTGGCAGACCTCGTGGTCCGCGCACTCGGCGCACGCGCTGGGCACGCAGTAGTCGCCGCCGGGCGTGGCCTCGCAGCGGAACCCGGCCGGACACGGGAACTCGCCGCCGGCGCAGCGCTCGCGGCAGCCGCCCTCGATGCACGAGGTCGCGCCCGGACAGGTCGCCATGTCGTCGAAGTTACCGTCGCAGTCGTCGTCGACGCCGTTGCACAGCTCGGCGGTGGGATCGATGTTGCCGACGCACACGATGGTGCCGCCGACGCACACGTTGGTGCCGAGCTCGCACGGGCCGACGTCGGTGATGCCGCAGCGGTCGCCGACGTCGGGATCGTCCTCCTCGAACGCCCCGTCGCAGTCGTCGTCGAGGCCGTTGCACACGTCGACCAGGCTGGTCGGCACGCAGCCGGGCGTGCAGCTGATGCCTTCGTCGATGGCGCCGTTGCAGTTGTCGTCGAGGCCGTTGCACACCTCGGGCTGCGGCGTCGCGCCCGGGCTGCTGATGTTGCACTGCAGGCCGGCGCCGTTGGCGGTGCAGCCGAGGGTGCCGGTGCCGCGGCAGGCGCCCAGCTCGCCGTCGTCGCAGGCGGCGCCCTTCTGCGGGAAGTCCTCGTCGACCCGGGTGTCGCAGTCGTCGTCGAGGTTGTTGCAGGTCTCGAACACGATCGAGCCCGACACGATCGACGCCAGCGCGTTGGCCAGCGCGTCCTCGCTGCCGACCAGGAACGCGGTGCCGGTGCCGCCGGCGGCGGCGATCGCGTTGAGCGAGGCCGTCTCCGACGGCAGCGTCGAGAAGCCGATCACGAAGGTGTCGATGCCGCGGGCGCGCAGCGCCGCCGCGGCCATCACCGGGTTGCCCTGGCACGACTCGGCGCCGTCGGTGACCAGGATGACGCCGTAGCGGCGGCAGCCGCCGGTCGACGCCGGGTCGCACGCCTTGATCGGCGCCAGGTAGTCCTCGACCGCGAGCAGCGCGTTGGCCAGCGGGGTCGGCCCGGTGCCGCGCAGCTCGCAGTCGCCGCCGCCGGCAAAGTTGCAGTACGCGCCCGGGGTGGCGGTGGCATCGAACTGGGTCTCGGCGCCGTCGAGCCACATCAGGTAGTTGTTGATGTCGGCGCCGAACCCGACCAGGACGTCGGCGGCGCGCCGGGGCGGGCCGCAGCTGCCGGCGTAGTTGATGCACTCATCGCCCGGTGAGTCCTTGAGCACCGTCCGCGGCCCCAGCGCGCCGCCGTCGACGGTGCACGCCGGCACCGGCGCCGGCCCCAGGTTGTTGGTCGGGTCGTCGTAGCTGCAGCACAGCGCGTTGCACTCGAAGTTGTGGGCGACCTGGCAGTTGCGGTCGACCGACTGATCCTGGTGGTAGCGGGCCAGCGCGAAGTCGATCTCGGGGTAGGCCGCGATCACCGAGGTCAGCGCGGTCTTGGCCTTGAACAGGCGCGAGTCGTCGGCCAGCCCGTTGCCGTCGAAGTCGAGGCCGGGGTGCCCGACCGAGCCGTCGCCGAACGTGGGCACGCCGGCGAGCGTGCCGAGCATCGAGCCCGAGGTGTCGAGCACGATCGTGAAGCGCGAGCGGGTGTCGGTCACCGGGCCCTGGCAGGCCGGCACGTCGGGCGCGCACTGCTGGGGCACGCCGTTCAGGCACGACGGCATCGACGACGCCCCGCAGGTCAGCACCGGCAGGCCCTCGTCGACCTGGTCGTCGAAGTCGTTGTCGAAGCCGTCGCAGTACTCGCCGACGTAGCCGCCCGAGATCTGCAGCTCGCCGATGCCGCCGCCGGCCTCACCGCGGCAGATCGAGCTGACCCCGCCGGCGGCGCCGTTGACGTTGAACACCGCGCGATCGTGGATGGCCGAGGTCGCCGACAGCACCGACACGATGCCGCCACCGCCGCCGCCGCCGCAGTCGTCGGCCTGGGTGTTCTGCTGCGCCGGCGCCACGCACTCGCCGGTCGGGTCGGTGGCCAGGCCCTGGGTATCGCCGCCGAGGCCGCCGGCCGCGGTCACCGACGCGGTGGCGCCGATCGCGACGTGGTCGCCGACGATGAACACGGTTCCGCCGGCGCCGCCGCCAGCCGAGTCGTTGCCGTCGCCGCAGCCGCGCCGGCCGTTGGCGTCGATGACGCCGTCGATGGTGACGACCCCGGCGCCGCCGTCGAGGCCGACCAGCACGATGCGGCCGCCGCCGCCGCCGGCGACGTTGACGGTGGTGCCGTCGCCGTCGCGGCAGCCCTTGTCGCCACCGGACGCGCCGAACTCGGGCTCGTAGATGGAGTGGGTGTAGGCCTGACCGGCGATGGTGGGCAGGCCGTCGTTGTTGCGGCAGTCGCCGGTGGCCGAGCAGCTCGGCACGCCCGCGCCGTTGTAGGTGACCGAGTTGCCGCAGTCCTCCTCGTAGCCGGCCGGGAACGAGCCCGGGTTGTCCTTGGTGCCGCGGCCGCCGGCGCCGAAGTGGGCGCCGCCGCCCCCCGAGTCGCGCAGCGCGCAGCCGCCGCGGCCGGCCGCGGTCGCGGTCGGGCCGGTGCCGTTGCCGCAGATCCGGGTCTGGTAGCCCCGGCCGCGCGCGGTGATCTTCGACGTCGTGTCGACGGTGATCCGGCGGGCGCGCAGCTCGAGGTTCCCGGTGGCGACCTTGTTGCCGCTGCCGTCGTAGGGGTTGACCTCGATGACGCCGCCGTTGGTGACCGACACCTGATCGAAGCGCCACACCCCCGACAGCTGGCAGGTGATGCCGTTGACGGTCAGGTTGGGTCCGGTGGTGTTGCACGGCGCAGCCTCGCCCCGGCGGGCGGCGGCAAGCAAAGCCATGACCACCGCCACCCCCAGGGTGAGGCGTGCTCCCATGGCGACATCATACGGACGTCGCCGCGTCGGGCTCAAGCCCCGCTTGGCGGCTGCTCGAAGCGGGAGTGCAGCTGGATCGGCTGCGCGACCTTGGTCCGGCGGATGTTGAGCAGCTCGACGAACAGCGAGAAGCCCATCGCGAAGTAGACGTAGCCCTTGCTGACGTGCTGGCCGAGGCCCTCGGCGGTGAGCAGGACGCCGATCAGCAGCAGGAACGACAGCGCCAGGATGTTGTCGATGCCCAGGACGATCTCCATCGCGGCGAGCGACACCAGCGCGATCCACGCATCGGCGTTGGCGAGGGCGTCCATGGCGGGCGTCCTTGGCGGCGGGGCGTGATCAGTCGGCGGCGGCGGCGTCGGTCTCGGCCGGCGCGACCTCGTCGGTGTTGGGCCGCGCCGCGATCTCGATCGCGCGCAGGTGGGCCGGCGCGGCCGCGCGCTGCTCGGCGGTCATCAGCGCGTACTCGAGCTGGCCGAGCCGCTCGATCTCGGCGAGCGCGTTGTAGCCACCGACGAACTGGCCGCGCAGGTAGACGAACGGGACCGTGTGCTGGTTGGTCTCGGCGGCCAGCCGGGGCAGCAGCGCCTCGTGCTCGGACTCCTCGAGGTCGATGAAGTCGTAGTCGACCTTGTGCTTCTCGAGCACGGTCATCGCCCGTCCGGTCCACGGACAGCTCTTCTTGCCGTAGACCTGCGCCGGCAGGGCCGGGTTGCCGAGCCCGGTGGCCGCGGCCGGCGCGGCCGGGGTCGCGGTCGGCGCCGGCGCCGCCTGGGCGGCCTTGGCCTGGGCCGCCGCGGTCGCGGCCGCCGCCGCGCCGTGGCTCAGCGGCGCCTTGCCGCGCAGCCGGGCCACCTGGTCGCGCACGCGGCCGAGGCGGGGATCGTGCTTCCAGCGGTCCTGCAGGTAGTCGCGGACGTCGCCGCCGATCTCGTCGGCACGATCGAGGGCGGCCTTGACCCGGGTCCCGAGGTCCTTGACGAGCTTCGACGGATCGATCTGGGGCATGGCGCGGGAACGTAACGACGGCGCGCCCGCGGGGCAAGGACCACCGCTCGCCGCCGACGCCGCATCGGCGGCGCCGCAGCGACGCTTCGGGTTAGCCGAAGACCCGGCGCTTGAGCTCGCCGGTCTGGGCCAGGTTCACCAGCTCGACCCGACCGCCGACGCACTCGCCGGCGATGAAGCACAGCGGGCCGCCCCGCCCCTTGGCGTCACGGCGCACCGCGGCCTGGGTGGCCTCGTCGCCGTCGAGGTTCACCACCTGGTACGGCACGCCGGCGCTGTCGAGCACCTCGGTCAGCTTGGGCACGTCGCGCCCCTGCTTGTCCTTGAAGTAGTAGACGATCACCGGCGCGGCCTGCTTGGGGGCCGGCGCCGCCGACGGTGCGGCCGCCGGCGCGCCATCGCCATAACCGCGCTCGAACGCGCGGCGATCGGCGAGCTCGTCGGCCGGCGCGAGCGGACGGCCGAGCACGTCGTTCACGCGACGCGCCGCCGAGGTCAGCGGGTTGTCGCCGCGGGTCAGCACCCGGTAGCCGGCATCACGGAGGCGATCGAGGCGGTCGAGCAGCGGCACCGGCGCACTGTATCATCGGCGCCATGCGGTCCAGACTGACCTACCTCCTGATCGCCGGGCTGGCGGCGTGCGGCGGCGGCGACGACGGGGGCGGCGACGGCCCCGCGGACGGCGACGGCGGCCCCGGCGACGACGGCCGGGTCATCGACGCCAACACCGACGGTGGCCAGGTGTCCATGCCGGGCTCGCTGCGGTTCTTCGGCACCGGCGGCGGCATCGACCGGGTCGAGATCCCGATCGACCCGCAGGTCCCGGCCGACGTCGGCGTCGGCGACTTCACCATCGACTTCTGGCTGCGCGCCGCCCCGCGGGCCGCCGGCGGCCGGCCGCTGCCGATGGACTGTTCGCCGGGCCGCGACAACTGGCAGGCCGGCGAGATCGTCCTCGACCGCGACCGCATGGGCGGCGGCGATCACGGCGACTTCGGCGTCGCGATCTTCCACGGGGGGGTCGCGTTCGGGGTCAGCCAGGGCACCACCGGCACCGGCGTGTGCGGGATCATCCCGGTGCGCAGCGGCTGGCACCACGTCGCCGTCACCCGCAACGCGACCACCGGCATCATCGCCCTCTACGTCGACGGCATGCCCGACGGCATGAACCAGGGCCCGACCGGCAACCTCAGCTATCGCGACGGCGCCACCGGCGATCCCAAGGACCCGTTCCTGGTCCTCGGCGCCGACAAGTTCGACCGGGCCGGCAGCCAGTCGTTCGACGGCAACCTCGACGAGCTGCGCATCTCGACGACGGTGCGGTACACGGCGATGTTCAAGCCCGAGACCGCGCGCTACGCCGCGGTCGACGCCGACACCGCGGCCCTCTATCACTTCGACGAGGCCGGCGGCAACACGCTCATCGACGAGCGCGGCATGAGCAACGGCGCGATCAAGGTCGGCGAGGACGCCAACGGCGGATCGGTCCCGCTGTGGTCGACCGCCGAGCCGTTCCTGCAGTGAGCCGCGGGGCCGGGGTCAGCGGGCGATCCGCCAGCTCGCCGCCCGGGCGCGCAGGCGGGCGACCGCGAAGTCGACGAACACCCGGACCCGGGCGGCGGCGCGCCGCCCCTCGCGGTAGACGACGTGGATCGGCACCGCCGGCGGCTCGAAGTCGGCCAGCACGATCGTGAGCGCGCCGCGCGCGACCTCGCGCGCCACCTGGTACGACAGCAGCCGGGTCACGCCGTGGCCGGCGAGCGCCGCCGCGACCGCGAGGTCGGCGGTGTTGAAGATCATCCGCGCCGGGGCGCGCACGACCTCGCGGCCGGCGCCGGTGCCGAACGGCCACTCGGCGGTCGACGCGACCGCGGTGAACGTGATCGCGTCGTGGTCGACGAGGTCGCGCGGGACCTGCGGCACACCGCGGCGGGCCAGGTAGGCCGGCGAGGCGCACACCACCGGGCGGACCTCGCCGACCCGGACCGCGGTCAGCGCCGAGTCGGGCAGCTCGCCGATGCGCACGGCGACGTCGAGGCCCTCCTCGGCGAGATCGACGACGCGATCGAGCATGATCGCCCGCACCGCGATGCGCGGGTAACGCGCCATGAAGTCCATCAGCAGCGGCGCCATGTGCAGGCGTCCGAACCGGATCGGCGCGGTGACCGACAGCAGGCCGGCCGGCTCGGCGTGGGCCCCGGCCGCGGCCGCGTCGGCGTCGGCGATCTCGGCCAGCAGCCGCTTGCAGTCGGCGAGGTAGCGCGTGCCGGCCGCGGTCAGCCGCACCGTGCGGGTGGTGCGGTGGAACAGCCGGGCGCCGAGGTGCTCCTCGAGCGCCGCGACCGCCCGGGTCAGCGACGCCGGCGACCGGCGCAGGCGGCGGGCGGCCGCCGAGAAGCCCTGGGCGTCGGCGACCGCCACGAACACCTGCATGGCGTCGAGCCGGTCCACGCCTGCGATTATTCCACATCTCGCAATAGTTCCTTGCGTTCGCCACCGATTCCGTCGCCAGACGGAATGGTCCATGGTGACCGCATGACCCTCCGGCTCCATCGCCACGCCCTCTCGGGCCACGCCCACCGCGTCGAGCTGTTCCTGTCGTTGCTGGGCCTGCCCTGCCAGCTCGTCGACGTCGACATCCGCGCCGGCGAGCACAAGCAGCCGGCCTTCCTCCGCCTCAACCGGTTCGGCCAGATCCCGGTGCTCGAGGACGGCGACCACGTCGTCGCCGACTCCAACGCGATCCTCGTCTACCTGGCGCTCGGCCACGACCCGAGCGGGCGCTGGTACCCGCGCGAGCCGGCGGTCGCCGCCGAGGTGCAGCGCTGGCTGTCGGTCGCGGCCGGTCCGCTGGTGGCGGGCCCCGGGACCGCGCGGCTGGCCAAGGTGTTCGGCCTGCCGGTCGACCTGCCGCGCGCGACGGCGGTGGCGACCCAGCTGCTCGGCGTCCTCGACGGCCACCTGACCGATCGACCGTTCGTCGCCGCCACGCACCCGACCATCGCCGACCTCGCCCTCTACACCTACACCGCCCACGCGCCCGAGGGCGGCATCGCGCTCGAGCCGTACCCGCACGTGCGGGCCTGGCTGGGCCGGATCGAGGCCCTGCCCGGCTTCGTGCCCATGCCGCGGAGCCCGTCATGACCACGCTGCCCGGCTGGCCCGGCGACGAGTCGCCGTTCCATCCCGGCGAGCAGCTGATCCAGGCCCGCGAGGGCATGCGCGATCGCGTCGAGCGCGCCGGCCGCAAGGTGATCCGCGCCGCGATGCCCGACCAGCATCGCGAGCTGTTCGGCCGCCTGCCGTACCTCGTGATCGGCGGCGTCGACGCCGCTCGCCGGCCGTGGGCGACCCTGCTGGCCGGCCCACCCGGCTTCGTGACCACCCCCGACGACCGGACGCTGGCGATCGCCGCCGCCCCCGTCGACGGCGATCCGCTGGCGGCCGCGCTGGTGCCGGGCGCGCCGATCGCCGTGCTCGGCATCGAGCTGGCCACCCGCCGCCGCAACCGCGCCAACGGCACCGTCGCCGCCCGCGCCGCCGGCGGCCTCACCATCGCGGTCGCGCAGAGCTTCGGCAACTGCCCGCAGTACATCCAGGCCCGCGCGCCGCTCGCTCCGCCCGGCGAGCCCGCCCCGGCCCGCCCCGAGGGCGCGCGGCTGTCGGCCGCGGCGATCGCGCTCGTCCGCGGCGCGGACACCTGCTTCATCGCCAGCGCCGGCCCGGCGGCCGGCGGCGGCGATCCGCGCGAGGGCGCCGACGTCTCGCACCGCGGCGGACGGCCCGGCTTCCTCGCCGTCGCCGACGACGGCGACGCGACCGTGCTCACCCTGCCCGACTACACCGGCAACTACCTGTTCAACACGCTCGGCAACCTGATCCGCCACCCGTACGCCGGCCTGCTGCTCGTCGACTTCGAGCGCGGCGACCTGCTGTCGTTGACGACGACCACCACGATCGTCTGGGACGGTCCCGAGGTCGCCGCGGTCGCCGGCGCCCACCGCCTGGTCCGCCTCCGGGTCGAGCGCGGCGTCTGGCTGCCCGGCCGGGCACCGTCGCGGTGGACGGCGCCGGCCTACGCCCCGCAGCTCGATGGGCGCTGAGCCGCAGCGGCACGCCGCGCCAACGGCCGTTCACGGCCCATCGGCTGGCCCACCGTCGCCCGGTGGTCCAACGCGTTGACGATCCGCGGGCGCCCGGCGCGCGCGGCCGGGTCACGTGCGCTGGACCTCCCATTGCAGTGGCGGCGGGCCGGATGAGACGCCGTCCCCGCCCGCTGTTGGTCCTCCTCACCCTTGCCGCGCTCGCAGCCTGCGGCGCCGACGACGCCGACGAGAGCCCCGATGCGAGCGGCCCCGGGCCCGACGCCGGCGATCCGGACGGCGGGGCCCCGCCCGACGACGCCGCGGCCGGCCCGGCCTACCAGACGCTCGGCCTCGGTTACCGCCATTCGTGCGCGGTCACCACCGCCGGCGTCGCCCGCTGCTGGGGCAACAACGTCACCGGCCAGCTCGGCCACGGCCAGACCGGCGTCGCCTTGCCGTCGCCCCAGCAC
>Ga0247830_10000547_pt1 | contig 13774 bp, 12 predicted proteins | sample 12C_Control_Day5_FD_207766 | JGI IMG/M metagenome (GOLD analysis project Ga0247830, IMG submission 207766) | Soil microbial communities from agricultural site in Penn Yan, New York, United States - 12C_Control_Day5 | ecosystem: Environmental > Terrestrial > Soil > Agricultural land | place...
CCGTACAGGTATGGCGCGACCAGGCCTTCCCGGAGCAGCCGGGGAGCGCGCTGAAACTCGGCGCTCTGTCCCTGCCCCAGCCGGAGCGATGCGGTGATCCAGTTCCACAGGCCCGAGTAGCCGACCAGGTTCCGGCCCCCCGAGAGCAGCCGAAGCGTCGCGAACATCGCCTGACCTTCCACCGTGGCGCGCGCCGCGAAGCGTGCGTCGTTCTCCATGTCCGGCTCCAGCAGCGCCGCGAGATCGGTATGCTGATCCTGCAGCGCATGGACCAGCTCGTGGGTCAGCACCTCGCGGAGCTGGGCCGGGGTCAGCCCCACCCGGCAGTAGAGCGTGTCCGTTTTCGGATCGTAGAGTCCCCGGAGCTGCGCGACGTAGAGGTTGGATACTCCCCGCCGGAAGCTGAGCGTGTCGGGAAGCAGTCCCAGGAGGTGATAGGCCAGCGCGACAGCGCTCAACCGGCGGGGGCCCATCTGGTCCGATACGGATCGCTCGATGTAGGTCCGGATCTCGCTCTGGGTACGCCAACCGTACTTCGGGCGCTCGGTGAAGCGGAGCCGGGCCGCGCCTTCGACATACGGCTGGAGGCTGTCCACCATGGCATCGAGCGGCGGGGGCGCCTGGACGGCGGCCACCGCGCGCGGCAGGCCGGCGAGTAGCGCGGGCAGCAGCGCGCGGCTGACGAGGAATGGTCGAAGCATGTTCCTCAAGGTACGCCGTGGGCCGTGATCAGCGGGAGACGTCGGCGGCGGGCAGCGCCGACCACGCCTCCCACGCCCCAGGCGCGGTCACCAGACGCAGCCCGGGGCGTCCTGCCACCTCCACCGGGTCGACCGTAGACCGATAGCCCGGGCGAGCCCGCGCAAGGAACGGCCGCGTGACCCGCGACGCAAAACGCTCCGCGTTGCGCGGCTCGTCCCAGACCGCGAACCAGACCAGCGCCGGGCCGCCAAGCGTTCTATAGAGTCGGTAGCGGTCGCCACCCCAGCCGAGCGGCACCGCCGACTCCGCTGACCCGCCGGCCAGCTCCGCCTCGAGCACGCGCGCCTCCAGCTCTCCGAGCAGGTCTTCGTAGATCGGCTCGGGACCCGACGTGAACCTGAGTTCGACGGGCGCATCTCCCCGCTGATAGCGGTCAGGGTGCAGCACCTGCTCCGTGGAAACGGGCATGTGCGGCCCCCACGGCAAGGAATCCGGCGGGTGGGTGGTTCTCCACCAACCCACAAACTGCGCGCCATCTATGTAGGGGAACAGGAGCGCTCTCCGGAGGACGAGGGGCGCACGCGCGAACACCGGCATCGCGGATTGCTGGGCGGAGATTTGCTCCCGATACTGCTCCCAGAACTCCGGGCTCCGGGTCGAGCCGGGGGGAGCCATCATGTCGATCGACACCAGCGTCGCCTGGCCTTCGAGCACCGCCTGTGCAGCGCCAAGTCGGTCGTTGCTGCGGAGGTCCCGCAGGATGGAGTCCAGCGGCAGGTACTGGCCCTGTAACGCATGCACCAGCTCGTGCGCGACCACCACCTTGAGCTGAAGCGGGTCCGCCCCCTCGACCCCGAACAGCTTGGCCGAGTCCGGATCGTAGTAGCCGGCTACCTGCTCGGTGTAGAGCTCCACCAGCACCGACTCGAGGCCGAGGCTGTCGGGCAGCACGCCGAACAGCCGGTACGCACCCTCGAGCCCGGCGAGCCTGGCGGGAGGAAGGTCCTCGTGCAGCTTGCGCACCAGATAGTCGCGGACCTCGGCCCGGCTCCGCATTGCGGAACGGGGCGGCGTCCGGAACGGCCGGCCAACGGCCCGCTCCACCTCCGGGCGCAGGCTGTCCACCAGGCGGGCGAACGCGGCATCTCCCGGGGACCCTGGATCCGGTCGCGCGCCCCGGCACCCGGCCGCAAGCACCACGCCGAGCAACGGTGCCACAAGCCACCGCATCAGGCGATCCCCAGATAGCCGGCGTACCAGGCGTAGATCGCGGGGCCGGCCACCCACGCAGCCGCGGCGCCCAGCGCCAGGAAGATTCCGAACGGCACCAGCTTCCGCGAGCCGGCGAGGTGGAGCGGGACGAAGATGAGGCTGCCGAGCAGGGCGCCGAGGAAGATCGTCAGGAGCACGCCCTTCCAGCCGAGGTATGCGCCCACCATCGCCATCATCTTGATGTCCCCGCCGCCCATCGCGTCCTGCTTGAAGAGCCAGGTACCGGCGGTGCCGACACCCCACAACAGGAAGAACCCTACGGCGGCGCCGATCGCGGCGTCGAGGAATCCGGCGAGCCCGCCCGCCAGGCTGAAGCCGAGTCCGATCGCCAGGCCGCCGAGGGTAAACTCGTCCGGAATGATGTAGGCGCGGGCGTCGGTCATTCCGATGCCGAGGAGGATGGTGCCGAAGAGGGCGCCGCGGAGCGCCTCTGCGGAGGGCCCGTAGCGCGCTGCCATCCAGGCCCAGATGATGGCCGTCGCCATTTCAACGAGGGGGTACTGCACCGAGATCGGATTGCCGCACCCGCGGCAGCGCCCGCGGAGGATCAACCACGAGAGGACTGGCACGTTGTCGTACCAGGCGATCTCCTTGCCGCAGTGCGGGCAGCGTGAGCGCGGGCGGACCACCGACTGTTTGGGTTCCGCACCCCACCGCGCGATACAGACATTGAGGAAGCTGCCGATCGCCGCGCCGAACACGGCCGCGATGGCGACGAGATAGGGACGAAGCTCCGCCAGCTCAGCGCTCACGCAGCACCTCATAGAGAAGAATCCCCGCCGCCACGGCGACGTTGAGCGAATCGGCCCGGCCCGCCAGCGGAATCGCGACCCGGCGTCGGGCCCGTGCCGAGAGGGCGGGGCTGACACCGGCCCCCTCATTTCCCATGACAAGGCAGAGGGGCGTGCGGGCCGGCGAGCGGGGCGGCAGAGCGTCCGCGGGTACGCCGTCGGTCGCGGCTAGCCACAAGTCCACCCCTGTGGCGGCCAGCCAGCTCAGCAGCTCCTCCTCCGGCGCCGAGAACGCCGGGAGACGGAACAGCGCACCCATGCTTCCGCGCAGCACCTTCGGATTGTGGAGCTCCGCGGTGCCCTTGAGCGCGACGACGCCCGCGGCCCCCAGGGCCTGGGCTGTCCGCAGGATGGTGCCGACGTTGCCCGGGTCCTGGACCGCGTCCAGCGCCACGACCGCCCCGCCCCGATCCGGGCGCAACTGCTCCCATCCCCAGCGGGGCGGCTCGACGACGGCGATGACGCCCTGGGGGTGGTCGGTGTCCGCAAGCTCGGCAAGCGCCCGATCCTCCAGCGCGGTGAGCGCCACGCCACGCGCCGCGAGTGACGCCTTGAGCGCTCCGCCGCGCGCGCTAGCTTCGAGGTGCGGTGAGACGGCGGCGCAACGAATCGAAATGCCGGCCGCGAGCGCCTCTTCCACCAGCCGCACGCCTTCGGCCAGCGCGAGGCCCCGCCGTTCGCGTCCGCGCCGGAGCCGGAGATCGCGGATCAGCGTTTCGAGCTTGCCGGCCATCATCCTCGGAGCATCGTGAGTCTCCCGCCGTGAACATCGCGCTCACCATCGCCGGCTCCGATTCCGGGGGCGGCGCCGGTATCCAGGCCGATCTCAAGACGTTTCACCAATTCGGCGTTTTCGGCACGTCGGCCCTGGTGGTGCTCACCGCGCAGAATACGCTGGGCGTGCGCGCCGTGGAGCCCGTTTCCCACGCGATGGTCACCGCGCAACTCGACGCGCTCGCGGAGGACCTGCCGCCCGACGCGCTCAAGACCGGGATGCTCGCCGAGGCCGGGCTGGTGGAACTGGTGGCGGGCACGATCGAGGCCCGCCGCTGGAGCCCGCTGGTGGTGGACCCGGTGATGGTATCCACGTCGCGCGACCGACTGCTCTCGCGGGAGGCGGAGCGCGTGCTTCGTGAGCGGCTGGTCCCGCTGGCCACGCTGGTGACGCCCAATCTCGACGAGGCCGAGATTCTCACCGGCAGCGAGGTGCGCGACGTCCCGGCGATGCAACGCGCCGGGGCCGAGCTCCTGCGGCTCGGAGCCGGCGCCGCGCTGGTAAAGGGCGGTCACCTCGACACCGACGTGCTCACTGACGTCCTGGTGTGGGATGGCGGCGTCCGGCTGTTCCGCCGCCCGCGGATGCTGACCAGGTCCACCCACGGCACCGGCTGTACGCTCAGCGCGGCGATCACGGCCGGGCTCGCGCTCGGTCGCGGCCTCGAGCCGGCGGTCCACGACGCGCTCGACTACGTCGCCCGCGCGATCGCGGCCGCGCCCGGGCTCGGCCAGGGCCACGGCCCGCTGGGCCATGGCGTTCCCGCTCACGCCCCCCCGTCGTAGGGCTCCATGTGAATCAGCGCGCCGTGCACTTCGGGCACGGCCTCGCGAATCGACGACTTGACCATGCCGCTCAACACGTGGGCGTCGTGCAGGGCCATCTGCGGGTCGGCCTGGACGTGCAGGTCCACGTAGTAGCCCATGCCGGCCTTGCGCACCTTGAGCTTCTCGATCGCCCGCACGCCGGGAACGCCCCGCGCCGCCGCCGCGACTCGCGAGAGCATGGTCGGGGCCGGCGCGCGATCCATGAGGTCGTTCACCGCGGGACGAACGACGCCGACCGCGTTGTACACGATCACGCCCGAGGCGAGGAGCGCCGCCCAGTCGTCGGCGGATTCCCAACCCGGCCCGCCGATCAGCGCGACCGAGATGCCGACGAAGGCCGCCGCCGAGGTGATGGCGTCGGAGCGGTGGTGCCAGGCGTCCGCCGAGACCACGGTGCTGCCGACGGACTCGCCCAGCCGGCGGACCCGGCGAAACCACAGTTCCTTGACCATGATCACGCCCACCAGCACCACGAGGGTGAACGCCCGCGGCGTGTGATGGGGAGTGAGAATCTGGTGCACGGACTCGATGGCGATGGCGACAGCCGCGAGAAAAAGCAGCACTCCAACCGCCACGGCCGAGAGCGCCTCGGCCTTGCCGTAGCCGAAGGGATACTGCTCGTCCGCCGATCGGGATGCGATCCGAAGCCCGCTCCAGACCACCAGCGACGAGAACAGGTCGGCGGTGGATTCGATACCGTCTGCGATGAGGGCCTGGGAGCTGCCGATGACGCCCGCTGCGATCTTGATCACCGCCAGCACGGCGTTGACGCACAGGCCGATCAGCGCGGTGCGCATCCCGCGGCGGACGGCGTCGGTCACCGCGAGGGCTCGCTCATCTAGATCCTCGCCACCACGCCTTCGACCAGGGCGGTGAGGGCGCCGCGCACCCGTTCGGCGGTCCCCATGACCTCGGCGTGGGAGAGCCTGGTGGGACTGATGCCCGCCGCGAGGTTGGTGATCGTCGAGATCCCGAGGCAGCGCATGCCGTGGGCGCGCGCGGCGATGACTTCGACGACGGTGGACATCCCCACCGCATCCACACCCAGCCGCTCGAGCATGCGGACTTCGGCGGGGGTCTCGTAACTGGGGCCGAGCAGGCCGGCGTACACCCCTTCGTCCAGGGCGACCTTCCGCTCGAGCGCCACCGCGCGCGCCAGCGTGCGGAGCCATGGATCATAGGGATCGGACATGTCCGGGAAGCGCTCGTCGCCCGGCAGCACGGCCCCGAACAGTGGGTTCCGGAAGGAGAGATTCACCTGATCGGCAATCAGCATGAGCGCGCCGCCCGCAAAGGTCCGCCGGATCCCGCCGGCCGCATTGGTGAGGATGACGGTCTCAACGCCCAGCGAGCCGAAGACCCGGACCGGCAGCGCGCAGGTATCGGCGCTGTGACCCTCGTACATGTGAAATCGCCCGCTCTGCGCGATGACGGAACGGCCCCCCAGGATGCCCGCCACCAGCTCGCCACCATGTCCCGCGACGGCGGGCTGGGGAAAGCCGGGGACCTCGCGATACGGAATCCGAACGGCGTCGGCGATGTCGCCAGCGAGTCCGCCCAACCCGGAGCCCAGGACAATCGCAACCGCCGGCGTCCGGCCACCCAGGCGCTCGCGTACCGCGGCAGCGGCCAATTGCACCGCGGCGGTGCGGTCGGTTGCCGTCGTCACAGCAGCAGGCCGGCGATCGCCGCGGAAATGAAGTTGGCGAGCGTGCCGGCGAGCATGGCACGGAACCCGAGCCGGGCGAGGTCGGGCTTGCGCTCGGGCACCAGGGCGCCGATCCCCCCGATCTGAATGCCCACCGAGCTCACGTTGGCGAAGCCCGCGAGCGCAAACGACGCGATGGTAAATGAACGGGGGTCGAGCGACTCCTTGAGCGGCCCGAGCTGCGCGAACGCGATGAACTCGTTGAGGACCGCCCGGGTTCCGAGCAGGCCTCCGATGACGGCGCTGTCCTGCCACGGCACGCCCAGGACGAAGGCGACGGGCTGGCCGATCCAGCCGAGCACGGTCTGGAGATTCTCCGGGAACCATCCGGCATAGCCGTGGGCCCAGCCGAAGATGCCGTTCAGGAGCGCCACCAGCGCGATGAACGCGATCAGCATGGCGATCACGTTCAGCATCAGCTGCAGGCCCTCCCCGGTGCCGCGGGCCGCCGCGGCCACGACGTTCACGTCGGTTCTGGGAATGTCGAGCTTGACTTTCCCGTAGGTCTCCGGCGTCTCGGTCTCCGGCTCCAGCAGCTTGGCCATCATGATGGTGCCCGGCGCGGTCATGATCACGGCGGTGAGGAGGTGGCGCGCCTCCACGCCGAACGCGATGTACGCAGCCATGATGGCGCCCGAGATGTGCGCCATCCCCGAGGTCATCACCGTCATCAGCTCCGAGCGGGTGAGCCGTGGCAGGAACGGCCGGATGGTGAGCGGGGCCTCCGTCTGACCCATGAAGATGGAAGCGGCGACGTTCAGGCTTTCGGCGCCGCTGGCGCCCATCAGCCGGCTCATGACCAGCGCGAAGCCGCGGACGATCGCGCCCATGATGCCGAGGTGATACAGGATCGCGAACAGTGCCGAGACGAAGATGATCGCCGGGAGCACCTGAAACGCGAAGACGACGCCCAGGCTCGAATCGGGCTTCCCGATCTCGCCGAAGACGAACTCGGAGCCGGCATAGGAGAAGTGGAGCAGCGCGGTGACCGCCGCGCCGAGGGTGCGGAACAGCTCCTGGCCGGCGGGCACCTTGAGGACGAACAGGGCGAAGGTCACCTGGAGGCCGAGGCCCCAGGCGATGACCGACCACCGGATCGCGCGCCGGTTGCTCGACAACAGCACACCGACACCGATGATAAGGGCGATGCCGAGCAGCCCGATGTAGCGGCTCATCGAAGGCCGGCCAGCTCGGTGCTTGCCCGCTCCAGCAGCCGCCGGCGCTCCGGCCAGGGCAGGAACGCTGCAGCGAAGCCGTCCAGAATCATGCGATCGACCTCCTCTCGCGTGAAGCCGAGCGCGGTGTGGGCGGTCCAGTATTCGTCGGTGAGACTGACGCCCGACATGAGCCAGCCGTCGGTGCAGAGGGTGACGGCGACCCCGGCATCGAAGTAGGCCCGAACCGGGTGCTCCTCCACCCGTGCCACGGCGTGGGTCAGCCGGTTGCTGGTCAGGTTGATCTCGATGGGGATACGGCGGTCGCGCACGTAGGCCTGGAGCGCCGGATCCTCGAACAACCGGGTGCCGTGGCCGATGCGGTTCGCACGGCAGAGGTGCACCGCCTCACGCACCGACTCGGCACCGGCGGCCTCCCCCGCGTGCACCGTGATGCCCAGGCCGCCCTCGGCGGCGATGGCGAAAGCCGGCGCGTGCGGACCGGGCGGGCGGCCGTGCTCGCCGCCCGCAAGGTCGAAGCCCACGACGCCACGGTCCCGCCAGGCGACCGCGTTCCGGGCGATCTCCTCCGACACCGCCGGCTCGTAGTGGCGCAGCGAGCAGTGGATGGCTCGCGTCACCACGCCGAAGTCGCGCTCGCCCCGGGCGAATCCCCGTAGCTCGGCCGCGGTTGCGTCGTCGAGCGAGAGCCCGCTCCGGGTGCCGAGGCGCGGGCACCAGCGCACCTCCAGGTAACAGAGCCCGTCGCGGGCGGCATCCTCGACCATCTCGTATGCCACCCGCTCGATCGCCTCCGCGCGCTGGAGCACCGCGATCGTGAGATCGAACCGCTGGAGGTAACCCTCGAGGTCGCGCGCCTCGGTCGGCACCATGTAGCGGCCCAGCGCCACGGGATCGGTGGTCGGCAGGGAAACCCCGGCCTCGCGGGCGAGCTCGACCAGCGTGCGCGGGCGAAGGGAGCCGTCCAGGTGGACGTGCAGCTCCGCCTTAGGCAGCCGGGCAATCAGCTCACGCGTCAGCATCGGCCGGGGCGCGGCGCGCGCGGCGCGCGGCGCGGAGGATGGACCCCGGAACGAGCGGGGTGTCGGGAGCCAGGGCGATCCCGCGGCCGTCAGTCAGCAGCGCCAAGCCGGCAGCCACCGCATCGGCTAGGGTGGGATCGAGGGCCCGCACCGCGTCGGTCGCGGCCGCGCCGGGCGCCACGTCCACCGCCCGCTCGTTGACGTACACCCGAATCGATGCGGTCATCGACTCGCCTCGAGCCGCCCAGGCTCGGGCGGGGTGACGGGCTGAGGCAGGCGCCGGAGATAGAGCGCCAGGGCATCCACATCGGTCATGGTGCTCGGCTCGATCGGCGCGCCGGACAACGCGGCAAAGCGGCTCTGGCGCAGCAGCGGCTCGGCGAGCGCGACGGTATAGCTCGCGTTGGCCTTCAGGTTGCCGCCGTCCGCCAGCCGCACCTTCCGCACCCGGCGCCCCCGCTGCGCCCGCGGATCGTAGCGAAGCGTCAGGCCGGACAAGTGCACCGGCGACGCGTCGTCCTGGACTGCGGCTTCCAGCGCCTGTCTGAGCACGGCACCAGTCACCAGCACGGTGACGAGCCGTCGCGCGGCCTGGTGCAGCGTGATGAGCGAGGCATAGGTGGCCGGGCCCGCCGGCAGATCGCCGGAGAGCGTGGCATCGCTTACCAGTGCTACGTCGGCCCGAAGCGCGTTCCGCTGCGCGTCGGCTACCAGGTCACCGAGTGGCGACGCGCCCGGGGGACCGCGGTGCAGCGGGAGCTTGATCCGCGCGATCACCCGACTTCCCACCGAGTCCGCGCGCGCGGACGCGCGGGCGACAATGGCGGCGACAGCCGAGTCGGGCGGCAGCCGTTCGGAGTCAACCGGCACCCGCGTTACCCGCAGTGCGCGGGCGGCGACGGCAGTCCGGACCAGGTCCACCGTCACCACTTCAGATCCCCCCGGCTTCACCGAGACCACCTGCACCTGGCCGACCTGCGCCACCCCACCGCTGTCGCCTGCGGCCACGACCACGTCTACGCCGCTGGTTCCGAGCGCGCGGGCCAGATCAATCGCCTCACCGGAACAGCCGCCCACCACGCAGGTGAAGGTGCCGTGCGCGAGCACCACGGTAAGGTCGGCGTTTTCCCGCTTCACCGCGGCGATCGCATCGGCGAGCCCGGGAACGGGTGGGCGGAGCTCGAGGCCGCCCAGGCCCGCCGCCCGGAACTCGGGCATGGAGGCGGGTGACAGGTAACCGATGAGCCCCACGCGAAGATCGCCGGCTGGCACTACGCGATAGGCCGCGACCCAATCGGGACGCCGGCCGGTCGCCGAATCCACCAGGTTGGCCGCGAGCCAGCCGAAGCGGGATTGCACGATGCGCTGGCGGAGCGTATCGAGGGACCAGACGGCGTCGCGCGGTCCGACCGCGGTAGCGGCGAGGCCAAGCCGGTTCAGCACCTCGACCGCCGGCCGGCCGGTCCCCACGTCCGCCGCGAAGCCACCCTGCAACATGCCTCCCGGCGCCACCCGCACGGCGGGACACTCGCAGTCGGCCTCGGCGCGGTCGAGCGCGGTGGCGAGCACGGCTGCGCGGGGCGTCACAGCACCACGGAACTCGCCCAGGACCAGGAGTCGGGCGAGGATCTGTTCGACGGGCCGGGCCGTCGCCGTCAACGGCGGCGCACCGAAAAGGACCCGCACCCGCTGGGCTGCTTCCGCGGGGACAATGCGCCAGTTGGACTCGGCCAGCTCCGCCGGGTCCACCGCACGGCGGCGGCGCACCTCCTCGATCAGGAGGTCGCGAATGCTCTCATTGCGATCGTAGACCACCGGCGCGTCCCGCAGCATGGTGAACCCGCCACCCCCAGACTGCCGGTAGCTGTTCAGCGCGAGGGTGAAGCTGTCAGTCGGGGCTACCGGCCGCCCGGCTACGGCAAGGTTCCGGATGCGGCTCCCTGCCGGCAGGCGGAGGTCGATCTCGTACGTCGCGCCGGCCACCATGTCGTAGTTGTAGCCGAACACCGCCGGGTTGAGCGCTGGACGGCCCAGCGAATCGCTGGCGAAGTAGCGCGCGCTCTGCTCGAGATAGGCCTTGAGCGCGGCCCCCGAGAGCCGGATGGCGCGCAGCGTGTTCTCGTAGGGATACAGGGCGAAGATGTCGCGCAGGCGGATGTCCCCGTCGGTGAGCCCCGCGCGGAGGTTGAACGCGGAAACCGATGAGAGCTGCGCCCCCGACCGCTTCCGCTGAACCTCGTGCACGAGATTCATGATCGGCGTCGGCTCCGCCCGCGCGAGCGCGGCGGACATGTTACCCCGAGCCTCGCCGAGCGACTGCGACGCCCAGTTGCGGACCTCGGCGCGGAGCCGCGCCAGACGGCCCTCGACCCGGGCCGAAGGCGTAACGTTCGCAAGCGAGGCCGACTCCGCCCGGATCCGGTCCACCCGCCAGTCATCGCCGGGAAACCGACGGCGCAGCGTCACGTGAACAATCGCCAGCGACTGCGCGTAGGGCTTCGGCTGCACGAAGTGGACGCCGTCGATGACCGTATCCACGATCTCGCGGTGGGAATGCCCGACCACTACGATGTCGGGCTTCGGGTTCAGCCCAGCGAGCCGGGCCGACACGTCCTCCGGCCCGACCCCCGTCGTGTCGTACGAGCTCTCCCCGCCCATACCACTGTGCACCACCAGCACGGCCACGTCCGATTCACGGCGGAGCGCGGGCATGATACGCGCAGCGCTCGGCTCGATGGGCGCCACCCGCAGCCGGCGGCGAAGGTACTTCGCATTCCACACCATCACCCCGGGCGTGGTGAACCCGCTCACGCCCACCCGCAGGTCGTCCCGCCGCAGCACCACGTAGCCCGGGAAGGCGAGCGTGTCTCCCGGAAGCCCACGGATGTTACCGCTCACGAACCGGACGGTAGTCCGTGATGTGGCCCGCTCGAACACCGGAACGCCGTAGTCGTACTCGTGGTTGCCCGGAGTCGCGACGTCGTAGCCCGCGAGATCCAGCGCCTCCACCACCGGATGCGGATCGCGCGGCGTGACGCGGGCGTAGTAATCGGCGAAGGGATCGCCCGAGATCAGGTCCCCGGCGTCGACTACGACGACGCGGCCGGGATACCGGGCACGCAGCGAGTCGATGATCGTCGCGGCGCGGGTGAGGCCGCCGGGAAACGGCCGGTCGGCCACGTAGTCCCACTCGGTCGCGTGGCCGTGCACGTCGGTGGTGGCGACGAGAACGAGGTGCGCGGTGTCGGGCGGGGCGGCGGAGACGGCGAGTGCGGCCAGGAGCCGGAACATGAACCGGAGAATATAGGTGGGCAGCCGGACGGGAGGGCACGGGGGCAGCCCTTCGGCCGCCCGCTTCTGCTACGCGAACCGGTGGCTGGCGCGCCTGCATCGCGTTCCAGACCTCCTCGCTTTATTCGCTTCCCCATATATTCGTCTTAACGAATATGGCTCCTCGCGCCGCAACCGACCTTCTGCTCACCGTGGCCGAGCCCACCCGGCTCCGGATCCTGAACTGCCTGGCGGCGGCGCCGCTGTTCGTCTCCGACCTCCAGGCCGTGCTGGAGCTCCCCCAGCCTACGGTCTCGCGCCACCTCCAAGTGCTGCGAAGGGCCAACCTCGTGCGCGACACACCGGTCGCGCAGTTCGTTCTGTACCGACTCCACCGTGACCTGGACCGTACGGGACGCCTGCTCGGCGCCATCCTGGATGCGGTGGGCCACGACGACCGGATGCGCGCGGAGCGCGGCCGCGCGTTCGATCGGAGCCGCACGCATACCCGCACCCGCGTGCCCGACGACTCCGCGAACGCGCAGGAATGACCCGAGGCCCATGCCTGAGGACAGCATGACGAATCGCATTCTCGTGGTGGACGATGAGCCCGACATCACGGCGCTGGTGGCGTATCATCTCGCCAAAGCCGGGTACCGGGTGTCCACCGCGGCCAACGGCACCGACGCGCTGAAGGCCGCTCGGGAGGAACGGCCGGACATCGTGATTCTCGATCTCATGTTGCCGGGCGTGTCCGGCTATGACGTGCTCGTTGAGCTCCGCCGCCGCGACGAGACCCGCGACGTGGGCGTCATCCTGCTGACCTCGCGGCGGGAGGAAGCCGATCGAATCCGCGGGCTCTCGCTCGGAGCCGACGATTACCTGTCAAAGCCATTCTCGCCCCAGGAACTCTCGCTCCGGGTCAACGCGTTGCTCCGCCGGCTCGGTGCCCCCGCGGTGTCGGGTGGATCCACGCTATCGGCGGGGCCGGTGACCATCGACCGCTCGGCGCACCGCGTGATGCTCGACGGGCACGAGCTCACCCTCACCGCTACGGAATACAAGCTCCTGCTCACGCTGGTGGAGCGGCGGGGCCGGGTGCAGACCCGTCCCCAGCTGCTCGAGACCGTCTGGGAGGCCCAGCCCGACATCCAGACCCGCACGGTGGACATGCACGTGCAGCGGCTGCGCAGCAAGCTCGGTGAGACCGGCAAGTTGATCGAGACCGTTCGCGGGTTCGGCTACCGGTTCCGCGGTAACGAGCGCGCGGGTCGCCCGCGGTGACCTTCGCACGGCGGCTGCTGCTGGGAACCACCTTGCTGCTGGGCCTGACGCTGCTCGCTCTGGTGTGGGCCACCGACCGATCGTTCCGACGAAGTCTCGAAACCGACATGGCCCGCGCATTGGAGCGGGAGGCGCGGCTCGTGCGGGTCGCCCTTCCCGCCGACAGTGCCCGCTGGCCCGAGACCGTCCGGCGGCTCGCGAGCGCGACTGGACACCGTATCGTGCTGGCCCTGCCCGACGGCGACATCCGTGCGGACAGCGACGCCCCGGGGGGCGTGGGCAACTCGAGTCTGGGCGACGCCGAGGAGGTTCGCCTGGCGCTCACGCGGCCCCGCGGCGTGTCGGTCGAGCGGAGCCGCCTTGGCCCGGCGGCGCTCCACGTGGCCATTCCGGGTGGCCCCGGCGTGGTGCGGGTTTCCGGAGACTTGGCCGAGCCGGCTGCGGCCGTCGAGCGGGCGAAGGCCGCCGTCACCGGGGCGGCGATCGCGGCACTGATCGCCGGAGCCCTACTGGCGCTGCTCGCCGGACGCTCGATTTCACGACCGCTGGCGGAGCTCGCGGTGGGGGCACGGGCAATCGGCACCGGCGTGCCGCCCCGCTTTCCCCGCTCGAGCATTCCCGATGTGGACGTGGTAGTGCAGGCCCTCCGTCAGATGGATTGGCAGCTGGCCGAACGGTCGGCGGCGCTGCGGCGCGAGCATGCCGAGTCCGCCGCCCTGGTGGACGCGATGAGCGAGGGCGTGATCGCGGCCGATGGGCGGGGGCGGATCGTGAGCGCCAACGCCGCGGCGCGGCGTCTGCTCGGCTACGACCGCGGGGAGTCGCTCCCCGACCTGCCCGCCCTGTTCCGGGTCAAGGCCGCGCGCGAAGTGGTGGACGCGGTCCTCGGTGGCGAAGTGGTCCAGGCGCGGGAGGCCGAGCTGGAAGGCGGGCTCGTGCTCCTCAATG
>Ga0247830_10000555_pt1 | contig 13669 bp, 12 predicted proteins | sample 12C_Control_Day5_FD_207766 | JGI IMG/M metagenome (GOLD analysis project Ga0247830, IMG submission 207766) | Soil microbial communities from agricultural site in Penn Yan, New York, United States - 12C_Control_Day5 | ecosystem: Environmental > Terrestrial > Soil > Agricultural land | place...
GTCAGGGCCCGTCGACCACGTCCACGGTCCCGACGACGACGGTCCCGACGACGGCGACGACCAGCACGACGGCGACGACGGTCGCCGCTCCGGGCACGACCGCCCCGGCACCGACCACAACGACGGTGCCGATCGGCGACCGGCAGACCTACACCTGCGCCTCGGGCGCGGTCGTCATCGGCCTTCCCGACACCTCGTCCTCCACGTGGACGGCGACGGTCCGCCAGGAGGGGCTGGCCGACCGCCGGCTGCCGGTGATCCGGGCCTTCAGCTAGGCCGCAGCGAGAGGTACAGCTAGATCGCCACCCACTCGGTCACGACCCGGCCTTCGACGTCCGTCGTCCGCAGACGGACGAGGCCGGCGGACAGCCGGTCGGCCTCGAAGCGGCCCAGCTCGTCCAGCTCGAGTTCCAGCGCGCCACCGTCGAGGCGATCCACGACGATCGTCCGCTCACCCGGTCCGGGCGGGGGCATGACCTGGCCGACCAGTCGCCGGCGGTCGCCGTCCTCGCTGATCTCCACCTCGATCATGTGATCGCCGGCCCCGAAGCTCAAGGCCCGCACGGTCCCCGCGCCGCGCACTCCGGCGAGGGCGTCGTCGTCCATCGTCGAGTCGTGGAGCAGGGCGACGAGCTCGGCATCCACCGTCCGCCACGTCCAGGCCTCCCGAGCCGCCTCGACCACACGATCGGGAACGGCGTCCTGGGCGGCCGTGGCCTCCCTGATCAGGCCCATCAACTGCTCGTCGCCCTCTCGTGGGGCGCCCCCTGCGGTCATCGATCCGCCTCCTTCACCTGTCCTGAGCCGCCGGGAGCGTGACGGATACCACTCCCGTCGTCGTCCGGGCCCCGTCCCGGCGCGGCGTCCTGGGCGAGGGCCCGTCGGAGATGGTTCAGGCAGCGGCCGCGGGTGGGGCCGATCCAGCCGCGGGGGACGTTCATCGCCTCCGCGATGTCGTCGTAGCTGAGCGGCGGCTCGGCCGTCATCAGCCGGAGGAGTTCCTGGCAGCGGGCGGGGATGCGGCCGAGGGCGACGAGGACGGCGCCGCGGTCCTCGGCCACGGCCAGGGCCTCCACGACGGCGTCGGTTTCGTCGGGGCCGGCCACCTCGGGCACGTCGGCCGTGACCACCTGTCGGCCGCTGCGGCGCATGACGCGGAAGCACTCGTGCCGGGCGGTCGTGGCCAGCCACGCGCCGGCCCGCTCAGCCTCCCGGAGGCGGTCGATGTGCTCGACGAAGCGCAGCCAGACCGTCTGCGACACATCGGCGGCCTCGGCGCCGAACAAGCCGCAGCCCCTGATGACGGACCACACCAGGCCCGAGAACTCCTCGACCAGGCGGTCCCAGGCGGCGCGGTCACCGCCGGCCGCGGCCAGGACGAGGGGCCGGGCCTCCTCGGGCTGGAGCACCCGGGAATGGTAGAGGATCGGCTCCGGCGCCCTTCCGGAGCACGTATCTGGGCGATCCGTCAGGTCTCTCCATGGAGGTGAGACCGCTGCCCATACACGAGGAGTCCGAAGAGCAGGACCGGGCCTCCGACTGGGAGGGGCAGGAGCTGGCGCCCGGCGCGCGCGGCCACATGGCCACGTTCGCCCGGGCGCTGGCCCAGTCCTGCCTCGCCAGTGGCGTGCAGGTCGTGCTCGGTCCGGGCACGCCCTGGCCCCACCAGGCCATCAGCTCGGGGATGCCCGCACCCCTCGCCGTCGACGTGGTCGATCTGATGGTGCCGAGCGACTGCGTGGTCGTCCCGGCCGAGCGCATGCCGAGCCCGTCGGCCCGCGCCGCCGCCCGGGCGTGGGAGGCCGACCGGTTGCTCGTGGCGCCGGCGCTGTTCGGCCGCGAGGTGCTCGCCGTCGGCCTCGCCCCCGTCGGCCGGGACATCCGTCCCGACCAGCGGGCCGTCGTCGCTGCCGGGCGACGCCTCGCGTCCGCCCTGGCCGCGTGGAGCGCGGAGGTCGGCGGGACGGCAGTCGACGAACGGGGCGCCGCCCCGGCCTGACGGCCACCGGCGCAACCGCAGCAGCTCAGCCCAAACCGAAGCAGGCGAACGCGGACCGCACGGCCACCGCGGCCGGGCGGTCCGGCACGATCTCCTGCCGCGCCCGGGCGAGAGCGACGGCCACCGGTGCACCGCCGGCGATCCCGCGGTGGAGCGCGACCATCATCGTCACCGCGGCGTCATCGGGCACGGGCACCAGGCTGGCCACGACCGACTCCGTCCCGGCGCGATGCAGCGCCGCGCCCAGCCCGAGCAGCTCGTCGCCGGCGCTGACCGCCGCGGTGCCGACATCGCAGGCCGCGAGAACGACGAGCCTCGGCGCCTCGTGGAGCTGCTCGAGGTCGAACACGGTGAGCGGACCGTCGGCGAGCTGGAGGCTGGAGAACATCGGGTTGTCGACCCGGAACGAGCCGTGGCAGGCGAGGTGCGCGATCTCCGCGCCCTCCAACGCGGCCAGGACATCGTTGATGGACGAGGCCGCCGGACCGAAGGTGCGGGCTCCGGGGTACACGGTGGCCAGCGCCGCCAGCTCCGCCCCGGCCCCGGCCAGGCCCGGCCCCGCGGCCAGGACCACGTGGCCACCGGCCAGCGGTGTGGCCGGAGCACCGATGGTCTTCAATGACGGCACGACCGAGACGGCCCGCCCGTCACACGACGGCAGGGCGGACCACGGCAGCGCGTGGAGCGGGCCGGTCGGGCAGACGACGATCGGAGCGCCGTCGTCGCCCGGCCGGCCGCCGACGAGCGGGGCCACGAGCGCGCCGTCGAGCCGCGCGAGCGCGTCCTCGAGCGAGGCCTGGGCAGCGCGCAGGCTCGGCGCCGGTGTGCCCGGCCGGGCCAGGCGGCGGAGCGCGAAGAGCGCTCCCCCGAGCAAGGTGTCGACCTGCTGTCGCGTCGTGCCGAGGTGCACCAACCTGGCCCGGCCGTCGTGCAGCGTGGCGGCGCCGAGACGGCCGTCGAGCTCGAAGTACACGAGCAGGTGCCCGGGTCCGAGGCGTGCGTGGAGCGCGGCGGGGTCGAGGCGACGGCGGGCCCGTTGCTGACCGCCAGCCGTCTGACGGGCCCGGGTCCGGACCCGCGCTTCGAGCTCAGCGATCGTCCGCCGGGCCGGCGCCGGATCCTCGCCCTCGGCAACGGCGTGTTCCAGCCGGGCGGCAGCCGAGCGCAGCGCGACCAGGTCCTCCCCCATCGGCGCGTCCGGCCCGGCCCCGTCGCCACCGGCGGCCAGCGGGAGCTCCAGGGACGCACCCCGCCAGCGATCCAGCAACTCGAGCACCTGCCAGGGCTCGGCGTCATCGACGGCGATCCGCAAGCCGAGCTCGGCCAGCGCGGCGCCGTGGCCGGCGGCGCCCACCCGCAGCTCCGTTGCCCCCATCAGCGCCTGCAGGTCGGCCACGGCGTCGAGCCCCGCGTTCACGGCCCTCCGGGCGCCGACGCGATCGCCGCCGTCCACGCGGTTGACCGCCTCGGCCTGCCACGCCCGGGCCCGCTCCACCAGCGGTCCCCGGTCGCGATGCACCCTCACGGCGTCGAGGCAGCGGCGGGCCGTGCCGGTCTCGCCGAGATCGCGGGCCACCAGGCCGGCGGTGAGACGGGCATCGAGCTCCTCGGCCACGAGCCCGGCCGAGGCGAGGGCGTCGGCGCACTGGACGGCCAACGTCATCGCGCGCCGGTCCCGCCGCCCGAGCGCGGTCCGAGCCCGCACGATCACGTGCTCGGCCTGGGCGGCCAGCCCCGGGCGACCCTGCCGCTGCAGTGCTCGCCTCGCCCGCGTGGCCGTGACCATGGCATCCGCGGCCTCCCCGTCCGCCAGCTCGGCGGAGGCCAGGAGCACACGCGCCTCGGCGACCTCGGCCGACGCACCGCCCTGCTCCAATGACGCCACCGCGGCCTGCGCCGCCTCCCGGGCTTCGCGATGCAGGTTGGCGCGGGCGAGCGCTCGGGCCCGGCCGACCAGGTTGAGGCCGATCGGGGCACCGACCGACCGGAAGCGGTCGTCGGCCTCGTCGAACCGGGTCAGCGCGGCGGGCAGGTCGCCAGCCACGGTCAAGGCGAAGCCGAGGTTGTGGAGGAGCTCGGCCTCCGCCAGCACGGCCTGCTCGGCGCGGGCGAGTGTGATCGCCTCGTGCAGGTCGTCCACGGCCGCCTCGACCCGCCCGGTGAAGGCAAGGGCGATGGCGCGGTTGTTGAGCACGCGCAGCCGGTCACGCGCCGGAAGCTGCCCGTCCAGGGCCGTGTCGTAGCGGGTCAGTGCCTCCTCGAGCCGACCGAGCCGCTCCAGGAGGATGCCGTGCTGGGCGCAGGCCAGCAGCGCGGTCTCGCCCGACGCCAGCCGCTCCGCTTGCTCGATCTCATCGAGCGCGGCCCGGACGCGCCCCGACTGGAACAGGGCGAGCGAGAGGGTGACCCGCGCCTCGGCCTCCCGCTCGGCCAGCCCCGCGCGGGACGCCAACCGCACGGCCTGCCGCGCCTCCCGGGCCGCATCGGAGGGCCGATCCAAGGCCCGCAGCGCCCTCGCCGCCGTGCGATGAGCGATGGCGGCCGCCTCGGGACCGATCCGCGGGCGGCCGAGCAGCTCACCGGCCTCGCCGAGCGCCCGCTGTGGATGCTCGGCCACCATGTCCTGCAGGGCCAGCGCCGTGACCAGGGCGCTCCGGGCTGCCGCGTCAGACCCCGTCTCGGCCCCTGCGTCCGATCGGGCGTCCGATCGGCGACCCATCGCCCGGATGGTAGAACGGCGCCATGGCCGCCGAGGAGGTCCACGGCTGGAAGGCCGGGATCCTCGCCCACTACCTGCGCGATCAGCAGCTCCAGGTGTTCGACCCGGACGGCGACAACGCCTTCTTCGTCCCCAACCAGTTGCTCGTGGCCGGGGGGGTGGCGACGCCGGTGCGCACGCGTCTGGAGCGCTACGGCGCCCGGCGGGCGCCCGGCACGATCCGGCTTCCCCGGCGCGGCGAGGCCGAACGCTCCGACGCCGCATCCGCGATCGACGAACCCGGCGAGGTCGTCGACCTCGATCCCCGTCGCAAGGTGGATGTCGCCGAGCTGGCCATCGAGCTCGACGACCAGCACCCCGGCGCGGTCGCCCCGAACCACCTCGTGACCGGGTTGCAGCGGCGCATGGGGTGGCCCGACGGCGACCCCGAGCCGGCGCCGGACGCGCTGCCATCCTTGCCGAAGCCGCTCCCGGGCGACGGCGGCGGCATCACCGTGGCTGTGATCGACACCGGGTGGCCGTCCCGCCTCCCCCGCAGCATCGACTGGTTCGAACGCGGCTGCGACCACTCGACCGCGCCGGGCGAAGTCGACGAGGCCGGACGGGCGCTGCGCCACATCGACCCGCTCGACCGCGACCGCGACGGCTACCTGGACGTGGAGGCCGGACACGGCCTGTTCGTCGCCGGTCTCGTGCGGCGCATGGCGCCTCGGGCCCGGCTGGTGTTCCTGAAAGCGCTCAACAGCGACGGTGTAGGCACCGAGCTGGGCGTGGCCCGCGCCATCCGCTACGCCGTGGCGCGGGGCGTCGACATCATCAACCTCTCGCTCGGCTTCTACACCGTGCGCAACCGCACGCCGGCCGGCGTCGAGGCCGCAGTCGCCGCGGCGCGAGCCGCCGGCACGGCCGTGGTGGCGGCAGCGGGCAACGACGGGCTCGACTCGCCCAGCTTCCCGGCGTCGTTCCCGGGGGTGGCTGCGGTCGGCGCGCTGGCGGCCGACCGTCAAGGGCGGGCGGCTTTCTCCAACCACGGCGACTGGGTCGAGGTGTACGCGCCGGGCGAGAACGTGCAGAGCTCGTTCGTGCGGGGCCGGGAGAACTCGGACCTCACGGAGGACAAGGACTCGGACGCGTTCCGTTCCAACACCGCGCTGTGGAGCGGGACGTCGTTCGCCTGCGGCTACGTGAGCGGCCACCTGGCCAGCGTGCTGAGCCGTGCCCGGCCCGCGGGCGGGACCCCGGCACTGGCCGCCTCGAAGGTGGCACAGGCCGAGGAGGCCATCGAGGCGCTCCCCCGCATGGCCGGCACTGCGGCCGGCCGCCTCGAACCGCAGCCCGCCTTCTGACGGCGGGCGGGTCTACAGCGGCAGGTCGCCCGTGGCCCGCTTGGTGGAGCCGGTGTCCGTGTAGGCGGCGATGGTTCGCTGGGCGATGCGCATCTGGTGGATCTCGTCGGCACCGTCGGCGAAGCGGGCCCAGCGGGCCTGCTTGAGCATGTCGGCCAGGGGGGTGTCGGTCGAGTAGCCGAGCGCGCCGTGGACCTGGATGGCGCGGTCGATGATGCGCCACAGGCTGTTGGCCACGAAGTGCTTGGCCATCGACACTTCGGCCGTGAAGTCGAGCTTGTGCTCGATGCGGTACGCGGCGTGCAGCACCATCAGCTTGCACTGGTACATCTCCATGGCCGAGTCGGCGATCAACCACTGGATGCCCTGCTTCTCGGCCAGGTAGGACCCGTGGCTGTAGCGCTCGAGGGCCCGCTTCACGGTCATGTCGAGGGCGATCTCGGCCTGGCCGATCCAGCGCATGCAGTGGGCCAGGCGGGCCGGGCCCAACCGGTACTGCCCGAGGAGGTGCCCCTGGCCCTGCCCGCCGAGCATGTTGGCCTGGGGCACCCGCAGGTCCTCGATGACGATCTCGCAGTGGTTGTGCGAGCCGCTCATCGTGTGGATGTCCCGGACCGCGGTCCAGCCCGGGCTCGGCAGGTCGACGATGAAGGCCGTGTTGGCGGCCTGGGGGATCTCCGGGTCCTCCTCGGTGCGGGCGATGAGGATGGCGAACTTGGCCCCCTTGGCGCCCGAGATGAACCACTTGTGGCCGTTGACGATCCACTCGTCCCCGTCCCGGTAGCCAAAGGTCTGGATGAGCGTCGGGTCCGAGCCCGCCACCTCGGGCTCCGTCATGGCGAAGCAGGAGCGGGCAGTGCCTTCGCACAGCGGCCGCAGGTACTTCTCCTTCTGCTCTGGTGTCCCCCAGTGCTCGATCGTGTGCTGGTTGCCCTCGTCGGGCGCCTGGGCGTTGATGACGAAAGGGCCGATGCCGACCTTGGCCGCCTCCGCCGACACCGCCGCCATCGCCGTGGGTCCCAGCCCCATGCCGCCCCACTCCGGCGGCATGTGCGGCAACCAGATCCCCCAGTCCTCGCGGGCGATCTTGCGCAGCTTGACGATCGCCTTGATGACGTCGCTGCGCTGCGCCTGGTCCGTCGCCTCCCACTCCGGCCGGACGACGTCGTCCATGAGCGAGCGGACCTTCAGGCGGATCTCGTCCACCTCGGGAGGGAACGTGAAGTCGATCATCGGCGCAGTCTGGCACTGCCTCCCGTTGCCGGGCAGACTCCCGCCCGTGCCGAGCCCCAACGATCACCGCGCACCGTGGGACGGCGACCGACTCCCCGAGGGCGAGGCCAAGGTGCGGGCCGTCCGACAGATGTTCGACGCCATCGCCCCCCGCTACGACCTCGTCAACCGGCTGATGACGTTCCGGCTCGACGTCCGCTGGCGCCGGCTGGCCGTGCGCTCGCTGGATCTGCAGCCTGGATCGCTGGTCGCCGACCTGGCCTCGGGCACCGGCGACCTGTGCGTCGAGCTTGCCCGCCAAGGGCTGCGGCCGATCTCGATCGACCTCTCGTTCGGGATGTTGCTCGCCGATCGCAGCGGCGCGCCGCGGCTGCAGGCCGACATCCTCCAGCTCCCGGTGCCCGACGGCTCGCTCGACGGGGTGACGTGCGGTTTCGCGCTGCGCAACCTCGTCGAGCTCGGCGCGTTCTTCGACGAGCTCGGCCGCGCCGTCCGCCCGGGCGGCCGGATCGCCTTGCTCGACGTGGCCACCCCGCCCAACGCGGTGATCCGCTGGGGTCACGGCGTGTACTTCGGCAAGGTCGTGCCCCGCATCGGCGGCCTGCTCTCCGACCCTGCCGCGTACCGGTACCTGCCCAAGAGCGTGGCCTACTTGCCGTCGCCCGCCGAGATGCTCGAGCGCCTCCGGCAGAGCGGCTTCACCACGGTCCAGCGCCGGCTGCTGTCAGGGGGCGTCACGCAACTCGCCACGGCGACCCGGGAGTGAGCCCGTGGGCATGAGGGCCGTCACCAGACCACTCGACCGCGAGGTCGACCTCAACGGCTTCGCCCGCGGTGACGGGTTCCTGTTCGTGCGCGATGGAGTCGGGCTCGCCGGACGAGGCGTGGCGGCGCGCGTCCCGGTGGCCGAGGTGGCGGGGGCGCTGGCGGCCATCGAGCGCGACGACACGGTCGGGCGGCCCGGGTGCGGTCCCATCGCTCTCGGCGTGCTCCCGTTCCGACCGGCGGACGGGACACAACTCGTCATCCCGGCCGTCACCATCGGGAAGGGTCCGGACGGCGACCGCTGGATCACGACGATCGACGGGGCCGAGGCGGACTTGGAGCCGCCTCATGCACCGACCGCCCGCGCCGGCGCGTTCAGTGTCGTCCCCGGGATGCCGGTCGAGACGTACCTGGCCGCGGTCGCGACCGGGCGCGACGCCGTTCGGGCCGGCCGCCTCACCAAGGTCGTGATCGCCCGAGATGTACTGGTGGAGGCCGACCGGGCCCTCGACGTCCACGCCATCCTCCTGCGCCTGCGGGCTTCGTTCGGTTCGAGCTACCGGTACTCGGTGGACGGCTTCGTCGGCGCGTCGCCGGAGCTGCTCGTGGCCCGGCACGGGGACGTCGTGCGCTCGCACCCGCTCGCCGGCACGGCGCCCCGGACGGGTGATCCGACCACGGACGCCGTCACCGCGGCCGCGCTCATCGCCTCCACCAAGGACCAGGTCGAGCACAGGGTGGTCATCGACGTCGTGCACGAGACGTTGCTGCCGTGGTGCAGCTACGTCGACTGGGAGGCCGAACCCTCCATCGTCACCGTGGCCAACGTGCAGCACCTGGGCACCCTGATCGAGGGCCGGCTCTCGTCGCCCCCGCCGAACGTCCTCGAGATGGTGGAGGCGCTCTCCCCGACACCGGCCCTCGGCGGCCATCCCCGTGCCGACGCCCTGGAGCTCATCGCCGCCATCGAGGGCATGGACCGCGGCCGCTACGGCGGCGCCGTCGGGTGGGTGGACGCAGCCGGCAACGGCACGTGGGCGGTGGCCATCCGATGCGCGGAGATCAGCGGGGCCCGGGCGCGACTCTTCGCCGGCGGGGGCATCGTGGCAGACAGCGATCCGCACGCCGAGCTGGCCGAGACGCAGGCCAAGCTGCAGGCCATGCTGTCGGCGATCGTGCGTCCCTGAGCAGCGCTCCGGAGCAGGCTCCTACTGGACGCGCGAGCTCGTCAGCAGGAGCGGCGTGGTGAGCCATTGCTCCCACGGCGTCATGGGCCGCACGCCCTTGGGATAGGCGTAGGGGCGGGCCGGTGGAATGTCGCCCGTAGTGTCGACGACGTACACCTTCGTGCCCTCCGGGGCCCAGTCGAAGAGGAACTGCGCGTTGGCGAACTCCTGCCGAACGCAGCCGGCCGACAGCGATCGGCCGAGCTGCTCGGTGCTCTGGATGGGGCGACCGTGCTTGGTCGGGATGCTGTGGAAGCCGATCGCCGCGCCGGTGCCCCCCCGGGCGAAGCGAACCATGAACTCCATGCGGGTCGGGCTGTTGGCGACACCCGTATAGCGGGACTTCGAGAACACCCAGAACTCCCCCACGCCCGGCTGCTTGCGGGCCTTGTGCCCGGACACCGGGTAATCCTTCGTGACGGTGCCATCGGCCTCGACGAGCCAGACGTGCATCGCCCCCATGTCGTAGACGACGCGCCGGCCCATGCCGGAGAAGATCGGCAGCGGCACCGTCGGTGCGGCCGGCGCGACCGGGGCGGGTGCTGGCGCCGGCGGGACGGGTGCCGGGACCACCGGGGCCGGGACCACCGGGGCCGGGACCGGCGGCGCCGGAATGGCGGGCGCGGGAATGGCGGGCGCGGCGATGGCCACCGGTGTCACTGGGGCCTGAGCAGGGGCGCCCGGCGCGGGCGGCGGGATCCCCGGCCCGATGGCCTGGGGCGTGGCTAGTGCGGCTGGCGCCGCGGCCGGATCCACCGGCACGACGACGACGTCGGCCCCCGAGGCGCAGGCGGTGAGCAATGCGGCGGCTGCGGTCAGGCCCCACGGCGTGCGCATGGTGATCGTTCTCCCCGACGCCCCAGAGGAGAACCGCCCGTCCCGCACTCGAACACCGAGCGTATCCGCCCGTCACGCCCCGATGCCAGCACCCTCGCCGGCCCGCCGGAGAGCCGTCAGCCGAGGGCGCGTGCGACGGCCTCGTGGATGGCGCGGTGCACGGCGACGTTGTCGGCCCGGTCCGTGCGCACCCGCAGCAGCCGCGGGCCCCGCCCGAGGGCGTCGCTCAACCCCGCCAGCTCGGTCAGCTCGGCGGCGGGGACACCGTGGGCCGTCGCCAGCGCCACCGGATCGATCCCGTGCGGCGTGCCGAAGAGCTGTTCGAAACGGTCCGGCTCCACCTCCGTGGCCTGGGGCAGGAACGAGAAGATCCCTCCCCCGTCGTTGTCGGCGACCACCATGGTGAGGTCGGCGGCGCGACGGCCGAGCGTGAGGAGCCCGTTGCTGTCGTGCAGCAGCGCGATGTCACCGATAAGGAGGAAGGTCGGGGCCGCCGAGGCCAGCGCCACCCCCACGGCCGTGGAGACGACGCCGTCGATCCCGTTGGCGCCGCGGTTGGCGAGGTGGCGCACGCCGTCGCGCGGGGCGGCGTACCACTCAACGTCCCGCACCGGCATGGATGAAGACGACACCAGCGTCGCCCCGTCGGGGACGGCGGCGACCAGCGCGCGGGCGAGCCCCGGTTCCGTCGGCCGGTTCACGCCAGCCAGTACGTCGTCGATGGCGGCCTGGGCCTGCTCCTCGGCGCGCCGCCAGCGGGCCGCCCACGGTGTCCGGGCGCCGGCCCGCAACCGGCCGGACAGGACGCGGCAGACCTGTGCGGGGTCCGCCACGACACGGAGCCCCGCCGTCCCCTCGGGATCCACCCACGCGGCCGACGACGTGACCTGCACCTGCTCGGCGCCCGACGCCTCCAGCCACTGCGCCAGCACCTTGGAGGCGGGCGGGCGGCCCAACCGGAGCACGACGGTCGGGGTGTGATCGGCGGCGAACCCGGGATGGCGCAGCAGGTCGTCGAAGGCAGCCACTGAGGCCGGGCGAGGCAAGCTGCAGCCGGACCGGGGATCGGCCAGGACCGGCCAACCGGCCGCCGCGGCCAGCGCGTGCACGGCCTCGGGGTCGCCCGCGCCGGCACCGGCGACGACGACGCCCCGGGGGTGATCCAGCACGGACGCCAGCGCGTCGATGTCGGCGGGAGTGGGCACTCCGACCCCGGTGACCGTCCGGCTCCAGGGGCGACCGTCCGGACGGCCGGGCGGCAGCTCGTCGGGCGAACCGACGAGCGGGTCGCGGAACGGGAGGTTGAGATGGACGGGGCCGGGCCACGGACCGGTCGCGTCGGCGATGGCGCGCGCCACGAGCGCCCGCCACCGGGGTGCGAGCGCAGGGTCGGGCACGCCGGGGTCGGCGAACGCACGCACCGCTCGCCCGAACAGGTGCGTCTGGTCGATGGTCTGTGGCGCCGCCACCTCCCGCAGCTCGGGTGGCCGGTCGGCCGTGCAGACGACGAGCGGCACCTCGGCCTGGTGCGCCTCGACGACCGCGGCGTGGAGCTCGGCGGCCGCGGTCCCGCTGGTGCACACCACGAGCGCCGGCCGGCCCATCGCGAGCCCGACGCCGAGCGCCGCGAACGAGCACGACCGCTCGTCGTGGAAGACGTGCAACGCCAGCTCGGGACGGTCGACCAACGCCAACGCCAGCGGGGTCGAGCGCGAGCCAGGAGCCAGCATGACGTGGCGCACGCCGGCCCGGACCGCCTCGTCGGCCAGCGTGGCGCAGAACGTGGCGGCCGCGCTCATCCCCCCATCGTGCCCCGTATCGTGCTCCGCGGTGAAGGTCGACATCTGGTCCGACGTCGTCTGCCCGTGGTGCTACATCGGCAAGCGGCGGTTCGAGGCGGCACTGCGGCGCTTCCCGGCGGCCGCCGACGTCACCGTCACCTTCCGGGCCTTCCAGCTCGATCCGGGCGCCCCGCCGGGTGCCGCGACGCCCGTCCGGGAGGTCTACGAGCGCAAGTTCGGTCCCGGACAGGCCGACGGGATGATCGAGAGGGTCACCACGATGGCCGCCGATGAGGGGCTGACGTTCGACATGGACCGGGCCCTGCGGGCCAACACCTTGCTGGCCCACCGGTTGCTGTGGCTGGCCGGCGAACGGGGGGTGCAGGACGCCCTGAAGGAGCGCTTGCTGCGGGCCTACTTCAGCGAGGGCCGCAACGTCGGGGACCCGGACACCCTGGCCGATCTAGCCGCCGAGTGCGGCCTCGATCGGGAAGCGGTCCTCGGGTTCCTGGCTTCGGACGCCGGTCGAGCCGAGGTGGCCGGGGACCTGACCGAGGCGCTCGAGCTCGGCATCACCGCCGTGCCGACCTACGTCTTCGACGGGCGGTGGTCGGTGCCGGGCGCGCAGGACCCGGACACGTTCCTCCGTGTCCTCGAACGCGTCGCCGAGCTGGAGGCCGCGGGTACCGAGCCGTCGTGACCGTGCTGTGACCGTGCTCCACGCCGAGCGGGCGGGCTCCGGACCGCGCCTCGTCCTCGTCCACGGCTTCACGCAGACCGGGCGGTCGTGGGGACCGATCGCTGCGGACCTGGCGCGGGACCATGAGGTCGTGTGCGTCGACGCGCCCGGCCACGGCGGCTCGTCGGACGTGACCGCCGACCTCCCGTCGGGCGCCGAGCTCCTCGGCCGAGCGGGCGGACGCGCCGTCTACATCGGCTACTCGATGGGCGGCCGGCTGGCGTTGCACCTGGCCCTGGCCCGGCCGGACCTCGTCCAGGGCCTCGTGCTCATCGGCGCCACAGCCGGCATCGAGGGCGCGCAGGAGCGGGCCGCTCGCCGCGCCGGCGACGAGCAGCTCGCGGCCGAGTTGGAGCGCGACGGTCTCGCGGCCTTCCTCGAGCGGTGGCTGGCGAAACCACTGTTCGCGTCGCTCCCGCCGGACGCCGCCCGCCTCGATGACCGGCTACGAAACACTGCGGCCGGCCTCGCGTCCAGCCTTCGCCTAGCCGGCACGGGTACGCAACGGCCTCTGTGGGCGCACCTGTCCGAGCTGTCGATGCCCGTGCTCGTGGTGGCGGGCGAGCGGGACGACAAGTTCGCGGCCATCGGCAGCCGCATGACCGATGCCATCGGACCCCGCGCCACGTTCGCCCGCGTGCCTGGCGCCGGCCACGCCTGCAATCTCGAGCAGCCGGACGAGCTCCTCCGGCTGCTGCGCGAGTGGTTGCCCGGCGTCAGGCGGCGGCGAGGATGATGATGCTCAGCACGAAGGTGACCAAGGCGATGATGCCGAGGACGATGCCGGCGGTCGCCATGCCGCCGCCCTTGAGCCGGCCACCCGACTCCTGGATCTCCCGCTTGGCGGTCATGCCCAGGTAGATGGCGACCGGACCGAGGATCACGCCACAGAAAAAGATCCCGACGATCCCACAGACGAGCGCCCCGGTGGCCTTGCCTGCCGTCACCGCCGGGCCACCACCGGATCCGTAGTCGAAGCCGGGAGGAGGCGGCGGCGCGGCTGGGGGTGGCGGCGCCGCCGCCT
>Ga0247830_10000556_pt1 | contig 13667 bp, 27 predicted proteins | sample 12C_Control_Day5_FD_207766 | JGI IMG/M metagenome (GOLD analysis project Ga0247830, IMG submission 207766) | Soil microbial communities from agricultural site in Penn Yan, New York, United States - 12C_Control_Day5 | ecosystem: Environmental > Terrestrial > Soil > Agricultural land | place...
CGGTCCCACTTGGCTTCGTCCTGCTCGACTTGCCGACGACGCACGAGCAGATACACCAGCACGACACCAAGGACGCAGCCCACAACCATGTGGACTGCGCCGATGATGTCGAGCATTCCCTGAACGCCCTTGATGATCTCTTCCATGACCTAACCTATCGGCACGCGTGGACTACCGCAGTAGTCCACGCTTGCCAGTGCTGCCACCAGTGACAGCCTTCCGGCCAATCGCCATCCGGTCGGCTGCTGCTCGTCCTGCTTCACGTCCTCCGGCATGGCTCCCACGCCCGATGCCGAGACCGCTGACGCCACCACGCTTCGAACTGAACTTGTCGTCGATGTAGTTCCGAACCTTGACCAGCGCTCCGTTGAGACGCACGAGTGCCACGCTCTGCGCTCCAGCGGGAGCCGGATGCTCCGCATCGAACTGAGCGACGGCTGCTCTGCGTGCTTCGTCGAAGCGCTCGCCAATGCGAATGATGAACGATCCGATCCACGACTCCTTGTATCCCTTGGTGTCACGCGTGTGACCTACTTCACGCTTCTGAGCGAACCAGTAACGGCAGTATTCCTGATGCGCCATCTTGTCCACGGCTGCAACGAGGATGCCATACGTGTATTCTGCCACCATCGCGTGTGACCGCGTGCCGACGAACCAGATGTCGTTGCGACCTTGCGAAATCAGGTGAGTGCAGAGATGCGCTTCGGCGACCTTGCGAGCGAGCGTCTCCTGCCATGCAATGCGACGCTTCTTGCGCTCGATCTGATACTTGCTCAGGTCTACGCGAATCTCCACGACGGGATCGTTGTCTGAGGCACGCGCGAAGTCGAGATCCGAGGGATGGAGCTCATACTCGATGAGCATCCGGTTGATGGCTGCTGCGAACGCTTCGGCTGCTTCCGCATTGCCAAGTGCTGCCTCTCCATCCTTCTGCGCTTGCATCTTCACCAGCTTGCGCACGATCTTCTCTCGGTGTGACTCCTGCTGATTGACCAGCGCTTCGTGGAGCTCCAGCGCCAGAGCGTTCCACTCGGTGCCATGATTCATGTAGCGCAGGTGTGCCAGTTCGTGCGCTGCGGTCTCCCAGATCTTCGCTGGTGTCCGTGGCTCCTCCACCCATGCACCGTCCACGGTCGCACGCATGACGATGCGGATATCACCAGTCCCGGAGCAGTCGCCCAAGCGATCCGCCTGTGAACGCGTCGGCATTGGGAGCGGTTCGACACTCCGCAGTGGAAGGTCATACTGCGTCGCCACGCGACGCATGGCCGCACGCACTTCCTCGAACAGCAGCAGGTCGTCAGGATGGAGCAGAGCGATCGTTGGTGTCATGGTCCCTCACAGTCAAACAGTCAGACGGTATTCTACTCCACCAGGAGCTTGACGCGCAAGTCTGGGTGAAAGTTCTGGTGCTGTCCGCAGCCGTAGGCTTGAGCCGTCTCGAGCCACGAACCTGGGACACGCGTCTTGGTCCACGTGATGCCGTTCGCGTGGAAGCGCTGTCCAACGACGACATCCCGGAAGCACACCTCGATGGTGTGCATCCGGATGATGGTAGCCTTCGCCACTAGGAAGGCTCCGACGCTTCGAGGCACTCCGCACACTGGTCAGGCAGCGACTCAGCGCTCAGCCCGAGTTCAGCGCGAAGCGCATCGATCTTCGCAGCTTCGGCCACCGTCAGTTCCTTGCCACAGTCAACGCAGAATCGATTCGTCATAGTGGAAGTATCTTCCTTCCAGCCTATCCAGCATGTCAAGCGGAATCGTCCGATCTACGCAGATTCCTGCATCCCTTAGCGCCAGTAGGACTTCCGGGAGAACGGCCAACCTCGGCCATACTGGCGCCTCTCTGGCGCGTCCGAAACCGGCCTAGGCTTGGGCCTAGGGGACTCCGAGATCTTCCGCCAGTGAGGCAGCAGGCGAGCGGAAACTCGTATCCTGTTCCTGGTGTTTGCCTGCGAGTCACGGCTGTTCCTCCGCCAGTGCCCGGATCCATGCAGAGGCAGTCCATTCCGCCAAGTTCTGCTTGGCTCTGAGCGCTCCGATCACGCGATGGTCGATCGTCTTCTGTCCGCGTGGTCCCGTGGCGACCAGATCGAAGTAGGACACGTTCCGGATCTGTCCGGGCCTGTGCGTGCGGTCCTCAGACTGGAGACGCGTCTTGAGTGACCAGTCGTTCGACATATACATCACGATCGCAGCAGCCGTGAGATTCAATCCCATCGAACCTGTCGCTGGTGTGCCCACCACAACGACAGGTCCCTTGGGAGCCGTGCGTGGATCGAGCAGACGCAGCGCATGCGTGCGCTCCTCGGCCTTGCGCTTGCCCGCGTGCGCTCCCCAGATCACGCCACGTTCGACCGTAGACGGAAGCGCTGTCAGGAGCGTGGCGACTTCCGGACGGAAGCGAGACCACGTGAGGATCTTCGCGTTCGGATCTTCGTCGAGCCGTGCGTTGAGCCACGTGAGATACGCGTCTTGCTTCTCGTGACTGATCCGCTTCCAGTCACCCTGCTTCAGCGCTTGGCGCGGTCCCTCGGTCCACGGCGAATCATCCGGCTCCTCGTCCAGATCCTCCAGCGACTCGATCCCACCGACGAAGCCAGACGTGATCTGCGCCAGTCGCATGATCTTCACGATCGCAATGGAGGCACTCGATACCGAGCTCCCGAGCCACGCCACCATGTCTGCCTTCATCTGCTGATAGACTTGCCACGTCCGATCTTCGAGTGGCACCGTCAGTGCGACAGGTGGCAGCTTCGCGGGAAGGTCCAAGCAGTCTGTCTTGAGCCGACGGATCACGTAGGGTGCCATCCGCTGCTGTAGGTCTGGAAGGTTCACCCACTTGAGAACCTGCGTCGGATGATCGCCCCATGGAGTCTTCGCGATGAAGCCACCCATGATGGCGTAGCGAGAGCGGAACGCAGTGATACCACGACAGTCCAGGATGCTCGGAGACATCACGTTCGCTTGGCTGTAGATGTCCAGCGGACTGTCGGCAATGGGTGTGCCATTCAGGAGTAGCACACGACCGCAGCGTCTCCGCAGCTTGAGACACGCCTTCGTCTGCGCTGCGTCATAGGACTTGATCGCGCTGGACTCGTCGAGGATCAGGAGCGTGCGTGGACCAGCAATCTTCAGCAGTGCGAGCAAGTGCTCCGGGATCATCTGCTTGCCTACCTTGACCATCTTGCCGCTACGGATGTATTCGTAGTTCGTGATGATCCAGCGCAGTGGTTTCTCGTCTGCTGTGTTGCGACAAAACCACTTCCACTGTGTCGAGACGCTGTGCCACTTCGTCACCCAACACGGCACGTCGTTCCAGAGATGCTTGGCGAGTTCTCCGAGCTCCACGTCGAACCACACGTCACGGACAGCAGCCGGAGCCACGACGATCACGCGGTCGATGATGCCGTTCTGAAACAGCACCATCGCGGAGTCGATCGCCTGCTTGGTCTTGCCTGCTCCCATCTCGTCGGCCAACAGGAACGCAGGCTTGGACGTGATGTGCTTCACGCCCACGAGTTGATGCGCGTAGCTCGCTTCGCGCACGCGCGAGAGATCGATGATCATGCTTCCTCGTAGTAGTGGAAGATTCGCTTTCCGTTGATCTCTCGCGTGATACCGTGAGCGTGCACTTGTTCGTCGATGAATACCATCTCAGTGTGCATGTCCTTCGTTGCACCGCAGACCATGCAACGTTTCGGCTCCCGGCTCTCAGCTTCGTCCTGAAGCCAGCGTGCGCTTCGTGCCACCCAGCCATCTGGGATCTGAATACCCTTCCAGTGATTGCACCCTACTGATGGAGCGGAGAGTGCGTCGATCAGAAGCTTCCGTGCCTCTTGGAGAAAGTCTCGATCCATCAGCGATACACCCACGTGAAGTAGTGGCGTCCGATACACAGACGCCAGAACGTTGGAGTGCGGTGCAGCTTCATCGTCCCTCCTTGTAGAGCAGATGGACAGCCGCAGCGATGCTCAGCAGTCGCGTGGACTCGTTGTCCGGATCAATGTAATAGAGATGCTGGATGGCTTCGTCCCGACTCTTGAAGTCTCGCAGCAGACGCATGAGCAGATACTGCGCTCGCACTGTAGGATCGACTGGACCTTCGAACAGCGTGCGCTCCTTCTGCTGGCGTATTGCATCACGTCTGCGCTTCCGTTCGTCCCACCAATCACACGCGGGCACGATGATGTAAGCGATCATGCCGTAGAACGCAATGACTGTCAGCACGACACCCATGATCGTGATGAAGCCTATGCGCGTTACTGACTCGATCACGGCTCCTCCGTCTTCGGTGCCAGCACTGGCGGCACGGGATACGAGTTGTTGAGCGCAGCCGTCGCGATGCGTTTGACTTCCACAGAGAAGCCACCGCGGTCTACCATCCACGAGAGGTAGCCACGAACCTTCGGATCGTTGCTGCTCAAGCGCTTGCCCTTGTTCGCGCCGAAGTTGAAGCACGCGTGACCGTCGATGAAGCGGAACTTCCCTTCGCTGTCCACGTCGTTCGGATCCCGTGGCCAGAGCAGATCGTGGAGCTCCCGCACGGTTCGTGGCAGCATGTCCGAGCGTGGGTGTGCCGTCAGTTGCGCGATCAGCACGTTCTCCGTCTCTTGGATGTCCATCATCGCATCATGCGCGCCTTCCATCTTCCGCTTCAGGAAGTATTCGACGGCATCCGAGAGTGTGCGTGGCTCGAGAACTTGCCATGCACGTAGACCGTCGATGATGGAGCATCCGCTGTAATCGAACTCCAGCCCACAGCGTCCGAACTCCGCAGCGCTCACCTTGAGATCGTAGCGGACGTGGAAGCCACCGAAGTCAGCGTCACGGAAGCCACGGTGTAGGTTCGACGCCAGATCCTTGAAGTAGGGCACTGGCTTGAACTGATCGCACGCAGCGTTCGGGTGCTCGATCGGCAGTGCCCAACAATGCGCACAGCCCGTCTTGATGATCGCGTCCGATATCTGCGTCGTCTCCCTCGCGAACTCCGGGAGCGGCACACCGGGATTCACCAGCGTCTTGTAGCTGGCTGGTTCGACTCCCGGCTTGTGGATGCGCATCCCGAGCGACCAGATCCGAGCGGTCTCGGTCTCGACGCCCGTCGTCTCAAGATCGAACAGGATCAGCGGTCTTGTCAGCTTTAGCAGTTGGGCGAACATAGTAATACGCGAAGCCTCCACGCGGTCCCTTGTTCGCTTCACGACGAAGGACGCCACGAGTCACGAGCTTGACCATGATAGACGACACGTTGGCAGGCACGAGATCCAACCGTGTCGAAACCTGATAGGCACTGATGCCAGGTCTGCGCTTCACCAGTGCGAGTATCTTCTCTGTCTGTGTCATAGGGTCACGATCCAATCGGCGACGACGTTGAAGACGTAGGTGCCGACGAAGACGATTGGCTCCCACGCATACCACGTGAGAGCCACCAAGGTTACGACTATGAGAACCTTCTGCACATTTACATCCACCGATGGAGCAGCCACATGAACAACCACGCAAGCACTGGCCCAAGCGTGTGGGATGCGAACCACGCCTGCCAGTTATGCTTCGTGCCTTCGGGATCTTTCGCCTTCAGTTCTGGTGACTCCCACTTGAGGAAGATGCGCAATCCCCATAGATGGAGCAGTCCAATCTTCGGCACTCCGAGTGGCACCAAGAACCACTCCCATCCTGGTAGCAGCCACCACGCTGTCCAGAGACCGAAGCCTACAACACTGATCACCACGAAGCCAGTGCCTCCAATGATGACCACGATCCATGCAAGGAACTTCGCCATTCAGTTATCCTTCGTGCGCCCGTGAGACTTCAGCCAGCCTTCGCTGACTGAAATCTCACCACGCACGCTGACGATGTGGAGGTAGAGCCGTATCACCGGATACGTCAGTAGTCCACAGGCGTATGCGATGATCAGCGACATCATGCCGGAGTCTTCGGCGTTGCTGCCTTCTGCGCTGCCAGTGTTGCCAGTGCCTTCTGGCTCTCAGCATCGAGCAGCAGGATCAGATTCGACAGCGGACGGAAGAATGCCTGCACGACCTTGCGATCCTGAAGATACATGCCCCAGAACTCCTTCTGCTGTTCTGGCGTCATGGTCTTAACCATCTCGGTTGGCGCGTTGATGATCGCGACGATCAGCTTCGAGAGTTCGGCGATAGCTGCGGCGTAGTCCATAGCTCTCCTCAGAGCTCCAAGCGGAGCTCGATACCAGTGGGAATGCACTCACGACGTTCTGAGTTGTGGCTGCGAACATCCGTGTAGATGATGACGAACTCAGGGCGCACACCGTAGAGCGACACGATAGCATCGCTTGCACGCTGCACTTCCTGAAGGAGCCGACGCTTGATGCTGTTGGCTTCGGTGAGTTCCATCAGTAGTTTCGAACCTCCCAGATCAACGTGTTACGACGCATGACACCGACGTTCACGCTGAAGCACGTGAACTCGATGGCAGCGTCCGGATAGAGTTCCAACAGATCGTCGATGTTGTCGCGTGATGACGCGTCCATGTAGACGCCCATGAGTGCGCGCGTGCGCGCGTAGGACATCTGTTCGTGCATGCCACCAGCCATGGAGATCCGCATTGGTGGCAGACCGTATCGGCCTCCAGCTTGACGCAGAGCGACCGCGATGAATCCGCAGAGACCCTCGTGTGTCCGTGTAAGCTCACCCTGCATCGTGGTCTTGTGGTTTGGCACTCCCTCATCGAGTAGGAAGCGCTTGCCTGCCAGCGTCCACTTCTCAGCAGTCTCCTTCGCTTGCGCCCGTGGCACACGCTCCCACCAGCCTCCGCCACGCGACACTTCGCGGAAGCCAATCTCCGGGACGCCGGACGCGAGAGCTTCATCGATCGTCTCCCACGTCCGGATGTAGTTGCCGATGAGACCAGCGCGCCACAGCGCGTAGAAGTCTCGCTTGTGCCGGATCTCCATCAGCGTCGATCGAGCCAGCGACGCATCGCCACGATGTAATCGTTGCGTGGGTCCTCTGCTTCGTTGAGTGCCTCTGTCGCTGCGGCGTAGTCGGCACGGTGATGATGCGCCAGCAGAACCGCGAACATGTTGCGCAGTGCTGGCTGAAGATTGCGCACGCCTTCCGGTTGGACCTTCTCGAAGTTCTGGTCTACCGCGTTCAGCACGAAGGCGATGTCGTGGTCCAGGTCGTGTGACGCGAACGCAGCGACTTCGACTTGCTCCGTTCGATACGGCCACATGACAGGCCACACGTAATCGAGGTATGGCTCGATGGTCTTCGTGTATGCGTGCCAGTTGACGGAGATCTGCCGATAGATCCCAATCGGACAGCCAATGCGCGCAGCCATGTATTCATGCAGCACGCCGAAGTGGAACGCGTTCGCGAAGTAGGCTCCCCACAGGATGTCGTTGCTGCGACAGAACACCGTCATGTCGAGCGCTCCATCGTGGTTACGCTGGAACGTCACGGTGTCGTTGCACGGCAGATCCTTCGATGTCGTGATCAGATCCTCCGCGTCCCACATCGCGAGCACACAGCGGCGATCCGTGGGATCGAGGGTGAGACGCTCGACGATGACGTCAAGCTGATCGAATCCCCACGCATGACGCCAGCGATTACCATAGGCACCATGCAGCGTCTTGCCGTCGTCGCTGTAGTTCTTGAAGCTCGGGATGTAGCGCGCGATGAGTGCAAGGTCGTTGCGCCCACGCAGCATCCACAGTGCCTCCGCCACGAGGAAGGCGATGTTGGTATCACGTCGTTCCCAGAACACCACACGCTCCCACGAGTGGCTGTATTGCGTCACGACCGGATATGGCACGGTGATGACGGATCCATTGCGGCTGTCTCGCTCGATGCCTTCCTGCTTGAGTAGGCCAATCGCTCTCGGGAGCGCTTCGTGTGCATTGCGCACGCTGAGTATCTTCATCCGACTCTCCCACGCACTCGCTTACATGCTTCACACGTCCAGGTCATTCGCACACCGTAGGGTGGTCCCCAATCGGTGTCTGTCTTGTTCTCGACGCGGTGCAAGCACGTCTCAGGATTGGCTCGTGCCTCTTCGAGTTCGATGATCTCGAAGATGGAACGCTGATTCGTGCTTGCACTGCGCTTGGTCATGTTAAAATTGGAACGCGCACATCGGATCCAGCAGGTTATACGCCTGCTGATTCAGATATTCCATGAATTCCTCGTTGGACCAGCTACTCCATCCCGATGGCAGGCTCTGCATGATGAACTGAACCGCCTGCTGGAACCAGTTGTAATCGTAATACTGCATCAGGTCCATCGCTGCCAAACCACCCTGCGTGTAGAGTGTCTGGCAGATCAATTCGCCGTTGATGTCCGGCGGACTGGCCTGAGCAGGCTGTGGCGTGCCGACGACGAACGCGAACGTGAGTATCAACGCTGCTACGACTCCGAGCAAGTCTCTCTTACGCATCGTGACTCCCTGTCTTACCTTACGTCGGTATGACGCAAGCTTCGTGACGGTCAGTCTTCGTAACTGGGAACCGTCAAGCGTTCACTGATCTTCGGAGCAGCCGTATGACCAGCGATGAATTCCACGTCGATGACCGCACCACTCGGAAGCTCATCCCAGTGTTCGATCAGGTGCATGTGAGCCGTGCCAAACGTGCGACGGTTGTCCCACGCGAACGGATCGTAATGCAGCTTCCCACCACCATCGAGCCGTCCGAACAGCACATACGGCTGGAGGCTCTTGTTCGTGACAGGATCGATCTGCTGAGCGCTGTAGCCTGCACGACGCAGCAGGAAGCGCTCAGACTCGAGGAACGGCATGCGCTCATAGCTCCCGTGTTGCAGCTTGATCGCGATCATCGGGATGAACGTGCCAGCATCCCGGAGCTCGAACAACTTCACTTCCATACATTCACTCCTCTTCACCTTTCCATGAACTTCTATCTCGTGATCAGTGCGATATCGGGGACTGAACCATCCCATTCCACAATATCGACACCGATACGTCAAGACCTTCACACGTATCCCTCCACCGACAGCCCACGTCGATACGCTTCGTTGCACATCACCTGCGTCCACTCCTTGCGGCGCTCCTCGGTTGTGCGGTATGTGGTCCCGTGCGGTGACTTACCCTGCAACACGCGGATCGTGTTCAACAGATGCCCGTCAGTCATGTCCTTCACGAAGACGACCGCACCATCCTTGCAGCGCCACGGAGACTCACGCGAGAGTGGGCCACCCTCGGTAGCTGCGGCGGCGATATCGATCTGCTGCTCGTGTAACTCACGCAGACCTTCGTAGCCTGCCATGTCGTCATCGAGTGGATCACCGCAATACTCCTGATACCAGCCTTCGCTGACGTGGTCCTTCGAGCGCATCACTGAACCTTGAGCAGCACCAGATCGAGCTTGTCCGTCCGCTGCTTGAAGTAGTAGTCCACCGAACGCACGGTGTAGCCGTAGGTCGTCTCCACACCGTTCTGCGTGGCCTGAATCTGAATGCCATCGCCCACACGTGGCACCACTGGAGATTCCAGTTGCGCCACGTGTGAGCCGTCCTCTCGTTTCAGCACGAGCAGCATTACATCAATCTCGCCCACATCATCGTGAGTCGTCGCTGGTAGCGCACGAAGCACGAGCGCCAGCCGTCACTGAGCCGTCGTCGTGGCCCAAGGATCCTGCACATACTGTTACCTCTTCCATCCTGCGTCGGTGTATTCCTTCAGCGCGTCCTCAGACTGGAATTTGATTACCTCCCGGACATAGACCTTCTTGGCCGTGATGTGCACATGCTCACAGTTGACGTCGATGCCACGCACTTCGATGCTGTCACCAACATGCGGACATGCGATGAGTTCTACTTCTGCGTATGCGGTCCAGTGCCCGATACCGACCGTGACGTAGACCGGGATCATGGCAGCGGATCCTCCTCGTGTCGTCCGATGTGCGACAACGGCAACTCGAGAATCTGCTTCTGCAGCCGTCGCACTGAGACGACCAGCCACACGATCCAGCACGTCGAGCAGCGATACTGCGGCTCCCGCTGTCCACGGTAGTGCGGATGGTCTGAGCAGATCGGATCGTGACGGCTCATGGTTCTTCCTCCGCGTGATCGCACAGCCATACTGCGCACGCTGGTCCGTGGCTACTGCTTCCCTCGGTGATCTTCACCAGATAGACCGAACGTGGCTCAGGATCGCCAGTGCCGAACGCATTACCCGGCCACTGGAGCATGCCGTAGCCAGTCACGACTCCTCGGCCTCCGTAGCGATGATTGATGACGCGCGTGCCATAGGGCAGCATTACACGATCTCCTTGAGCCAGTTAGGCTTGAAATGGCTCGCTAGAACCCACTCGTTACGCTCCTTGCTCCATCGCCACCAGTGATCACCAGCCACGCCGACTTGTGTGCACTTATACCACGACGGATCCTCGAGGAGTTCGCCTGCGTAGTGCGTCGCACCATTGGGAGCTACGACGGTAGAGTGGACGTGGATGACGCGTGGCTCCTTCGCCTTCCGTGCGGCGATGCGTTCCTCCGACTCGTCCCAGTTGTCCCACTCCATCTACTCATCCTCCCATCGATCCCACCGTGGATGCCGGTAGCTGCCATCCGGTGTGCGCTCCTGATACTCGATGCGAAGCTGACGACCAATCCACGGATGCTTGCTGCCTGCGATCGCCGCCTTCTCCAGCCGATCGAGTTCACGATCGTTGCGCGTCTTGACTTGCGTGATGTTGCCTTCGTCATCGCGCAGCGTGACCATTGCGTAAGGTCCACGGTCCACGATCTCACCGCGTGACGGCTCGAAGCCAGTGACCGTAAGCACGTCACTGCGCAGATCCTTGACCTTGATCCACGTGTTCTTACGACGGCTGTTCGACAGGTAAAGCGACTTCCCGTTCTTGAGGATCAGCCCTTCGCGATCCTGCGCCCACAGCGCATCGCGCAGCGTGGTCACGTCCTGCTCAGACTGCACGAGCACAGCGACAGCCAGCGACAGGTGTGTCTCGACTGGCACGAGTTCGCGATGCGTGAAGATCGCTTCCAGAAGATGACGGCGATCGATGTAGGCCAGATCGCGCGTGGTCTGTCCGTTGATCTCCAGCACGTCGAAGACCGTGATGCGCTGGTTCGCCTGCTCGGACAAGCGCAGCGTGCCATAGGAGCGCTTGCCAGGCACGAACAGTTCGCCGTCGTAGATGCCCGTGGGCAGCTTCGCGAGGCACTCGCGTAGGTGGCGCGGAACCGCGTGCGGCAGTCCGTCACGGCTCCACGTCCGGATGCAGTGCGGCGACAGCAGATCCTCTGGCACGTCACGCTGCACTTCGATGATCAGGCGGATGCCGTCGAACTTCTCCTCGGCATACCACACGCCCGTGCTGACGAACGCGTAGCCTCCGGTCTTCGGAGACGGGGCAGCGAACATGGGTGTGATGAACGCCATCAGCCTACCCTCTTGACGCGCACGACGTTCGGTGACACGCGGATCCGGTTGTTCATGCGCAGCGTGTCGCGCACGTCGTTCTCGATGTGGCTCTGCACCAGCGCAGCATACGCGCGTTCGCTTTCGCCTTCGTAGCGCTCCCGCATGAGGATCTCGACTTCGGCCGTGACCTTGAACTTGATGAACGGCATGGCTACTCGTCCTTCCCGCACGAAGCGCAGATGCAAGTGTAGCCGTGATCATCGCTGTCGTCCGTTCCGGGACGCATGTGCTCCGGGCAGACGTGCTCATGGCACTCCCGGCACGTAGGCCACGACGTGTATTCTGCGGAGCGCTTGCCGCAGACGCCCTTCTCTCCGGTGATCATCGTGACGGCTGCGTCACACTTGGCGGCGAACGGAACCATAGCCATACAGACTCCCTTTCAGACAGAAACCTACTACGACTCGATTGTCTACGATCTCGTAGCCGGAGTCAAGCACGAATCAGTGCTTGGCTCGCAGCACTGCGCTGAAGCCTCCACGCGCGGCGATCAGTGCCTTCGCAGCCTTGACGTCGATCACACGCTTGGACGTGGCGCGCACGTGGCGCAGAACGTCCTCAGCCTTGACACCGTGATTCAGGTAGGTGGCGACCGCACGCGCGAACGTGGCGACCGCACGGTTCCCACGGCTGCTGTTGCAGCGTCCGCAGCACGTCACGAGATTCGACGCTTCGTGGGAGCCACCCTTCGAGTAGGGCTTCAGGTGGTCCAGCGTCAAGCGGTCGTCCTCTACCGTCGCTCCACACCACACGCACGCGAGACCGTCGCGCAGGTAGATGGCCAGACGCTTCTCGGGGCGAATCCAGTTCATCCCTTGGTTCTGCTCACGGCGGTCACGGCGTTCGGTCGTCATGGGAAGTATCATCCCAGAAACCGAACGCCTTGTCAAGTGCCCCACGAAGCCTACCAATCGTAGGCTTCTTCGCGATCGTAGCTGTCGTAGTCCGGTTCGCGTTCGTCGTCCTCCGGCTGGTGCTCCTCGCACGCGTGGATCGCGTCACGCTCGATCGCCTGCTTGACATCCGAGGGAAGATCGCCGAACGGCTCCACGCTGCCCATCCGGTCGTCGAGATACTCGCGAACGTGGAAGTCACTCACCACGTCCGTGCGCTGGCACCAGTCACGGAGGTGGTTCTCGTAGCCTCCGACGGTCTCGACTTCGAAGCGGACCCAGAACACACGCTCTCCAACCGTCACGTCCATCTCGATCGTCTCACGAATCTTCATGCGAACCTCCAAGGTTCGACTAGTATTCGTGCATCGCATGCGCATGTCAAGCGAAATCGTGATCGTGCGCTCCGGAACCTCGGCTATACTGCTGCCGTTCCTGGCGTCCCGGATCTGGCCTAGGGTTGACCCTAGGCCACGTCCCGATCGCCTCCCAGCGGAGCAGATTTTGAGCCGGGAGACAGCCAGAACGGTCTGACTGCCTCCCAGATCGGTCCTACATCGGTGGAGCGTCACCCTGCTGCGAATCCATCGCAGCCGTATCGAAGTCGTCATCGGCTCCCGGATCCCGATCGACGACCAGTGTCTTACCCTTCAGCGAATCATGGAACGTCTTGCCTACCTCACGCACGATCGGCGATGCCTTGCCCGCGTTGTGAATGACGTAGACGCCGAAGGTCCCCTTGTCGTTCTTCTCAGGCTTGCTCTGCACCGTGTAGACGCCACCGTAGATGGCATCATTCCGGAGCTTGATGAACGACGACAGTGACGTGGCTGCGCCACGGTTCCACTTGTTCGTCGTCTTGATCGAGAGCACGATCGGTGCAGGCTGCTCACCAGCGCGAAGCAGCAGCACGACGAATTCCACGAAGTGCGTGGCTGCTGGTGCCACGCGGATGCCGTCCTCGCTCGTCCACTGCGTCCGTGGATCATTCGCAGGCACGTTGAGATCCAGCACGCCACCACCCTCGGAGCGTGGACGGAACTCGATGTAGCGCACGTCCCGACGCACTGGCACGAAGTGGATCGGTCCACGCCCGAAGATCTCGCCCGTGAGATCGTTGAACATGTCACCCTGCTTGAGATCCTCGATATACTTCGAGTCACCGGGCACAAGCTGTGGCGACAGTCCCTGTGCGATCGCCAGCCGTGGCAAGCGAATCTCGTCAAGGCCGATACCCTCGGTGCCTGACAGATCACCTGTAGGCTTGCCGTCGTCTTCCACCAGCCACGCGTTCGCGCTGGTGACATCGAGTGCAGTGCTCTCGGCT
>Ga0247830_10000557_pt1 | contig 13664 bp, 14 predicted proteins | sample 12C_Control_Day5_FD_207766 | JGI IMG/M metagenome (GOLD analysis project Ga0247830, IMG submission 207766) | Soil microbial communities from agricultural site in Penn Yan, New York, United States - 12C_Control_Day5 | ecosystem: Environmental > Terrestrial > Soil > Agricultural land | place...
CGAGGTTTTGGGCAGCTCGGTGAACACCACCCGGCTTGGGCATTTGAAGCGGGCGAGCTTCTCTTTGCAGTAGCTGATGATCTCGGCCTCGGTGACATCCGCGCCGGGGCGCTTCTCGATGAAGGCGCAGGGCGTCTCGCCCCATTTCGTGTCGGGCTTCGCCACCACCGCGGCGGCGGCGACGGCAGGGTGCTTATAGAGCACGTCCTCGACCTCGATGGAGGAGATGTTCTCGCCGCCGGAGATGATGATGTCCTTGGAGCGGTCTTTCAGCTGGATATAGCCGTCGGGGTGAAGCACGCCGAGATCACCGGAATGGAACCAGCCGCCGGCAAACGCCTCCTTGGTCGCCTTCTTGTTCTTGAGGTAGCCCTTCATCACGATATTGCCGCGGAACATGACCTCGCCGATCTTCTCGCCGTCGGCCGGCACCCGCTCCATGGTTTCCGGGTCCAGCACGTCGAGGCCTTCGAGCGCCACGTAGCGCACGCCTTGGCGGGCGCGCTTCGAGAGGCGCTGATCGGGCGGTAGATCGTTCCACTCTGCGTGCCATTCGTTGATGGTCGCGGGGCCATATGTCTCGGTCAGCCCGTAGAGATGGGTCAGCTCGAAGCCTGCCTCGGCCATGTCGCCGAGCACCGCTTCGGGGGGAGGGGCTGCCGCATGATTGAAGGCGACGGTGTGATCGAAGCTTCGCCTTTCATTCTCGGCGGCGTTGAGCAGCGCTGACATGACGAAGGGCGCGCCGGAAAGATGCGTCACTTTGTGATCGGCGATGGCGTCATACATCGCCTTCGCCCGTACCGAGCGAAGGCAGACATGGGTGCCGGCCACCACCGACAACGACCAGGGGAAGCACCAGCCGTTGCAATGGAACATCGGCAGCGTCCAGAGATAAACGGGATGCGGCCCCATGCTGGTGGCGATGGTGTTGGCGTAGCACATCAGGGCCGCGCCGCGGTGATGATAGACGACGCCCTTGGGGTTGCCGGTCGTGCCGCTCGTATAGTTGAGCGAGATGGCGTTCCATTCGTTGGAGGGCAGCTTCCAGGCATAATCGGGGTCACCGGAGGCTAGGACCTCCTCGTAGTCGAGATCGCTCAAGCGTTCGCCCTCCACGCCGCATTCAAGGTCGCGGTAGTTGATGATCGTTGGCTCGACCTCAGTCTCGGCAAGTGCCTCCTTGATGATCGGGGCAAATTCGGTGTCGACGATGATGAGCTTCGTGTTTGCGTGGTCGAGCATGAAAGCAACGACCGGAGGATCGAGCCGCGTGTTGATCGAATGCAGCACCGCTCCCGTCATGGGGATTGCGTAGTGGGCCTCGAGCATCGCAGGCGTATTGGCCAGCATCACCGAGACGGTGTCATCCGTGCTGATGCCGTGGGCGGCAAGCGCCGAGGCGAGCCTGCGCGAGCGGGCATAGAACTCGGCGTAGGAATAGCGCCGCTTGCCGTGGATGACGGCTGGATGATCGGGGAACGTGCTCCCGGCCCGCTCGAGGAACACGAGCGGCGTCAGCGGCTGGTAATTGGCTCTCGTCTTGCCGAGATCGGTATCGTAGGGGCTCGTCATGACCCGCCTTGAGTGCGTTCCATGTCGCACCCTAGCCATGCTCAAGCCTTTCGATCAATTCCCCTTATGAACGATATCTGGCCGGGTTAGCCTCGCGAATAATAAGCGAGGGTCGCCGCGAAGACGCTGGCAGCCGTCAATACCAAAACCAGAACGAGAATTTCGCCCGTTCCCATGATGCACTCCTTCCTATGAATAGGAGTGCAAGGATCGGCAAAGGGCCGGACCGGGGCTTTGATTTTGATCAAAGCCCCTGGCTCGGGACGGAGAGTGCGGAAGTCGCGTTAGTCGCGCTTCAGCTCTTTCAGCTTGGCGAAGACGGAGTCAATGTCCGGAACCTCTTCCTCCTCGTCAGGCGCGGCCATGGCATCGCGGGCCTCTTGGGCCAGCGCGGTGGCCATCGGCGCTTCTGGCGCGGGGGCAGGCTCCGCGGCAATTGTCTCCTCGGCCGGGATGAGCGTGCCGGCTCTCGGAGGCTCGACGGCTTCGACCTCATGCCGCTCGCGGGCGAGCCTGGCTGCCGCCTTCTTCACTTCGGCGTCGAGGTCGATCTGCGAGCAGAGGCTGAGCGCTACGGGGTCCTGGGCGACCAGACTGCCGGAGTTCCAATGCGACCGCTCGCGGATGGCGATGATGGTCGGCTTGGTCGTGCCGACGAGCCGCATGATCTGGGAGTCTTTCAGCTCGGGATGGTTCTTGAGCAGCCAGAGAATGGCATTCGGCCGATCCTGGCGGCGCGACACCGGCGTGTAGCGTGGCCCGCGCTTGGTCTTGACCTCTGGCACTTCCACCTTGGGCTCGGCGAGCTTGAGGCGATAGGAGCTGTCCTTTTCGGCCTTGGCGATCTCGTCGCGGGTGAGCTGGCCGGAGGAGATGGGATCCATGCCCTTAATGCCGTGGGCAACGTCGCCGTCGGCGATGCCCTTCACTTCGAGCACATGCAGGCCGCAGAACTCGGCAATCTGCTCGAAGGTGAGCGAGGTGTTGTCGACCAGCCATACGGCGGTCGCCTTGGGCATAAGCGGTGTGCGGTCCATGAGTATCTGCAATACCTGCAAGAGTTGGGGCGGCCTCTCGATTTCCTTAGGCCAGCGAGAGTCAGCCAAATTCACATGACGGGGAAGGCCTCTATATAGGGGCTGCCGCTTCGCTAGGCAAATGCTTCCGGCTCGCGTTATTTGAATTCTGTGCTTGCTGCGTCAAGGGTCACTACCCCCGACAAGCCGTTGGCCAGCGCTCTTCTGGCTAGCGGGCCCCTAACTTTCAACCACCAGCACGATCTTGCCGATGTGATCGGGGTCGTCGATGCGGGCATGCGCGGCGGCTGCGTCGGTGAGCGGGTAGGTCGAGTCGATTACCGGCTGAAGCTTGCCCTCGGCGATTAGCGGCCAGACTTTCTCCTCGATGGCGCGGGCCATGCGCGCCTTGGCCTCGGCGCTCTGGGCCCGCAAGGTCGAGCCGGTCAGCGTCAACCGCCGCATCATCAGCCGCATCAAATCGATCTCAACTTTCGAGGTTTTGAGGAAGGCGATCTGGACGATGCGTCCGTCGATGGCCGCCGCGCGCAAATTGCGCTCTATATAGTCGCCGCCGACCATGTCGAGGATGACGTCGGCGCCGTGGCCTTGGGTCACCTCCTTTACCACCTCGACGAAATCCTCCTCGCGGTAGTTGATGGCGCGGGTTGCGCCCAATTCCTCGCAGGCGCGTACCTTCTCGGCGCTGCCAGCCGTGACCAGCACTTGCGCACCGAACAGCCGGCCCATCTGGATCGCAGTCGTGCCGATGCCGCTCGCTCCACCATGCACAAGTAACCATTCGCCTGGTTTGAAGCCGCCGCGCTCGAACACGTTGTGCCACACGGTGAAGACGGTCTCGGGCAGCGCCGCTGCCTCGATCGGCGAGAGGCCGTTGGGCAGGGGAAGAGTCGCGCTTTCCGGCGCAACGCAAAACTCGGCATAGCCGCCGCCATTTGTCAGCGCGCAGACGGCATCGCCTATCTTGTAGCGCGCGGCACCTGGCCCGCACGCCGCCACGTTGCCGTCGACTTCAAGCCCGAGAAGGTCGGATGCGCCTTTGGGTGCTGGGTAAAGGCCCTGACGCTGGAGCACGTCCGGGCGATTGACGCCCGCGGCCTTGACCTCGATCAGCACCTCGCCCGGACCTGGCACCGGCACGGGCCGCTTTGCCGGCACGAGCACGCCCGGTCCGCCGTGGCCCTTCGCTTCGATGACGGTCATGGTCTCAGGCGGCATGGAAAGCTGTCCCCTCTTTCTCGTCGCAGCACTGTGCTAGGATGCTTCGCCGGCAAAGGAAAGCGTCATGGATCTCGACGATCTGGTACCGAAGAAAAAGAAAGCCTACGAGCTTGGCCAGGACTTGAGCAAACTGTCCGTTGGCGAGCTTGCCGAGCTAATCGAGAGCTTGAAGAAAGAGATCGCGCGAGTTGAAGCAACGCGGGCGGCGAAGGAATCCTCGCGCAGCGCCGCGGACGCGGCCTTCAAGCGTTAACCAATCTTGCTAACTCCCTTCCTTTAGGTAAATCGCGCCTTAGCGTTAACTCGTTGTTAGAAGGTTTGCGCTAGGTTTTCAGCCATCCAGTCCTCTGGATTTGAGTGGCCTGTCCACTCTGTTTGACGCCTCCCTGTTAACTTCCTGAGCCGCCCTAAGGCGGCTCTTTTTTTGCCCCATTCGCTGGTCTAACGTGTCTCCGCCAGTCGGGCGAATTTCCCGGTTGGCGCGTAATGCCGTGGGCACAGGCGTAGAGGGGAGTAGCCGATGGCGGGGAAGTCCAAGCGCGATGACGGCGTCACCGTCTCATTTGGGGCGAAGTTTGCGCAATCAGATCAATTCAGGACCGTGTTTCGCGAGGGCATGGCGCTTGTCGAAGCCGCCGCCACCTATCTCGACGGCGACGGCAGGAAAGAAGCGCGCAAACTTCAGCCGCCACATTCGCTCGCTTACGCCACCGAGAGCATGCGGCTGACCACGCGTCTCATGCAGCTTGCTTCATGGCTCCTGATCCGGCGCGCGGTGAGCGAAGGCGAGCTCACGCTCGAGCAAGCCTTCGAGGAGCAGCGCAAGATCAAGCTGCCAGCCAAGGGAGGCGATCAGCCGAGCCGGGACTTCGGCGCGCTGCCGCCGCGGCTGAAGGAGCTGATCCTGGAGAGCGTCAAGCTGCAAGAGCGGATCGTCCGCCTCGACCAGATGCTCGGGCTCGAGCAGGCGCAGGCACCTGGCGAAGCCGATCACCCCTTGAGCATGCAGCTGTCGCGCTTACGCGAGGCGTTCGGCACCGACGGCGATTAACCGCCTATTTGAGGAAGCCTTCGTATTTCCGGTTGAAGCGAGACAGCCGGCCGCCGCGGTCGGTCAGATGCTGGCTGCCGCCGGTCCAGGCCGGATGCGTCTTGGAGTCGATGTCGAGCTTCAGCGTCTCGCCTTCCGCCCCGTAGGTCGAATAGGTGACGAACTCGGTGCCATCGGTCATCACCACTTTGATGCGGTGATAATTAGGATGAATGTCCTTTTTCATGGCGATTTTGCCTTGGAAATCTCAGTTTTTGCGGTTCAGCGTGTGCCTATAACGGAAGTTCGGCGAGGGCACAAGGCTGCGCCGGAAGGGCGCGGGTCTTTGATCTTTCGTTGAGCGCGCTCCTTCCGTACATTCCCCCCGAGAATGAGGATACCCAACGGCCAGGACCAGCACCCCTTTTCTGCCTCGGCCACCGAGGCGGACAGGCAAAGCCGTGTTTCGCTCCAGCCGCTGCTCGCGCTGAAGCCATATCTCCTCCGCTACAAGGGCGTGATCGGGGCTGCGCTCGTGGCGCTGATCGTCTCCGCCGCGGCGACGCTCGTCCTGCCGCTCGCCGTGCGGCGCATGATCGATGTCGGCTTCAGCGGAATGGAGCGAGGCCTCGTCGACAAATATTTCGCCACGCTGCTCGGCGTCGGCCTCATCCTCGCCATCGCCAGCGCGGCGCGCTTCTATTTCGTGAACTGGCTCGGCGAGCGTGTGGTCGCCGACATCCGCACTGACATCTTCAAGCATCTGACCGGCTTGAGCCCGGCCTTCTACGAGACGGCGCACTCAGGCGAGGTGATGTCGCGGCTCACCGCCGACACCACGCAAGTCAAGGCAGCGGCAAGCACGACGATCAGCCAGGCGTTGCGCAATATCGTGATCTTGCTCGGCGCCGTGGCCATGATGATCGTCACGAGCCCCAGACTGTCCTTGCTGGTGCTAGTCGCCATACCACTGATCGTGCTGCCGCTCTTTGCGTATGGACGCGCGGTGCGCTCGTTGTCGCGCGAGGCGCAAGACAGTCTTGCGCATGCCTCTGCCTATGCGAGCGAGAGCTTGAGTCAGGTGCGCGTGCTGCAAGCCTTCACCCATGAGAAGGCGGCGAGCGGCAGATTCGCCGGCGCCGTCGAGCGCGCCTTTGGCGCGGCGCGGGCACGCACCAAGGCTCGCGCAGGCCTCACCGCGCTTGCCATCTTCCTCGTCTTCGCGAGCGTCGTCGGCATCTTGTGGTTCGGCGCGCAGGATGTGTTGTCAGGCAGCATGAGCGGCGGAAGGCTCGGCCAGTTCGTGCTCTATGCCGTGCTTGCGGCCGCGGCGACCGGCGGGCTCAGCGAAGTGTGGGGTGAGGTGAACCAGGCCGCAGGCGCCGCCGAGCGTCTCGGGGAGCTGCTCGCGGTGCAATCGCAGATCAAGTCGCCGTCGCATCCTGTCGCGCTGCCCGAGCCTCCGCGCGGCGAGATCGCGTTCCGCGACGTGTCGTTCCAATATCCGTCACGCCCGAATGCAAGCGCACTCAACAGCGTGTCGTTCCGCGTGAAGTCTGGCGAGCGCGTGGCCGTCGTCGGACCGTCAGGCGCGGGCAAGACCACGATCTTCGCTCTGCTGCTGCGCTTCTACGATCCGCAACGGGGAACGGTGTCCGTCGATGGCGTGGCGGTGAACACGGCCAATCTCCATGACCTGCGCTCGCGTTTCGCCATCGTGCCGCAGGAGCCGGCTTTGTTCGCCGATACCGTCGCCGCCAATATCGCCTATGGCGTCGGCGAAGCGAGCGGCATCGAGATCGAGAAGGCGGCGCGCGCGGCCTTTGCGCACGACTTCATCGCCGGCCTGCCGCAAGGCTACGACACCATGCTTGGCGAGGGCGGCGTGACTCTCTCCGCAGGCCAGCGCCAACGCATCGCCATAGCGCGCGCCGTGCTGCGCGATGCGCCGATCCTGCTACTCGACGAAGCGACAAGCGCGCTCGACTCGGAGAGCGAGACGCTGGTGCAGCGCGCGCTCGATTCGATTATGCAGGGCCGCACCACGCTCGTCATCGCCCACCGCCTTGCCACGGTTACACGCGCCGACCGCATTCTCGTCCTCGATCAGGGGCAATTGGTTGAGGAAGGAACGCATCAAAGCCTGCTTGGTAATGGCGGCATCTACTCGCGCCTTGCCGAGCTCCAGTTCGCCACCGACGCGGCATAGCCCTAGTCCTGTTGGGTGAGATGCGCCGCTATGCTGGCGAGCAAATCGTCGTGCACGCCGGTCTCCTCGAGATGCCGTAGCGTTTTCATCACATATTCCACGTTGCCGCCGGCCTGACCCTTGCCGCCGAGGACGATGCGGATCTGCTCATCGAGCGAAAGACCGCCGGCATATTGGTCGTGGTTGCGGTCGACGAGGTAGGTCAGGGCCTTCAGCACGCGCCCTGAGCCGTCGAGCAGGCGAATTGGCCGTACCGCCTCGACATAGACGTCGGTGACCTGCTCACGCTCGCGCAGATAGGCCACCGTCTCGTCCTCTGCACCTTCGGTTACGCGGAAGGCGACGCCGCGGCAGGCGCCGCCACGGTCGAGACCGAGCACGAGGCCCGGCTGGGCGTGGGTGCCGCGATGCATCACGGAATAGACGCAGAGCGCACGGTGGGCGCCTTTGAGCAGCGCCGGGGCAGATTCGGCAAAGGGAAAGCCCGGCCGCCACATCAGCGAGCCATAGCCGAACACCCAGAGCTCAGGGGTTTGTATCAAGCCGCTCTGCCTAGTCCTCGTGCCCGTGCGGCCGGCCGAAATCGGCCTCTTGCGTGTCCTGCCCGGCTTCGATGATGCCGCGGCGGATGGCGCGGGTGCGGGTGAACAGCTCGAGTAGGGCGGTGCCGTCGTCCCAGCGGATCATGCGCTGAAGCGCGGCCAGATCCTCGGAGAAGCGGCCGAGCATCTCCAGCACCGCCTCCTTGTTGTTGAGAAACACGTCGCGCCACATGACGGGATCTGAGGCGGCGATGCGGGTGAAGTCGCGGAAGCCGCCGGCGGAAAATTTGATCACCTCGGACTGGGTGACCTCTTCAACATCGGCGGCGGTGCCGACGATGTTGAAGGCAATGAGATGCGGGATGTGGCTCGTGATGGCGAGCACGATGTCGTGGTGCTCAGGCGTCATGGTCTCGACCGCAGAGCCTAGCCCGCGCCACAACGCAGCGACCTTCGCCACTGCCGCCTCGCTGCTCCGCTCGCACGGGGTGAGAATGGCCCAACGGCCGTCGAACAATTCGGCGAAGCCGGCGTCAGGGCCTGAATGCTCGGTACCTGCGATCGGGTGGCCCGGAACGAAGGCCGCACCTTGAGGAAGCACGGCGAGCACCTGGCGGATCACCGCGGCCTTGACCGACCCGACCTCGGTGAGGATGGTACCTTCGCGGAGATGCGGCGCGATGGACTTGACCGCATCGGCGGTGGCGCCGACCGGCACGGCGATCAGCACGAGCTGAGCGTCCTTTACGGCTTCCGCGGGCGTGTTGGCCACGTGATCGCAGAAGCCAAGCTCCTTGGCGCGCGCGTGCACTTGGGTCGAGCTGTCATAGCCGACGACGCGCCGGGCGAGGCCGCGTGCCTTCAGCCCACGCGCGACCGAGGAGCCGATCAGCCCGAGCCCGACAATGGCGACGGTATCGAAGATCGGCTCGGTCATTGGCGCTTCGCGCCTGTTGCGCCGAGGAAAGCCTTGAGCGCGTCGAGCACCGCGAGATTTTCCTCCTCGGTGCCGACTGTCATGCGCAGCGCGTCGGGAAAGCCATATTCCGCGACGCGCCGCAAGATAATCCGCCGCGACTGGAGGAAGGTGTCGGCTTCGACCGCGGAATGGCCGTTGCCCGCGAAGTGCACGAGGAGGAAATTCGCAGCACTCGGCGTGACGCCAAGGCCGAGTGCTGCAAGGGCCTCGGTCATGCGGCCGAGCCAAGTCTCATTGTGCTCGACGGCGCGCGCCATGCTGGCACGGTCCTCGAGCGCGGCCACACCGGCAGCGATGGCCGGGCCTGAGACATTGAATGGACCTCTGATGCGGTTCAGCGCCTCGGCCACGGCGTCAGGGCAGTACGCCCAGCCGATGCGCAGCGACGCGAGTCCGTAGATCTTGGAGAAGGTGCGCGTCATCACCGTGTTGTGCGTGGTGGCGACGAGCTCGATCCCCGCCTCATAGTCGTTGGCGCGCACATATTCGGCGTAGGCCGCGTCGAGCACGAGCACGACGTCCTCGGGCAGCCCCGCGCGCAGCCGCTTGACCTCGTCGAAGGTGATGTAGGTGCCGGTCGGATTGTTCGGGTTAGCGAGGAACACCATGCGCGTTGCTGGCGTCACGCGGGCGAGAATCTCATCGACATCGGCGGTGTGGTTCTTCTCCGGTGCGACCACCGGCGTGGCGCCCCGGGCCAGAATGACGATGCGGTAGACGAGAAAGCCGTGGCGCGAGTAGATCGCCTCGTCGCCCGGGCCGAGATAGGCGGTGGCAAGCAGGCTGAGCAGCTCGTCTGAGCCCGCGCCGCAGACGATGCGTGCGGGGTCGAGCCCATAGAGCTTGGCAATCGCTTCACGCAAGGGCCGCGCCGTGCCGTCCGGGTAGCGCGACAGGGTCTGCGCCTCCTTGAGATAGGCCTCGATGGCGCGGGGGGAGGGACCGAACGGCGTCTCGTTGGAGGAGAGCTTGATCACCGGCCCTCCGCCCGCGACGGTGCTCTTCCCCGGCACATAGGGCGCGATGTCGAGGATGCCTTGCCGGGGGCGCAAGGCCCGCTTCGCCGTCATTCCGCAGTCTCCTGGTATCGATATGCCGCCTAGCTTCCGCGCGGGCAGCGGGGCTCTCATAGGGCCTTTCCTTCGCTCAAGGCAAAGAAAAGATTGACTTTCGACGGTAAGCTCCTAGCTAACGCCGAATTGTCAAATTACGAGGCAATAGTGGCCTCCGAACGGAATGGACGCCTGGATTTACAGTGATGAGTGAAGCGCCGGTATCGCAAACCTTCCTGGACCATTCCGTCCGGCTTGCTCAGATCGCCAATCCCCAGAGCGACATCGCGCATTTTGACGATCCGCTTCCGCTCGACTGCGGGGAGAAACTTGCGACCTTCTCCATCGCCTATCAGACCTACGGCACGCTCAACGCCGACAAGTCGAATCTGGTGCTCGTCTGTCATGCGCTCACCGGCGACCAGCATGTGGGCAACGTTCATCCCGTGACCGGGAAGCCTGGCTGGTGGGAGACGATGGTCGGCCCAGGCAAGCCGATCGATACCAACCATTATTTCGTGCTCTGCCCCAACGTGATCGGCGGCTGCATGGGTTCGACCGGGCCAAGCTCGACCAATCCCGCGACCGGCCGTTCCTACGGGCTCGATTTTCCCGTCATCACCATCGCCGACATGGTGCGGGCGCAGGCGAAGCTGCTCGATCATCTCGGCATTCCCGTGGTGCTCTGCGTGCTTGGCGGCTCGATGGGCGGCATGCAGGTGCTCGAATGGGCAGCTACCTATAAGGACCGCGTATTCTCTGCCGTGCCGATCGCCTGCGCCGCGCGTCATTCCTCGCAGAACATCGCCTTCCACGAGGTCGGGCGCCAAGCCGTCATGGCCGATCCAGACTGGTGCCAGGGTCGCTATCTCGATCAGGGCACGAGCCCGCGCAAAGGCCTCGCCGTTGCGCGTATGGCGGCGCATATCACCTATCTGTCCGACGACGCGCTGCACACGAAATTCGGCCGCAACCTGCAAGATCGCGACAAGATCACCTTCGGCTTCGACGCCGACTTCCAGGTGGAGAGCTATCTCCGCCATCAGGGCTTGAGCTTCGTCGATCGCTTCGACGCCAACTCCTATCTCTACATCACCCGTGCCATGGATTATTTCGATCTCGCCGCGGACCATGGGGACGTGCTTGCCAATGCTTTCGTCGGCACTAAGACGCGCTTCTGCCTCGTGTCGTTCACGAGCGACTGGCTGTTCCCCACCGAGGAGAGCCGGGAGATCGTGCATGCGCTGAACGCGGTCGCCGCCAATGTCAGCTTCGTCGAGCTGAAGACGAAAGGCGGGCACGATTCTTTCCTGCTGCACGAGCCGGAACTCTTCGACACCATCCGCGGATTCGTGAATGCGGCGGCACGCCAGCGCGGCATCGCCGAGCCGGAGGGCTGGCTGCCGTGAACGTCAACGTCGCGCCCCACGGGTTGCGCACGGCGAACGATACCTCGCGCGTCGACCTCCTGCTCATCGCCGACATGGTGACGCCCGGTGCGCGCGTGCTCGATATCGGCTGCGGCGACGGCACGCTGATGCGCCTGCTTGCCTCAAAGCGCGGCGCTGATGCGCGCGGCATCGAGCTTTCGCAGGCCGGGGTGAACAACTGCGTGGCGCAAGGGCTCGCCGTTATCCAGGGCGACGCCGACGCGGACCTCGTCTATTACCCCGACCTCGCCTTCGATTATGCGATATTGAGCCAGACCATCCAGGCGACCTACAGCCCCCGCGATGTGCTCGAGCAGCTCCTCCGCATCGGCAAGAGGGCGATCGTGTCCTTCCCCAATTTCGGGCACTGGCGCGTGCGCACGCAGCTCATGTTCCGCGGCAAGATGCCGAAGACCCACAATCTGCCAGACCGCTGGTACGACACGCCGAACATCCATCTCTGCACCATCAAGGACTTCTTGGATTTGTGCCGGGATGCCGGCGCCAAGGTCGAGCGCGTGGTCGCGCTCAACGCGTCGGGCTCCAAGCTCGGCGTGTCCATGCCTCTCTTCGCGCAAAACCTATTCGGCGAGCAGGCGGTGTTTCTCCTGTCGCGATAGACGGCGTCACTCCGGCAGGCACAGGCACCACGCGGCGGCGCTTGCTCCGCACCTCCTTCACCGGCACGCCCGCATAGATCTGCTTCGTCGCCTCGACCATGATGACGCCGGAGAAAGCAGGCCATAGCACGAGGCCGAGCCGCTCCCAGAACACGGGCCATTTGAGCAGCACGCGCCAAGAGAAGGGCGGCATATAGAGCGCGTATTGCCAGTCCTCGGGAGAGAACATGGCGTCCTTGAGCAGCGTCGTGATCTGCGAGCGGCTGAACGGGCGTCCATGACCGAAGGGCGTGGAGTCGACGCGCGCCCATAGCCCCCGGCGGTTCGGCACAATGATGAGCAGCCGCCCGTTCGGCGCCAGCACCCGCCACAGTTCGCGGAGCAGCGCCCGCGTCCGCTCGCTCCACTCGATCATATGAACGAGGAGGATGCGGTCGGCGCATTCGTCGGGGAGCGGCAGGTCGGTCTCATCGACGAGCACGCTCAGGCCTTTGCCCTCGCGCGGCCAGGAGATAACGCCGAGCTCGGCTGGCATCAGCGCGCCGCACGGGCAGGCATCGTTGCGGAAGGCGCCGAGATAGGGCGTGGCGAAGCCCACGCCGAACAGGCTCTTGCCTTGCAGATTGGTCCAGCGCGCCCTGACCCGCGCGCCCAAGAGCCGGCGCACCACGGCACCGAGGGACGAGGCATAGAAGTCCTTGAGGTCGATGGCGTCGAGATGCATCGGGGCCGTCGTTTTCAGTTTCCAGCGCCGGGAGGATACACTCTCGCGACGCCCAATAATCAGTCGCATTTCAATCCAGTTTAAGGAGATGCTACGGTCCCGTTCGGCAACTCAGCGGAAGTGCAATGGCAAAGCTTGAAGTTCACCAGTTCCCGGCGCGCAGCGACAACTACGGCGTGCTGGTCCACGATCCAGACACCGGGGCAACGGCCTCGATCGACGCTCCCGACGCGGATGCCGTGCTTGCGGCGCTCGAGCGGACGGGCTGGACGCTCACCCATATCCTCATCACCCATCACCATGGCGACCACACCGCTGGCAATAAGCGGCTGAAGGCGGCGACCGGCTGCATCATCGTCGGCCCGAAGGTGGAGGCCGGCAGCATCCCTGCCATCGACGTCGAGGTGAGCGAACGCGACAGTGTCGCTGTGGGAAATTCCAACGCACTCGTCATTGAGACGCCCGGCCATACGCGCGGCCATATCAGCTATCTGTTCCCTGAGGACGGGATCGTGTTCGTGGGCGACACGCTGTTCTCGGTCGGCTGCGGCAAGCTACTCGAAGGCGACGCCAAGATGATGTGGCGCTCGCTACAGAAGCTGATGGCGCTCCCGCCAGAGACGCAACTTTATTGCGGCCACGAATATACCCGCGCCAACACCAAATTCGCGCTGACCGTCGAGCCCGGCAATGCGGCGCTGCAAGCCCGCGCCGTGGAGGCTGAGGAGCTTGCCAAAAAAAAAGAGCCGGCGCTGCCGACCACCATCGCCAGGGAGCTCGCCACCAACCCCTTCCTGCGGCCGTCGAGCCCCGAGATCCAGAAGCGGCTCGGCATGGAGGGTAGGGAGCTGTGGGAGATCTTCGGCGAAACGCGGCGGCGCAAGGATAGGTTCTAGCCTGCGCGCTCAATCCGCCTCGGCGCGCTCGTCGAACCCGCGTTTTGCGGTTTCGATCTCGGTCAGGTGTTCGCGCGCCCAAGACCCGAGCGCTTCCACCGGCTTCCACAGCGAACGGCCGAGATCGGTCAATTCATAATCGACCCGAGGCGGGATAGTCGGGAACACGGCGCGGGTCACGAGGCCGTGCCGCTGGAGGCCTGGGAGCGTCAAGGTCAGCATCCGCTGCGAGATGCCTCCGCTTGATCTCATTGAAGTCTTCGGCCCGTCGCCCAACAGCATGATGATGAGCACGCTCCATTTGTGGCCGACGCGGGCGAGGACCGCGCTCACGCCGCAGTCCTCAGAC
>Ga0247830_10000558_pt1 | contig 13633 bp, 8 predicted proteins | sample 12C_Control_Day5_FD_207766 | JGI IMG/M metagenome (GOLD analysis project Ga0247830, IMG submission 207766) | Soil microbial communities from agricultural site in Penn Yan, New York, United States - 12C_Control_Day5 | ecosystem: Environmental > Terrestrial > Soil > Agricultural land | place: USA...
TAGGGTAGCGCCTCGAGCCGTACCGTGCCGAGGAACGGCTGCTCCGGCTCGGTCAAGAGAATGGTCTTCGCGAAGCCCGAATCGTCGAAGCCGCGGCGGAAGTGTACGCGCGACTTGATCGCAAAGACCTTGAAGTGATCGATCGTGAATCCCGCCCCCGTGAGGTCGAGCGGGTCCATGACCTGGGTGAGATACTCGCTGATGAGCACGACGTTGCCTCGCCCGAAGGCGACGCTCACCCAGTGCCTGCCGGCGATGTGCGCCACGCCCGCGATCGTGCCCTTGATTCGCACCGGCTGGCCGGCAGACTCGTCGGCCAGGCCGCCAACGTCCATGTCGAAGGGATCGCCGGTCTTCAGCCCCTTCGCCACGACCGCCTCGACGGCGGCGCGGTCGGCGAGGGTGGCAATCAGCACGTCGGCCAGGTCCTGCGCGATCACCTGCTGCAGCACCCACGTCGCCGAACCGGAGCGGTCGGAATGGTCGGCCAGCACCACGGGCCAGGCGCCGCGGGCCACCGCCTCCTTGGCGAGCTTCACGCCGTGGGGGATCGGATGCACGGTTGCCGTCTTCAGCAGCGCCTCGCGCCGGCGCCACGCCCAGGTCGCGACGTCCTCCGCGGCCTTGCGCGCAAGCGGAGGTTTGCCGTTGGTCATCGCCTGGACCGTCATGCCGACGTCCGGCACGTCGGCAAACGGGAAGCCGAAGAAGACGTTCATGTAGAGGTCGGGCTCACGCGCTTCCCAGACCAGGGCGCGCTGGACGAGGTCCATCCACGGTGAAGCGCCAGTCCATTGCAGCACCGTCGCGCTCAGGATCGGCACCTTCACCGTGGCGGTGGCGGGGGTGTAGTCGCCGCGGATGGCGCGGATCAGCATGCGAGCCGCGCGCTCGCCTTGCAGGCGGCTGTCGTAGTGCGGGAAGTATTTCGCGCAGAACGCGAAGTCGGCCTGACGCAGGAACTCGGCGTCCTCGTTGCCGTGCGGATCGAAGGTGCCGGCGATGAAGGCGTCGCGGCCCAGAACCGGTACCGGTCCTGGGCCAGAGCGGCGATTCGATGCCGACCAGCTCGACGCCGGCATGCTCGCGCGCCACCTTCACGAAGCCGCCCATGTAGGACCGCGGCTCCCAGGCGAGCAGCGCCTCGCCTCTGGCCGGCGAACCGTCATGGACAAAGTCGTCGAGCGTGGTGTCGTTGGGCAGAAACGTCACCGTCTCATGGACGAAGGTCAGAACGGCGATGCGGATCGCCTCAGTCATCGTGCTTCCTCAGGACGTTGGCGCCGCTTTTGGTGGTCCCGGCCTGGCGCCGCCGGGTCAGCCGAGGCCGTAGAAGCCGAGGGCGCCGCCGGCGAGCACCTGGTGCTTCGCCTCGGGGGACAGCGACGCTAGCCGATCGCGGAGCATCTGCGGCGCGCCCGGGAAGAAGCCGTCCGAGTGCGGGTAGTCGGTGGCCCACATGATCTTGTGCGGCCCGATATAGTCGGCCAGCACCGCGATGCTGCTTTCGACCGGCTCGAACGAGATCCAGCAATTGCGCTGGAACAGCTCGCTCGGCCTCGTCTTCGGCGCGGACTCGTTGAAGCCCTGGTCATCGAAGTGCCGGTCCATCCGGTCGAGCCACGGCGCGATCCAGCCGCCGCCCGACTCGAGAAACGCGATGCGCAGTCGCGGATGACGGTCGACGACTCCGCCCCAGATCACGCTCAGCGCGACCAGCATCATCTCCATGGTGTGCGAGACCATGTGGCGCGCCGCGCGGTCGTCCTCGAACCGGTCGACGCCGACGGTCGGCATCGCGTTGGTCGATCCTTCGTGAAAGCCGATGGAGAAGTCGAGCTCCTCGGCCATCTTCCAGAACGGCTCGTACATCGGATCGCTGATCATCTTCTTGCCGTGATACGGGTTGGGCCGCAGGAATCCGCCGCGCATCCCGAGCGTTTCGCGGGCGTGGCGCATCTCGTCGACCGCCAGCTCGACCGACTGCATCGGCAGCATGGCGACCCCGAAGAGGCGCTCGGGATATGGCTTGCAGTAGTCGGCGAGCCAGCGGTTGTAGGCGCGGCACATCCCGGCGGCAAGACCGGGATCCTCGACGGCGCCCGCGAACAGGCCGAGACTGGGATAGAGGAAGGCGGCGTCGATGCCGTCGGCATCCATGTCGACGATGCGCGCGTGCGGGTCGAACCCGCCCTTGCGCCCTTCGGCGTATTTCAGGGTGTTGGCCTTGACGATGCCCTGTCGGACGCCGACGGAACCCAGACTGCCGATCCCGCGCGGATTGCCCAGCAGCTTGCCTTCGACGCTCAGGCGCTCCTTGCCGTTGTCGTCGATGACGAACCGCGGCCGCCGCTCGCGGAATTCGGGATCGATGTACTTGTCCCACAGGTCGAGCGGCTCGAGGATGTGACCGTCCGCGTCGATTACGTTGTACGCGCGTGTCATCGGCAATCCCTCCGAAGGCAATCGAACCGCTGCGATACTACTGCAGCCGCGTCCGGGGCGCGAGCGTCACCAGCTTCGCGATTCTCTCCTTCAGCCGCCCGCTCACATGACCCCGTCTGCCTTTAACTTCGCCAGCTCCTCCGCTCCGAGCCCGCACGCCTTGCCGAGAATCTCTGCGTTGTGCTCGCCCAGCAGCGGCGCGCGCGTCACCTCGGTCGACGACGCCGAGAGCCGGATCGGGCTGCCCGGGGTCGCCATGCGCCCGCGCGTGGGATGCTCGATGTCGACGATCATGCCGCGGCCCCGCAGGTGCTCGTTCGCCATCACCTCGGCGGAGTCGAGGACCGCGCCGCACGGGACGCCGGCAGCGCCCAGCAGCTTCATCACCTCGTGCTTGTCGCGCTTCGACGTCCAACCCTCGACGATCGCCTCCAGCTCGTCGCGCCGGCTCATCCGCTCGGCGCGTTCTGCGAGGCGCGGATCCTTGAGATCCGGATGGTCTATGACACTGACGAGCCCCTTCCACATCTCCGGATTCGCGACGTGGATGAAGACGTAGTCGTTCGGACCAAATGGCTTGCAGCGATAGAGGTTCGACGGCGCAGCATTCGGCGAGCGGTTCCCCTTGCGCGGAACGGGGGAGACGCCGAGCCAGTGGTCGCGGAAATGAATGCGGGTGAGATTCACCACGACGTCCTGCTGCGCGACTTCGACACGCTGCCCGACGCCCGTGATGCCGCGCTGGATGATCGCCCCCAGGATGCCGATCGCCGCGTGGAGCCCGGTGGCCGTATCACCGATGCCCGACTCGATCCGCACTGGCGGCCCATCGGGCGAGCCGGTGAGGCTCATCACGCCGCCCATCGCCTGGGCGATCATCTCGAAGCTCTTGTAGCTGGCGTACGGCCCCTCGCTGCCGAATCCCTTGACGGAGGCGGTGATGATGCGCGGGTTGATCTTCGAGAGCGCGTCGTGCCCGAGCCCGAGGCGCTCCATGGCACCCGGGCCGAGGTTCTCGATCACCACGTCGGCGGTCTTCGCCAGCGCCTGGAACATCTCCCGGCCCTGGGGCGACTTGAGGTTGAGCGTCACGCTCTTCTTGTTCAGGTTCATGAGGCAGAAGAAGACCGAGTCCACGCCCGGCTTGTCACTGAACCCGTAGCGGGCAGGCTCGCCCGTCGGCGCCTCGATCTTGATGACCTCGGCCCCCAGCCACGCCAGCGACTCCGCGCAGCTCGGGCCCGCCTCGTAAAACGAAAGATCAAGAACCCGGATCCCCTCGAGCGCCGTGCCCATCGTTCGCCTCCTGTGTGATCAGCGCGTTGCCCTCACCACGGGCCGATGCAAGGGTACTGCAATCGGCGGCCGACACGGTGCGAGGGACACTATATCCCTGGATCGCGACGCTTGCCTGCCGTAGCCTACACCGCGAGGTTACCAACCGGCGCCGGAGGCTCAAATGCGTATCGTGGATGCTCAGATCCATCTCTGGGGCAGCGGGTTGCCCAGCAACATGGCCCATCGCCAGGTCACCTCGTTCGCCACCGAGGAGGCCGTGCGCCTCATGGACGAGGGGGGTGTCGACGCGGCGGTGATCCACCCGCCGGGCTGGGACCCCAGCTCGACCGAGATGGCCTTCAAGGCCGTGCGAGACTTTCCCGGCCGCTTCGCCATCCTCGGCGCCTTCCCATTGAGCTCGCCGGACAGGCGCGCCCTCGTCGAGACGTGGCGCAGCCAGCCGGGCATGCTGGGCCTGCGCTACGGGTTTCTTGCCGAGCCGATGCGGGGCTGCCTGGCCGATGGGACGCTCGACTGGTTGTGGGCCGCCGCCGAGCGCGCCGGCGTGCCGATCGCGATGCTGGCGACGGACTCGCTGGCGCACATCGGTCGGATCGCCGAGCGTCATCCGGGCCTGCGGCTGACCATTGACCACCTGGGCGGTCGGGGGGGCACCACCACCCTGAAGGACGACGCGGCGATGGAGCACATGCCGGCGCTCCTCGCGCTGGCGCGGCATCCCAACGTCGCCGTCAAGGCCACCGGCGCACCAGGCTATTGCAGTGGGCCGTATCCGTTCACCAGCATGCACACGTACCTGCGCCAGATCTACGATGCCTTCGGGCCGGCGCGCATGTTCTGGGGAACCGACATCACGAAGATGCCGTGCTCCTGGCGGCAGTGCGTGACGATGTTCACCGAGGAGCTCCCCTGGCTGCCCGAGCGCGACAAGCCTCTCGTCATGGGCCAGGCCGTGCGCGCCTGGTGGGGCTGGAACTAACCCGAACTGAAGCTGCAGTCGGCAAGGAGCTCGCGAATGACGAACGGACCCGTTCTGTACCAGCAGCACGGCGGCATCGTGACCCTCACGCTCAACCGGCCCGAGACCCTGAACGCCATGAACGAGGCGATGATGGGCGAGCTCGAGCGCATCCTCATCGAGCTCGAGGCCGACGCCGGGGTTCGAGCGGTCGTCCTCACCGGGGCCGGACGGGCGTTCTCGTCCGGCGGAGACCAGAAGCGCGGCGCCGAGGAAGTACCGCCGTCGTTCTTCGAGGGCGATCGTGGAGGGGCGCTCATCGAGCGCCTGAACCGCTGCATCCTTCGCATGCAGCGTCTCCCCAAGCCCATCATCGGCAGCATCAACGGCGTGGCCGCGGGCGCCGGCATGAACATCGCGCTGGCCACCGATCTGCGTATCGCCTCCGAGACGGCGCGCTTCGGTGAGGTCTTCGCGCGCGTGGGTCTCGTGCCGGACGGCGGGGGGACGTACTTCCTGCCGCGCCTCGTCGGCTCCGCCAAGGCCATGGAGATGATCCTGCTCGCCGACATCATCGACGCGCAGGAGGCGTTGCGGATCGGCCTCGTGAATCGCGTGGTGCCCGCGGAGCAGCTCGAGCAGGAGACGCTGAAGCTTGCCGAGCGGCTGGCCCAGGGGCCGACGGTGGCGTACGGGCTGGCCAAGACGGGACTCTACCAGGGACTCGGCATGTCGCTCGAGGACGTCCTGAACATGGAGGCGCGCAACCAGGCCATCGCCGCCCGCACCCCGGACCGCGCCGAAGGCGTGGCCGCCTTTCGCGAGAAGCGGCCGCCACGCTTCACGGGGCGTACCCACGCCTGATCCGAGGAGTTACTCGCGCCGCGCGAGCGGACCCTTGATTACTTCGCCGGCGAAGGTTCCGGTGGACTCGCCGTTTTCCAGCGTCACGGCACCGTTGACGATCGTCGCTCGGATGCCGTCGGCCTTCTGCACGAGACGGCGGGCGCCGCCCGGCAGGTCGGTCTCGATTTTCGGCACGTGCGGGCGCACGCGATCGGCCTCGAAGAGCACGAGGTCCGCGTAGTACCCGTCCTTGACGAGGCCGCGGCCCTGGAGCGCGAAGGCCCGTGCGTTGTCGTGCGTCATCTTGCGTACCGCCTGCTCGAGCGTGAACGCCCCGCGCCGGTTCACCCAGTAGTGGAGGAAGTGGGTCTGGAGCGACGAGCCCATCTCCTGCGCCTGGTGTGCGCCCGAATCGGAGAAGGTCGCCAGGGTGAAGTCGTGCGTGAGCATCCCGAGCACGTCCTCGGGTCTCTCGTTCACCACGGGCTGCACGTACACCTGGTCGGGATTCTCCAGTGAGAGGTCGATGATGGTCTCGACCGGGTGCGTCCCCCGCGCCCGGGAGATCTCCTCGACCGTGGGATCGTTCCAGTCGACACCCTGGAGCACGAAGAGGTTGTCGTAGTCGGGCTTGCGCGCGTCCGTGGTGGCCGCGCCGCCTCCCTGAATCTTGTTGTCCTTCGGCTTCATCCGGGCCTCGGCGGCGACGAGCTGCCGGCGCCGGGCGGGGTCTCGGAGCAGCGTCTTCTGCTCCTCCAGCGGCAGGCGGCGTACGGCCTGCCACTCGGGCAGAACGTCGAACGGGAGATACGATTTCAGGGAAAAGATGGCGTTGATCGAGCGAGTGGTGCCCTGGCCGAACATGCGGCCGCCGGCGTCGTTCACGTCCTTGATGATCTTAGCCTGGGTTTGCCAGGACACCGGGTCGTCGCCTTGCCGTGTGCCGACGATCCCGAACATCACCGTCTGCTTGTAGGCGAGCGCGAGCTGCTTCATGCGCTCGAGGAAGGCCACGTTACCCGTGTGCGTGAGGAGCTCCTGCCCGATCTGGAAGATGCCGGTGCCGAGCTCGGCCATGGCCGCGAAGATCGCCTCGACTTCCGTCCAGGCGGCCTGGCGGCTCGCCACCGGCGAGCCCTCGGGCGTCATGTGCGTGTGGGTGCGCGAGGTCGAGACACCGACCGCGCCCGCGCGGAGCGCTTCCTGGATCAGCCGCGTGATCGCGCGGATCTCGTCGTCGGTGGCCTCGTCGGTCAGCGCGCGGCGGCCCATGACGTACATGCGCAGCGCCGAGTGCCCGACGTACATCGCGTGGTTGAGGGCCTTCGGCCGCCGCTCGACCGCCGCCAGGTATTCCGGGAACGTCTCCCAGGTCCAGTCGATGCCGGCCGCCATCGCGGCCGCGGGGATGTCTTCGACGTACGAGAGGCAGCTCGCGTACCACTCGCGGTCGGCGGGCTTGCACGGCGCCAGCGTGAAGCCGCAGTTGCTCATCACCACCGTGGTCACGCCGTGGTAGCAGGAGCAGGTCCCCAGGGGGTCCCACATCACCTGCGCATCCATGTGAGTGTGGCCGTCGATGAATCCTGGGGCGACGATCAACCCGTCGGCGTCGATGACCCGCCGGGCCGGGTCGCTGACGCGGCCGACCGACATGATGCGCCCGCCCGAGATGCCGACGTCGGCCACAAAGCGCTTCGCCCCCGAGCCATCGACGACCGTGCCGCCCTTGATCAGAAGATCCAGCATGTCAGGCTCCTGGTCGTATCCATGAACGTCTCGATCGGAACGCCTTCATGGGGGTGTCGTCGCCAGATCCTCTTCCACGAAACGCAGGAGCGCCTCGACGAGCGCTTCGCGGGGGTAGGCGTTCTCGGTCACGGCGATCGAGGCGATCGTGGTGTGCACGCGGTTGATCGGCAGCGCGACCGCCAAGTGGTCGGCATTGAGGTAGCCCATGAGGGCGCTCGTCGGCACGACCTGGTCATAGAAGATCAGCTGGCTGTCGTTGCGCGCATCGACGCGCGCCAGCTTGTTGTAGCTCGACTTGAGAATCGACGAGATGCGCTGCGGCGACGGGAACGTGACCAGCGAATAGTAGCGCAGCCCGCGCGGCAGCGAGTGCTGGGCGAGCCACGCTTTGCGCGTGGCCGGTCTCAGACTGTCCACGGCGCCCCCATCGCCGGCCTTGCACGTGGCCCCGGGAAAGTGCCGGAACAGCTCGGCTTCATACGGCTCCGCGTCGTTCGCGAGCGGCGAGCCGCCGACCGCGCCCGCGATGCTGACCACCGCCGCAATACGGTCGAGGATCTCCGGGTACGCGGCCACCGCCTCCAGAATGTCCGGCGTGCCTTTCGAATAGCCGAGCAGGACGACGCGCGGCGCGGCGGCCTCCGCCGGCATGGCCATGAGGGCGTCGCGAATCTGGCGCGCGTTGTTCGTGCTGCTCGACAGCGCGTCGACCTTGAGCCAGACCGCGTCGTACCCGAACTGGCGCACGTGCTTGGTGACGGTGCCGGGCGGTTGCAGCCACGCTTCAAGGCATTCAAAGCCGACGCCGGGGACTGTCGCCGCGACGAGGCGGCGTCTCGACGGGCCGAGATCGACTGGCCTGCCGGTGCCGGCCGGTTCGGCACCGACGAGGGTCAGGGCGTCCTCGCAGGGGCGGTAGTCGGGCAGCTCGCGACCACGTGCCTCCAGCACCGCGCAGTAGATTTCACGAAAGCGCCCTCGCTTGTCCTGGACATCCGCCAGGGACGTGGGGGCGAGGACGAGCGGGGGCGTGTCGGCCGAGTAGGGGATCAACGGCGCCGAGCAGGCGCAGAGCACGAGGCAGAGAGCGGCCGCCAGGGGCGCGCCGCGCGCGAGTGCGCGAGCGGCCGGATCAGCCGCGTGCATCACGGGTAATAGCGCCAATCGAACAACAGCCGAAGGCCGAAGGAGTAGACGGTACTAAGGTTGGGGGTCGGTGCTCCAGCCGGCCCTACGGCCTTGGCCGAGTGAGGAACGTCGATCCCGGCGAAGAGCTGAAAGATCAGGCTCGAGCTCTGATTGCTCCCGAACGACCGGTACGGACGGTACTCCGCGATGGGCAGATCGAACGCGATCGACTTGAAGTCGACCACACGGGCAGGGGCACCCGGAGTCGCGGGTTCCGCTAGCACCCGGTCCTCTCCAATCAGCCCGTAGAACGTGACGCCCAGCTCTCGCCCCAGCACGAACTGGAAGCGCCCGATCCCGGTCGCCAGGCCGGACTGCCACGGGATCAATCCTCCATTGATCGCGGTGACGGCTATTCCTTGGTAGCGTTCTGGCGCGAACAAGTAGAGCGGGGCGAGGAACAGGAGGTCGCCGGGTATCAAATAGAAGGGCATCCTGAGGCGCGCCGTCACACCCGCGCGTGAGGGGGTCGCGGCCGCCAGGCTTCCTGCCTGGTTCGCGCGGACCGAGTCGGAGGCGGAGTTTGTCGACGCGAAGTCGCCGCGGAGCCCGAGCGAGAAGAACGCGAGGCCGTCTCCCGCGTCACCCATCACACCCTCGAGACCCAGACCGACGCGAGCGGCCAGCTCGACACCGGCGATGATGCCGGAGCCTGCCGATGCGCCGAATCCTCCATTGACCCAGCGCCCGTCGGCCGACCCGGCCAGCCCGACGAACGGCCCCACCTCGCTGCGGGACCGCGGCATGGCGCCGAGCCCGGGCCCCAGGCCCGGCACCGGCGTCGGCAGCAGGACTTCGCGCAGATCCGCGATGTAGGCGTCGCGGTACACCTGGCGCGGGCCCGGCAGCGCTTCCGGCCGTTCGAGGAGACGGTTGTTCTTGCAGACATCGAATGAGTCCGGCTCTGAGAGCGCAGCCGGAACGTGCGGCAAGTTGGCGGCCCGCAATCGGCCCGTCGATGTATCGATCAATTGCTCGAGGCTCGTGCGGACAGCGCTTGCGGCCCGGTCGAGGTCCTCCGGGCGCATGTGGGCGTCACCCATCAACACCATCGACTCACTGCTGCCTTTCCACGGAAAGGCCTCGAACCCGGCGGCATTGTAGAAGTCGTGTGTGCCCTGACGCTGCGAGGAATCGCCCCAGGCGCCCGCCACGTGGCCCGCCGCGAACGCGTCCTCGAGGAAGTGCAGCGCGAAGGCTTCGTCGAAGAGCATGGCTCGCGTCACCGCTTCGCGCACGTCAGGCGCCAGCTGCTCGTTGGCGAGCCGCGTGGCCTTCTCCATGGCGCTGAGGTGATACCAGGCGTAGACCCCGATCGCGCTGATTTCGGAACCAGGCCGAAGCGTGAGCTCCGCGTAGTCCCCTGAGGTCGTGCCGGTCGATGGGCGAGGCAGCAGGAAGTGAGCGTTGTTGGAGCCCGCCCGGCTGACATATTGGGCATCGGCGCGCTGGAGACGGAGGTCCGCGGCCCGCAACGCGTTGAGACGTGCGGCCCGGGCCGTCTCGCTTTGCATTCGACGCCGGATATCCGCGATCGCGTCCTTGCTCCCCGGGTCTTGCTGGCTCGGTGGGAGCACGTCGATCTGTGACAGATCCTCCTTGAGCTTGGCGGCCACATCGGCGACGGACAGGATCCAGTCCGACTGCAGGACGACCGCGGTCAAGTCCTTGCTCGAGCACGAATGATCGCCGGCGATCGCGGACAGCGCGGCCCAGTCGATGCAGGGGGGCTTCACCCCTTGCTTGGCATCTGCGCCCTGCTCGCACAGGCGCATCTCGTGCGCGATGCGCGCGTCGCGCCAGAGCCGGTCGAACGCAGCCCTGCGCTCCGGATCAAGCTGCTCCACCGCGCCGACCGCGATGTCGCGGTGCTCCGGGTAGATCCACGCGAACGCGGTCGTGGGGAAGCTCAACCAGATGACCGCAACCACGCCCATCGCGACTGCTCGCAGCTTGTCATTGAGCATCGGGGCGTCCTCGCGCGATCTGAGAGTACGGAGCCCGCCGCGGGCCTGAGGATACCGCGCCCGATCGGCGATGTATATCGCCGGGTTGAGACTCGACGTCGGCGACTCCCTTCATGGCGGTGTCATCGCCAGGTCCTCCTCCACGAAACGCAAGAGCGCCTCGAGGAGCGCTTCGCGCGGGTAGGCGTTCTCGGTCACGGCGATCGAGGCGATCGTGGTGTGCACGCGGTTGATGGGCAGCGCGACGGCCCAGTGGTCGGCATTGAGGTAGCCCATGAGGACGCTCCCCGGCACGATCTGGTCATAGAAGATCAGCTGGCTGTCATTGCGCGCATCGATGCGCGCCAGCTTGTTGTAGCTCGACTTGAGAATCGACGAGATGCGTTGCGGCTGAGGGAACGCGGCGAGCGAATAGTAGCGCAGCCCGCGCGGCAGCGGGTTCTGGGCGAGCCACGTTTTGCGCGTGGCCGGTTTCAGACTGTCCACGGCGCCCCCATCGCCGGCCGTGCATGTGGCCCCCGGAAAGTGCCGGAGCACGTCGGCTTCAGACTGCTCCGCGTCGTTCGCGAGCGGCGAGCCGCCGACCGCGCCGGCCAGGCTGACCACCGCCGCAATGCGGTCGCGGATCTCCGGGTACCCGGCCACCGCCTCCAGAATGTCGGGCGCGCCTTTCGAATAGCCGAGCAGCACGAGGCGCGGCGCGGCGGGCTCCGCCGGCATGGCCATGAGGGCGTCGCGAATCTGGCGCGCGTTGTTCGCGCTGCTCGACAGCGCGTCGACCTTGAGCCAGACCGCGTCGTACCCGAACTGGCGCACGTGCTTGGTGACGGTGCCGGGCGGTTGCAGCCACGGTTCAAGGCATTCATACCCGACGCCGGGAACGGCCACCGCGAGGAGGCGGCGTCTCGACGGGCCGAGATCGACGGGCTTGCCGGTGCCGGCCGGTTCGGCACCGACGAGGGTCAGGGCGTCCTCGCAGGGGCGGTAGTCGGGCAGCTCGCGACCGCGCGCCTCCAGCACCGCGCAGTAGATTTCACGAAAGCGCGCTCGCTTGTCCTGGACGCCCGCCAGGGACGTGGGGGCGAGGACGAGCGGGGGCGTGTCGCCCGAATAGGGCATCAACGGCGCCGAGCAGGCGCAGAGCACAAGGCCGAGGACGGCCGCCAGCGGCGCGCCGCGCGCGGGGGCGCGAGCGGCCGGATCAGCCGCTCGCATCATCGCGATCCTCGCTTGCCGCGGACCCGAGCCGCTCCAAGTACGGCACCCGGGAAAAGGCGCCGCCGGCAAGCCCGGAAGGCGGCTCGGGGGCATGCGACTACTCGCAGCCTGTCATCGGGCATCGGCGCGTCCTCGCGTGATGGGAGAGTGCGGCGCCCACCGGAGGCATGAGGATACCGCGCATGATCGGCGGTGTATATCGTCCGCTTGAGGCTCGACGTCGGCGCCGAGCTGCCGGCGAGCATCCCCCTGGACCGACGCCAGGTTCTGGCAGAGAATTCGGTGGCGTCGTGACGAAACCGCATATTCACCTCGCACAGTTCCTCTGCCACGGGCCGACCTACCACAGCCTGGCGATGTGGCGGCACCCGCGCACCGCGGCGGCGGGGTACGACTGGGCGCGGCCCGAGCTGTACCAGCACATCGCCCGCGTGTGCGAGCGCGGGAAGTTCGACATGGTGTTCTTCGCCGACCTGAACTACATCTCCGACACGTATCGCGGAACAATGGACCCCGCGATCCGCCACGCTACCCAGGCGCCCGAGCACGATCCGGTCCCGCTGCTGTCGTTCATGGGTGCGGTCACGACGCGCATCGGGCTGGGTGCGACCTTTTCCATCAGCCACCAGCACCCGTTCTACGCCGCGCGCCTCTGGGCCACGCTGGACCACCTCACGCGCGGGCGGGCGGCGTGGAACGTGGTGACGTCGCTCAACCACAATCAGGCGGCGAACCATGGTGAGGAACGCAGGCCGACCGACGAGCGCTACGACCGCGCGCACGAGTTCATGGAGGTGTGCCGCAAGCTGTGGGACAGCTGGGAGCATGACGCCGTGGTGATGGATCGAGAGGCCGGCCTCTTCGCCGACCCGGCCAGGGTGCACCGCATCGAGCACGTGGGGCGGTTCTTCAAGTCGCGCGGTCCGCTCAACGTGGTCCGCTCGCCGCAGAACGGGCCGGCGATCTTACAGGCGGGGACGTCGGCAAAGGGCCGCTCGTTTGCCGCGCGCTACGCGGACGCGATCTTCGCCATCCAGCCGAATATCGCGGGCGCCAAGGCCTACTACGAGGACATCAAGCGGGAGACCGTCCGCGAGGGGCGCAAGCCGGAGGCGTGCAAGATCCTGTTCGGCATCCAGCCGATCCTCGGCCAGACCTCGTCTCAGGCGCGCGAGAAGCAGGCGATCCACAACGCGCTCGTGCCGCTCGAGGGTGGCCTGGCCATTCTCTCGGGGCACCTCGACTTCGACCTGTCGCAGATCGGGCTCGACGAGCTGATGGCGCACCGTACGGAGCCGCAGCTCCAGCGGATGCAGACCCGGTACCGCACGTTGACCGGCGAGCTGCTCACGCTGCGGGAGGTGGCGCAGCGCCACGGGCAGAGCGTGGGGCTGCTGCAGATGGTCGGCACGCCGGCCGAGGTCGCCGATCAGATGGAGGACTACGTCGACCAGGTCGGCGGCGATGGGTTCATGCTGTCGCCGATCTACACTCCGGGGGCGATCGAGGAGTTCGTGGATCTCGTAGTGCCGGAGCTGCAGCGGCGAGGCCGCTACCGGCGCGACTACGCCGGCACCACGCAGCGCGATCACCTGATGCAGGAGCGCTGACGGCGCCATGTCCAAGGCATTCACGGACGAAGAGACACCAGTTCCGGATGGCCCGGAAGCGCTGCCGCCGCGCGAGCGCGATCTGCCGATCACGCGAGCGGGGCTCGCGCGGCTCCGGGCCGAGCTGGCTGAGCTGTCAGCCGCCGGCCCCTCGGAGATCGGCGCGCGCCGGGCTCGCGTGCTCGTCGAGGTGCTGAAGTCGGTCTATGTGCAGGAGGCCTCGCTGGTCGATGGGCGGGTCGGGTTCGGAACGAGCGTGACCGTCGAGGACGCGGACGGTCGCCGCACCGCCTATGAGATCGTAGGCCCCGACGAGGTAGAGCCGGCCAGGCGACAGATCAGCATCGCGT
>Ga0247830_10000565_pt1 | contig 13583 bp, 9 predicted proteins | sample 12C_Control_Day5_FD_207766 | JGI IMG/M metagenome (GOLD analysis project Ga0247830, IMG submission 207766) | Soil microbial communities from agricultural site in Penn Yan, New York, United States - 12C_Control_Day5 | ecosystem: Environmental > Terrestrial > Soil > Agricultural land | place: USA...
ACCGACGACACGTCGATGCCAAAGCCATTGTGATAAATGCCTTTGGCGTTCTTCGCTAACTTTTCTATGGCCACGACGGCTTTAGGTTTGAACTGATCCAAAAGTCGAATCGCCTCGCGCCGCCCCAAGTCGTCGTCGAGAGGAAACGGCAGAACGATGATTTTTCTCGGCGTTCCGACCGCCAGCTCGGGCGCGCTCGGCATCAGACCGGCGGCCTGGCAAAGAGCCTCCCTGGCTATTACCACGACTCCTTCACAAACGATGATCGGAGTCGCGTCAAAACCGACGTCGATGGCCCGCGCAAGCGTCGCGGCGGCGATCGGGCCATCGCCTTCGGCGATCATGTATGGCGGCGCAATCAGGCCGGTGGTGATCAGCACGGTATCGCCGCGCTGGACGTTGTCGGCAAGCGCTTTGGCCGCAAGATGACAGAGCGGCGCGCCGGCCTTTTCGCGGGCGGCTTCGTAGAGCACGCCGGTTACCGGCCTGCGGGTCAGGGCCGAGCCACCGCCCGACATAAAATATTGAACCGAGATCAGGCGATCGACGGTGTCGCCTAAATTGTATGAGAGCTCATCGTTTTTCACTGTTGAACATGTCCTACTTCCTTGCTTCCTGCAGATAGCTCATATCGATTACGCCATCGACCGGCGGGGGCGGCTTTTGCAAACCGAATTCCTTCCAGCTTTCGGCGACGATGCGCGCGCCTTTGATATCGATGGCGCCGTCCTGCGGAATCGATTTTTTGGTTTTAATAAAAAGATTATAGGTCTTCTCCGCATCATCACGCTCGGCCTTCGCCTTGTCGATCAACGCACGCAACACGGCCTCTTTATTTTTCGGTTCATAGAAGAACTCGCATGCACGCGCGAAAGCGCGAAGAAAGCGCACCGTCAAAGGCCTGTTTGCTTGCGCCCAGTCGCGGCGCGTTCCGGTAACCGTATATTGAAAGTTGTCGACGTAATCCGATGAGTAGCCGAGCAACCGCAGTCCCGAAGCGATGGCCTTGAAATCCGACGGCTGATTGACCAGCGCCCCGGCGACGCCGCCTTTTTCCACCGCCGCGAGGCGAGTTGGAGTTCCACCCAGCCCGAGCATTTCATAGTCGGCAGGCGTGAGACCGTTGGCCGCCAGCATCCGCGCCATAATGTAGTTCAGAGGATCGGTGGGGCCCGCGACTGCTAATCGCTTTCCTTTTAAATCGGCATAGCTCTTGATCGAGGGATGCACCACCAGCGCATAGATGGGCACCAGGGTATCACCCGCTACCGCGACGAGATCGGCTCCTGCCGAATTAGCGGAGAGCAGCTGCACCAGATTCATCTGTGCGAAATCCGTGGAGCCCGCGACCAGCGCCTGGGAGGTAGCGGTCGTGGTGCCGCCGAGAACGCGCTTGATCTCCAAGCCTTCTTTTTGCAGCATGCCTTCCTGCTCTGCAATCAGATAGGGCCAATGCAATGCAGATATGGTGATGGTCCCGTAGTTGACCGGCGTCAGTTTTTGAGTTGGCTGCGCTTGAGCGCGGTTCAGTGAGGTTATCAATATGAGCGCAAAGAACCAGGCACCATACCTGAGGGTCAAAGTCATCTTGGTCATTGTTGCATCCTTGAGAGAGGGAGTTCTCGATTCAAAATCCGCCAGGCGTTCTCATCAAGATGGCAGTTACGTACTATGAGCTCGAGAGCCTGTCAATCAAAGTTAGCGGCACGGGGTGATTTATGTCACACGTGAATAGTGCCATGCCCGATGAACTGGTGTAGTAAATTATCGAGGATAAATACATGACAGAAGTCCCGGACGACAAGAGTCGGAACCCGCCTCGCTTCCTCAGCTCGTTATAAGCGTGCAAGTAAGGATGCCAATCTTCGCTCTCGTCGAAAACGGCACCTGCTTTTTTCTGTTTCCCGACCAGACGATTGGTTCATCGAAAGACGACCGATTCGCCTGTATTTTGCAATTGACATATCGATTATAGTGAGCTGCCGACATCATCGAACTCGAACTTGATTGCTCTTCGGCTTTGCGGGAAAATCCGGTTGGTTAGGTCGTGCCCCATGATACATTCTGAGCTATCCTTGCGATTGGCGCGCTTGGCAGACGCCGACAGCATTGCCAATCTCTCCCGCGATTTGATCGAATACGGTCTCAACTGGCGCTGGACACCTGTGCGGGTCGCAGCGAGTATTCGCGCTGCCAACGTCAACGTACTGGTTGCATCTATGCACGAAGAGATTGCCGGCTTTGCCATCATGCGCTATGGCGATGACGACGCACACTTGGATCTTCTCGCTGTGGCTCCGCCCCATAGGCGAAGCGGCATCGGGCGCCAACTGATGGAGTGGCTGGAAGAATGCGCCATCGTAGCGGGCATATTCAACGTCGATCTCGAAGTGCGCGCGGGAAATGAAGAAGCGCAAATCTTTTATACTCGAATGGGTTACCGCACACTGCTTCAGCTTCCCGGCTACTATCAAGGAATCGAGGCAGCGCTTCGCATGGGCCGAGATTTGTCCCGCCGCTCTCTCGACCAGAGAACTCACAGGAAGCAATCCTAGAAGCCTGTTGAAAAGACTGATACTCATCGTTGCGCTCGCCATTTTCGCGCAAGCGATGACGGCAGTGAGCATGAGCAAACTTTATTGCCGCAGCGCTCGCAGATTGCATTAGCCCGGCGCCAGTAACTATAGGATGATCTGATTATGGCCAGGAAGTTCATGAACACTGAGGGTTTCAGAAAGACGTGCGATTTAGCCCTAATCCGACAAAAGTTGAGCAGCTTCAGCAGCGAGCGAGGAGGGCGAGACCGAAAGCCGTGGGCATCCGAACGCACAGTTTGCCCTAAGGCCCGACGTACAAAATATCACCCTGAGGGGAATGCGGGGTGGCCTTCAAGGCACTGCTCTATTGCCCACGGCTGTAGGGGTCGCCGGCCTCGCCCGCTCCAAAATAATGTCGGATTAGGGTTAGCAATCAAGCGTGGCGAAGGGAGCCATACGTGAGTCGCCGCGGTGAGGAGTATGTGCGCGGCTTGCGTGACGGACGCACGGTGCTGTTGAACGGCGAGCGCGTGCCCGATGTGACCACCCATCCAGCCTTCGCCGCCGGGATTCGGAGCATCGCCAATCTCTACGATCTTGCTGCCGATCCGGCTAATCGCGAGCTGATGAGCTATCCGTCGCCGCGCGACGGTCGTCCTATCAACAAGTCCTGGCTGGTGCCGCGCAGCCGTGACGACCTGGCGGCGCGGCGGCACGCGATTAAATTCTGGGCCGATGCAAGCTATGGCTTGCTGGGGCGTTCGCCCGACCATGTCGCATCGTTTTTCGCGGGGTTCGCGGGCTCTCCCCAGTTCTACGCCCGGGGCGGCCAACAATTCGCCGACAATCTCTCGCGTTTCGCGGCAAAGGCCGCCGATGAGGACCTCTACGTCAGCTACGTCATCGTCCATCCCACCGTCGATCGCGCCAAACCGGCGCACCAGCAGCACGAGCCGTACCTCTACGCCGGCGCCGCCGCCGAGCGCGACAACGGCATCGTCATCCGCGGCGCGCAGATGCTCGGCACAGGCTCGGTGATGTCCGATTATGTGCTACTCACGGTGATCCTGCCGCTGAAGCCGGGCGACGAAGACTACGCGATTTCCTGCGTGGTTCCGAATGGCGCGGCCGGTCTGAAGCTCTACCCGCGCCGGCCGTATGCGCTGGGAGCTAACAGCGTATTCGACTACCCGCTCTCGAGCCGTTTCGACGAAACCGATTCGCTGGTCGTCTTCGATGATGTTCTAGTGCCGTGGGAGGACGTGTTCATCTATAAGAACATCGAGCTTACGGCGGGTCAGTTCAGCGTTACCGCGGCGCATGTGCTGGGAAACACGCAATCACACATCCGCTCGTGGGCAAAGCTGCAGTTCCTGGTGGGACTGGTCAAACGCTGCATGGATCTGAGCGGCCGTTCGGCCAATATCGAGATAATCGCGCAACTCGGCGACCTCGCTACCCGTGTCTCGCTCATCGAAGGGATGATCCTTGGCGCCGAAGCGGCCGCGGAGCCGGACCAGTTTGGTGTCATGCGACCCAAGGATTCCCTGCTTTATGCCAGCCAGGTGCTACAACAGACGATGTATCCGGCGTTGCTCAACCAGATCCGTGGCCTGCTGGGCGGCAGCTTGATCCAGTTGCCGGCAGCGGCGGCTGAGCTGCGCGCGACGCCGTCGGCGCTGGACATCGACCGCTACGTGCGCTGGCCGAAAGCCGCCGGCCGCGACCGGGTGAAGCTGCTGAAGCTGTTGTGGGACGCCGTGGGTTCGGAGTTTGGCTCGCGTCATTTGCAGTATGAGATGTTTTACGCCGGCGAGCCCGCGTCTATTCAGGGACGCGAGTTTCGCACCTTCGATTGGACGGCTGCGGAGGCATTGGTCGATCGTTGCATGGCGACCTACGACGAGAGCACTGTCTAGCGGACGGTCACAGGAAATTTCCATAAACAGCGCACAGATCATTCGCTTCCAAACAGCCGATTGAAGCTCTCCGTGTTCTTCATCGATGCCTAAGCTGGATTTACCGATTTTTGAAATCGAGCAGAAATTGCTCGAATTGCTCAAGACAGAGAGGCGCTTGGTTCTCACCGCGCCGACCGGATCAGGCAAGTCAACCCAAGTGCCGCAGATGCTGCTCGACAGTGGCTTGTTGCGGGACGGCCAAGTGACGGTGTTGCAGCCGCGCCGGTTGCCCACGCGTATGCTTGCCGCCTGGGTCGCTCGAACTCGCAGCGTTAAACTCGGCGACGAAGTGGGCTACCAGATGCGCTTGGATAACGTGACCTCTGCCGCAACCCGTATTTGTTACCTCACCGAAGGCGTCCTGCTGCGCCGTATGTTGGCTGATTCCGAATTAAGAGGCGTCAGCGCCATCGTGTTCGATGAATTTCACGAACGCCACCTCTTCGGCGACATCACCCTGGCGCGCGCTCTGCAGATTCAGGCAACGACTCGACCCGATCTCATCATCCTGGTGATGTCGGCGACGTTGGATGTAGCCGCGGTGCAGAATTTTCTTCATCCTTGCGCATTGCTGTCGTCCGAAGGCCGCACTTACCCGGTGACCATCGATTATCTGGCGAAACCTGCGCGCGAAGCATCCGTCTGGGAACTCGCGGTGAGAGAGCTCCAGGGCCTGTTACGAAAGTATCCCGAAGGGGATGCGCTCGTTTTTATGCCGGGCGCTTATGAGATCATGCGTACTGTGCGAGCCGCGCGCGATGCTTTGGGCCCGCAATTTCTGATATTCCCGCTGCACGGTGAATTGCCGCGGGCCGAGCAGGACGCCGCGTTAGCGCGCTACGGCCGGCGTAAGATCATCGTCGCCACTAACGTTGCGGAAACATCGCTTACCATAGACGGTGTGCGCCTGGTGATCGACAGCGGCTTGGCTCGTGTTCTCCGCTATGATCCGTATCGCGGCATCAACACGTTGCTGATCGAAAAAATCAGCCGCGCCGCAGCCGACCAGCGATCCGGCCGCGCGGGACGCACTGCGCCTGGCCACTGTTTGCGTCTCTGGACTGCGCATGAACAGAGCGCGCGCCCGGCCCAGGAACTCCCGGAAGTAAAACGTCTGGATCTGTCGGAGGTGATCCTCACTCTCAAAGCCAGCGGGGTAAATGACTTGACGACATTTCAGTGGTTGGAAACTCCCGACCCGCGCGCGCTCAAACGGGCCGAGACGTTGCTCGTTGATTTGGGAGCGATCGAGGACAGCGCCGGTGTTATCACTGCGCTCGGACAGCGCATGATCTCGTTTCCGGTTCACCCACGTTATGCCCGCATGCTGCTGGGCGCGTACGAATACGATTGCGTGCGGCCGGTGGCATTGATCGCCGCCTTAACACAAGGGCGTGACCTGCTCATGCGCCACCAAGCCAAACAGGTAGACGACCGGCGCGGCGATCTGTTCGGTGATGGGATCGAGTCTGACTTTCTGGCGCTGATGCGCGCCTGGAGGTACGCCCAGCGCAACGATTATGACGACGAGCTTTGCCGCGGCATGGGAATTGACGCGCAAGCGGCGCGTCAGATCGGACTGCTTTTCGAGCAGTTCTTGAGCATTGCGGCGGCCCAGGGTTTCGATATCCGCCAGAATCCAGTGGCGCACGAAGCCGTGCAGCGTTGCGTGCTTCTTGGGTTTTCTGACCACCTCGCCAAGCGTCTCAGTCCCGGCTCGCTACGCTGCCAATTGACCCACGGCCGGCGTGGTGTTTTGGCGCGCGACAGTGTTGTCAAAGCGCCACTTTTTGTCGTGTCGGAAGCGCGCGAGGTGGAAAGCGGCGCTGCTAAGGATCGGACGTTAAATGTCGTGCTGAGTCTGGCCACCGCGATCGGGGAGGAGTGGTTGCGCGAACTGTTTCCCGACGAGTTCAGCGAAAGTCGCAATGTCTTCTACGATCCGGTGCAGCGGCGCGTGATCGCGCGCGACGAAGTCCGATTCCGTGATTTGGTTTTACGAGAGAAGCTCTCCGATAAACCGCCCGGTGATGAGGCGGCCGCGATTCTAGCGCGAGAAGTTGCGGCCGGTCGCTGCCAGCTCGAGAACTGGAACGAATCGGTTGAACAGTGGATCCTGCGGGTCAACCGATTACGGCAATGGATGCCGGAACTCGAATTGCCGGCGATTAGAGAGATGGACCGCCTTTCCATCTTCGAGCACATCTGCCACGGCGCGCTCAGCTACAACGAAGTCCGAAGCCGACCGGTTTTGCCGCTGGTCAAAACATGGCTGTCACGCCGGCAACAGGCGTGGATAGAGGAGTATGCACCCGAGCGCATTCAGTTACCCGGAGGCCGCACGGTGAAAGTGATCTACTCCGTCGATGGGCCCCCGACGATTGCAGCGCGCATTCAGGATCTCTACAGCGTCAAAAACGCACTGTGTATCGCCAGCGGGCGTGTTGTCCTGCGCATCGAGGTGCTCGCGCCAAGTAATCGTCCGGTGCAGGTCACTGACAACCTGTCGAATTTCTGGAGTGACACCTATCCTAAAATCAAGCACGAATTGCGGCGCAAATATCCGAAGCATGAGTGGCGCTGAACTCTGAGTTTACATCTAGAGTAATCTAGTCTGGGAGCTGAGCAGAAGAGTCGCTCTACTCGGGAGGGACGGGAAGTGGTCTTCTCAGATCCGCTACAGCAGGGTCGTACTTCTAGACGCCTGTACTAACCTCGTCCACTTTAGATATCAGGTGCCTCGCACTCTTGCAGTGGCATGCGCCTTGCGCCTGCTAGAGAAAAAGACGCAAGGAGGCTCGTATGAAACGAAGAAAGCAAATTCTAACGGCGGTTTTTGTAGCCGGCAGTGTCGGCGTAGCCGCTGCGAATGGTCTGTTCGCTCAGGGGCTCCCAGGGCCTACCGTCCCAAAACCGGTACCCGAAATCCCGCAGCAAACACAACCGACTATACCGGCGCAACCCGCTCCGGGGCTTCCACCAACGGAACCTCTTCCAGGACAACGAGGAACCATCCCCGAGCGGATGCAACCGCCGGATGCCGGCAGCAGCCAGCGAGAGATGGTGATTTCCTCTGAGGACATCAGGAAGGCACAGGAAGCATTGAAGGCGAAGGGTAAAGACCCGGGGGCGGTCAGCGGCCGTATGCATGCCAAGACTCAAGAAGCACTCCGTGAGTTTCAGAAAGAAAATAATTTACCGGTGACCGGAGTGCTAGACAAGAAAACCGCCGATAAGCTCGGTGTCACCTTGAAGGGGGATGAGGGTTCGAAGCCGCAGCAGCGGCAACAGGGTGCCAAGCCCGAGGCTAAGTAACATAACCCCTAGGTTCTCACACATCCGGATCGGGAAGGACGCCCATTCGACGTTGTTCCCGATCCGCAATCCGCATGCATTTCAACTAGTGCGTCGACTTAACGATTATTACCGTAAACCGGGCGGCGGAAGTAAAAGATTCGGATTTACGTTGTACCGCTTTCGAACCGCCAGTTGAGCCAGTCGGCGATGCCGCGGCCCATGATCCATTCCTTGTCGATAGACGAAAGGAAACCGAGCTCTTCGGTGAACAGGGTTACTGCTTGTCGATAGGAGCAGGGTAAATGAGATAGGTCCGTGCCCCAAAAACAGCGTTGAGGGCCGAAGGCATCGACAACGCGCAAAATCAGCGGGTGAAGAGTCGGAAACGGGTAAGCTTCGTCGACGTAACAGGGCAGTGCAGAAACTTTTACCGCGACATTAGGCAACCGCGCCATCTTAATCACTTCGTCCACGGCTGAATCCAACGGCTTACCGCGCAACGCCGTGCTCAGTCCCATATGATCGATGATCATGCGCAACCCTGGATGCCTTTCGGCGATGGCAGCGAGTGTCGCTACTGCGCCGGGCGCAAAGGCCATCACCGGGATATCGTAGCATTCCGCGGCATGCCAAAACCAATCTGCGGTGCCGTCGTCCAGCCATTCTCTGGAGCGTCCGCGATTGAAAACCATTCTAATGCCGAGCATGTGCGGCTGGTCTTTCCATGTCGCCACTAAAGCGCGGCTTTCGGGCGCGTTGATTTTAAGCCGTCCCATGACGGCAAAACGGTCCGGATGTAAACGCGCCGCCTCCAACGAGGTGTCGTTGCGATCCGCTTCCCACGTTGGCGGCACGAGCACGCACCGATGCACTCCAGCGCCGTCCATCTCCCGTAAGAGTTCTTCGTACCCGAGCGGTATAGGGCGATGTGGCTCAGACGCCTCGCCTACAGCGTAGGGTTTTTCCGGCGTTTCCGACGCCCAGATATGGACCTGTGCATCGATGATCATCATGGAGAAGCAGCAGCCTTATGGTTCCGTAGAGACGACAGCTTCGCTAGCCAATTCATAGGCCGGGCCGTTGCCGAGCGTCAAGTAAAAAGATTGTCGCGCGTGGAAATAAGAGATCCGACTTCACTTTGACATTGCAGGTTTGATTCAGCCGGTCTGAACGATCTGCTTAAAAATTCTTTCGGCGGCCTCTTCGCCGGTGCGCACGCAATCGGAGACGCCGACGCCGTGGTAGGCGCTGCCGGCGAGCGCGAGATTGGAGTAGTTGTCGAGTTCTGACTCGATTCGTTGAATCTTCGCCTGATGGCCGACGTGGTACTGGGGCATCGAGTTAGGATACCGATGGATGCGAACCAACAGCGGTTCGGCCTCGACACCGAGCAGGCTGGCAATTTCGGCGCGGATGTTTCGTTCCATGGTCTCGTCGTTGTCGTTCAAAAGATCCGGTTGCAGGCTGCCGCCAATGAACGCGCGCAATAGCACATGGCCTTCCGGGGCTCTGCCGGGATATTTCAGACTGCTAAAAGTGCACGCCATGATCTTGCGTGATTCAATCGCCGGCACGACGAAGCCGAAGCTGTCCGGCATTCGTGTAAAATCCCGATTACGATAAGCCAGACTTATGGTTGCGCTGGAGGCGTAAGCGATGCTCGACAACTCCTTGGCTGCTTCAGGAGCGGCCGAAGCCAGCATCTCTGCGGTTTGAAAGGCGGGAGTGGCCAGAATGATGCCGTCGCCTTCGAGAATTTCGCCGGTCCCGATTGCGATCCGGCATTTCTGTTTCCCGTCGCCGGGAAATATATTTATCACGGCGGTATCTAGGCGCGCGCTTCCTCGCGGCAAACGTTGGACGATGGCATCGACGATTTCCTGCATGCCGCCGGCAAGAGTAACGAATAGGCTCCAACGCGCGCCGCTGGCGCCCGCGCGCTTGCGCGCACGGCGACGCTGTTCCGACCACATTGCCAAGATGATGCTGCGTCGAGATTTTTCCATCTCTTTGAAGCGCGGCATGGTGGCAGTGAGACTGAGCTTGTCGGGATCGGCGGCGTAAATTCCGCCAAGCAGCGGTTGGGCGACCCGCTCCAAGGCTTCGCTGCCAAAACGACGCCGGACAAAGGCGCCGAGACTTTCATCGACGTTGGCATCGCCTCGCGGGGTCAGCAGTTCCGCCGCCATGCGCAGTTTCCCGCGCCAAGAAAACAGCGGTGTCCGAACGAAGGGAGCCAGTTGGGTCGGCGCCAGCAAGAAGAAACCTTCCGGCAGGGGCACGAGCTTGCCGTGATGAACGATATAAATCTTTTGATGCGCAGCCTGGGTCGACACCAAACGTGGTGCCAATCCGAGCCGTTCACAGAGGCGCAGCGCCCAGGGTTTTTCAGAGATGAACGAATCCGGTCCGGCCTCGATGAGAAAATCGCCGACTCGCTCCGTCGCAATGCAGCCGCCGAGGCGATCGGACGCCTCAAGCAGAAGGATCTCGAGGTCTAAGGCTTGGGCGTTTCGTAATTCCAGCAAGCGGTGCGCCGCCGCCAATCCGGCTATGCCGCCGCCGACGATTACGATGCGACGGCTCATGAGCGGCGCCTTTCATCGTTCCCCTCGCCACGCTGGCGGGACGAAGGACCCAATCGTTTTGAAATTTGCAATTTACTGACGGGCCTGGACGGATCTGGCAATCACGTCCGCGATCATTTGGATAAAAGTTGTGTAATCATTTGGACAACTGGCGCGGTGGAGCCTGATGCCGGCTTGTGCTGCTGTTTTCTTCGCTTCGATATCGAGGTCGTAAAGAACTTCTACATGGTCGCAAACAAAGCCGATGGGAGCGATGACGACATCGGTAGCGCCCCGAACGGAGAGATCGCGTATGACCAGGTTGATTTCGGGTTCGAGCCAGGCATCGCCTGATTTCCCACTGCGGCTCTGATACGCGATGGACCAGTTCTTGTGGCCGATCTTTTCGGCGACGGAATGCGCAGTGATCTCGAGCTGCTCAACATACGACGATCGGTTAGCCATCGGGACCGGCACGCTGTGCGCGGTGAAAACCAGAGGAGTCGCCGGATGTTGCTCGCGCCCAATCCCGGCAAAGCTTTCTCTGATTAGCTCGCACCAGGTTTGGATAAACAGCGGATGATCGTGCCATCCGGCGCAATAGTCGATCTCAGGCGAATCAGCGCCAATTTCCAATCGCGCATCGGCAACGTTCCTTTGATACCTCGCCCAGCTCGCATCGGTGTGATGCGAGGAAAGAATAAATCCCAATGCCCGCTCAACCCCATCGCCCGCCATCTGTCTGAGTGCATCGACGAAAAACGGAGCGGCGTTACGCATACCGACGTAGACAGGCATATCCATGCCGCGCTGGCGCAGTAGCTTTTTCACCGCGCGCGCTTGTCGAGACGTGATCTCATTCAATGGTGATTTGCCGCCGACGGCTTCATAGTGGCGCGCGACATCCTCAAGACGTTGCGGCGGAATCGCAGTGCCTTGCGTCACCCTCGCCAGAAACGGCCGAATCTCCTCAGGAGAAGTTGGACCGCCGAAGGCGATCAAGAGAACAGCTTGATAGGGAAGCACCATGGCTGGAGTTACCGCGCACTCAACTCGTGAACCGCTTCGACCATGGCGGTGACGTGATCGACCGGTGTCTCAGGCAGCACACCATGCCCCAAGTTGAAGATATGGCCTGGCCGATTACGGGCGCGGTCGAGCACTTCGGCGACACGGCGCCTGATTTCTTTCGGCGGTGCAAACAGGGCGACGGGATCGAGATTACCTTGCACCGCGACGTCATGGCCAACGATCGCCCAGCCTTCGTCCAGGTTGATTCGCCAATCGAGACCGATCACGTCGCCGCCTGCGGCGCGAATGTGCTTCAGCAGTCCAGCCGTGCCGGTGCTGAAACTGATCACAGGCACACCCGGGGTAATCCCGGCAATGACCGCGCGCGTGTACGACAGAACGAAATGCTCGTAATCACCCGGCGTCAGACAACCTGCCCAACTGTCGAAGAGTTGTACGGCTTGAGCGCCGGCGGCAATCTGACAATTGAGATATTTGGTGATCAGCTGGGAAAGCCGCTGCAACAGACAGTGCCAGACTTCCGGAGCCGTATAATACAACTTTTTTGCATGTATATAGTTACGCGAACCGGCTCCTTCGATTAAATACGACGCCAAGGTAAAAGGCGCGCCGGCAAAGCCGATCAGCGGCACTCGGTCGTCCAGCGCTGCGCGGGTTTTCTTCACGGCTTCGTAGACGAACGAAAGCTCCTTCTCAGGATCGAAGTCTTTAAGGGCATCGACATCTTTGCCGCTGCGCACCGGCCGGTGGATTACCGGGCCATCGCCTTTCGAATACTCCAGACCCACGCCCATGGGCTCGAGGATCAACAAAATGTCGGCAAAAAGAATCGCCGCATCTACCTTGAGTCGCTCGACGGGGGTGACAGTGATCTCGGCTGCGAGATCGGGCCTTTTGCAAAGCTCAAGAAAACCGTACTGCGCCCGCAGTGCGCGATAGTCTTCCATATAGCGGCCCGCCTGACGCATAAGCCAGACCGGTGTATAAGGAACTGCTTCGCGGCGGCATGCGGCAAGGAAAGGATGATTTTGAATCGATCGATTGGGCATGGACAGAGGACTACAAGAGACTACGGAGCTTCGTCGTTGAAATCAACTGCGGCGTTTACGCGGCCCGGCCGCGCCGATCGCATCGTCACCGTACTTATCGCGCAGATGATCGATGCCCTGGTAGAGCTTGTCCCAAGAGCTGCGCTTGTCCCGATCCAGGAGAGAGTCCTGCCAGCCGGAAGATTGCAACCCGCTGGCGCTGACGCCCAGGAGCCGGACCGCTCGATCGGGTGCAAGGTGCTGTTGCAGCAGTTGACTGACGACTTCGAAGATTTCCCGGTCGAAGCAGGTCGGGGAACTCAGGGTGCGAGAGCGGGTGATGGTGTGAAAATCGCTGTAGCGAATCTTGACCATCAGACATCGGGCGTAATAGTTTTCCCGGCGCAACCTGCCGCCAACCTCCTCGACGAGCTGCCAAAGAATCCGTTCCAGATGCTCGATGTCCTTCAGCGGCTTGTCTAACGTAGTCTCGTTGCCGATAGAGTGCTCGTGATGGCGCTCGCGATGATCGGCATCGCCGAGATCGAGATAGCGTGATCCCAACTCGCAATCGAGCAAGTCGCCGATGGTACGGACGCCTCGCGCCAGCAACTCCTTCTGGGTTTTCGGACCTACGCCCGGAACCAACTCAACCGGTAGCGGCGCGAGAAAATTTTTCTCCTCTCCGCCGTCAACAAAAATGAGGCCCTGAGGTTTGGCTAAAGTCGCGGCGATTTTGCTGACGACCCGATGGCTGGAGACTCCCCCTGAAGACGGCAAGCCGAGCTCCTGCTCGATGCGCCGGATAATTCGATCGGCAGTCTGCAACGGCGGACCCAGGAGTTTCTCCGTGCCGGTAAGATCGACAACTCCTTCGTCGATCGAGATCGCATGCACCTCTGGAGAGTATTGCCGCAGTATGGCAAAAACCTTGCGGGAATATTCCGAATAGAGCCGGTGGCGGTTGGGAAGAAATATCCCGTGCGGGCAAAGCTTATTGGCTTGAAACCCCGGCATCGCCGAACGAACGCCGAATTTTCGCGCCGCGTAAGACGCCGACGTAACCACGCCCTTACCATCGCGGCCGCCGACGATAACCGGTTTATTTTTCAAGCTCGGGTCCAGCGCCTGCTCCACGGACGCGTAGAATGCGTCCATGTC
>Ga0247830_10000566_pt1 | contig 13580 bp, 10 predicted proteins | sample 12C_Control_Day5_FD_207766 | JGI IMG/M metagenome (GOLD analysis project Ga0247830, IMG submission 207766) | Soil microbial communities from agricultural site in Penn Yan, New York, United States - 12C_Control_Day5 | ecosystem: Environmental > Terrestrial > Soil > Agricultural land | place...
TACCAGGTGCCCACGTTCCGCTTCAAAGTCGACAAGGTCATCGCGGGCACGTGGGCCGGTCCGCTCATCGACGTCGACTTCGTCGACGACGCCGGGTTCATGCGGATCGGGCCCACCTATCTGGTAGCCGCGCAGGTCGATCCCGCGACGGGCAAGCTCCACTCGAAGCTACGGACCTCGTTCCGGACCCAGCCGGGCCCGGGCACCTGCCCGGGCGACGACCCGATCATCACCCGCCTGGCCGACGGCAGCCCGGTCGACACCGGGCTGCTCTCGGGGATGAAGGGCCGGTGGAACAAGGTGCTGCTGGCATTCCTCGTGCCGGCGGTCGCCGTGATGGCCGGGCTGGTGCTGATCGTGTCGCTCAAGCACCTCGTGGCCAAGGTGCTCCGGACCGAGCCGCTGTCGGGCCGGCGCTACACCGGCGGCTCCGGCACCCCGTAACCGTCCGGGTCGAACAGTCGTCCGGCGTCGCGGCTCGGCGGAGGCAGCCCCGGATCCAGGAGCACCTGCACCTCGTCCATCGCGGCGCGCAGATCGGCGATGACCACCTCCTGTCCGCCCGCCGGCGCGCAGAGCACGAGGAGCGCGGCGACGACCTGTTCGCCGGTGGCCCGCTCGACGGCCACCGCGTAGGCGGCAAGCTGGCGACGGTAGGCGGCCATCTTCTCCGCCGGCAGGGGCCCGGCACCATCGGTCGCCACGATGCGATCCGTCTTGTGGTCCACGACGACCAGGCCGTCCGCCCGGCGGTACAGCAGGTCGATGTACCCCTCGAGCACCGTGTCGCCGAAGGGCACCCCGACGTAGACCTCCCGCCAGTGGGGGAGGGCTGCGGCCTCAGCCACGCACGGTGTGGCCAGGGCGGAGCGGGCCAGGCGGGCGATGCGCTCCCACTCGTCGTCGACGCCCTCGGCCGCCGCCTGCGCCCGGGCCAGCGCCTCCAGGCCGTAACCGCTGGCGAGATCGACCACCTGCAAGACGCCGTGGACGGCCCGGCCGATGGCGGTGCCGTAGCGGCCCCGGCGCCAGGCCGGCAGGTCGAGGTCCACCGGGCGTTTGGCCAGACCGGGCTCGACGTCGTCAGGCGCGGGCGCTCCGGCCAGCTCCTCGAACCGGTCGTCGTCGCCATCGACCGTCATGCCCGCCGTGACGTCGGCGGCATCAGTCGGGTCCGGGCCGAGCGCCTCCGCGGCCAATCTGGTGGCGGAGATCGAACGGGGGAGACGGGCGGTGGCGATGAGCTCGTCCCGCGCCGCACGCCAGGCGGTCAGGTCTGTCACCACCGGTGGGGGTGGCGCGGTCGCCGCGTCCGCGGTGGGCGGTGGCGGACCCTCGGTGGCCCCCGGGAGGAGGACCTGGCTGCCGGCCAGCGCCTCCTGGTGGTCGGGAGGGACCACGCACGGAGCGAGGAGCTGCGCGCCGGTGTACCGGCGCCGCTCCGACGCCTTGCCGGGATCGACGCGGTGGACCGACACCGCCAGGTGGTCGCGGGCCCGGGTGCAGGCCACATACAGCAGGCGGATGCGCTCGTGATGATCCATCTGCTCGTCGATGGCCCTCGTGGCGTCGAAGCCTTGCTGTTCCAGGCCCGACTTCAGGCGCAGCGTCAGGCCGTCGGTGCGGAACGCGACCTGCACGCCGCGCTGGCGGCTGCCGCCCTGGCTGTTGAACCCGCACACGATGGCGATCGGGAACTCGAGCCCCTTGGCGCCGTGGACGGTCAACACACGTACCGAGTCTTCGACGTCCGCGGGCACACGGTCCGGCCGCGCCTCGGTGTTGTCGCCGTCGACACCGTCCTCGTCGTCGAGCCCGTCCTCGTCGAGCAGGGCCTCGGCCACGCGACCCGTGAGTCCGGTCTGCCGCTTCGTCCAGTCGAGATAGTCCCGCAGGAAGCGGCCCCCGGCGTCGCTCCAGGCCCGGGCCTGCTCGATGACGAAACGGATCCGATGCCAGGCGTCGAGCGGTGACGGCCCGGCGAGCGCCGTCTCCAGCACCCGCCGGTCCCGGACGAGGCCGTCGAGCTGTTCGCTGGGCGTCCGCCACGAGCGGGACTCGATGCGCTGGCGCAGATCGGCCAGCCCGTCCCACACCGGATCGTCCGCCTCGAAGCGCGCCGGACGGGGGGCCAGCGCGCTCCACGTCCCTCCCCGCTGGCGCCGCCAGTGGTAGAGGTCGACGTCGCTGCAGCCGTAGAGCGGGCTGCGCAGCACGCTGACCACCGCGAGGTCGTCCGTGGGGTCATCGATCACTCGGAGCGCCATGAGCAGCGTCCGCACCTCGTCGGCCGCATACACGAGGGAGCCGGTGTCGAGGCGGTACGGAATGCCGGCGTCGCGAAGAGCTGCCTCGAGCTGGCCGAGCACCGTGCGGGCGGGGATGAGGACGGCGATGTCACGCCGCCGGGCGGGGACCGGAGGTCCATCACGATGCGGCCGGACCTCCCAGCCCTCCCGCACGATCCGCTCGATCAGCGCGGCGACGTCGACCGCCTCGGCCTGCCGCAGGTCACCGATCAGGGTCCCCGTCGGATGGGCGTTCGCGCCGAGGACCGTCACAGGGGTCCCCGCCAGGTCGGGAGTGGGGCGGGCCGAGAGCGCTTCGAAGTCCGGTTGGGCCCGGCTGCCATCGTCGGCCGTCGCGCCGACGATGAGTTGGTCGAACACGTGGTTGATCCAGTCGATGACCGGCGGGGTGGATCGGAAGTTGCTGGTGAGCGAGACCGGCTCCGCGTCCACCAGGCTCGGGGTGCGGAGGAACAGGTCGATGTCGGCCCGCCGGAAGCGGTACAGCGACTGCTTGGGGTCGCCCACGAAGAACAGCTGACCGGGCCGCGGCGCCCCCTCGTCGCCCGCCTCGGGGGGCACGGCGATGGCCCGGACGATGTCGAGCTGCAGCGGATCGGTGTCCTGGTACTCGTCCAGCAGCAGCGCCTGGTAGCGCTGCGCCAGCTCGCGGCGGATGCGGGGGCCGTGCTCCTGCTCGTGTACGACGGCGCGACACAGCACCAGGAGGTCGTGGAAGGTCAGCCGTCCCGAGCGGCGGCGGGTCTGGGCCTGGTGCAGCGTGAAGCGGGCCAGCTCATCGCCCAGGCGGGCGAGGATCGGTTCGACGAGAGCGTCGATCACCCGGCCGAGGGCGCTGCCGTCGTAGCCCGTGCTGGCAAGGCCCTTGAGCGCGTCGCGCGCCCCCTTCGAGGAGCCGTAGGTCGTGCTGCTCCACGCGTTGCCGCCCAGCGAACCGGGCTTGGGTGGTTCGCTGTGACGCACGAGATCCAAGAGGTCGAGCTCGTCGGCGCCGCCGTCGATCGCCGACTCGAGCTGCTCGAGCCAGCCCGGCAGCCAGTCCTGCATGTAGGCGGCCAGGTTGTCACCAGGCCCGACGTTCCCGCAGCAGTCCAGCAGGTCGCGGCCGGCGGTCAGCACCGGGGTCAGGTCCAGCGGTGGGGGCTCGGGGACCGGCTCGGCGCGGACCCGGACGAGATCCCAGTTGTCGTCGAGGCGCTCGGCCACGCTGCGCAGTTGCTCGGCGGTGATGTCCAGCTCCAGGGCCAACATCAGCGTGCGCTCCAGCTCCGGCCGGGCGATCAGCTCGGCGTAGAAGCCCTGGAACCGCTCCTCGAAGTCGATGTCGGACTCGATCTCGTCGAGGACGGCGACGGCAGGGGGGAGCCCGGCTTCGACGGGGTAGGCGGTGAGGATCCGCTGAGCGAACGCGTGGAGCGTGCACAGAGCGGCCTGGTCGAGCTGGTCCAAGGCCCGGCGGCAGCGATCGGCGGCGTCGGCGGCGTCGGGCGTGTCCGCCCGGGCCTGGAGGGCAGCCGCCACGCGCTGGCGCAGCTCATCGGCCGCCTTGTCCGTGAAGGTGATAGCGGCGATCGCCTCCATCGGGGTGCCCGCCAGTACCAGGGCCACGACCCGCTCGACGAGCTGCGTCGTCTTGCCGGAACCGGCCCCGGCCGCGACGAAGAGCGTCGTGCCGAGGTCGGTGGCGATGCGGCGGCGGGCCGCTTCGTCGGCGAGGGCGTCAGCGGCGAGGGCGTCAGCGGCGAGGGCGTCAGCGGCCAGGGCGTCGTCGCCCCACTCGTCGCCCATCACGGCACCAGGGCCAGGTACGGCGCGAGCGCGGGGTCGCCCTGCTTGTGCTGCCGCTGGCTCCAGAGCGTCGCCGTGTCGGCACCGTCGGGGTCGCAGTACGGGCAGCGGGCCCATCGCCAGGGGTCGGGAGGGTCCGGGTTGGGTACGAACAGACCGGCGGCGATGGCGCGGGTGATGGTGACCAGCACCTCACCCAGGCGCTCCAGCAGGGCCTCGTCCAGCGTGACGGCCTGGCGGGAGCGGCGGGCCCGCTGGTGGTCGAGGTACCAGTATTCGGCCACGACCTCCGCGTCCTCCAGGTTGAGGTGGCGGCTGGCGGCCAGGCCGTAGACCGGGAGCTGCAGCCGGCGCCCTCCGAGCAGCGGGTCCTCGGCTTCGCCCGGCTCAGGGCGGTACCGCCCCGTCTTGTAGTCGATGACCGCCACCCGCCCCTCGCCGACGTCCACGCGGTCGACCTGGCCGGTCAGGGCCAGCACCTCCCCGCCGGGCAGCGCCAGCTCGACCGGCGTGTCCCGTCCGAACGACAGCTCGGCCTCCTTGGGGGTGACAGAGAGCGCGGTGCGCGCCTCGAGGTCCATGGTCAGGAAGCCGGCCAGGCGGCGGCGCAACCGGCGTTGCTCCTGGCGCCAGTGGAGGGCTGCGCCCACGATGCCCCGCTGCTCGGCGGCGCGGCAGCGGGCGTCCAACTCGGCCAGCAGTGCGGCGTGGACCGACTCCGGCCACGGTTCGCCCGGGCCGGGAACGTCGCCGGTGGCGACGGTGGCCGTGACGACCGCCTCCAGCACCTCATGGACGAGGACGCCGCGGTCGGTTGGCCGGAGGGTCAGCAGATCGTGGAGGCGGTCGGGCTCCCGCACGCCGAGTATGTAGCGGACGAAGTACGCGTACGGGCAGCTGGCCCAGGCCTCGAGCGCGGTCGGCGCCGTGGGACGGCGGGGGGCGAGGTCGACCCCTTCGGCGGCGAGCTCGGCCAGGTTGCCATCGAATCGCGTGAAGCGGTCGCTCTGGCGCGCCCGGGTGAGGGTGAGCGCCTGGCGGAGTGGGACGTCATTGCCGGCCAGAGGATGGGTCTCGAGGGGCGCGCCGGAGCGCCAGACCGCGGCGAGCTCGGCGACCGACACCTCCTGCTCCGAGCCGGGCGGTCCGGTGGCGGTCGCCGTCGACCCCGGCCCGCCCGCGCCCGCGGGCCCTCCCGCCGGGCGGCACAACCCGTCGAGGAACGAGCCGTGGCGCACCGAGCGGACGGGCGACTCCCCGGCCCGCAGGTCGGCCAGCCAGCGCGACGGCGGGTGCGCCCGACCCGTCCGCAGCTCGGCTGCTGGTCGGCTGGCCACCACGGTGACGCCGGCCGCCCCCGCGACGGCCAGGAACTGGTGGTGGAGGAGTGCCCGCCGGTCGGCCGCGGTGCGCAGGGCCCCGCCGGTGCGGCGGCGGCTGGCCTCGGCGAGGAGCGGATCCTCGGTCAGGACACCCGGCAGGCCACCTTCGAAGAGGCCCAGCACGATCACGAGGTCGGTCTCGATCCCCACCGCCAGGGGGATGGGCCCGACGAAGAGCCCTTCGCCGAGGCGCCCCACGGTGCGCAGCCCGTCGGACAGCTCCGCGTCGACCGCGGCGCGCAGCACGGCACGGTCGACGGTGGGCGGTGCCACGGCATCCAGCCGCGCGATGCGGGCCAGCACGCGCTCGACCTCCTCGGCAGCGCGGATCTCGTCGGCCGGCCAGCCCACGCGTCGCGACGGCGGGCCCAGGACGTGGTCCAGCAACGTCCGGGACCACGCGGCGTACGCCGACCAAGCTCTGCTGTCCGGCGGCTCCAGGAGGTCGGCGAGCATCACCACGAACCGGGCCAGGTCGTCGGCCCGCTCGGCCCGCGCCTCCCGCCAGTTCGCCCGACCGCCTGGGTCTTCGCCGCGCGGCGCGGAGCCCGCGCTGTCACGATCCGCGAGGGCGAGGGTGGCGAGCCGCTGCTCCCACTGGCCACGTCCGGCGACGACGCCGGCCTCGCGGGCGAGCCGTTCCCAGGAGGCGACCGGCCGGCCGGCAGCCGGTGGGGCCGAGGCCAGGAGCGCGAACACGTCGCGGCGGCGCAGGGCGGGGAGGTCGGTGTCCAGCAGTGCCAGGAGGGTGCGGCCGGCGACCCGCTCGGCCAGCGGCACGTCCGTCACCCCGTTCCAGGGGAGGCGGGCGGCCTCCAAGTGCTCGACCAGCAGCCGGCCGTAGACCGCGCCAGGCGCGTACACGACGGCCACCCGCTCCAGCGGGATGCCGTCCGCAGCGGCGCGGAGCACTCTCCGCAGGGCCGCCCGGACCTCATCGTCCTCGTCGGCCGCGACCACCAGCTCCAGGCCGGGGCGCAGCCGCCCACCGGACTCCGGTAGAGCGGCGACCGTCGGGAGCGGAACGCCCAACCGCCCCGCGATGCGGACTCCGGGCCCGCTCGCGGCGCCGGTCCCGCCCAGGAGGACCGTGACCTGTCCGTGCTCGGCGAGGGCGCGCAGCAGGAGCGCGCCGTGGCTGGTCACGTCCTGGGGCAAGAAGACCACCAGCGGTCCGACGTCCGCGGCGTCACGGCCCACGGCGGCCGCGGCGGCGGCCATCAGGTCCGTCTCGTCGAACCACTGCTCCTGCAGCAGCGCGGTGACTCGGGCGTCGATGGCCAGCACGGCGGCGGCCCGAGCGTCCTGACCGAGCAGCGCGCGCTCCTCGGGGCCGAGGTCCCGCAGCTCGCGATGGGCACGGCGCAACGCCTCCACCGTGGACGGCTGGTCGGCGACAGGTCCGAAGAGACCCGGTTCCTCGGCCAGCGCCGCCCTCACCGCGGTCGACACGAGCGGCGACGAGACCGGGACCCGGCCCGACCGGGCCAGTGCCGGCCCGGCCAGCAGCTCGGCCAGCCGGTACAGCGTGACCACCGTGAGCCCTGCCACCCCACTCCGCCGGGCCAGCGCCCGCCGGGTGGCCACGCCGGCGTAGTTCGAGGGGACGACGACCGTGACCGGCCGGAGCGGCTCGCCCGCCTTGCCCCGCGCCACCTCGTCCGCCAGCGCGTCCACCGCGGCCGCGCCGTAGGGGACGGTGAGGAGGTCCAAGCCCACGAGGGTCGATGGTACGCAGGGGGTGGGACGGAGAATCCCGCTCCCGCGGTCAGCCGGCGGAAGCCGCTTCGGCCTTGCCCCGCAGTTCGGACACCGCCGCGGAGAGCCCCTCGGGATGGCGATACAGCGCGGTGCCGGCGACGAACACGTTGGCCCCGGCCCGTGCCGCACCACCGATCGTCTCCGCGCTGATCCCGCCGTCCACCTCGATCTCTATGGCGCGCCCAGAGGCCTCGACCATGGCCCGGATCCGGGCGATCTTGTCCTCCATCGACACCAGGTACTCCTGGCCCCCGAAGCCCGGATTGACGGTCATCACCAGCACCAGGTCGACCAGGTCGAGTACGTCGCCGCAGGCCACCGCCGGCGTCGCCGGACTCAGCGCGACCCCGGCGGTCGCGCCCAACGACCGCACGTGCCCCAACGTCCGGTGGAGGTGGACGACGGACTCGGCGTGGACGATCAGGCGCTCGCACCCGGCCGATACGAAGTCCTCGGCGAGGACGTCCGGTGTCAGGATCATGAGGTGGGCCTCGAACGGGAGCGTCGTGTGTGTCCTCGCTGCCCGTACCACGTCAGGCCCGAACGTGAGGTTGGGGACGAACTGGCCGTCCATGATGTCCCACTGGATCCGGTCGCACCCCGCCGCCTCGAGCGCCGCCACCTCGTCACCCAGTCGCGCCATGTCCGCCGAAAGGACGGATGGCGCGATCTGGATGGCCGGGGTCCGCTCGGACTGCGCCGGGACATCACGCGATGAGGTCACCGAGGCGGACGGTAGCCGACCGGGCCCGCCGGACTCCGGAGCCCCATAGCGCTCACGATGATCCGCCCGCGCCGCGGCTCCGTAGAACAGGTGTGCGCGATTCGTTTGCCGACGTGTCCGACGCGGCGCTCGTCCTCGGCATCGCGCGCTACCACCAAGAGGCGCTGGCCGAGGCGTACCGCCGCCACGCCGGCGCCGTGTTCGGGCTGGCCCGGCGGTTGCTCGGCGCGCAGGCGCTGGCCGAGGAGATCGTCCAAGAGGTGTTCCTCCGCCTCTGGAACGATCCGGACCGCTTCGATCCTTCGCGAGGCAGCCTGCGGAGCTACCTGCTGGCCCACGCCCACGGGCGCGCCGTCGATCTCCTGCGCTCGGAAGGGGCGCGTCGCGCCCGGGAGGAGAAGGACGCCCGGCGCACCGCCGAGGGTGGGTACGACGTGGAGCACGAGGTGTGGGACCTGGCTACGGCCGATCAGGTCCGCCGGTCGATGGACCGCCTCCCGGAGAGCGAGCGGGCCGCCATCGAGTTGGCCTACTTCGGCGGGTACACGTACCGGGAGGTGGCGACCCGGCTGGGCGAGCCGGAGGGCACCGTGAAGAGCCGCATCCGCAGCGGGCTGAAGCGGCTGCGGGGCGAGCTCGTGTCCGTCGGGATCTCACTGGGGGAGGGGCGGGGATGACACCACACGAGATCGAGTCCCTCCTCGGTGCCTATGCCCTCGACGCGCTGGACGACGACGAGCGGCGCGAGGTCGAGGCGCACCTTGCCCTCGAACCCCGCGCCCGCGCCGAGGTCGAGATGCATCGGGAGGTCGCCACGCTGATGGCGTTCAGCGGCGCGGCGGCGCCCGAGGGGCTGTGGGACCGGATCGCCGGCGCTCTCGACGAGCGGGCGCCCGAGCCCGGTCCCGAGCTGGCCAAGGTGCTGCCGGCACGGCGACGGCGCCGCTGGTCGACCGCAGTCCTCGTGGGCGCGGCGGCCGCGGCGGCGGTGGCGGCGGCCGCCATCACGGTGGCCGCGGTCCGCGAGCCCGAGCCGGCCCCGGCCGCGCTGGACAGCATGGCCCAGGTGTTCGACCGCGCCATGGCCGATCCGGACGCCACCAGGGTGGTGCTGCGCAGCGAGGACGACGCCCAGCGGGCCGTCGCCATGCTGCAGCCCGGTGGCCTCGGCATGATCTCGCTGCACGATCTTCCCGACCTCGGTCCGGACCGCACCTATCAACTCTGGGGAGTCATCGACGACGAGGTGATCTCGCTCGGCGTGCTGGGAGCGCGGCCTGGCGTGGAGCCGTTCACCGTCAACGGCGACCTCAGCGCCCTCGTGGTGACGGACGAGGTGGCCGGCGGCGTGACGTCGTCGCAGCAGCCCGCGCTCCTCACCGGCCCCCTCGCCTGACCAGCGGCCCAGGCCAACCTGTCCGGTCGTTGACCTGGCAGGATGACCTCCGTGCCGCTCTTGCCCCGCGTCGCGCCCGAGGTAGCGGAAGCGCTGGACGCCGCTGAGCCGGTCGTGGCCCTGGAGTCGACGATCTTCTCGCATCTGGGGTTGCCATCCCCGGCCAACCGCGAGGCGCTCGAACGGTGCCTGGCCGTCGTCCGGGCCGGCGGCGCTGTGCCCGCGGTGACCGCGGTGCTGGACGGCGTGCCGCGGGTGGGCGTCGACGCCGCCGAGCACGCCCGGATCTGCGGTCCGGCCCGCAAGGCGGCCGAACGCGACCTTGGCGTGGCCGTCGCGACGGGCTGGGAGTACGGCGCCACCACCGTGTCCGGCGCGCTCGCTCTGGCCGCCTCGGCCGGGATCAGCGTGTTCTCGACCGGGGGCATCGGCGGCGTCCACCGCAACGCCGAGTCCACGGGCGACATCTCTGCCGACCTCGACGCCATCGCCCACCACCCGCTCGTCACGGTGTGCGCCGGGGCCAAGGCCTTCCTCGACCTGCCCCGCACACTGGAGCATCTCGAGATGGCCGGCGTGCCGGTGCTGGGCTGGCAGCACGACTGGTTCCCGGCCTTCTACACCCGCTCGTCCGGCCTGCCCGTGCCCCACCGGGTGGAGTCGGCCGCGGTCGTGGCCGACGTGCTGGCCCACCGGGCCCGCGCGGCGACGGGCATTCTGCTGGCGGTACCGATCCCCGAGGCCGACGCGCTCGACGCTGCCGACCTCGATCAGGTTCTCGTCGCCGCCCTGAGCGATGCCGAGGCCAGCAGCATCTCCGGGGCGGCGGTGACACCGTTCGTGCTCGGCCGCATCGGCGAGGTCACCTCCGGCTCGAGCATCCCCGCCAACCTGGCCCTGGCCGAGAACAACTGCCGGGTGGCCACCGAAGTCGCCTCGGCCATCGCCACCCGGCGCCCGTGACGGAACGGGTCGTCGTCGTCGGAGCCGGATTCGGCGGGCTGGCGGCGGTCAAGGGACTCCGCGACGCGCCGGTCGCCGTCACCCTCGTCGACGCCAACAACTTCCACACCTTCCAGCCGCTGCTGTACCAGGTGGCGACGGCCGGCCTCGATGTCGACGACGTCGCCTATCCGGTGCGGGGAATCTTCCGCCGCCAACGCAACGTGACCGTTCGCATGGCCCGGGTGACCGGCATCGACCTCGACAGCCGCGTCGTCCACGTCGATCGCGGATCGCCGCTCTCTTACGACTACCTGGTGGTTGCCGCCGGCGCGGTGAGCAACGACTACGGGGTGCCCGGTGTAGCGGAGCACTGCTTTCCCCTCAAGTCCGTGAACGACGCCGTTCGACTGCGCGGTGCCATCCTCGATCGCTTCGAGCAGGTGGCCGCCGGCCCCGAACCACCGCGGGAGGGTGACCTCGACGTGGTGATCTGCGGCGGCGGCCCGACGGGCGTGGAGATGGCGGGCGCGGTGCGAGAGTTGTTCACCAAGGTCATCAGCCGCGACTTCCGGGGCGATGAGGTCGGCCGGGCCCGGGTGGTGCTGGTTGAGGCGGCGGACCGGTTGCTGGCCACCTTCTCCACGCTGTCCTCCGACCGGGCCCTGCGGACCCTGCGCCGGCGGGGGGTCGAGGTGATCCTCGGCACGGGGGTGGCCGGGGTCGACGCAAGCGGTGTCCATCTTGCCGACGACCGGCTGCTGCCGTCGCGGATCGTGGTGTGGGCGGCCGGGGTGCGGGCCAGCCCGCTGGCCGGGTTGCTCGACCTGCCCCTGGGTCGAGGTGGCCGGCTGATCGTGGACACCGATCTGTCGGTGCCCAGCCGTCCCGAGGTGTTCGCCGTGGGCGACATCGCGGCCGCCCCCGACCTCGACGGCACGCCGCTGCCCCAGGTGGCCCAACCCGCCATCCAGGGCGGACGTCACGCCGCCCGCCAGATCCGCCGCCGGTTGCAGGACCTGCCCGGTGAGCCCTTCCGCTATCACGACAAGGGGTCGATGGCCACCATCGGGCGCAACGAGGCGGTGACGGAGCTCCCGCGGGGCATCCGGCTGTGGGGATGGCCGGGCTGGGTGTCCTGGTTGGGCCTGCACCTGGTGGAGCTCATGGGCTTCCGCAACCGCTTGAACGTGCTGGTCAACTGGGCCTGGAACTACGTCACGTACGACCGCGGCGCCCGCCTCCTGGCCGAAACCGACCGCCAGGTCCCGTGATCTGCTCGAGCGAGGCCATCGACCGCTCGACCCGTTGCAGGAACGCCTGCCGCTCGGCGTCGTCCGAGCGGTCCACGCCGTAGTGGGCGATCCAGCGGGTCCTGACCCGCGGGTGGCAGCACGCCCGCATCCGGCGCAGCACCACCCGCTTGCCCGGTTCGCCCTCGACCGCGTTGATCCGCTTCGGCGAGCCATGTGTCGTGATCGCCACCAGGTGGCGGATGTTGCGCAGGCTGGGTCGGGCACGCCGCACGCGCGGCGGCCGGGTGAACGCGACACCGTCGATCCAGACCCGGTCGAGCCAGCCCCAGAGGATGGCCGGCTGCGCCCCCCACCAGGTGGGGTACACCAGCACCAGGGCGTCGGCCCATTCGAGACGAGCGGCGTGTGCTTGTACGTCGTCGGGCCGGGCCGGTTCGCCCCGGGTCTCCCACTCTCTCTGCGACCGGCACGGATCGAAGCCCTCGGCATCGAGATCCGCCACGTCGACCACGTGCCCCGCGGCCTGGAGCCCGCGGACCGCTGCACCTCGGACGGCGGCGATGTAGCTGTCGGCCAGAGGGTGGGCCGAGACCAGGAGCACGTTCACCTCCGGGCCCTCACAGCCCGCTCAGGCGTCGCTCGACCCGGGTCACGAAGGCCTCCCGCCGAGCCTCGGACGCGTCGTCGGCCGAGTACAGCGCCATCCACCTCGTCCGGCAGGCCCGCGAGCACAGCATGCGAAGCGCGCGGAGGATGATGCGGCGGCCGCTGTCGTGCACGAGGCGGACTGCGCCCCACGAGGAGCGGTAGGTGCTGATCCCGACCACGGTCCGGACGTGGCGCAGATCGGAGACGACCTTGTTCGTCCGCTCGTCGAGGTGGAACGCCACGCCGGGCACGAGCACCCGATCCAGCCAACCCTTGAGTGCGGCCGGCGGTCCCACCCACCACGTCGGGTAGACGAACACGAGGGCGTCGGCCCAGCGGACGAGCTCGGCGTGGCGGGCAACCTGCGAAGAGCAGATGGGGGAGTCGGTGTGGTACGCCCGACGCTCCTCGGCCGACATGGCCGGCGCGAAGCGTTCGGCGTAGAGGTCGAGCGTGGCGACCTCGTGGCCGCGCTGGCGCAGCGTGTCCGTGGCGGTCGCGAAGAGGGCGGCGCTCAGGCTGTCGGGGCTGGGATGGGCATGGACCACGAGCGCCCGCATCGCGGCGCATCGTAGGAGGCCGGCGGCGCCTCGCCGCCGGCGAGCAGGCACAGCTCGGCGACCACGACGTCCATGACGGCATGACCGCTGGCGAAGTAGCGCGAGCGGCGGTGGGCGCCCACGCTCCATCCCACGCAGCGGTCTGGGCGAAGGGTGACCATCGTCCGCCACCGCCCCCACGGGACCAGGTCGAGCTCGACGGGGAGCGGCACCGGTGAGAGCCACAGGCGCAGGCATCCGGTCAGTGCTCGAAGCTGCGAGGCCTCCGTCCGGCGCCGGCCGGCCGACTCGACGCGCAAGGTCAGCCTGCCCCGCGAGGTGACGATCGGTTCGGCCAGGCGGGGGAGCAGGAGGTCGAAGGCACGGACGGCATCACCCGGTGCGATCACGAGGTGCCGGGCGATGGCGATGACGAGACCCCGTGACGTCTCGTAGCCGCCACCGGCAGCCGGCGCCGGCGGCGTCGCCAGCCGGTCCGAGAGCTGGGTGGCGGCGCGCCCCAGGGCCACCCAACCGTCGTGTACCGCATCAGACAGGTGCGGGTGCCGTGGGCCGGCAGGGGTCGGCTCGGGCTGCTCGTCCCGACCCGCGCCGGGTTCCACGACGTAGAGCGGCAGCGAGCCACCCGCGGGCTCGGCGAGAGCCATGGGGCGATCATCGCGCCGCTCAACGATCGGGTGAAGGCCAGGTTGGTCCGCTCCGCGCTCAGGCCTTGACGAGCTCGACGTCGAGCTCGATCTTCACCTTGTCGCCCACGAGCACGCCGCCGGTCTCCAGGGCGACGTTCCACGTCAGCTCCCAGTCCTTGCGACTG
>Ga0247830_10000567_pt1 | contig 13535 bp, 11 predicted proteins | sample 12C_Control_Day5_FD_207766 | JGI IMG/M metagenome (GOLD analysis project Ga0247830, IMG submission 207766) | Soil microbial communities from agricultural site in Penn Yan, New York, United States - 12C_Control_Day5 | ecosystem: Environmental > Terrestrial > Soil > Agricultural land | place...
CTGCTCGGCCCCATCCCGCCCCCCCTAGTGTGCCAAGGCCGTTCGCAGGATAAGGGTCGTACCGCTCGAGCCAATCAGCCTCGCGCAACGCCTCCGCGCGGCGTCCCAGCGCCGCCAGGACGAAGCCGCGAAAGCCATGCGGACCTCTCTCATCGGGGTGCGCGCGCTCCTCGGCGTTCACCAGCACCAAAACCGAATCGAAGTAGAGGCGAGCTGCAGCGGTGTCGCCTCGGAGGCTCTGCGCCCGCGCGGTCCAGTCCAGACGGCGTTGGGAGGCGTCTGGGGTCGTGTCGGTCGCCGGGTGGATGACGGGGAGGAGCGAGAGCAGGGAATCCGGGCGGCGCTCCCATAGTAGCAGCAGCAGGCGCAGGTCCCCGACTCCCTCATCCCCGGTAAGCGGCAAGCTCTGAAGTACGGCACGGAGCGTGTCCAGCTCGCCCTTCCAGTTAAAGTAGTTCCAGCCCAATGAGAGTCGGTGGTGGATGAGGTCCGGGGCAAGGGCGAGCGCATGGCGGTTCGCCTCGATGGCCTCCGGGTAACGACGGACGAAGGCGTAGGTATTCCCAATGAACTCCAGCAGGATTGCATCTCGCGGATCGAGTCTCCGCGCGTGTTCGAACGCCGCGAACGCACTATCCCAATTGCCGAAGTTGCAGTGTACGAAGCCTTTCCAGGTCCACAGCACGGGGTCATTTGGTGCGCCCTGCAAGCCGAGGTTGAGCTGGTCCAACGCTGCGCGGAAGTCACCGCGGACGTTGGACTGGTCCAGGCGGTAGATACCGCGAGCGTGATAGCGCACGCCCGCCGCGAGGTGCGCCTGCGGCAGGCCCGGTGCGAGCCGGAGCGCCACGTCGGCCTCGCGCTGCGCCAGCGCCAGCCTCGTCGTGGATCGATCGTACCCCCACTTGTACATCAGCGCATGGATGTATGAAATCGCGGCGTGCGCCAGCGCGAAGCTGGAATCGAGCGCCAACGCCCGCTCGTACAGCTGCTGTGCGATCACCAGGTTCTCGCGCTGAAACCTCGGCCGCCGCTGGTACTCGAGCCCTTGTAAATAGAATTGGTATGCCTCGGCGTTCTGCGTGGGTACCGCCGCAATGGCCCCTGCTTCGGTACCCGTCACCGTCGCCCCGACCGCCGCGACGATCTGCCGGGCGATGTCGCTCTGCACCGCGAACGCGTCGTCCAGGGTCCGGTCGTACCGCTCGGCCCAGAGCTCCGCCTGGCTGACCGGGTCGAGCAGCTGCACCGCGACGCGGAGCCGGTTCCCGACGACCTGCACGCTGGCTTCGACGATGCTCCCGACCGCCAGCTCCTGGCCGATCTGACGCAGCGGCTTCGACGTCTCCTCGTAGCCGAGAACCGATGTTCTGCCGATCACCCTGAGCGACGCGACCTTGGCGAGCTGGGTCAGGAGCTCGTCGTGCAGCCCACCGGCGAAGTACGCGTAGGAGGAGTCTGTGCTGAGATTCCGGAAGGGCAGCACGGCGACCGCTGTCCGCAAGCCACTTGCCTCCGGTGCCGCCGGTTTCAGCAAGCGTGCCGCCCCGAAGGTTGCCCCGAGCACAATGGCGGCCGCCCCCGCTGCCCACGGTATCCAGCGCGGCGTCCGATTCACGGTGGTGGCTATCGCGGTCTGCGGGAGGTGCCCACCGTCGATCGAGGTGGCCACCGGCTCGGGGTGCCGGGGTGACTCCTCCGGCGGCTGCCGCCGCTCAGTCAGTGGCGCGGGCGTGAAGGGCGGGACGGCTCCCGGCAGCGCGGGCAGCTCCCCCCTGCGGATTCGCTCGATCGTGGCGAGGATCTCGCGGTCGGGCTCGAGCTCAAACTCCTCGCGAAGACGCCGCGCGTGCGCCTCCAGGACCTGGATGGCATTGGCTCGGTCCCCCATCGCAGCAAGGACGCGCACATGCTGGAGTACCAAATGGGAATTCGGTGGATCGTGCTCTACCGCACGCGCCCACCACCTAGCCGCCTCATCCCAGACGCCGACACCTTCGGCTGCCGTGGCGAGTTGCCTCAGCGCCTCCACATACTCGCGCGCCAGTCGGGTGCGCTCTCCGTCCAGCCAGCGTTCGAACTCCGGGGCATCGTCCACATGGAAGCCATCGAGCAACGGACCGCCGTAGACGCCCACCGCATCGGCCGATCGGCCCGAGCCCAATGCCTCCGCGAACGAACGAGCGTCGGAACCGACGACTGATGAGTCGAGGTGCAAGTGGCTCCCGCTGGACGACACGGCCTCGGGGCCCAGCGCACGCCGGATGGCGTGGAGGGCATCGCGGAGGCCGTGCCGAGCGCTGGCTTCGTCGCTTTCCGGCCAGAGCAGGGCGAGGAGTCGCTCCCGGGTACAGCCGAGATCTCCACAAACGGCGAGCACTGCGAGTGCCGCTTGGGCCCGGCGTTTGGGCAGCGCCGGCGCCGGCGCACCGGAACGTTCATCCAGGGCGAAGCCTCCGAGCACCCGGAGTCGGACCATGCCGATCCCTGCCTCTCTCTCGTGACCCTACGGTGTCCCAATCCTGCGACGGAGGCGTTACCGGGGCAAGAGCCGGGCAGCGACGGGGACTTCGAGGCTTAGAGTCTGAGGCTCAGGCCGGCACTGTAGGTCCGGGAGCGAGGATAGATGTTGCCGTCGATGCCGTTCAGCGACGAGGTGTTGGCGTCCGGCGGGATGTTGGCGGCCGGATCCACGCCGCTGTAGCTGGTGATGGTGAACAGGTTCTGCACCGTGCCGAAGACCCGAGCCGACTGGCCTCGGAGATTGAACGAGTAGCCGAGCGTCAGGTTATCCATCCGCAGGAACGACGCATCCTCCACATAGTAGTCCGACTGAAACTGCGATGTGGCGAAGTTGGTCTCCAGCACCGAGGCGTGGAGGTTGAACGGCGAGCTTTGACCGACTGCCGCGTAGGCGCCCATGCCGGAGGCGGTGCTGTTGTACACGTAATTGCCGAGGTAGGACCGGAGGGTGAAGCCCATGTCCCAGTTGCCGTACGCCAGATAGGACGAGTGGCCCAGGATCCACTTCGGCGCCGGGTCGTGGAACGGCCGGAGGTCGTCCTGGTTGATGATCCCGTCGTCGTTCTGATCCACGTACAGGTCCTGGTCGTCGACGACGCCGTTCGGCAACCCGTCCACCCGGTCACCGTTCACGTCGCGGTAGATCGGTCTTCCATCTTCCCTGATGTGCTCCAAGACATAGAACGAGTTTACCGGTACGCCAGGCGACAGGACCTGGATGAAGGCAAAGCCGATGGCTCCCTGCAGGATCTTCAGTGTGGATCCGCCGAACGGGGTGATGCTGCGGAGGTTGTTCGTGTTGCGTGCCGCGGTGAAGGCGGCGCTCCACCTCAGTCCCTTCCGGCCTCCCTCCAGTATCCGGGCCCTGAGGCTCAGCTCGACGCCACTGTTTCGCATGCTGCCGATGTTGGTGGTGACGAAGTTCGACAGGTTGCTGAAGCTCGCCACGGGCACCGTGAAGAGGAGGTCGTCGGTCTGCTTGCGGTACCAGTCGATCGCCCCGCTGAGGCGCTGATTACTGAACCCGAAGTCGAGGCCGATGTTGAACGCGCGGGTCGCTTCCCACTTGATGTTCGGGTCCACCGCGCTGGGCCGGCTGGTGGTGAAGAGGGAGTCGCCGAACTGGTACTGGGTCTGCCCATCGCCGATCTGATAGGATGTATAGGCCAGGTAGTTCCCGAACGACTGGTTGCCGGTCTTGGCCCACGATGCCCGGAGCTTCAGGTCCGAGAGCCCTTTGACGCCCCGCAGGAACGGCTCCTGCGAGAGCCGCCAGGCGACGGCCACCGAGGGGAAGGTGCCGTAGTCGTTCCCGGCGCCGAAGCGCGAAGAGCCGTCGCGACGGATGCTGAACGCCGCGATGTACTTGTCGTCGATGTTGTAGTTGGCCCTGCCGAAGAAGGAGATCAGCTTGCTCTGCTGGATGAACAGGATGTTCTTGACCTGGTCCGCGGCGGGAATCCCGTCGTTCCCCAGCGCGTCGGTGTCGAGCCCGGTGGCCTCGAAGTACAACGAGTCGAACTTGGTCTTGGTCCAAGAGTAGCCGCCGGTGAGATCGAGGGTGCCGGGGCCCACGGGGCGCGGAGTGGTGTAGCTGAGGTAGCCCTCGAGTACGGTGTTCACCTGGGTCGGATTGTAGCGGGTCTGCGTGCCACCGGCCCCCAGAACCACCTGTCGATGCAGGACGCTGGGAGTGAAGCTCTCCCGTTCGGCGTCGGTCACGTCGAAGCCGAGGTTGAGGTTTGCCCGGAGCCCTTCGATCCACGGCAGGCTGTATTCGATCTGCGCGTTACCGATGGCGCGGTAGGTCGTCGCCTTTTCCTCGGCCAGGTTCAGGATGGCCACCGGGTTGTCCGGAGACCCCGGCCCGCCCGGCCAGTCATAGAACCCGGTCGGGGCGTTGGCATTGAAGACCGGCTGAGTCGGCCCCATCACCGCGGCGTTGAAGAGGACCCCGAAAGGCGTGAATCTGTCCTCCGAGCGGGAGCCCCTCAGGTTGAAGCGCAGATTGAGCCGATCCGAGGCCATCCGCTGGTTGAAGTTTGCCCCCAGGGAGATCCGCCGGATCTTGCTCTCGTCGATGATCCCGCGCTGGTCGAGGAAGTTGACCGACACGCGATAGTCCATGCCGGCGCCCGCGCCGGACACCGCGGCGTTGTGCTCCTGGCCGATCCCGGTGTGGTCGATGAGATCGAACCAGTCGGTGTCGGCGTTCAGGAGCTGGCTCTCGTTCTGCGGCGCGAAGCGGTGCACCGCGAAGCGGAAGTGATCGGCGTCGAGCATGAAGGGCAGCCGGGTGACGGTCGAGGCGGACGCGGTGCCGGTGTATTCGAACGTCGGCCCCTCGCCCTGCTGCCCCCGCTTGGTGGTGATCAGCACCACGCCGTTGGCGGCGTTGGTCCCGTAGATCGCCGCGGACGCGGCGTCCCGCAGCACCGTCATGCTCGCGATGTCGTCGGGGTTCAGAAAGTTGAGCGGATCGCGCCCGGGGGTGACCCCTCCGCCGGCGTCGGTGCCCAGCGGCAGCCCGTCGATGACGTACAGTGGCTCGTTGCTCGCGTTGGTGGACGAGGGCCCGCGAATCCGGATCGAGGTTCTCCCACCCGGCTCGTTGTTCTCGATGACCTGCACCCCCGCGACCTTATTCTGAATCAGTTCGGTCGGAGTGACGATGCGGCCGGTGTTGAACTCTTCGGCGGTCACGTTGGTCACCGCACCGGTGATGTTACCCTGCTGCTCCTCGCCAAACCCGATCACCACCATCTCGGCCAGGTTGACCGCCTGCGCCGTCAATGCGAGATCCACATCGACCGTCTGGCCACCCGCCACCGTGACGGCTTGGGCCCGCGGCGCGTACCCGATCATCGTCACCCGCAGCGTGTCCGTTCCCGCGGGGACCCCGGTGAGCAAGTAGGCGCCGTCGACCCGGGTCTCGGCAGTCGCGCTCCCCAACCTGACCGCCGCCCCCCGGAGCGGGAGCTGCGACGACTGGTCGGTCGCGCGCCCTCGGACCGTGCCCGTGGCTTCCTGGGCATGCAGCGGCGCGATCCAGACCGCTGCCAGGAATAGACCAGTACCGTACCGTAGCAGCCTCATGATGGGCGGGTCCTTCATATACTAGCAACGCACGGCTTCGGCCCAGCGCACGGCGGATGTCTCTTGTGACCCTGAGGTGTCCCAATCCTGCGGCGGAGGCGTTAGGAGGGCAAGAGCCGGGCAGCGACAAGGCGGCGACCAATGGACCCAATCTTCTTCGCGGCGATCAACGTCTTGCCTATCAGCAGCGATCCCCCAGCTGCTCCCGCGAGCCACATCCCGCGAAGCCGTTGCTGCGACGCCCGAAAGGCCCTCGCCGTGATGCCTGCCCAATAGACAGCGAGCTCGCGCTCTATGCGATAGCGTCTGACAGAACCGCGGCAACGCGTGCGATGGCCTCGCTCACTCTCCCGCCTCTGCTTGATGTCCTCAAATCGGTTCAGGGCAAGCGATAAGCTGATTGGCGTCACTAGGAGCGGCCTCACGGAGCGCGCTTCTGCTGTGGGGCGCGGCGGCCGCCAGGTAAGCTGATCATCCGGCGTCCGGCCGCCGCGGACCGTCAGCAGCAAGCGCTGGCTAGGCCGCAACAGACCGCATTATCGCTTGTCCACGCTGCGCAGGAATTCCCGCACGTCCCTCACGTTCGCGTCGCGTGCATCCCAGGAGGTCACATGGGCGGCGTCTTTGTAGAGGATGAATCTGGCGCCGGGAATGAGCTTGGCGTGCGCCTCCACGGTCTTCGGGCCGACTTCATCGAACTCGCCAGTCGTGGAGAGTACCGGGACCTTGATTCTGGGAAGGTCCGCGCGAGCGTCGTAGTTCTTCAGCGTGCCGGTCACCACGAACTCGAACGCCCCCTGCATGTAGTTGTACTGCTCGTTGCCGAACTCCGCCATGGTCGAATCGAGATCGACCGTCACCGGCCGACGCCACACGAACCGCGAGTAGAATTCCTCGGTCGCGGCCTTGAACTCCGGCGCATCGGGGCTGCCCCCCTGCTTCCAGGCGGCGATCGCCCGTTGCGACGAATCGGTCATCTGCTTCGTCCAGACCTCGACTTCACGAACATAGGCGCGCCAGTCGAAGACCGAGCCGCCGAAGACGATGCCCGCGACGCGCTCAGGATGCGCCTTGTAGTACTCCAGGGCGAGAACCGTTCCCCACGACTGGCCATTGACGAACCACTTGTCGATCGTGAGCGCGCGTCGCAGGGAGTCGAGCTCCTCGACGAAGCGAGGAATGTTCATGAGGGTCGTGTCGGTGAGCCGGTCCGACTTGCCCGCGCCCAGCTGGTCATAGCGAACGACAGGCCGGTCGTCACCGATATCCTCGAATGCCTTGAGGTAGTAGCTTCCCGCTCCCGGACCGCCATGCAGCAGCACCATCGGCGTCCCCTTTCCGGTGCCAGACATCCTGTACCAGATGCGCCCGCCACGGACCGGAAGCCACCCCTCGCCGGGGCCGAGTGCGGCACTAACCGTAGTGGCGTTGTCAACCGGTGGCGCGGCGGCGGGTTTGGCTTCGTCCTCGGCGCAGGCGGCGAGGAGCACCGTCGAGACCAAGAGTGTCGGGACGACTCGTATCGCGTGAGGCAGAGAAATGCGAAACGCTGATACGAGGTCTTGGATGAGCATAGGAGCTCCTATGAGTGCGGCCTAAGGAATTCCGCATCAGCTGCAAGCGAATAGGCTTAGCGCGCGTACTATCGTACGTTCCGCAACTCAGCACCGCGAATGCGGCGCCCGCGCGGAGCCTTGAGGCGGAAGCGCTTGTCGGCTGCATGCGGGGGTTAGGCCGCGGCCAACCGCGAGGCCCGCACCAACAGAGCATCGAATCGCCGGCGAGCCAGTGGTGTTATGCTTCCACATGCCCAACACGCCGAAACCCGACACCCGCCCGCTGTTTACCCCCAGCACGCTACCGCAACCCGGTGCGCCCGATCCGGTAGTCACATTCATCGAAGACGCTCTGCTCGCCATCGCTAACCGCCAAGATGAGGAGAAGATCCCGGAGCCGTCGGCCTAACGACTTGCGCATCAGCTGCGGGTACTGTTTCTCGCGATCCGGCTAATCGGGTAGCGCCTTCGCATCGCGTCCGGTGGCGCTGCCCGCCGAGGCCACCATGATGCTCCCGATCGCAGCCCACTGCAGGACGTTCAGATGTTCGCCGAGCAGCAGCAGGCCGAAAATGGCTGCCACGGCAGGGTCCAAGCTCATCAGCACCCCTACCGTCTTCGCCGGAAGGCGCGGCATTGCGATCATTTCCAGCGAGTAAGGCAGCGCGCTCGAGACCACCGCCAGCGCAAAACCGAGCGGCAGCACCGCACCCGAAAAGAGCTTGGTACCGCTCTCGGCCAGTCCGACCGGCACGGTGAGAAGCGCTGCCGCCAGCATGCCGAGCGCTGTGGTCTGTCCGCCATGCGCAGCCCCGGCGAGCCGCCCATAGACGATGTTGAGGGCCCAGCAGGCACCTGCGAGCAGCGCCAGCAGGATACCGCCGGGCGCAACCGCCGCCGAACCGGCGCCGATCGGCAGGAGCGCCAGCAGTCCAAGCACCGCGAGCGCAATCCACAGGAAATCGATCGGCCGGCGCGATCCCGCCACCGCGACCGCGAGGGGACCGGTGAACTCGAGCGCGACGGCGATGCCGAGCGGAATGAGTTTCAGGGCGTTGTAGAACGCCAGGTTCATCACGCCGAGCGACACACCGTAGATCAGGATGTCGCGCGCCTGCGTCCGGCTGAAGCGCATGCGCCAGGGACGCCACACCACCATCAGCAGGATGGAGGCAAGACCGGTGCGCAGCGCCGTGGTGCCGGCCGCGCCGACCGCCGGAAACAGGCCCTTGGCAATGCTTGCACCCACCTGAAAGCAGCACATGGCCGCAATCAGCAGGGCGATGGCCAAGCCGGCCGAACCCGTCGAGTGTCGATGTTAAGATTCTCCCATGCTTGCGCAGGCGTAGCGCGCATCAAGCGCGCCACTCGCGCCCTCGACGGGTTCCCTTGCTTACCCACCGGCGGCTCAAAGTGGCAGACTTTCGCTTCGCGCTGACCTCGTACTTCTGAGCCATCAATTCGTGGTATCGCCGATTGATCTCTTCCAAATCCATGGTGACAGGCACTTGCGTGGCAGCCTCGACCCAGAGCAACTCATGGTCGAGCATGAGTTGGAGCGGCAACCCCGGCCGAATCGGCCCGAAATACTTCTCGAATGCGTGCGTGCTGAGTGTATACAAGCTGAGTGTATACAAGCGGATGAAGCACTCTCGGCATATGTCCTGAAGGACGCCTCTCAAATACGGGGCGACGTAGTCGAACGCGAACACCCGTGCGATCCTTTCGAGATCCCGGATGTTGGCTGACACGACGATCGCCCCGATTTCTCGGCAAGTGGCAGCAGCCAGAGTAGAGAAGCGGGTCCGTCTGGACTCCACCGAGAGCGGGCTTCGACCACCCGATACGACGCGGGCTCATCGGTGCCTTCCCACGCACCAAGCAACGAGCTCAGCAGTAGCAGCAAAGGGCCGCCGTTCGACTGAACCCATTGAAGGGCCGTAGGCTCATCGTGATGCCGCCTGCCGCAACCGGTTGTTAGGCGGCATTGACAGATCGACTCCCACGCTTGCGCCGAATCAACCAAGCGATTGTTGGCACAGCCAGGGCGATCACGAGGCTACCGAGACCGATCAGGCGAAGCATCCCCGGCATCGCGATCGTGAACGCGAGGAAGTCCAGGTTACCCGTTTCCCAGAAGACCCACTCGCCGGCAAGTTGCGTAGCGAGGAGGGGTTTGCCTTTCTCGAGAATCACGATGCCGTTGCCGGTGGCCGGGTTGAGGCGTGCGGCGGTATTGATCGCAGGCTCGTTGTTGCCGTCATGACCGACGACGAAGCCACCTTTATTGTTGCTGGCGTAGAGGATAGTGCCAAGGCCCCAGATGTCTTCCCCAAACTTAGATGCGTGCGGCCGCCACATCTCGTTGATGGTCGCTGGCGCAAGTACGCCGCGCCCGATCGGCTCGCCATTCTTTCCAGGAAGGTGAGCCTGGACGAAACGTGTGACGTCTGACGCCGACGTGTACAGCGACGTAGCCGCCACGGCCGAAAACCGATAGTGAGTCGACGGTTTAGAGTCGGCGTCGTAGAACGTCGCGAGTGTCGATCCGTCGGTAGGTGTCCAGTAGTATGACGAGCGAGCCATACCCAAGGGTCGGAAGATGACGCGCTGCATGAAGCCCTCGAACGATTCGCCGCTCACTTCTTCGATCAAGAGCTGAAGGATTGCATAGCCGCCCCCGGAGTACCGCCACTCGGAACCGGGCTCGTGGCCGACCTCAACGACGCCGCTGGCCCCGGGTGACACGTCCGCCGGTCGCTTGAGAGATTCTTCCAGTGACTGCACGGCTGCGCCGGGCTCGAAGCCGGCGTAGCCAAGCCCGTCGGTGAGCCCAGCGGTGTGACTCAGTAGCCGCCGCACCGTCACCTTGTTGTTGTCGAACTTGCCTTCGGGAAGCGTCCACCGGGTCAAATACGTGCTGACTGGTGCGTTTAGGTCGAGTTTTCGATCTTCGACGAGCGCCATCACGCCCCATGCGGTGATCCACTTGCTGAGAGAAGCCGTTTGGAATACGGTATTACGTCTACCGCTTCGCCGACTGAGACGGCATGGACGTCGTAAACAGAGCCATTGTCGATGACGGCAAACACAGCGTTGCCGGCATTGCTGGAATCGACGAGTCTGGCGGCGGCGTCCATGAATCGCGCGGTGTCGCCGCGAGGAGCAAGTGCCGGCTTCCACCAACCTTCCGAGGTCCCAACGAACACGACGACGGCCCACAGAACGAGGAACGCGAGAGTTGCTAAACCGACGCGGAACACAGTTTTCATTCGATCGTCTCACTCGTTCCGAAGCGTTGATCTTGTTACTCCGACGCGCCATCCTGGTCATCGCCAGCCGCAGCCGCCACTGTGAAGGTCGCGTGCCGCCTAACGACCGGCGCATCGGCTGCAAGCGACTCGCCCGCCGCGCACTAACTTACGTTTTATTGAATCACCATCGGAGTGCAGCCTTCGATTGAGTTCACGCAGGCGCGCTTGTCGGCTGCATGCGCGGGGTAGGCGGACTTGAGCCGATGTGCACCCGGTCCTTAGCGGCTGCAGGCTCCGGACGGTTTCCAGTCGGAGAGTATCCCCCTCGCCTGCGCCGAATCATGGACAACCAGGGCGAACGCCCGCCGCAGCGTCGTACCAGTGACGTTTAGCTCCATTGGAATATTGGGCCGCACCATCATTGTTCCTCCCGACCGAGCCCTGTCAGGGCCCGCCGGAGTCTCCAGACACTGCTCTCCTGCCAGCACGTACCAGCCTTCGGGGCCTGGGTGTGTATGCACCCTCGACTTGTCGCCCGGCCGCATGACAGCGTACGAGAGAACCGCCGTGTAGCTCTTTGCTGCGGGAAGCTGGAGCGGTCCGACGACGGCGATCGCTTCGCCTCTCCGCGGGGCAGCGTTTCGGGGCCCGAATTCAGAGAGCCACACTCGCCCGTCCTCTTCAACCACAATCCCGGTCGCACTCTTGGCCGTCTCCGCAGCCTGCCTGTTTGGAAACGCGCGCAAATGCCAGTAGACGGATGCTCCACTGAAATGAAGTGCCGTTACCGCGCCGATGTTGAAGCAGCCAAACTCCGGTCGCTTTATCCCCGGTGGCACGTCGACGCATGCCACTTCGGTCAAGTGCTCATGGCCGGCCGTGGCGGGCACTTGAGCACGCAGGGTGCCAATTGGTACGATTTGATGGACGATGAGGCACAGTACGAGAGCCCCGATGAATGGAGGTCTGGCCATGTTCGTTCCTCGGGGGAAGAGGTACGTTCCGTGCAAGTTTGGTTGACAAGTCTGCCTAACGACTTGCGCATCAGTTGCGGGCGATCGTGCCCGCCCCCGCACAAACCTACGTTCCTTAGCGGCGCCACCGGCTGCTACGCGTCTGCCGCGGCACGTTGGGCACCGGCTGGCCATCATCGGCGGCCTTCGGTCACCTGGCCGAATCCCGCATGCCGAGGAGGGCCCCAAGGGCGCTGATGACCTGATGCACCACAAGCACGAAGAGAATTGACCAGAGGATGCGAGGCGGCGTGGGAGGAACCCACGGCCACGCGACCAGCCAGGCCCCCAGCAGGAAATCGACCTGGTCCGCGACGTAGAAGAAGAGCATGGCGGGACCACCGCCTGGGGCCCCCGGCGCGATGTCGAGCTGGCGCTTGAGAAAGCTGTTGGGGAGCTCGCTGAGCATGGCAGCGGCCCCCAGCGCGAAACCGAACGAGGCGAGGCCGAACATCGGGAAACCGCGAAGGACCGCCGGCTGAAGCTCAAGAACGAGGCGCTGCAGGCTGTACCCGGCGGCCCACCCGAGCGCGACGACAATGACACCGCGGTAGGTCTTGTTGGCGCCAAACAGCGCACGGCCCCGAAACAGCGCGCCACGGTCGATGGGAACGGCGAGGGACCGCAGCCACCCGAACTTGATGCACAGGCCGTGGAAGATAAGTCCCACGAAGAGCGGCCCGAACAGAGAGGCCACAAGGGGGAGCTCGCTCATCGCGATCTCCGTGGCATCGGCCCAACGACTCCGGCCCGTCGGCTGCATGCGCGGCTTAGGCCGCACCCTGGGACGAGCGCCAGCCTGCTAGCCGGCCATTTCGGGTGCCGCCAAGACTTCGTAATGACTGACCGTGTCGTCAAACCGCACCAGTGCAGCGCGCGCTTCGGGTTCCACGACCGCTCGCTCCGGCTGGTCACCGGCGAAGGCGTGTACTGCATCCATCGAGTCCCACAGTGTAAGGACCAGAAACTCAATCTCCTCCAGACCCCGGCGCCGCAGCAGATACAAGCCACGGAAGCCCGCCAACCGCTCGAGCTTTGGCCGAACGGACTGTAGTAAGTGTCTCGGGTAGGCTTGGGACTCGGCTGCCACCGCGTATCCGCGCCACGTTCGTACAACCATTGACCACTCCAAGGACGCCGCTTACAGGAATCTTGATGCGCACAACCCTTCACTGCTAGGCCGGCCTGCACTCAAGCCAATCGTGTCGGCCTAAACGACTTGCGCATCAGCTGCGGGCATCGTGCCCGCGCCCGCACAACTCTCCGCTCCTTAACAGCGCCTGCGGAAGCCCCCGCCCGAGCGGAGGTTGGCGCCGCGTGGGCGGCGGCCCCCTTGGCTTACTCCTTGACAATAAAAGTTGTCAATGGTACAATCTCCTCATGCTCGACATCCAAGTCATCGATGATCCCGCGGCGGCGACGGTGGCCATGGAGCCGACGCGAAGCCGACTCCTCTCCGAACTGGCCTCGCCCGCCTCGGCGGCGACGTTGGCCACGCGTGTCGGCATGGCTCGGCAAAAGGTCACCTACCACCTGAACGCGCTGGAGGCCCACGGGCTGGTGCGGCTAGCCGAGGAACGGAAGTGGGGCGGGCTGACGGAACGGCTGCTCGTCGCGACGGCGGCCTCGTACGTCGTTTCGCCGGGCGCCCTGGGCCCGGTCGCCGTCGATCCGAATCGGGAAGTCGATCGATTGTCCGCGAGCTATCTCATCGCTCTGGGCGCTCGGGTTGTCCGCGAAGTGAGCGACCTCGTTCGTCGCGCGAAAGAGGAAGGCAAACGTCTGGCGACCCTGGCGGTGGATACCGAGGTTCGCTTCCGCTCGGCGACGGACCGGGCGGCGTTCAGCAAAGAGCTCACCGAAGCCATCGCGACACTCGTTTCGAAGTATCACGATGCATCCACTCCCGGCGGCCGCGCGCATCGGCTCGTGGTTGTGGCACACCCTCTACCCAAGAAATCCGAGCCCAAGGAGCAACTACCATGAGCGTGAAGCAAGAAGCCAACGGTCGCCGTTCCGTTCAGCTCGAATTCGAAGTCCCTGGCACGCCGGAGGAAGTGTGGCAGGCCCTCGCCACCGGTCCAGGCATTTCG
>Ga0247830_10000570_pt1 | contig 13485 bp, 7 predicted proteins | sample 12C_Control_Day5_FD_207766 | JGI IMG/M metagenome (GOLD analysis project Ga0247830, IMG submission 207766) | Soil microbial communities from agricultural site in Penn Yan, New York, United States - 12C_Control_Day5 | ecosystem: Environmental > Terrestrial > Soil > Agricultural land | place: USA...
AAGTAGGAGAGCCCGTACGGCGGCACCGCGAGCCGGCGCTCGTCGTCCGCGACCGGCAGGTGCAGGCGGATGCCGCGGTCGGGGTGCCGATCGCTCCAGCCGTCGTCGAGCCGTCCGGCGAGCGCCGCGTAATCGGATGGGGACATCGGCGGCGCGATCACGTCGACCGACTCGAGCATGTCGAAGAAGGGTTCGGCCTCGGCCGCGAAGTCCGGCCGGGCGAGAGCGTCGAGCAGCGCCGCCAGCGCGATCGCGCCCTCGGATTCGGTGACGATCCGGAGCCGGAAGCCGCCCCGCGCCTGCCTGATGCCGATGCCGGCACGAACCAGCTCGTGCAGGGGCCCCCGGGGGCGCGCCGCATGCTCGGCCGCGCAGCGGATATCGCGCCAGAGCGCCCGGCCGATGCCATGCGCGCTTTCCTCGGCGGCGCGGTCGAACTGCGGCCCGGGCTTTCCCGCGCGGGTCATCGCCTCGGCGAAGACTCCGTCAAGCAGCGAGCGGGCGCGCTCGACGTAGTCGACGCACCAGAGGACGGTGAAGGGATGCCAGCCCTTGTCGCGGACCAGCCGCTTCCAGCGCGCGACCTGCTCCGCGGCGCCCTTCAGTCCGACGAGGCCGCCGGCGAAGGTCAGCAGGACGCCCTCGACCTGCTTCTTCCCGATCAGCAGCCGCTCGGTCTCCCGAAGCGTCTGCGGGCTCGAGACGTGGTCGCCGGTGGTGACGAACTCGCCGTCGTCGAGGTGCAGGAAGTTGCCGAGGATGGCGTGGATCGGCGTCGAGCGTGCGGCGGCCGTCTCGGGGCCGAAGCCGAGCCCCATGTCGCCGATGGAGTACTCGAAGGCGTCGGACGCGCCGGCGCCGAGGCGCAGCACCCAGCCGTCGATGATGCGGTCGGCCCAGTCGCCGTAGTGCCAGAGGGCGACGCCGGGGACCGGCGCCTCGCCGCGCCCCGGCGACCAGCCGCCCCAGTCGCGGCCCCAGGAGTTCAGCACCAGGAAGCCCTTCGGCGTGTAGCCGACGATCAGGAAGGCGTGGTTCTCGGTCCCGAGGGTCGGCGAGGGCTGGCCCGGGGGCGGGGGCAGGATCCGCCCCCCCGCGGCCCGGACGCGGTCCGGCAGCCAGCCGTCGTGCAGCTCGGCCGACACCAGCACCGCGCCGGCCTCGTGCAGCGCCGCATGGTAGGTGTTGAGGTTCGGGCGCAGGCGATAGTAGGCCCCGAGCGTCACCTTGCGGGCCTCGCGGGCGCGCTCGACGTCGATGGCGCCCGGCGGTTCCTCATGGGGGACGTAGGGCCAGCTGCGCTCCTGGCAGACGCCGTAGTTGTAGAACGCCTTGATCACGTCGCGCAGCGAGACACCCTCGGGCTCGCCCGGGTCGTACTTGAGCCGGGCGGTCTGGTAGAGCATGCGCGCGCTGACGCTCTGCCGGCGGCTCGGCGAGCGCAGGCGCTCCAGGTCGATCAGCGCCGCCAGCGCCTGGCCGCCGCAGGTTCCCTCCGCCCCCTGGTCGCGCGGCAGGGTCCAATACCGGCGCGGCTTGCGGAGGGCCGTGAGCAGGAGCTTGTCGGGGAGACGTTCGGACGAAAGGGGGGCGAGCGTCGGCTCATAGGCGCGATCGCGCAGATCGACCGGGTCGCGGAGGATGCCGCCGCGAACCGGGGTTGCGGTCGTGGGACCGGGCGTGCGGCCGTCGTCCATTCAGCTTCTCCGGAGCCGCACGCACGCCGCCGGTCGGTGTCGCGCGCTGCCAGCCAACATCTCGCTCTGCATCGGATACTCCCGAAAATTCGGGGGGGTCGTGCGATCAATACGCCGAAGGTATCCGAGAATCGGCGAAAAGCAAAGACGAGAACTCGTCGGGAGCGCGACTGCCCCGGTTTGGGTCAGGTGGAAGCGCGCCCGCCGCGGGCGGCGGGCGCCAGGGGCCCGGTCTGCCGTCCGAGGTCAGATCAGCCGGTAGCGCAGCATCTCCTCGCGGGTGGGCGTGCCGCGCAGGCGTTCGCGAACTGCCGGCGGCGGCGAAAAGGCCTCGAGCAGCTCGAGCCCCTTCCGTCGGGCTCGCCAGACGCGTTGGTAGGCGGCGCGGCACGGCTTGCAGTAGGCGTTTGCCGGAGTGGAGACCGGATTGGTCCGGCACCGGCTGCAGCATTTGGGGTCGGTCTTTCGCACTCGTGAATACACTGCTTTCTGGCGGGCACGGGGAAACGGCCGGGTCTGGCGAGACGGAACCCCCTCTTACGCAGCCCCGGTCGGTCGCAGTCCGATCCGCGGGCATGAACGTTCGCACACCCACAAGCTCCGTCTCCAGCAGAGATATCGGCGGAATCCCGCCGCGATTCTTGCGTGCAGCCGCTGGGAACTTGTGCGAAAAGACCAAAGTACAGGGCGGCGATCGGGCTTCTGCTGCCACTGACGGGATTGCGCTCACGTGGTTTCGGGAGGCGCGGCGTGTATCAGGTCCCGGCCGGATGGGTGCGGCACGTGGCGGAACGGCTGGGGAGCGAATCACCGGTCGTCACGGCGGCGATGCGCCACGCCGGCCTGCCGCGGCGCCTCCTCGCCGAGGGCGGCGAGGCGGTGCGCTGCACCGCGTTCGTGGCGTTCCTCGAGCAGGCGGCACGGCTCGCGGACGACGACCTCCTCGGGTTCGGCCTCGGCCTCGGCTACGACCTCCGGGCTGCCGGGCTGGTCGGCTACGCGGCGATTGCCGCGCCGACGCTGCGCGAGGCGATGAGGAGCGCGGAACGTTACGGATCGCTGCGCGACACGAGCGCGGTCTACGCGCTGGAAGAGGGCGACGGCGCCGCCCGGTTCCGGATCGACAGCCGCAGCGCGCACATGCGCGGCAGCCGGCACGCGACGGAGTTCAAGGCCGGGCTGGTGCTGGCGGCCTGCCACCGGTGGATCGCAACCGGCTTCCGGCCGGCGGAGATGCGCTTCGCGCATCCGCGCGGGGCGTCGCGACGCGCCATCGAGCGGCGGTTCAACTGCTCGGTGCGCTTCGGGGCCGAGGTCACCGAGATGGTGCTGGCGCGGGAGCAGCTCGACCTCCCGGTGCGCGGCGCCGATCCCTACCTGCTGGCGCTGGTCAGGCGGCATGCGGACGCGGCGCTCGGCTATTCGCCGGCACGGCACGGCAATCTCCGGGCGCGGGTCGAGCGGGTGGCGCTCGACGGATTGCCGAGGGGCACCCCGACGCTCGCCGGCGTGGCGGAGGCGCTCGGGATGGGCGAGCGCACCTTGGCTCGGCGGCTGTCGGAGGACGGCGCGCCGTTCCGGCGGATCGTCGACGAGCTGCGGCGCGACATGGCCCAGGGGTATCTCGCGGACCCGGAGCTGAGCCTGGCGCAGGTCGCCTACCTGCTCGGCTACTCGGAGCAGAGCGCCTTCACGAATGCGTTCCGGCGCTGGACCGGGCGGTCGCCGCGTCGCTACCGGGTGGCGCGGCCGGCGGAGGACTGAACCGCAGCGTGGCGACCAGCCCGGGGGCGTTGTCGGCGAGCGCCAGGGTCGCGCCGTGCAGGCGGGCGACGGCGGCGACGAGCGCCAGTCCGAGGCCGGCGCCGGGGCCGCCGCGGCTCGGGTCGAGCCGGACGAAGCGGCCGAGCGCCCGGGGGCGGTCGGCTTCGGGGATGCCCGGGCCGTGGTCGGCGACGACGAGGGCGGGCGCGTCGCCGTCGCGTCGGGCGGCGACGCGGATCTCGCTCCCCGCAGGCGCGTAGCGCAGGGCGTTGTCGACGAGGTTGGAGAGCGCCAGCGCCAGCAGCTGGACGTTGCCGTCCACGACGAGGCCGGGCTCGGCGCTTGCGGCGAGGGTCAGGCCGCGCTCCTCGGCGGCGGCCTCGTAGAGCTCGGAGACGTCGGCGGCGAGCTGGCCGAGCTCGACGGCGGCGAACTGCTCGCTGCCGATGCCAGCGTCGATGCGGGTGATGTCGAAGAGGGCGGTGGCGGTGGCGAGCACCGCCTCGGCCTCGCGGAGTGCCCGATCGATGCGGGCCTGGCGGGTGTCGGGGTCGCTGGTCTCGGCCGCGGCGCTCTCGAGGGCGCGGACCAGGCGGCCGAGCGGCTGGCGCAGGTCGTGGGCGAGGCTGTCGGTGACCATGCGGAGGTCCTGCACCAGCGCCTCGATGCGGTCGAGCATGGCGTTGAGGGTGGCGGCGAGGCGGTCGAACTCGTCGCCTGTGCCGCGGGTGGCGATGCGCCGGTCGAGGGCGCCGGCGATGATCGCCCGGGCGGCCCCGTCGATGTCGGCGATGCGGCGGCCGACCAGCCGGGCGAGGAACCAGCCGGTGGCGAGCGCCAGCAGGGTGATGGCGGCCAGCGCCCAGAGCAGCGCGCGGGCGAGGGCGCGGTCGAAGGCGGCGCGGGCGGCGACGTCGCGGCCGATGAGCAGCAGCTCGCCGCCCGGCAGGCGCAGGGCGAGCGCCGAGATCTCGGTCGCGCCGCGGCGGTCGGTGCGGTAGAGGCTGAGGGTGGCCCAGCCGGCGTCCGGCGCGACGGTCGGCGGCCAGCGGCCGAGGTTGCCGGCGATGCGGGTGCCGGTGGCGTCGGCCAGCAGGTAGACCGCGTCGCGGTCCGGCGGGCTGTCGAGCCGGCGGTCGACGGCGACGGCGAGCGCCGGGATGCCGCCGCGGGCGTAGTCGTCGGTGAAGCCGCGCATCTCGGTCTCGACGACGGCGCGCTGCTCGGCGTCGATCACGCCGCCGACGCGCCAGTAGAGCGAGCCGAGGACCAGGCCGGTCAGCAGCGCCAGCAGGGCGAGGTGGACGAGGATCAGCCGCGTCGTCGCGGAGCGCCGCATCTCAGGCGGTCGCGCCGAGCTTGTAGCCGGCGCCGCGGACGGTGTGGATCAGCGGGCGCTCGCCCTCGGTATCGACCTTGCGGCGCAGGCGGCTGATGTGGACGTCGATCACGTTGGTGCCGGGGTCGAAGCGGTAGTCCCAGAGGCCTTCGAGCAGCATGGTGCGGGTGACGACGCGCCCCTCCCGGCGCATCAGGTACTCGAGCATCTGGAACTCGCGCGGGAGCAGCTCGATGCGGCGGTCACCGCGGCGGGCGGTGCGGGCGATCAGGTCGAGCTCGAGGTCGGCGCAGGCGAGGCGGGTCTGCTCGGGGCGCGACTCGGCGGGGCGGCGCAGGATCGCCTCGAGCCGGGCCGAGAGCTCGGCGAAGGAGAAGGGCTTGACGAGGTAGTCGTCGGCGCCGGCACGGAGCCCGGTGACGCGCTCGTCGATGGCGCTCATCGCAGTCAGCAGGATCGCCGGGCTATGGACCCCGGCGGCGCGCAGCGACTTCAGCAGCGAGAGGCCGTCGAGGTCGGGGAGCATGCGGTCGAGCAGCAGCGCGTCGAAGCCCCCGTCGATCGCGTGCATCAGGCCCTGGCGCCCGGAGCCGGTCGCCTCGACCGCATAGCCGGCCTCGCGCAGCCCCTTGGCGAGGTAGTCGCGGGTCTCGGGGTCGTCCTCGACGACGAGGATGCGGCGGGACATGCGGGTCGGAGTCCGGAACGGAGGACAGGCTGCGCACGCGTGCGCGCGAGGTTAGACTGTTGAATTTGTTGCAGATTCGGAATCTTGTCAATCGAAAATCAATCTTGGTTAAGCCGGCGCGCCGACGGCCGGGGGCCGCCCGTCAACGGGAAGACCCGCCGGCCGAGGGGCCAGGGCCGGCGGGCGGGTGCGGCGAAGCCGCACCCTTCGTCAGGCGAGGCGGACGCCGACGAAGATCTTCGAGCCCTCGCGCTCGATCTGCAGCAGGACCGCATCGGTCTTTGCCGCGTCGATCGCGGCGTCGACGTCGTGCGGGGTCTTCACCGCCTCGGTGCCGACCTGCAGGATCACGTCGCCGACCGCGAGGCCGGCGTCGGCCGCGAGACCCTGGCCGTCGAGCGAGGTGATGACCACGCCCTCGGCGTCGGCCTCGAGGCCGAGCTGGTCGCGGGCGGCCGGGGTCAGCGCCGCCAAGGTGGCGCCGAGCTTCACGGAGGCCTTGCCCTCCTCGTGCCCGTTGCCGGTCTCGGCTGAGGCGGTCCGCGTCTCGTCGAGGCGGCCGAGCTTCATCGAGACGGTCGTGTCGCCGCCGTTGCGCAGCACCTCGATCTTGACCTCGGTGTCGGGGTCGACGGCCGAGACCAGCTTCGGCAGCTCGCGGCTCGACTCGACGCGCTTGCCGTCGAAGGAGACGATCACGTCGCCGGTCTCCAGCTTCCCGGCCGAGGGGCCGTCGTCGACGACGTCGGCGACCAGCGCGCCGTGCGGGTCGTCGAGGCCGATCGCCGCGGCGATCTCCGGGCTGACCTGCTGGATCTGCACCCCGAGCCAGCCACGCTCGACCGAGCCGTCGTCCCGGAGCTGGTCGATGACGTTCTGCACGGTGTTCGACGGGATCGCGAAGCCGACCCCGACCGAGCCGCCGTTCGGCGAGTAGATCGCCGAGTTGACGCCGATCACCTCGCCCTCGAGGTTGAGGAGCGGGCCGCCGGAGTTGCCGCGGTTGATCGCTGCGTCGGTCTGGATGAAGTCGACGTAAGGGCCGGCGTTGATGTCGCGGGCCATCGCCGAGACGATGCCGCGGGTGACGGTGCCGCCGAGGCCGAACGGGTTGCCGACCGCGATGACGTCCTCGCCGACCCGCAGGGCGTCGCTGTCGCCGAGCGACAGCTCGGGTAGGCCGGTGGCGTCGATCCTGATCAGCGCGAGGTCGGTCTGCGGGTCGGTGCCGATCACCTCGGCGCTGAACTCCCGGTCGTCGGAGAGGCGGACCTTGACGCTCTCGGCGTCGTCGACGACGTGGTTGTTGGTGACGATGTAGCCGTCGTCCTCGATCACGAAGCCGGAGCCGAGGCCGACGCCGCGCGGACCCGGGTGCGGCTCGGGCGCCTGCGGGCCGCCCGGCATCTGCGGCAGGCCGAACTGGCGGAAGAACTCCTCGAACGGCGAGCCGGGACCGAAGGGCGAGCCCTCGGGCATGCCGGTCACCTGGTCGTCCTCCTCCTGGGTCGACAGGATGGTGACGACGGCCGGGCTTGTCCGCTCGACCAGGTCGGCGATGGTGCCGGGCTCCGTGGTGTCGGCGCCGGCCACCGGCGTCCAGGCGAGCCACGCGCCGGTCGCCGCGGCGATCGCCGTCGCGGTCACCGGAACCGGCCAGAGGGATGTCGCGATGCGCGTCATTAGTTTCCGAACCTCTTGCTTCTGCACACGCCTTCGACAGGCGTCGCGGGATAGGATCGGGTGCCGACCTGACCGGGGGGTCGCTGCCGGATTACAAATCGTTCATCTGCGCCGTGCCGCCCCGATGTCGAGGCCGGAGAGGGTGCGGGCGGAGGCGAGGACGGCGAACGACTCGCGGGGATCGAGGCTGGCCGGGCCGAGGCCGTCGGCGAGCTTCAGCAGCGCGGAGGCCAGGCTCTGGTCCGGCGTGCCGAGCGGCCGAGCCGTGGCCTCGTCGAGCCAGGCGAGGTGGCGCGCCAGCGCCGGGGGATCGGCGAGGAGCTCGGACACGCCGGCCGGCGGCTGGCCGGTGGCGCGCAGCGCCTCGGCCTCGAGCTCGGCGGCATGGGCGAGCGGCGGCGGCGTGCGCTCCTCGGGCGTGGTGAGCAGACCGAGGCGGATCAGGACGCGGCCGGCGCGGGCGCTGCCCATGAAGGCGGAGATCGGCACCGCGAGGACGAGCCCGAGGAGCGCCGGACTCATCCAGGCGAGGAGCCGCCAGGAGATCGCCGCCGCCGCGACGGCGAGCAGGATGCCGGCGTACATGTGGCGGGCGTGGAAGCGCCAGAGCAGGCTCCAAGGCACGCGGTCGGCGTCGCGCGCCTGCGGGTTCCAGCCCGAGTCGCGGCCGGTGAGGATCTGCACGACCGAGGAGGTCTGCACGAACATCATGATCGGGGCGACGAGGGCGGAGAGCAGGATCTCGGTAACGAGGCTGAACGGCGCGCGCAGGCGGAGGCCGCGGGCGCCGGGGTCGCCGAGGAAGGCGAGGGTGCCGAGGATCTTCGGCGCGAACAGCACCAGCATGCAGAGGCCGAACAGCATCATCGCGCGCTCGGGGTCGATGCGCGGCCAGTCGGGGAACAGCGAGAAGCGGTCGAGGAAGTAGTCAGGCGGCACCAGGTAGGCGTGCAGCGCCAGCACCATGCCGGCGAGCAGGAACAGCAGCCACAGCGGCGACGACAGGTAGGACATGATGCCCATGAACAGGTGCAGCCGGCTGAGCGGGTGCATGCCGCGGGTGCCGAGCAGGCGCGCGTGCTGCAGGTTGCCCTGGCACCAGCGCCGGTCGCGGGCGGCGAGCTCGACGAGGTTGGGCGGGGCGTGCTCGAAGCTGCCGCCGAGGTCGTCGGCCATGCGCACCGCGTAGCCGCCGCGGCGGACGAAGGCGGCCTCGACGAAGTCGTGGCTGAGGATCAGGCCGCCGAACGGCGGCTTGCCGGGCAGCTCGGGCAGGCCGCCGCAGTCGGCGAAGGCCCGGGTGCGGATGATGGCGTTGTGGCCCCAGTAGTTGCCGGCGTTGCCGAACCAGGCGCGCAGGCCGCGGGTGAGGACCGGGCCGTAGACGCGGCTGGCGAACTGCTGGACCCGGGCCAGCGGGGTCTCGCCGCCGATCAGGTTCGGCGAGGTCTGCAGGATGCCGAGGGTGTCGTCGGCCTCCATGCGGCGGGCGAGCTCGATGACGGTGTCGGCCTCCATCAGGCTGTCGGCGTCGAGCACCAGCATGAACGGGTAGGCGGCGCCCCAGCGCTCGACCCAGTCGGCGATGTTGCCGGCCTTGCGGCGCAGGTTGCGGGCGCGGTGGCGGTAGAGCAGGCGGTCGCCGACCTGGCCGTCGGCGCGGGCGGCGTCGACCATCGCCTGCTCGGCGAGCCAGACGTCGGGGCGGTTGGTGTCCGAGAGGATGAACAGGTCGAAGGCCGCGCCGGCTCCGCGGGCGTCGATGGCGCGCAGCATGGCGACGGCGGCGCCGACGATCCGCGCGGGATCCTCGTTGTAGGTCGGCATCAGCAGCGCGGTGCGCGCGGCCGGCGCGATATCCGGCGGGCCGGCGCGCTCCGGGCCGAGCATGAAGCCGATCAGCGGCGAGACGGCGCCGAAGCCGATCCAGGCGATGTTGATCACGAAGAGCGCCAGCATCGCCTTCTCTACGCCGGTCAGGCCGCCGATCGACAGCACCAGCCACATCTGGTGGACGAGGAATGCCGACAGCAGGAGCGCGCCGGCGAGCAGCCCGGCGCGGGCGATCCGCGGGCCGCGCTCGCCGCGGAGGCGGTAGCGGGCGGCCTTGTCGTAATGCGAGAGGCTCTGCTCGGGCATGTCCAGCGGCGCGCGCGGCGGCAGCGGCGCCGGCGGGCCGGCCGGGAGCCGCAGCGGCAGCGCGAGGGTCACTGGCTCCATCGGTACACCCAGGTCTCGGCGACCGGACGTTCGCCCGAGCGGAGGTCAATGCGCAGCTCGACCTGATCGTTGCCCTCGGGATCGAGCTCGAAGCTCAGGCGCAGGCCGCCGACCTCGGGGTTCTCCGAGATCTGGGCGTTCTGCAGCGCGCCGGGGTTGGCCTGCGCCGACAGCTGGATGGCGGACGGGCGCGCCACCGGCTGGCCGTCGCCGGCGAAGTCGACGACGAAGTGGCGGCGGCCGTCCGACCCGGCGCCGCTCAGGGTGCGCGCGACGCGCAGCAGGCCGCCGGGGTCGGGCGCGTCCACGGCCCAGGCCAGCCGGTAGGTGAGCGAGATCTCGCTGCCTGCCGCCGCCGGGCCGGCCGGGCGCCAGTAGGCGACGATGTTGTCGTGCACCTCCTCGCCCGATGGGATCTCGACGAGCACCACGTGGCCGCGGCCCCAGTCGCCGATCGGCTCGACCCAGACCGAGGGCCGGCGGTCGAAGCGCGCGGTCAGGTCCTCGTACTCGCTGAAGCGACGCTCGCGCTGCACGAGCCCGAAGCCGCGGGGGCCCGAGTCGGAGAAGGCGCTGATCTGCAGGAGCCGGGGCGAGTGCAGCGGCCGCCACAGGCGCTCGCCGGAGCCGTTCCACATGGCGAGCCCGTCCGAATCGTGCACGCCGAGGCGGAAGTCGTCGTGCTGGGCGCGGTCCTTGGCGTCGAACAGGAACATCGAGGTCAGCGGCGCCAGCCCGAGGTGGGCGATCTCGGCGCGCACGAAGATCGTCGCCTCGACGTCCATCGTCGTCTGGTCGCCCGGGCGGATGGTGAAGCGATAGGCGCCGGTGGCCGACGGGCCGTCGAGCAGCGAGTGGACGACCATGCGGTCGCCCGTCGGCGCCTCGATCCAGTGGGCGCGGAAGAACGGGAACTCCTCGCCCTCCGGCTCGCCGGTGTTGATGGCGAGCCCGCGGGCGCTCATCCCGAACCGCTGGCCGCGGGCGACCGCCTGGAAGTAGCTGGCGCCGGCGAAGACCGTGAACAGCGACAGCGTGTCCGGCGCGGTCAGGCTGGTCAGGCCGCGGAAGCCCGCGAAGTCGAGGGCGGCCCCGGCTTCCGGCGGGGGGACGGAGCCGTAGTCGTAGAGCGCCGGGTCGAAGGCGATCCGGCGGGCGACCCCGCCCTCCACCACGGAGATCTGCACCGGGATGCCGTAGATGAAGCCGGCGTGGATCAGGTCGACCGCGAAGCCGTTCGGCGGATCGACGAACAGCCGACGGTCCTCCCGGAAGCGGATGGCCCCGAAGTCCTGGGCCGAGAGGTTCTGCAGGGCCTCGGGCAACGGAGGCGGCGCGACGAAGGGTTGCGCCGCCAGGGCGCGGGCCTGCTCCAGCACGACCGAGCGGCTGAACGTGCCCTGCGCGTCCTCTGCCCGGGCGCGCCAGTGCCGCGAGGCCAGCGCGAGGGCCGCCGCGGTCCCGAGGAAGTGCCGGCGCCGCATCATGCCCGTTCCTTCATCGCGCCGGCGCGGCCGGCGGGGATGCGGGCAGCCGCCGGGCCCGGCCGTCCGATGCCGGGGCAGGGTCCCGCTTCGTCCCGGCGGACGCGCGTGACGTGCGCCGCCGTTCCGCCGGCGCGGATGATTCCCCTGGCAAGCACCCGTCGCTCCGCTGCACGTGCTCCGTGCTACACAAACCTCTTCGCACCCGCAAGAAAGCGCGACCGCCGCGCGATCACGATGACGTCCCGTGGCGCCGGTCCCGCCGCGGCCTCGCGGGGTGCAGACGGGCGTAGTCGAGGACGTCGCCCTCGGCCTCGGCCAGCCGGGCCATCTCGGACGGGACGTAGTCGCGGGTCAACGGCACGCGCCCCTGATCGTGGGCGAGCTGCAGATGGACGACGTGCAGCCGGTCGAAGCGGAAGGCAGCCTCCGATCCCGCGAGATAGAACTCCCACATGCGGACGAACCGCTCATCGTAGAGCCCGAGCACCCGGTCGCGGCTGGCGAGGAAGCGCTCGCGCCAGGCGCGGGTGGTCTCGGCGTAGTGCAGCGACAGGATCTCGGTGTCGCGCACCAGCAGCCGCGAGGCCTCGACGCTCGGCAGCACCTCGGATAGCGCCGGAATGTAGCCGCCGGGGAAGATATACTTCTCGATGAACGGCTGGTTGTATTGGGCCGGACGCGGCTGGGCCATCGAATGCAGCAGCATCACCCCGTCGGGCGCCAGCAGGCGCGAGGCGGCGCGGAAGAACGCCGGATACCGGCGGCGGCCGACGTGCTCGAGCATGCCGACCGAGACGACATTGTCGAACCGTCCCTCGACCTCGCGGTAGTCCTGCAGGCGGAACTCGATCCGGTCGGCGAGGCCGGCGGCGGCGGCGCGGTCGGACGCGACGCGAAGCTGCTCGCGGCTGAGGGTTATGCCGGTGACCCGGGCGCCGCAGACCCGCGCGAGGTAGAGGGCGAGGCCGCCCCAGCCGCAGCCGATGTCGAGCACCCGGGCGTCCGGGCGGACGAGGAGCTTGGCAGCGATCAGCCGCTTCTTGGCCAGCTGCGCCTGCGCGAGGCTCATGTCCGGCTGCTGGAAGTAGGCGCAGGAGTACTGCATGTCCTCGTCGAGGAACAGGCGGTAGAGCCGCTCGTCGAGGTCGTAGTGGTGGGCGACGTTGGTGCGCGCCGACCGCAGCCCGACGGCGCGCAGGACTGGGGCGTCGGTGATGCTGCGGCGGAGGTGCTGCAGGCGGGCGCCGAAGGTGGCGACCTCGGGGCGCGTGGCGGTCTTGAACAGGGTCACGAGCTCGTAGGGGTTGCCGGCGTCGAGCAGCAGCCGGCCCTCCATGTACATCTCCGGAACCGCCAGGGCGGGATCGAGCACCACGGCGCGCAGCGCCGCGGCGTCGGCGAAGCGGATCGCCACCGGCGGGCCGCTGCCGTCGCCGTACTGCTCGGTCCGGCCGGATGGGTAGGCGACGCTGAGGCGTCCGATGGTGACCTGCTTGCGGAGGGCGGCGTGGAGCGCTTTCTCGAACATGGGACGGGACAGGGCTGATGCTACCGCGCGACAAGTTAGCGTCAGCAGCCGGTCTTGCCACGTTTATCCAACGATTTTCGGACGGTGAGGCCGCGCCGCCGGCCGGGCGCGGCTTTCCCCGGAGCCGCCGGCGCCGTGCCTGCGGGACTCGCTTCTCGGCCGGCCGCGGCCAGCGGGCGCGGTTCGAGCGCCGCGCCGTTGACTCGCGGGGCCGCGCTGCCCAATGAGCGCGCGGCACCCCGGGGAAAAGGCGTGGCGGGCGAGGCGTTCATCGAGGTCGAGTTCGGGCCGGACGGCCTGCCGGCGCGTTTCGCGGCGCCGGCGTCGCGGGTCACCGCCCGGCGGGCCGCGGCGGTGCCGGCGGCGCTCGCCACGATCGACGCGGCGCTCGCCGGGGGCGCCTGGGTCGCCGGCCACGCGAGCTACGAGCTCGGCCACGCCTTCGAGCCGCGGCTGCTGCCGGCGATCCCGGGCGGGCGGCGGCTGCCGCTCCTCGACTTCGGGGTGTTCCCCGAAGGTCCGCGCGAGCCGCTCGCCTCGGCCGGGGCCGGCGGCGTGGCCGGGCCGTTCCGGCCGCGGTGGGGACCCGATGCCTATGCGGCGGCGTTCCGTCGCGTCGCCGACTACATCCGCGCCGGCGACGTCTACCAGGTGAACCTGACGATGCCGATGGACGGCCGCTGGCAGGGCGCGCCGGCGGCGATCCGCGACGCGCTGGCCGCGCGGCAGCCGGTCGGCTTCGGGGCGCTGGTCGCGCTCGGCGAGGCGGTGCTGGTCTCGCGCTCGCCCGAGCTGTTCTTCGCGCTCGACGGCGACGGCGGCATCAGCGCACGGCCGATGAAGGGCACGGCGCCGCGCGACCCCGACCCGGCCCGGGACGCCGCCGCCGCGGCGGCGCTGGCGGCCGACCCGAAGAACCGGGCCGAGAACCTGATGATCGTCGATCTGCTGCGCAACGACATCGGCAGGATCGCGACGGTCGGCACGGTGCGGGTGCCGGCGCTCTACACGGTGGAGACCTACGCGACCGTGCACCAGATGGTGTCGCGGGTGGCCGGTCGGCTGGTGCCCGGCACGCC
>Ga0247830_10000571_pt1 | contig 13476 bp, 13 predicted proteins | sample 12C_Control_Day5_FD_207766 | JGI IMG/M metagenome (GOLD analysis project Ga0247830, IMG submission 207766) | Soil microbial communities from agricultural site in Penn Yan, New York, United States - 12C_Control_Day5 | ecosystem: Environmental > Terrestrial > Soil > Agricultural land | place...
ACAAGGAGTTCGGGCTCGGGCTCATCCTCGGCGCGCCCACCGGCCTGTCAGGTAAGTACTTCTATAGTGAAGACAAGGCCATCGACTTCGCGGTCGGGTTCCTCGGCCGCTACCGGGGCCGCGACGGTCTCCACGTCCACGTCGATCACCTGTGGCACCCGGTCAGCCTGGTCTCGGACAGCGCGTTCGAGCTGCCGCTGTACGTCGGCGTCGGCGGCCGCTTCTACAGCTTCGACTGGGACGACAACGACCGATACGACGACGGCCAGGTGCTGGGCGTCCGCGTCCCGGTCGGCATCGCCTTCGATTTCAACAACGTGCCGCTCGACATCTTCGTCGAGCTCGCGTTCGTGCTCGACTTCTACGTCAGCGACTACGACGACAACGTCGACGGCGACTTCAACGGCGGCGTCGGTGTGCGCTACTGGTTCTGAGCCGGCCAGGTTCGAGGAGGTGAGGTGATGAAGGTCCCGGCGATCCGGTTTCGCGGCGCGGGTGGCCCCGAGGTGATCGAGCTGGGCGAGCTCGAGGTCCGCGACCCCGGGCCGGGCGAGGTCCAGGTCGAGATCGCCGCGGCCGGGGTCAACCGCGCCGACGTGCTGCAGCGCAAGGGCATGTACCCGGCGCCGGCCGGGGCGCCGGCCGACGTGCCCGGCCTCGAGCTCGCCGGCACCGTGGTCGCGCGCGGCCCGGGGGCGACCCTGTGGCCCGAGGGCGCCCCGGTCATGGCGATCACCGGCGGCGGCGCGATGGCGCGGCGCATCACCTTGCACGAGCGCGAGCTGATGCCGGTCCCGGCCGGCACGCCGCTGGTCGACGCGGCCGCGATCCCCGAGGCGTTCCTGACCGCGTGGGACGCGCTCGTGCTGCAGGCCGGGCTCGGCGCCGGCGAGACCGTGCTGATCCACGCCGCGGCGAGCGGGGTCGGGACCGCCGCGATCCAGATCGCGCGCGCGGTCGGCGCGCGGCCGCTCGGCACGACCCGCACCCGGGCCAAGCTCGACCTGCTCGGTCCGCACGGCCTGGCCGACGGCGACGGCCTCGTCGTCGAGGGCGGACGGTTCGCGTCGGCGGTGCAGGCGCGGGGCGCCGGCGGGGTCGCGGTCATCCTCGACTGCGTCGGTGGCGCCTACCTGGAGGAGAACCTGCGCGCGCTGGCGGTGCGCGGCCGGCTGGTGATGATCGGCACGCTCGGCGGCGGCAGCACCGCGCCGGCGCCGATCGGGATGATCCTCGGCAAGCGCGCCCAGCTGATCGGCACCGTGCTGCGCGCCCGGCCGCTCGAGGAGAAGATCGCGCTGGCGCGGCTGGCCGCGGCGCGGATGGTCCCGCTGTTCGAGCGGGTCGCGCTGCGGCCGGTGATCGACGTCGTGTTGCCCATGACGGCGTGCGCCGAGGCGCATGCACGCATGGAGGCCGATCTCAATGTCGGCAAGATCTTGCTGACCTGGTGACGCGGCTCGCTCGCTTCACCGAGCGATCCGGCCGGTCCGCAGGGTCAGACGGCGTTCAGGCGGCGCTTCGGGCCGGCGACCTCGTCGCCCTCGCCGACCTTGCGGTTGGCGTCGTCGACGAAGACCACGGTCGGCTTCCAGGTCGTGGCCGCGGCGGCCTCGACCTCGGCGAAGGTCGCGATGATGACCTTGTCGCCCGGGTTGGCCAGGTGGGCGGCGGCGCCGTTGATGCAGATGACGCCGCTGTGGTCGTCGCCGCGCAGGGCGTAGGTGACGAGCCGGGTGCCGCGGGTCACGTTCCAGATGTGGACCTGCTCGTGCTCGAGGATCTGCGCGGCGTCCAGGAGCTCCCCGCTGATGGTGACGCTGCCCTCGTAGTCGAGGTCGGCGTGGGTCACGGTCGCGCGGTGGATCTTCGACTTGAACAGATGCAGACGGTGCGACATCGGCAGCCTCCAGTCCCGGCCATACAGAAGGTCCGGGCCATTGGTTGGGTGTCTACGGGGGAATCTTGCTCGCCGCGGCCCCGGCGTCAAGCCCCGTCGCCGACGAGCGTCTTCAGAACGTGTCGGTCGACAGCCACAGCGGCACGACCACGACGTCGCCGCCCTCGATCTTCACGTTGTTACGCCGCACCTCGACCTGGCCGAGGCGGACCGCGGCGTAGTAGGCGCTGACCGTGTAGGTGCCGGGCGCCAGGCCGTCGATCCGGAACCGGCCGAGCTCGTCGGTGACGGTCTGCTCGGCGGTGACCTCGCCGTCGCGGACCACCGACACCACCGCGCCGGCCAGCCGCCCGTGATGGTGGAGGTCGGCGATCGTGCCCTCGACGCTGCCGTGGGCCGGATCGGCGCTGGTCGGCCGGAACCGCCACAGCGGGGCCGAGGTCGGCGCGTTCAGCTCGACCTCGGGGCCGCCCGGCGCGAGCACGCCGACCGCGAAGTCGAGCCCGCTGATCCGGCCGGCGGCGACGTCGACCTCCCGCTCACCGATCGGCACCTCGTCGGCGTAGGCGGTCACCGCGTACGGGCCGGGCGGCAGCGACGGCACGAAGTAGGCGCCGTCCTCGTCGGTGACATGCTGCACCGGGGCGAGCGACCCGGGGCGGCGCAGCACGATGCGCGCGCCGGGCAGGCCGGCGCCGGTGCTCGCGTCGCGGACCAGGCCGGCGAGCGTGCCGGTGGTCGCCGGGGTCGGCCCGGACGGGCCGGGGCCACGACACGCGCCGGACCAGGCGAGCAGGACGACGAGGACGGCGCGATCCATACGGCAGGACCCCAAGGTTCGCGGGGCCGGTGGGTCCAATGTAGCGCAGGGCGGCCGCCGTAGACCGTCGCGGTGGCCCGCAGCGTACTATCCGTGATCATGATGCGCGCCGTAGCCGTCGGGATCTCGCTGGCCTTGAGCACCGCCGCGTGCGGCAGTGGCGCGAGCGGCGGGCCGGCCATCGTCGCCGGCGCGCCGGCCGGCGACGTCGTCGAGGTCGCCGGCAAGGTCACCGCGACCCGGTCCGGAGCGGTCCGCGACCTCGCCGCCGGCGCCGAGGTGTCGGGCGACGACGTGATCGAGACCGGCGCCGACGGCCGCGTCACCATCAAGCTGCGTCACAACCAGGTGCCGTGGACGCTGGGCCCCGGCCGCAAGGAGCAGGTCGGCGGCTCGCTGGCGTGGAAGGCGCCGAAGGCGACCGGCGAGCTCGCCGCGGTCAGCGGCGATCGTTCGACGGCGGCCGGTCGTCACGCCGAGCGCGAGGCCGCCGACACCGGCGCGTCGGCCGACCTGGCCATGGCGCCCGCGGCCGCGGCGGCGGCTCCGGCCGCGGCCGCGGAGCCGCCGGCGGCGATGGAGGAGGCTGAGGTCCCGCCGCCGCCGCCGTCGCCGCCGCCGCCGCCGATCGAGGCGATCGCGGAGCGCACGCCGAAGCGGGCGCGTGGGGCGGCGCCGGCCGGCAAGGGCGCCAAGCTCGACGAGCCGTTCGGCGAGGACCTCGGCGTCACCGGCGGCCTCGGTCTCACGGGCACCGGCGAGGGCGGCGGCGGCGCCGGCGGCGGCATCGGCCTCGGCAACGTCGGCACCATCGGCAAGGGCGGCGGCACCGGGGCCGGCGCCGGCGGCTACGGCAGCGGTCCGGGCGCGGCGAAGCAGCCGGCGGCGGCGCAGCTGGCCATCGGGACGGTCGACGTGTCCGGCGGGTTGTCCCGCGACCTCGCCCTCAAGGTGGTCAAGGCCAACCACAACCAGCTGCGCTACTGCGCCGAGCGCGCGGCGGTGCCCGAAAAGCTCACGCTGGTGGTCGAGCTGTCGGTCGGCGCCGACGGCAAGGTGACCGGCGCGACCGTCCAGGGCGTGGCCGGCACGCTGGCCGGCTGTCTGCGCAACGCGTTCACGCGGATGCAGTTCCCGGTCGCCGGCAAGGCCAGCATCGCGACCGTCGAGCTGCTCCACCTCCCACCGCCCTGACCCGCCGTTACAGCGCCGGCACGTCGATCTCGAGCTCGTCGCACAGCGCGGCCAGCGCGGCGCGGTCGGGCCCGCGCCAGGTCAGCGCCTCGAGCGAGGCGTCGATCGGCGAGTCGGTGCGCAGGGTCGCCAGGGTGCGGAAGATCAGCGCCTCGTCCCAGCCGGCGTCGAGGCTGGCGGCCAGCGCGGCCGCGCCCCGCACCGGCACGTCCCACTTGCCGTCGCGCGGGATGTCCTCGAGCCGGCGGTAGCGGGCCAGCACCGCCGCCGCCGAGCGCGCGCCCCAGCGCGGCAGGCCGGGGATGCCGTCGGCGTCGTCGCCGACCAGGGCGAGGTAGTCGGGCACCGACGCGGGGTCGACCCCGAGCCGGGCGCGCACGCCGTCCTCGTCGAAGATGCGATCGCGCAGGCGATCCCAGGTCACGACGCGGGTGCCGACCACGACCTGGCAGAGATCCTTGTCGGGGGTGGCGACGATGACCTGCTCGACCCGCGCGTCGGCGGCCAGGCGCGCGGCCGCGGTCGCCAGCGCGTCGTCGGCCTCGTGCTCGATCATCGGCCACACCGCCAGCCCGAGCGCGGCCGACACCCGCTCGGCCAGCTCGAACTGGCCGGACAGCGCCGGGTCGAGGCCGTCGCCGGTCTTGTAGCCGGCCCACAGGTCGTTGCGGAACGACTCGATCACATGATCGAAGGCGACGCCGCCGTGGGTGACCGCGCCGCTGCGCAGCAGCGCGGCGAAGCTGCGGACCAGGCCGCGCGAGGCGCCGACCTCGCGCCCGTTCACCGTCGCCGGCGGGGCGCCGAAGAACGCCCGGAACAGCTCGTACGTGCCGTCGATGAGGTGCACCCGCACGGCGACCGGCATAGCACGTGGGGTACAACCGGGGGCGTGCGCCTGTCCGCGATCTGCGCCGCCGCCGTCGCGGCCGCCACCGCTGCCGCGTGCGGCGGCAAGGAGCCTCGCCCGATGACGACCACCGCGCCCTCGTCCGTGTCCCCGCTCGCCGCCGACGCCGTGCGCGGCGTCCGCGATCCGGCCGTCCAGGCCCTGCTCGCCGAGCACTGGGAGCTCTTCCTGCGCTGGTCGCCGACCGAGGCGACCACGCTCGGCGATCATCGCTACGACGATCGACTGTCGCCGCGGTCGGCCGACGCGGTCGCGCGCTACCGCGCCGAGCGCCGCGCCCTCCTGGCGCGCGCCGCCGCGATCGATCCCGCCGGGCTCGACGACGGCGATCGCACGACGCTGCTCCTCCTGCGCGGCGACCTCGAGGCGCAGACCGCGGCCGACGTGTGCGAGGACCACCTGTGGGCGATCTCGCCGGCGCAGAACCCCCTCAACGAGCTGTCGTACCTCGCCGAGCTGCACCGGGTGACCACCCCGGCCGACGCCGCCAACCTGGTCGCGCGCTACCGCCAGGGCGCCCAGCTCGTCGACGACACCATCGCCAACCTGCGCGAGGGCCTGCGCGCCGGCCGGGTCGCGTCGCAGGAGGTGCTGCGCCGCGTGGTCGCCCAGCTCGACGCCGAGCTGGCCAGGCCGACCTCGGCGTGGGCGATGGTCGCCCCGGCCGCCCAGGCGCGGCCGGACTGGACCGACGCCGAGCGCGCGCGGTTCGCGGCGGAGCTGCACGCCGCCGTCGCCGACGGCGTCCGCCCGGCGCTGGCGCGGCTGCGCGCGGTGATCGCCGACGAGCTGATGCCGAAGGGGCGGACCGGCCGCGACGAGGGCCTCGGCGCCTTGCCCGACGGCGACGCCTGCTACCGCGCGCGCATCCGCGAGCACATCGGGGTCGACCGCACCGCCGCCGAGCTCCACCAGCTCGGCCTCGACGAGATCGCCCGCCTCGATCGCGAGATCGCGGCGATGGGCGCCCGGCTGTTCGGCGCGCCCGACCTGGCCGCGACCCTGACCCGGCTGCGCACCGATCCGGCGCTGTACTTCACCACCGGCGACGAGCTCGAGGCCGCGGCCGGCGCGGCGCTGGCCCGGGCCCAGGCGGCGACGCCGCGGTTCTTCGGCGTGCTGCCCAGGGCGGCGTGCGTGATGGCGCGCATCCCCGACTACGAGGCGCCGTTCTCGACCATCGCCTACTACCGCCAGCCGCACTACGACGGCTCGAAGCCGGGCGAGTACTTCATCAACACGTACAAGCCCGAGACCCGGCCGCGCTACGAGCTCGAGGCGCTGACCTGGCACGAGTCGGTGCCCGGCCACCACCTGCAGATCGCGATCGCCCAGGAGCTGGGCGACCTGCCCATGTACCGCAAGCTGACCGGCTCGACCGCCTACGTCGAGGGCTGGGCCCTGTATACCGAGCGGCTGGCCGACGAGATGGGCCTGTACACCGGCGACCTCGATCGTCTCGGCATGCTGTCGTACGACGCCTGGCGGGCGTCGCGCCTGGTGGTCGACACCGGCCTGCACGCGATGCGGTGGACCCGCGCCGAGGCCGAGGCGTTCATGCGCGCCCACACCGCGCTCACCGAGGTCAACATCAGCAACGAGGTCGATCGCTACATCGCGTGGCCCGGCCAGGCCCTGGCCTACAAGTTCGGCCAGCTCGAGATCTTCGCCCTCCGCCGCGAGGCGGAAGGCCGGCTCGGCGCGCGGTTCTCGCTGCCGGCCTTCCACGACGTCGTCCTCGGCGGCGGCGCGGTCAGCCTGCCGGTGCTGCGCCTGCGCGTCGAGGCGTGGATCGCCGACACGCTAGCGCAACGCTAGCGCGGTAGGGCGGCCTCGAGCTCGGCCAGGCTCGGGATGGGATCGGTGCGACGGTCGAACGCGCGCACGAACGCGCCCTCGCGATCGAAGATGTAGATGGTCGGGATCTTGGGGGGCGCGCCCAGGCTGGCCCACAGGGCTTCATCGGCCGGCACCACCCGCAGCCACGGCGCCTCCTCGGCGAGGAACGCGCGCACCGCCGCCGCGCTGCCGCGGCCGTCGTACTCCTCGTGGGCGCGGTAGTTGATCCCCAGCACGCGCAGCTCGGGGTGGCGGGAGCGCAGCGTGGCGATGACCGGCATCTCGGTGCGGCAGTGGCCGCACCACGACGCGAACATGATCGCCACCGTCGCGCTCTCGCCGCGCCGCAGCGGCCCGACCAGCTGACCGTCGAGATCGATCGCCGCCTCGATGCCGTCGAGGCGCGGCGTCGAGACCGCGGCCGGCGAGGGCACCTCCGGCGCGGCCGTGGTGGTCGTCACGCGTGAGGCCGAGCAACCGGTCAGCGCGAGACTGAACAAAACGAGCCGCATCGGCGACGACACGCATCGATTGTATCGATCGCAACCTGCCGATGCTCGCCAAGGAGCTCCCGATGCGACTGCGCCTCTTCCTGCTCGTGTGCTCGCTCACGGTCGTCGCCGCCTGCGGTGACGACGACGGCCCGACCGACGACGACCTGCTGGCCCCGCCGCCCGACGGCCAGGGCGTCCAGTTCGCGATGACCACCACCATCCCCGCCGGCGTCGAGGGCGAGTGGTGCCAGTTCGTGGTGGCGCCGCCCGCGGAGCAGTGGGTCGCACGCGACGAGGTCCGCTTCACCGAGGGCAGCCACCACGTCCTCCTCTACGAGACCTCGTACGCGCAGATCCCGACCGCCAAGGACGACGGCACGCCGGTCGACACCACCAAGGTGTTCGACTGCAGCGACGGCGCCACCAACGGCTGGAGCGTGACCAAGCTGGTCGGCGGCTCGCAGAACGGCGAGGGCGACTCGCTGCTCGCCTTCCCCGACGGCGTCGCCATGAAGGTGCGCGCCGGGGCGGTGCTGCTGATGAACGCGCACTACCTCAACGCGTCCGACCACGATCTGACGCCCGAGGTCCGGGTCAACCTGTGGACCCGGCCGGCGGCGAGCATCACCGCCGAGGGCGACCTGCTGTTCCTGTACAACCCGTTCATCAAGGTGCCGGCCAGCGGGCAGGGGCGGGCGCGCTGGCGCTGCCCGGTCCACCGCGACATCACGATCGCCAACGTCCAGTCGCACATGCACAAGCGCGGCGTCGGTTACGCCGCGAGCGTCACCGGTCAGGCGCCGTTCTACGAGAACGAGCGCTGGGAGCGGGTGCCGGTGAAGCGGTTCGACGGCGGCCTGGCGGTCGCGGCCGGCTCGACCCTCGACTACCACTGCGACTACACCAACGCCGAGGCGCGCGACGTCTACCAGGGGCCGCGCACCACCGACGAGATGTGCATGTTGATCGGGTCGTACTGGCCGGCCGATCCGCGCATCTCGAACTGCACCGACGAGGTCGGCGGCCTCGGTGGCGAGTGGATCGGCAACGGCACCGCGACCTGCGCCGCGACCTTCACCTGCCTGCAGGCCGCGTTCCCCCGCCCCGATCTCATCCCGGCGCTCACCGACTGCATGGTCGCCGCCGATCCGGCGGTGTCGGCCGAGGCGTCGGCGGTGCTGCGCTGCTTCGCCAACCAGGCCGATCCGGGCGCGGCGTGCCAGGCCGAGATCGCGGCGTGCACCGCGCGGTGATCAGCCGCCGGCGAGGCCGCGACGGTCGAGCCAGGTCGCGATGGCCCGGCCGATGTCGTCGGGCCGGTCCTCGGGCGCGTGGTGGCCGGCCGGGCCGAGCGCCACGACCTCGAGCGCCGCGAACGTGGCGCGGGCGTCGTCGATGATCGCCGGCGCGCCGAGCACGCTGGGGGCGTCGAAGGTGAGCAGCAGCTTGGGCACGGCCGGCGACGAGCCCATCCACGCGCGGTAACGGTCGACGATCGCGGCGACGTCCGCCGGCTCGCCGTCGATCGGGATCTCGCGCGGCCACTGCAGCAGCGGCCGGCGCGACGCCGGGTCGGGATACGGCGCGTAGTAGGCGGCGCGCTCGTCGTCGGCGAGCGGGCGCTTGATGCCGAACGACAGCGACCGGGCCAGGAACTGGTTCTCCTCGAGCACCAGCTGCTCGCCGACCGCGGGCGTGCGCAGCGCGCGGAACAGCTCGAGCCCCTGCGGCGGCCAGTCGGCCCACCGCATGCGGCGCAGGAAGGTCTCGAACACGACCAGCCCGCGCACCCGATCGGGGTGGCGCGCGGCCCAGTCCATGGCCAGCGCGCCGCCCCAGTCATGGCCGACCAGCACGACGTCGCGCAGGTCGAGGGCGTCGAACCAGGCGTCGACGTAGCGGGCGTGATCGGCGAACCGGTAGGCGAGGTCGGGCTTGCCCGAGGCGCCCATGCCGATCAGGTCGGGCGCCAGGCACCGGGCGCGCCCGGCGACGTGGGGGATGACGCCGCGCCACAGGTACGACGACGTCGGGTTGCCGTGGAGGAAGGCCACCGCCGGGCCGGCGCCGGCCTCGCGGTAGCTCAGGTGGGACTCGAGGATGTCGATGCGGTGGACGATCTGCTCGGTGGGCATGCGGTCACGATGCGGCCGACCGGCGCTTTCGACCAGTGATGATTCGTGAGCTGTATGCTCACGATCCATGAGCATCGGCGCCCTCGATCTCAACCTGCTGGTCGTGCTCGACACCGTGCTGGCCGAGCGCAGCGTGGTCCGCGCGGCCCGGCGCCTCCACGTCACCCCGTCGGCGGTGAGCAACGCGCTCGCCCGCCTGCGCGCCGCGCTCGGCGACCCGCTGATCACCCGCAGCGGCCGCGGCGTCGTGCCCACCCCGCGCGCCGCCGAGCTGGCCCCGGCGCTGGCCCGCGCGCTGCGCGACCTCGATCAGGCCGTCCACGGCGCCGCCTTCGAACCGGCGACCACGACCCGCACGTTCACGCTCGCGGTCGCCGATCCCGGCCAGATCGTGCGCCTGCCCGGGCTCGCCGGCCGGCTGGTCGCGGCGATGCCGCGCGCCCGCCTGCGCGTCGTCGGCATCGACTCGCTGGTCTCGCTCGGCGGCCTGGCCGGCACCGAGATCGACGTGGTGATCGGGGTCGGCGAGAAGGGCCCCGGGGTCCACCGCGAGCCGCTGTTCGACGAGCCCACCGTGCTGGTCGCGCGCCGCGATCACCCCGTCGGCGCCCGCGTGACGCGGGCCGGGCTGGCCCGGCTGCGCCACGTCGCCGTCGAGATGGCGCCGGGCAAGGGCTTCCGCGACCTCGCCGGGCTGGCCTACGCCCGCGCCGGCGTCCCGCGCGACGTCGCCGTGGTGGTGCCGACCTTCACCGCAGCCGCGGCCGTGGTCGCCGCCACCGATCTGGTCGCGACCGTGCCGGCGTCGCTGATCGACGTGCTCGGGCCACGCCTGGGCCTGCGCACGGTGGCCGGCCCGGTGCCGCGGCACACCGTCCGCATGTTCCTGTCGTGGCACGACCGCACCCACGCCGACCCGGCGATGGTCGCGTTCCGCGCCATGGTTGGCAACCTGGCCGCCCGCCGGTAGTGTTCGGCGTGCCCCGCATCATCGGCCTGTCCGGCAGCCTGCGCAGTGAATCGTTCAACGGCAAGCTGCTGCGGGCCGCGGTGACGCTGGCGCCGCCGGGCACGACGATCGAGGTCGCGTCGATCCGCGGCGTGCCGCTCTACGACTACGAGGTCGAGGCCAGCAGCGGCATTCCCCCCGAGGTGGCGACGCTCAAGGACCTGGTCGCCGGCGCCGACGGCCTGCTGCTGGTCACGCCCGAGTACAACAACTCGATGCCCGGGGTGTTCAAGAACGCGATCGACTGGATGAGCCGACCGCCGGCCGACATCCCGCGCGTGTTCGGCGGCCGGCCGGTCGGCCTCATCGGCGCCACCCCGGGTCCGGGCGGCACGATGCTGTCGCAGGCCGCCTGGCTGCAGGTGCTGCGCACGCTCGGGACCCTGCCGTTCTTCGGCGGTCGGGTCATGATCTCGGGCGCGTCCAAGGTGTTCGACGACCGCGGCGAGCTGGTCGACGCCACCGAGCGCGCCCGGCTCGAGAAGTACCTGGCCGGCTTCGCCCGCTTCGTCGAGCAGCACGGCCCGCACCGCGGTTAGCTGGCGCCCCGCGAGGTTCGCAAGGGGGGTATCATCGCGGGCAGCATGAGGACGAGCGCGACGGTGATGGCCTACTTCACCCTGGCTGGGCTCGCGGGGTGCGCGCCGGGCAAGGACGCCGGGACCGGTGACGCCGGCACGCACGAGCGGATCCCGACCCGACTCGAAGTCACCCCCGAGACGCTCCTCCTCCGTGGGCTCGGCGTCGAGGCAGCGCTCCAGGCCGTCGTGCGGGACCAACACGACGCCCCGATCCCCGACGCGGCCATCACCTGGTCGTCGTCGAACCCGGCTGTGGTGGACCTCGTCGGCGCGGGCATGGTCCGGTCGGTGGGCGCCGGCGAAGCGACGGTGACCGCCAGCTCGGGCGGGCTCACCGGCGCGGTCGCGGTGTCCGTCCTGGTCTCGGCGTGCATCGCGCCGACCACCTTCCCCACGCCGCCGCCGGTCGCGCTCGGCCCACCGAGCTTCACGGTCGTCCCCTTCGACATGGACATGGGGAACCTCGCGACCTACTCGGCGGCGATCGACGTCACCGGCGACGGCCTCGACGACCTGGTGTTCTTCGCGTCGGACGCCACCTCGGAGCGGACCTATGTCTGGAGGAGCAACGGGGACGGGACCTTCACCGACGTCACCAGCCGTCACCTCGCGAGCACGGTCCCGGTGACCGGCCGGCGCGTCCGCGTCGCGGACATGAACCGCGATGGCATCGCCGACCTCGTGGTCGCGACGCATGGCCGCGAGGCGGACGACTGCAGCCTGGGACCAGGGCTGTGCCCGGGCGCGCCGAACCACGTCGTGCTCGTCGATGCGCAGCGGCAGCTCGTCGACCACAGCGTCGACTACTTCCATCCCGCCGGGCTCAACGGGTACACGCACGGCGTCGCGGTCGGTGATGTCGACTGCGACGGGTATCCGGATGTCTTCGAGGCGAACTGGCCCAACGACACGGCGATCGAGCCGTCGCACTTGCAGATGAATCGCGCCGGCCTGTCGCTGGAGGCCGAGGATCACCGGCTGCCCGCGCGCGTCGCCGCCGCGCAAGACGTGTTCCCGAGCGCGGACTTCTGCGACGTCAACCGCGATGGTGCCGTCGACCTGATCCTGGGCGCCGTCGATGGTCCCAACCGCGTGCTGATCAACGACCGCTTCGGGTACTTCGACGACGGACCGGTCCCGCTGCCGGAGCCGATCTTCGGCCGCCCCGCCCAGGAGCCGCTCGACATCGGTTGCGTCGACTACGACCTGGATGGCTGGAACGATCTCGTCATCCTGACGACGACCCACGCGTACGACCGCGCCGCGATCCAGCTCCTGCACAACCGCGGCGACGGCAGCTTCGACGACGTCTCGGCGGAGGCGCTTCCCCAGGACTTCACGGACGCCAACGCCTACTTCGAGCTGCGCGTCGCCGACTTCAACGCCGATGGCTGGCCGGACTTCGTGGTCAGCGGCACCAGCCAGCTCCCCGGACAGCCGCACGTGTACACCAACACCGGCGACGGCGGCTTCGTGGAGACGCGCATCGGCGGTGAGTACCTCTTCGCCGGCTCGACCGTGACGGTCATCGACACTCGAGGCGACGGCAAGCCGGACCTCCACACCGCGGGCGGGACGACCTATTCGTTCGTGCTGACCAATCCCTGACCGTGGTCGCGTAGGATGCCTCATGGCTCGTCGTCCCTCTCCGCTCTCGTTCGCCGGCGCGTCGGTGGTCATCACCGGCGCCTCGGCGGGCATCGGCCTCGCCTGCGCCCGCGCCTTCGCCGCGCGCGGCGCGCGCCTCGTCCTGGTCGCGCGCGGCCAGGACGGGCTCGACAAGGCCGCCGCGTCGCTCGCGTCGGCCACCACCATCACCACCCTCAGCGCCGACGTCGGCGACCCCGCCGCCCACGTCCGCATCGTCGACGCGGCGCTCGGCGCGTTCGGCGCGATCGACGTGCTGGTCAACAACGCCGGCTTCCACCCGCGCGGGCCGTTCGTCACCCACGGCCCCGAGGCGTTCGGCCAGATGGTCGACGTCAACCTGCGCGCGCCGATCATGCTCGCCCGGCGCGTGCTCGACCCCATGCTCGCCGCCGGCCGCGGCGCGATCGTCAACGTCGCCTCGCTGGCCGGCCGGCTCCCGCTGTCGCACGCGGCGGTGTACTCGGCGACCAAGTTCGGCCTGCGCGCGTTCTCGCTCGCGCTCGCCGACGAGCTCGAGGGCACCGGCGTGACCGTGTCGGCGGTGTCGCCCGGCCCGGTCGACACCGGCTTCATCATGGACGACCTCGACCACGTCCCCGACATCGTGCTGTCGCAGCCGATGTCGACCGCCGAGGAGGTCGCCGACCTCGTCGTCGCCTGCGCCGCCGACGGCGAGCCCGAGCGCGCCGCGCCGCGGGTGTCCGGCGCGCTGACCACGCTGGCCTACCTGGCGCCGCGCCTGCGCCGCGCCCTGCGTCCGCTGATGGAGCTGCAGGGCCGCCGCAACAAGCAGCGCTACCGGGCCCGCGCCGCCAAGCGCTAGCCCGGATCATTCATGACGATGGCGAGCGAGGACCGCAGATCGTCGAGAAGGCTTGGCCGCACGCCCGGAGAAGTACCGCAGGCGGGTTGGAACCCGTCGAGGAACACTTCGAGGACGTACG
>Ga0247830_10000573_pt1 | contig 13459 bp, 16 predicted proteins | sample 12C_Control_Day5_FD_207766 | JGI IMG/M metagenome (GOLD analysis project Ga0247830, IMG submission 207766) | Soil microbial communities from agricultural site in Penn Yan, New York, United States - 12C_Control_Day5 | ecosystem: Environmental > Terrestrial > Soil > Agricultural land | place...
GCTCCATCACGAACACCCTGGACGATGGCCAAGTCGCCGAGTCATCGTTTAGCTCGATCTTTGCGCTGTCGCGGCTGGAATCCGGCGAGGGGGAAGATGAATTCTCCCGGAACTGGACCAGCAAGGACCGCGAGCTGGCCGCCGCCGCATCCGAAGACTTAGACCTGCTGGACTTTACGGGCTTAGACCTGGGGGCCGGCGAAGGCAGGGATGCACTGGGGCTGCCGCTGTCCTTGGCCGAAATCACCACGCTGGCCATCTGGCAAACGGGCGGCAGCGGCAAGCTGGAGATCAACGGCACCGACCCGGTGAATAAGCTGGTCTGGGTGCCGACGATGTCCAGCGGCAACGGGCTGGCCACGGGACGGACGTGCTTGGTGCTGCACAGCCCGGCCGCCGACGCGTTCCCGGTCAGTGGCTCATCGTGCATGGTGCGGCTGTCGGCGTTTAATGGTGACGTGACGTATTCGATCTTGGTGTGCGGGCGGACGGACACGGATGAAAGCAGCCAGTCCGGTTCCAGCTCCACGAGCAGCCGTTCTTCCAGCACGCTGTCCAGCTCCAGCTCGACCAGCTCGCTGTCCTCGCTGTCCACCAGCAGCAGCACGTCCTCGCTGTCCCAGGAATCGCTGAGCACGAGCACGAGTAGCATTTCCAGCAGCAGCACCAGCAGCCTGTCCAGTACGTCCAGTCCTTCAAGCCCATCGAGCCAGAGCTCCCGCAGCAGCAGCTCATCGCTTAGCTCATCTTCGTCATCCATCAGCAGCAGCACGAGTTCCGCCAGTTCTTCGTCATCCTCCAGCAGCAGCTCTTTGTCGTCCTCCAGCACGCAATCTGGTGAAATCTCCAGCTCCAGCAGCAGCCCGTCCAGCTCATCTACGAGTTCGGCCAGCAGCTCATCCACCAGTTCGGCCAGCAGCTCATCCTCTAGTTCCAGCAGCAGCTTGTCGTCGTCAAGCTCTACCAGCTCGCTGTCGTCGTCCAGTACGTCCTCGGCCAGCAGCAGCTCGTCCAGCTCTGTCAGCAGCAGTTCGTCCAGCAGCTCATCGTCAACATCGAGCGCTTCCAGCAGCACTAGCAGCGCTTCAAGCAGCAGCAGTTCGTCCAGCAGCAGCTCGGCCATAGTCACTGACTCGGAGGAGTTTGACACCGCCGGCTCTCATACATTCACGTGGCCGGTAGGCGTGACTCAGGTGACCGTGGAATGCTGGGGCGGTGGCGGTGGCGGCGGGAACTTGGTCACCAATTTCCTTGATATTGGCACGGGTGGCGGTGGCGGCGGTGCCTATGCCAGCGGGACCGTGAGCAAGGTGGGCGCAACAGACAGCGTAACGGTGGGCGCTGGCGGCATTCCCGGAAGCGGCGCTGCTGGCGGCGATAGCTTCTTCCGCGATAGCTCCACGGTGATGGCCAAGGGCGGTTCCACGGTGGCGGCAGACACGGCCACTGGCGGTGCTGGTGGATCGGCTGGGTCCAGCGTTGGCACTACCAAATACTCCGGCGGCAACGGCGGCAACGGCGGCAGCAGCGGCACAGCCGGCGGTGGTGGCGGCGGCTCCAGCGCTACAGTTCTAGGTGCCGGCGGCAACGGCGGCAATGGCGATGGCGATGGCGGCGGTGCTGGCGGTACAGGCCCAGGCGGGATCGGCGGCAGTGGTGGTGCGGGCGGGCACCATACCACCACGCTGTCCGGCTTTAATGGGACACAGCCGGGCGGCGGCAGCGGTGGCGTGGGCACGAACGAAGGCAGCACAAGCGACGCCCTCAACGGATCGGTTGGCTTTGTGAAAATCACCTGGATAGTGCCGTAGCGCACGGCCGTTTAGCGCACACTTGCGCAGCTTTCCTATTGTCCCACGCAGCGTAAAATGGCCCCCAGATGAGGAACGCCAGCCGTGCTTGACTACCCCAACTTAGCCGCCCCGGAACTGCCGATGGAACTGCGGGCTCCCGGTGACGGTGGTCCTCCGCAGCCCGGCCAGCAGCCAGAGAAGCTGGATTGCTGGTTTTACGTGCTGTGGATTCTGTTGGTGCTTTCGGTCGCGTTGCACGTGGTGACGTTCGCCGCCCACAAGCCGCGAGTGCCCGCCGATGTTGAACATCCAGACCAAGCCCCAGCACACCAAGCCGCTATCGGCAAATAAGCCGGCCCTGCCGTACGAGCGGGCCTTCTATGGCTCCCTGATCTTCTCTGGGCTGGCACTGGCCCTGGCCTCGGTATCCACGACGCTGCTGGTGGTGAAGCTCCGGGAGCCGCAGCCTGCGCCCCAGGCGGCCCTGGAGCCGGTTGTGGTGGCCGAGGCCGCGCCGGTGGCTGTTCCGGCCGCCGTGGCGGCACCTGTTAGCCTGCCAGCCGCGGACAGCGAGCTTACCAAGCAGGCCCGCGAGCAGTACGCCGCGGCCAAGTATTACGCCGAATGGATGGCGCAGATCAAGGAAGCCGAAGCCGACCCCCAGTAGCACAGCTACAGCAAGGATGGCAGCCGTGAAACTAGCCTTAGCCTGGATGGTGCTTACAGTGGCCTTGGCAGCCGGCATGAGCGCCACGCTCAAGTCTTTCCTGCCGCAGCAGCCCTACTACCCACCGCCTGGGTCGCCCTGCCAAGACCCCAGCCCCTGCCGGGACTAGCCTTACTTCTTTACGCCTTTGCGGTAGTGGCCGTTCAGCACCAGCTCACCCTCCGGCACGCCGTTGCGGCAATCGGCCAGCGCCTGCTCAAACGGCACGTAATCAAACGCCGTGAGCCGTGACCACTCATTGCAATTGAACACGCCAAAACCGGCGGCCTCGAAGATCGGCCGCAGCTCGGTCAGCATGGCGTTGGCCACGCGATAGTGGCTGTTGTTGCCGTTGATGACGCCGGCCACTTCGCGCGCGTGCTGCTCCGGGTCGGTCACGTCCGCGTACCTGTCATCATCGAACGCATAGTTCCCGGACAGCCCCTTGGCTTGGTCCATGTGGAAGTCAACGCCCAGCATGTACACCCGCTTGACTCCCAGGTAATGCAGCAGGCGGAGCGCCATGAACATGGTGAAGATGATCTTCGGTCGGCCGGTCTTTTCATTGCCGGCCTTGTCGTTGCCGAACGTGGCCGCGTCCTCCGTCAAAAATGTTTCCGGGGTGTACCACCCGCGGCGCTTGAACGCCCAGACGTTGGGATAGTCGGGGATGTTCTTCCCGGTGAGCTGGAAGTTGCCCTGCTCGTCCCGGCGTCTGGTGTGCGAAGTTCTGGTGAGCCGCGCTACGGGGACGAACTTCATGATGCTGCCGTCCAGCAACACCCCCTCGTGGAACTTCTCCGCGGGATCGTTAAACGTCATGGCCCGGACGGGAACCATGCCGGCCACATTGTTGACGGCCAGCGATAGCACGCCGCGCTCGGCCAGCTTGTGATAGGGCAGCAGCTTGATGGACGGCCCGCCGCACACGAGGAATGCGGCGCAGTTGCGCCACAGGTTTTTCACCCCGGTGGTTTCTTTGCCGCGTACATCGTACATGACCAGCGGATCATCGACAGGGCCTGAGACTTGCCCGGCAGGCTGAGACGCCCGCTGCGGGGCCGGCTTGGCGGCCTGGGCGGCACTTGCCAGCGCAGCGTCCAGGGCAGCGTCCGCGGCCCCCGGCGGTAGCTGGACGTCCTTCTGGGCGGCCACGGCGGTAATCCACTGGATGACGCGGTTTCGTTTATTAGCGGCCCAAGCCGGCCCCCGGTGGTTGAGCCTGCGTATCAGACCACCGTCATCGAACCACGCCAACTTCTCGACCAGCCGATCACCCAGGCCCATAAACTCCGCCTCCACGATTCCTTTTTCTTTGGCCGCGCGCCGGATGGCCAGAGCCACAGCCGCCTTGGCCGCCAGTTCGATGAACGGCAGCCCGCGCTGCGATGCCGCCTCCCGGAGCCACCGCATTATTCTGCTGGACCGCCGCTTGCACCAGCCCGGTCCTCGCTTGTCCATCAGCGATGCCAAGCTCTTGCACTTGCACTTGCTGTCCTCGGTGATCTGAAACCACGCCAAGATTCTGGACAAGTGGCAGCCTACGCCACATAGTTCGACTTCCTGGACGGACGACTCGCACTCGGCCACAACGCGGTCATGTGGCATGTCTGTCGGGACTCGCTGGCCGCACCCTGGACGCTTGCACGCCAGTATCCGTTCGCCGCTTGCGTCCGGCATCGTGAGATCGTACCACTCGCAGTATCGCGTCATATCCGCGTGACGATTGCGTTGGTTGCCAACGACTGGCAGCCTAGTCCTGTCAGCCCCGGAAAACTTGTCGCGTTCCACTGGGAGCAGGACACGTGCGTGCTGGAAGTTGCTTGCCACTTACTTACTGACTGGTCGCCGCCAAGTGTCGGCGTGGACGAGAAAAAAACTGTCGCGATCCACTGGTTTCCAGGCGACACTGGTATCACCCGCAGCACCAAATAATTGACATCGGTGGGCGGATCAGGGCACAACCCTCTGCTGCTTAAATCTATCGACCAATAGCAGGCTACATCTGTTGGGTCCACGCTAACAATCGGATTTCCGACAATATATGTACCGGCCAAAGACGCACAATTGCTGCATATACCGCCCGGTCCAGCCACCATTGATGGGATGACTATGCGATACCGGCACCCTGCCCCTACCGATTCCTGGCAATGCGCGCATGCGCACCCGCTACTGGAACTGCTGCTGGAGCTTGATGACGACTGGCTGCTACTGCTCGACGATGAATCGTCGCAGCATTCATCCTTGCACCGCATGAGGAGGGACATCAGTCGCACTCCACCTGACTGACCAGCCACGCGCGGTTGAGCCGCTTCATGATGCACCACTTGCCGCGCTTAATGTCATGGAACAGGGCCTTGGCGCTTTTGAAAATCCCGGACGCCTGCTCGTCCTTGTCGTACAGCTGGAGTTCCTCGCTGGTGCCCTTGGTCATGGTGCCGGCCTGCGACGTGTGCTTGCACAGGTACTCCTGCTCACCGATGGTGCAGAGATATAACGGTCGGTCTGGCACTGGATCACCGCTTTCTTCATCGCCTTCCAAGACGCCGGGGAGCTCGCCAACCAAATGGCATGGTCCGTAAATCCGGCCTTGCTCGGCAATCACATCGAACGAATCCTGTTGATAGTCCACGAACCGGATGAAGGCGTGCTTGTCCAGCGTCCATGTGTCGCCTACGGCTTCGTAACGCATGAGGCCGCCGGGGTGGACTTTGGCACCTTCGTGGTCTATAGGCTCGACCAGATCGCCGTCGCTCTTGTCCGAGTGGTGGACACGGATGAACACCCAATCGGCATCCACCTGCCGCAGCTCCGACCAGTAATCGATAGCAACCATCCACTGGTCAAACGGGTTGCCCATTTCCACGCGCAGGCCGTTTTCATAGACCGAAAAATGCGGGGCGTCCTTCCAGCGGCCGCGCGTGGTGGTGACTTGCTGCAGATTGGGCAGCAGCGTGAGGTTCTGATAGGCCGGTTTCATTTCACCCAGGCCGGGCTCTGGCGTGCGGCCGGGCACCAGTCGCGCCAGCGGCACAATGCGCAAGCCGTGCTCGTACACGACATAGTCGCCGGAGCTTATGGGGTGCGAGCCGCACCGCAGGCGCAGCTGGTCGTAATGACGCAGCGCCATGACGATGGGCATGCTGCCGCTGGCCCCGGCTTTGTATCGGCCAGCGCAGTGGATCGACAGCTCCGGTAGCATGCAAAACCAATTGCCGTTGCGCCTAAGTTCCAGGCACACATTGACGCCGTCCGCGTAGGGCGCGCCGTCAAACACTCCCGGCTGCACGTCCGTCTGCGCCCGGAAAACATACGACGTCACTTCCTCCGGCGGTGAGTGCAGCGGCACGCACCAATTCTTGACCGGGTCGAACATGACGGGAACGACATCCCCGACGTTGTACTTGGGGATCGGCCCTATGTTGGGGCTGCCGCTGTGATACGCCCCGGCGTCCAGGCGATTGATGCCGGTGTCGTGCAGGGACCACTGGAGGTTGTCGGCGTCCCAGTAGCGGAACTGGATCAGGTACTTGTTCTGATCCGCCCGCGGCGCATCCACTTCCCCGCCGGCAATGATGCCGCCGCTGTTGCCGTTGTCCGTAATCCGCGCCAGCCCAAACAGCTGCCCCGGCGGCAGTGTGGACTGGTTGGCCAGACCGTTGTATCCCAGGCCGCCGCCGCCGAACCCGCCGATGAGCGAGTTTAGCGATGCGCCGTAGGCGTTCAGCAGCTCGCCGGACGGCATGTTTGGTCCGGCGGGGTAGCCTGTCTTGAATTGATGTCTGTCAGCCATGGCGGATTACAGGACGGGGCCGGCCGCGAACAGGGCGTTGAAGTTGGACGGGTTGTGCATGACGGCCCCCGTGCCGCCGCTGGTCCCGCGACGGAACACGGTGACAAACTTGCCGACGCCTGGGGACGGATCGTACACGTGATTCCATGAGTAGATACTGCCGTTCGCGTTGATCTGCTTGTGCGCGAACCGCAGCTCCAGCGACCACGGCTTTACCACCACGCGGGAGCCGGCGTTCTGGAATTCCTGCGAGCCGCTGACACCCAGGAACAGGACCGTGCCGGCCGGCGCGTTTAACAGCCACGGATAGGCCGCCGCGTTGACGGTGCCCATGGTTCCGAAAATGTTTTGCCAGTGGGGCCGCAGCACCCGCTTCCAGCGGAAGTTGAACTCATTGATGCACACCATCATCCGGATGTCCGGCTGGGGCGTCTTTACGGTCTGAGCGTTGGCCTTTTCAAACTCATACCACGCATCCGAACCTTGCTCATTGGGATTGGTGATGTCCCCGCGGGCCACCACGGTGCCGCTGGACGGGATGGAGAGAATCTCCATCGAGGACCGAATGTTCCGCTCCAGGAACGTCTCCGGGTCCGCGTCGTCACGGTCCTGTTCCTCGTTGCTGTTGATGCCGGTTTCATAATCGATGGTGAGCCGGATGTCATCGCAGTAGGTGCCGTCCGGCGCGTTGGTGTCGTTGCCAAACGGATCGCAGGGCAGGGACAGGTTGAACGGCTCGAACGACACCTTGGACGGCATGAGCAGCGGCGCACCGGGGAGCGGCCGCAGGGGCGGGATGACGACCCGGTCATCGATGATCTCCATGGGCGGCATGATCTCCGCCAAGAAATCCTCGAGGTCCGTGGCCGCAATGCGATACACTTCCTGCGCCGACGTGGGGCCGTTTAACGTGATGCCGCCGCGCGGGTAGCCTTCCACCAGCGCGTACTTGAGGCCGCCCTCGGTGCTGAGTCGTGCTTCTTGAATGTCCGGCATGGTTTAACCTACGGGTTGGCCACTGGCACGGCCGGGCGGCGGGCGGCTTCTTCGCGCGACTTGCGGGCCTCGTCCAGGAGCTGCTTCTGAATATTCTCCTGGGCTTGGCCGATGCCGATCAACTGATCCGTCTTGTTGTCCTTGAGCATGGCATCTTGGAGCCGCTTACTGAAATCTTCCAGGCCGAAGAACCCGGTCATGGACTGTTTGCTGTCCTTGCTCTCGCCTTTGTTAAAGTCCATCGCGCCGGCCTTGGGCCGGGCAAACGGTCCCTTGTCGGTACCCGGTGGCGCGAACAGCTTGTCTTTCAGCTCCTGCTGCTTGGCCGCGAGCTTGCCGATCTCCGCCGACGCCGCCACCATAGCCGCCTTGGCCTCCGGCCCTAAGACCATTGAATCGCCGAAGTTTTTGGCCAGCTTGGCAAATGACTTCTTAAACTCCATGTCCAGGACGTTGAGGATGCCGTAGCTCCCCTGCGAGACTGCCGCCTTAATCAGTTCCGGCAGGAGTGTGAAAATCTTTACGCTATCGCTGGCAAAGTCCTTTAGTGACTTGAGCGCGAAGTTGATGAACCCGAAAAAGTAATCGCGGGCCGCCAGCGTGAAGGCATGCGCGCCAGCTTCAATGGCCACCCACGTCTGGTCCCAATTGAGGACGAACGTGCCCAGCCACGTGATGGTGTTCACAAACAGATCGAACAGCCCCTGCGTGACGGCCACGATCATGGGCGCGAACGTCTTGAGGACGCCGGTGAAAACGATCTGGGCCTTGAGGCCAATTTCCTGGAGCGGCACCAAGACTTCGCCCAAGCCTTCGCGGGCCTCGGCCAGCTGCGCGCTTAGCAGCTTGAGCCCGCCGTGGGGGCCGCCGGTCATGGCCTCTGCCGTTCCGCCGAACTTGCTTTCCAGCAAATCCAAAATGATGGCCTGGGCCTCCGCTCCCCTGCCCGCCAGCACGAGCTGCTTGATATGCTCCTTAGTGGCCTCGTTGGTTTTGCCCAGGACCTTCTGCAGGGCGGTCATGCCGCCGATTGGATCGTTTAGCGCCTTGCCCAACATGGCCCCGGCGGTGGCCAAATCGGTGCCCAGCGCCTGCGACATATCCACGGCCAGCTCCGTGGCCCGCTTGAACGTGTCGCCCTGCACGTTGGTGAAGTTCAGCAGTCTGGCCTGGAACGCTTGAATCTCGTCGTCGGCAATGCCGGTCAGATTTTGCAGCGCCGCGGCATGGGCCTTGAGCTCCTCGGCCGACAGACCGGCCGCATGGCCCGTGGCCTTGAGCGCCGCTTCCAGGCGGCGGTCCGCCTCAAACTGATCCTGGGCCGCCTTGGTGGCTTCGCGGAACTCATTGGTGAGCAGAGCCGTGACGGCGATGCCGGCGATTGCGCCCTTGATCGTGCTGCCCCACCGCGAAATCCGGTCCATGGATTTCTTGGTTTCATCCTCGGCCTGCTTTAAGCCGGGGCGCAGCATCCGGTTGTCGGCCCGAACACGGACGTAGGCTTCGCCAAGTAGATCGGCCATGCGACGATCCTCCCGGAAGAATTCTATCGCGGCTTAGCGTCTTTGTCGCCTGCGTTTGCGGCCTTTGCCTTTGGCCGCCAGCTCTGCCCGGATGCGAGCGGCCTTGGACTGGGGCAGGATGCGGCTGCGGTCCACGTGGCCGTCCTGGATGGCCTGGGCGGGCGTGGCCTTGGTGAGCCCGCCGAAGGCTGAATCGGGCAGCACTAAGACCAGCACCTGATCCAAGGTCATGCGTTCCAGGTGGGTGGGCAGGATGTTGCCTTGTGAGTTTTTGGCCAGCTCTCTGGCGGCCTTGGCCCAGTCGAATGGGCTTGGTTCTCTGCCTGCCTTCTTGCCGGCCTTCTCATCTGCCCGGCCGGCTGGGCTTATTCGTTTCCCAGCGTGGGGGCACTGACTGCCCCTACCGCATCGGCCACGCTGTCCAGCACCTTCTCGCCGCCCTTCTTGGCAAAGAACTCGGCCGCGTCATCGAGCGACCAGCCGGGCTTGGACTTCCTGACGCTGAGCCATGCCGCATGCAGCCGGCCGCGAACGGTGGACTGCAGCCAGTAGTGGGCGTACCCGATTGGCACTTCCTGTTCCACGTCGGCAATGGTGACCTTGACCTTGACGCTGGGCAGGTTGTCGGCCCGGATGTCCTCGGCCCGCTTGAATGCGTCCTGGAGCATCTTCTCCCGGTACGCCTGCGGGATGAGATCGACGTTCTTGGTGTACGTCTCGATCAGCGACCGCTTGCATTGCTGCACGGCCGCGTCTTCCAGCGCCGCCCAGTCCGCCATGTCCAGCGCCCGGACTTCCACATTGGTGCCGTCGTCCAGCTGGACGACGCGCGAGCGCGTAACGATCGCGCCCAGGTTGCGTGTACCCTCCACGAAATTTCTCCGCTTTCAAAACAGTGGCGCGGCCGCGCCGAGCTAAAGTCTCTCCGCTTAGCTCGACGGCAGCGAGTGAACAGGTGCCCCGGCTTCACCGGGTTTGTAGTACCGGCCGTCCGCGCCAAAGTCCGCGGTCCAGCCGACGACTTCCTTGGTGTCCGGGTTGAACTCCAGCTGGAAGTTCTGGATGAGCGCCGACGGGAAAACCCAGTAGCGCGTGGTATCCTCCCACAGGACGAGCGCGACAATGTCGCCGTCGTCAAAAATGTTGTACTGCAGATCGTCCTCGTCCAGCTTGCCGCCGATGCTGCCCGTGGCATCGCGGCGCGCAGCCTTGCGGTTGGTGAACCCGCCGCTGTCCGAATCGCCCCAGGCGCTTTCGTTGGCCTGCCGGTTGATGGACCAATTCGTGAGCCGATGGACAAGCTCGCCTTCGATGACGGCTTTTCCAAGTTCGCCGGAGACGGCGGTTACACCACTCATGGACTATTCCTCCCGCGCCTAGTGAGTCTCCGCGCTCATTAGGAGCTGCTGCTGCTGGAACTGGACGCTGAACTGCTTGAGCTGGACGCTGAACTGGTGGAGCTGGACGAGCTGCTGCTGACGCTGCTCGTGGACGATGACGACACAGAACTGGTGCTTGAGCTGCTGGACAGGCTGGACTGGCTGCTGGTGCTGGACAGCGAGCTGCTGGTGGAGCTGCTGCTGGTGGACAAGCTACTCAAGCTACTGGTGCTGGACTCCTCGTCATCGTGGCGACCCAGCAGGTAAATGTTATATTCCAGCGCGCCGCCGTTGGCCGTGAACTTGACGTTCTTGAGCGCGCTGGTGACGTTTAGCGCATTAGCTCCTGGGAAGTGCTTGGTGAAGTTAGCGCCGGGCGGCAGCGCGCCGCCGTTGGCCACGGTGTGGGAGCCGAGCGCCGTCATGCCGTTAGACGCACCCGGCTCGATCTCCAGCGAGCCCGTACTGTCCTCCGAGTTGGTGATGCTGACCAGCACCAGCTCTTCGAACGTGAGCGCCTGCCCGAGCGAGTCGTTGCCGTCACCAGCCCCGATGTTCTGGTTGACCAGATTGTAGAAGTCGATGGTGTCGCTGGCCCCGTTGGCCAGCTCGCGATCGCGCTCTTCCCACACGCGGTTGGCCTGATCGGCGTCCACGCCATCATCGTACGACGTATTGATCGGGGTCACGTCGTGGGCGCAGGTGGCCTTCTGGCCATCAGTCATTTCATGCTGAATGGTCGCCTTGACGGTGAGCTTTACAGAACCCGAGGCGAGGCTGCGCGTGCCCATAGGTTTTCCCTACGGCCACCCGTCGCTTCTCCGCTTGCGACCGGGCCGCTATGAATATGCTGCCGGGTAGGTTCCCAGCAGCTGGATCGTGTACTGAATCACCCAGACCCAGGTTTCTTCATCTTGCTTGGTGTCAAAGTCCGGGCCGCGTTTGACGCTCACGAGTTGATCATCTTGCAGATTCAGAGCGGCTTTGTCAAATGCTCCAGCCACCAATTGGGCGAAATCTTTGGCCTGCTCCTTGGTGTGGCCGTAGATGGCGAACTGCACGGGCACGTCCTGGAGCTGCAATTCTGTGTCCCGCGTGGCCCCGCTCATGTGGCCGCGGACGACCGACTCGCCCTTCTCATAGATGCAGTACGGCTTGGGGTGCTGCTCGTCCGGGCGGGGCGAACTATCGCACAGCGCCAGCAGGTGGGTCACGGTGGGATCGGGCCACACCTGCTTGAACTGTGACTCCAGGCTGCGGGCATCCCAGCGAGCCTTGATTGCCGCGTCGATATTCCAGCTGCCACGTGCCGGCATAGTTAAAATCCTCCCGCTTCGGCGGCCGGGCCCTCGCCGTGCAGCAAAATGGCGATCAAGTCCGCCCGCATTTCATTCAGGTTGCGACGCAGGAACGACCGATCCAGTCGGGTTTCCAGGATCAGCCCGTACTTGAGCGTGGTGCCGACCCGGCCTTCCAGCCCATCGTCGCTGATGTTTTTGAAGATGTCCTTCATGAGCCGGGTGGTGACCGCCCGCGGGAACTCGCCGGGCTTGCTGCGGCTGTTGGGGTCCACTGTTGTTGTCGTAGTGGTGCTGGTGGCTCCCGTCTCCGGGTCTTTAACGATGCGCCGTTTTCTGATCTTGCGGACGGGGCGCGACAGGCTGGCTGCCACCCGATCGCGCAACAGCTGCGTGGCCACTTTGATCCGCTGGGCGATGGCAAGGTTCTTCTTCTTGAGAACATCGTTTATGAAAAACTTAGTCCGCGTCTCCACGCGCAGGCGGGTGCCGGTCCATTTCTGGAGCGTCATCGCCTCGTATTCCGCCAGCGGCATGGCCACTAATAAACCTCCAGCTTCCCGGGTCGCAGCTGCAAGCAGCCGGTGTCGTCGCACGCCTCGGCCAGCTTGGCGCGGGCCTTGTCCGCGTTGTCCGATCCTTCCTTGCCGTTGCCCACCGCCTTGGCATCCCGGCCGCACGGCATAAAGCACTCCACCAGATAGGCGTCCGGGTCCGTTTCCAGGCCAACCATGGCCGTGGCCCAGGCCCCCACTTCGAAGCTCACGCACTCCTTCTGCTCCGGCTGCCGCAGGACGTGCCACCGGACCGGCAGCTTGATGCGGACGGCATAGTCCCGCAGCTCCTGGATGAAATCAGCCAAACTGGCGACGGAGACGGTTGTCATAGCGTTTCTGGGCCTTCTCCTGGGCCGCCTTGGCGCGGCGGCGTTTGCGGTTAATGCGTACGAATCCGGGCGGCAGCTGTTTTTGTGGTTTCTGGACCTGCGCCAGCACGGCCTCTACAGCAGCCAGCGCCTCGGTTTTCTCGGCGGCAGCCATGCTACCCCTCCCGTGTGACCTCGCCCATGATCTTCCATTTGTCCAGGACGCCGGCCGTGGCCTCTTTCCAGCCCATGACCTTGAGCGAGTAGCCGGAATACGGGCCGCTGGTCACGTCCAGCATGTCTGACAGGCGGATGCCGTCCGGTAGTTCGTTTATGTACACGCGGTGAGTGACCTTGAGGCTGCGGGCGGCGAACTCCGTGATCTCAGTGGCGTCCGCTGGCTGGACGAACGCCGGTTCTTCCTCCACGTACGGCGTGGCATCTTTGGCAAGCCTTGCGCTTACCAGCGACCCTTGCTGCGCCGTGACGTGGCTGAGGTTGATCGTGTGCGGCAGGTTGTCAAATAGGCTCATGGTAGCTTGATAATAAGCTCTTTCTCGCCGTTGGCCTTGACGCGATACCAGACGGGAATCTGAATCTCAACGTCTGCCGGTGGTGGTGGTGGCGGTGCCGGCGGCTCGCCGATCTTGGTAATGCGTATGGCGTCCGCGATGACGTTCTCATCGGCGTTGCGGGCGTCCAGCTTGACCGTGATCTCAGTGCCGGCCACGTCGATCTCGCCCAGCGTTTGCCAGCGTACCTCTCCGGCTGCGAACGTGGCTGGGGCCAGCTCTTGGTTTATCGTGGCGCTTACCGCCTGGGGGCCACCTGTTACCGTGAAAGCCGCATTGGTGGCCCGGTTGGCATACTCCGGCCACGTGGCGGCCACGCGGTACTTACCGGGCGTCACAGTGGCCTTCCAGGTGGCATCCTTCTCACCGCCCAGCGTGTAGTGCAGGTCGCCGCCGTAGCCGGTCGGCGTCCAGGCCACCCACTCGCCGGTATAGGTGGCGGCTGCGTCGTCAATGATGACGGCCTCGCCGATCTCGCCCTGTGGTGCTGGCAGAGGCTCTGTGGGCGGCGGGTCCACGGGTGGGGGCGGAGGA
>Ga0247830_10000576_pt1 | contig 13435 bp, 13 predicted proteins | sample 12C_Control_Day5_FD_207766 | JGI IMG/M metagenome (GOLD analysis project Ga0247830, IMG submission 207766) | Soil microbial communities from agricultural site in Penn Yan, New York, United States - 12C_Control_Day5 | ecosystem: Environmental > Terrestrial > Soil > Agricultural land | place...
TCATCGAGCAGTCGAAGCTGCTGAACGAGGCGCTGTGCGCCCAGGGCCGCTGCCCGCGCCTGGTCTACCTGCCCGGCCACAGCCACATGTCCGAGGTGTACGCGGTCAATACCGACGACCGCTCGCTCAGCGGGCCGCTCCTCGAGTTCGCCAGGTAGCTGTCAAAGAGCATCAGCGCCGTGGCAATGGCGCCGCCCGTGCGCTAGTCTCGCCGCCGTGACGCCGCCCGCCTCCGCCGAGTACCGCGACCGGATCCTCTACGCGCTGGCGCTGCTCGCCGCGGTGGGCGTCACGCCCTTCTCGATCGCCAACCTCCTCAAGGGCTACGTGCTGATCGGCACGCTGTCGCTGCTCGTGGTCGCCGTCCTTGCCGTCGACGCCTACGCGATCTACCGCGGCCGCCGCCCGCCGCTGCCGCTCGCGATCGCCTTCGGGCTGATCCTGGCGGGCGTGGTCGCGGCGATCTGGCAGCGCGGCGTGATGAGCGTGTTCTGGACCTTCCCCGCCATCCTGCTCTTCCACTTCGTGCTGGAGCGGCGGCTCGCCAATGCCTTCAACCTCGTGCTCGTGGCCGCGGTCGCGGCCGCCGCCGGGCCGGCGCTCGAGACGGAATTCACGCTGCGCATCGTGGTCGCGCAGCTGCTGACGATCGCCTTCGCCAACGTCTTCTCCTACGCCGTCGACGCCGAGCGGCGCAAGGAGACCGAGCAGCGCCGGCGCCTGGACCTGCTGGTGCGGGCGACGCAGGCCGGGTTCTTCGAGTGGGAGCGCCAGCACAACGCCGCGCGCTACTCCGATCGCCTGAAGGAGATGCTCGGCTACGCGGCGGACGCGGAGACCGCGGGCTGGCCGCCCTTCTACCACTTCATCCACCCCGATGACCGGGAGCAGCGCGTGCAGCTCTTCCAGCAGGGCGCCCGCTCGCGCGGCGAGCCCGGCGGGGTGCTGCGCCACGTGCCCGGCGGCCACCGCCTGCTGCACGCGAGCGGCGAGACGATCTGGGTGCACACCGAGGGCCTGTTCATGTACGGGAGCGACGGGCGCGTTACGCGCTACATTGCGGCGATGTACGACGTCTCGGAGCTGCACCGCAAGAACGAGGAGCTGCGCCGCGCCATCGAGGTGCGCGAGGAGGTCGAGCGCATTGCGCGCCACGACCTGAAGACGCCGCTCAACAGCATCGCCTCGGTGCCGCGCATGCTGCGCGAGGGCCGCGCGCTCGAGCCGCGCGAGGAGGAGCTGCTCGGCATGGTCGAGGGCGCCGCCTACCGCATCCTCGACATGGTCAACCTGTCGATCGACCTGTACCGCATGGAGCAGGGCCTGTACCGGTTCAGCCCGCGCGCGGTGGACCTGGCGGCGCTGGCCGAAACGGTATGGCGCGAGCTGCGCACACACGCCGACACGAAGTCTCTCCAGTTGAAAAAGGAAATTCAAGGCACCGGCCTGGCCTGGGGCGAGCCGCTGCTGTGCTACTCGATCCTCGCCAACCTGCTCAAGAACGCGGTCGAGGCGGCGCCGGAGGACAGCGCCATCACCCTGAAGCTCGAGAAGGAAGCGCAGGGCATCCGGCTGAGCGTGCAGAACGCCGGCGCCGTGCCCGAGGGCGTGCGCCCGAGGTTCTTCCAGAAGTACGCGAGCGCCGGCAAGGCCGGCGGCCACGGCCTGGGCGCCTACTCGGCGCGCCTCATGTCGCGCGTGCAGCAGGGCGAGCTCGAGATGGCCGCCGGCGCGACCGGCACGGTGCTCACCCTCAGGCTGCCGGCGCTGCCGGCGGGCTTCGCCGCCGCCGAAGCCCGCCCCGCGGCGCCCGCGGCTTCCGGCCGCGCCGCCCCGGCGCTGCCGCCGCTGCACGTGCTCATCGTCGACGACGACGAGTTCAACATCCTTTTCATGCGCGCCAGCCTGCCGGTGCCGCCGCTCAGCCTCGAGGCGGCGGTCAACGGCCGCGCGGCGCTCGAGGCGGCGCGCTCGCGCGCGCCGGACGTGGTGTTCATGGACCTCGAGATGCCGGTGATGGACGGCTTCCAGGCGCTCGCCGCGCTGCGCCGCCTCGAAGCCGAGGCCGGCCGCCGCCCGAGCACCGTCATCGCCTTCTCCTCCTTCGACGACGAAGCGACGCGGCGGCGTTGCGCCGAGGCGGGCTTCGACGACTACCTCACCAAGCCCGCGCCGCGCGAGCGCATCCACGAGCTGCTCGCCCGCGCCGCTGGAATGCCGGCGCAGGCCGAGGCGGTGCTGATCGATCCGGACCTCGAGGCGCAGATGCCGGCGTTCGTCGCCTCGCGCCTCACCATGGTCGAGGAGCTCGCGCGCGCGCTCGCCGCCGGCGACCGCGCCCTCGCCCGGCGCACGGCGCACAAGCTCGCCGGCAGCTTCGCCCTCTACGGCTTCGGCTGGGCGGCCGGCGAGGCGCGCCTCATCCACGCCGAGGCCGCTCAGGGCGATCTCGCGCCGCTCGCCCCGCGCTGTGCGCAGCTGCGCCGCCACCTGGAAGCATTCAGACATGGAACAGAAGAAAAAGCTGCTGCTCGTCGATGACGACGACGCGGTGTTCGAGTACCTGAGCGTCAAGCTCGGGAGCGCCTTCGAACTGGTGGGCTGCGCGAGCGCCGACGAGGCGCTGCGCGCGGTGCGCTCGAGCCGCCCCGACCTCGTGCTGTGCGACATCGACCTGCCGGGGATGGACGGCGGCGACCTCTCGGCGCTCTTCTTCTCGGACAGCGAGACGCGCGACATCCCGTTCCTCTTCCTCACCGCGCTGCTGACGCCGCAGGACCTGCAGGCGCGCGGCAACCAGCTCGCCGGCCGCCGCGCGGTCTCGAAGCAGGCGCCGATCGAGGAGATCGTCGCCTGCATCCGCGCGGCGCTCTACTAGGCCGGCTCCTCGACGAGCCTGCGCGGCGCCGCCGGCGCCGCCTCGAGCTCGAAGTAGATGCGGCCGATCTCGCGGGCATCGGTGGTCTCGACCTGGATCTTCCAGCTGCCGGGCTCGTAGTTGCCCTTGAAGCCGAAGCCGCGGAAGCCCGCCTCGCGCCCGCCGACGATGCGGATCGGGATCGTGTCCTGCAGCGCCCAGCCGCCCGGCAGCCGGCGGTGCCAGCGCAGCAGCACCTGGTCGGAGAAGTTCGCCGGCGAGAAGACGCGGAAGAACACGTAGACGCGGTCGCCGGGCTGCGCGGCGAAGCGCTGGTCGCCGTTGTGCCAGAAGCGCCACCACGGCCGCTCGTGCGAGAGCCGGAAGCCCTCGGCGGTGCGCTCCACGCCATGGTAGATGCCGATGTACGGGATCGACAGCGGCACCGGCGGGATGACGCGGAAGAGGTAGGCGGTGAGAAAGCCGAGCAGCACCAGCCCGAGCGGCACCAGGATGGCGCGCCGCGCGCCGCGCGCGCGCAGCCGCCAGCCGAGCGCCGCGAGCGGCGCCGCGCCGGCGAGCATCGACAGCAGGAACACGCCCAGGCCGATCGAGCCGACGAAGATCGGCACCACCGCGGCGGCGAAGCACAGCAGGCACAGCCCGAGCAGCGCGAACTTGAAGGGCAGGCCGAGCGCCTTGAAGCGCGGCATCTCGTTGGCGAGCACGAGCAGCAGCAGGAAGGCGAGGAAGGAGAACGACACCAGCAGCGAGGAGCTCTTGAAGAAGAAGATGGCGTACAGGTTGAGCAGCGCGCCGAGCAGGAAGTGCACGATGGCGCTGCGCCAGCGGAACCACCCGCCTTCGCGCGGCGGCGCGCCCTCTTCCAGGAGCATTTGCGTCAAGGCGAAACCGATGACGGCGAGGTAGGCTGCCTGCTGCGCAATGGTCAACCAGGCGTCGATGCGCCCGACGGTGAGGATGTCGAAGACGAAGCCGGCGGCGAAGAAGGCGAGCGCCACGGCGCGCTCGTTCTGCGCATAGCGCAGCTTCAGCCTTTCAATGGTTGGCGAGCTTTGCGAACTCACGCTGGAACGCATGGACCCTGGAGAGGTACGCGCGCAGGTCGTGGTCGCCGCAGCGCTGACCCGTCAGCGGCCGGAAGCCGCGGCGCGCGAACGCCTCCCCGGCCGTGGCGCCGCACAGGTGGATCACCGCCGCGAGGTCCTGTTTTTGTCCTGCAGTTCCAGGCACCTGGGAAATGCTTCCATCGAGGAACGCCGCGGTCATCTCGATGGCGTGGCTCGGCACGACGCGGAAATAGAAGGCGTTGAACCAGCAGGTGCGCGGGTCGTACCAGGCGCCCGCCTCGACGCGCGTGTGGCGGTGGATGCACAGGCGCTTCGCGTCCTCGAACCTCGCGTCGGTGATCTGGTACATGCCGACCGCGCTGGACGCGGGGCGGTAGACCTCGATCGGGTTCCAGCCGAGGCGCCAGCGCCAGTAGGTGCGCGCCGCCGGGTTGCCGGCGCTTTCCACCTGCGCGAGCGCGGCGAGCAGCTCCGCCGGCACGGCAGCCGTGGCGTGCACCCGGAAGAGATAGCCGTACTCGTCCCACGTCTCGGCCGGGGTCTTGACGAAGGCATCGAAGGGGAACAGCGCCTCGCTCGGCTTGCGCGCCGCCTGGACGATCCAGTTCAGCGCCGCGACGAGCGCGACGAGCGCCAGGACCATCCCGATTATCCGCGCGGCACGCGCGGATTCATGACGGCGAACCATAGCGGGGGCAGCAGCGCGATGGGAACCATGCCGGCGTAGCCGGTCGGCAGCTTCGGGCTCTCGGCCTGCGGCTGCAGCGCCGCGTAAGGCCGCATGGGGTTGAGGTGGTGGTCGGCGTGGCGCTGCAGGTGGACGAGGAAGCAGTTGCTGAGCCTCTCGTAGGCGTCCCACGCATGGCGCGCAGCCGGCCGCTCGTAGCGTCCGTCGGCAAGCTTCTTCCTTTCCAGTCCGTAGTGCTCGATGTAGTTCACCGCCTCGAGAAGCATCACCGCCATCGCGCTCTGGCCGAAGAAGAACGCCACCGCCCGCGGGCCGAAGGCGAGGCCGAGCGTCGCCGCCACGGCGAAGGTTGCGGCCCAGACACGGATCACTTCTTCCTTGTCGATCTTCAGGGAGTCCATGAAAGACCCTGCCAGCGTGCGCGGCAGGAAGCGCCAGAAGCCCTCCCCGTAGCGCGCGCTCGCCGGGTCCTCGGGCGTGGCGACGCGCACGTGGTGGCCGCGGTTGTGCTCTACGGTGAAATGGCCGTAGCTCACCGTCACTAGCAGCAGCCGCGAGAGGAAGCGCTCGAGCGCCGGGCGCTTGTGGCCGAGCTCGTGCGCGATGGTGATCCCGGTGGCGCCGGTCGCAAGCCCGACCGACAGGGTGAACAGGACCGCATCCGCGCCCTCCAGCTTTCCGATCAAGGCAGAGCCCCAGAGGATGAGGCCGAGCTGCAGCGGCACCCAGGCGTACAGGATTGCCCGGAAGAGCACGCTCGTCTCCAGGCGCCGCATCTCTTCGGCTGCGGCGGGCGCCGTGCTGCGGCCGAGGAAGAGATCCATGATGGGAACGATCACGAAAAACACGAGCAACCCGTGCCAGTACTGGCCGTACGCGTGTCCCGCCACAGGCGCGGCCGCGGCGGTCAGGGCGAGGAGAAAGCGGGTGTCCGAAAGCCTCACGACAGAAAGTGTACAGGCGGACTATGGCCGTGAGACCGCCTCTTCATGCGCGCCCCCTAGCATGCCGCGGTGCCGTATCCGTTTGCGCATCCCGCCGCCGTGCTGCCGCTCATCCGCCCGATGGGGCGGTTCGGCGTGACTTCCGCCCTGGTGGTCGGCAGCATGGCGCCGGATGCCTGGTACCTCGTGCCCGGCCTCGCTCGCGCCGACAGCCATAGCGCCGCCGGGCTGTTCTGGTTCTGCCTGCCGGTGGGCTTTCTCGCGTACATCTCCTATCACCTGCTCCGGCGCGGCGGCCTGCCCAAAGCACCGTGGTACGCCGTTTTCGCCTCGCTTCTCGTCGGCGCGCTGACGCACCTCGGCTGGGACGCGCTCGCACACTCGTACGCCTGGCAGGGCATCAACGTGCTGCAGCACGCCAGCACGGTGCTCGGCACCGCCTTCATCGTCTGGTGGTGCTACCGGAGCGCGGGGCTCGCTACCCTGGTCGGCGCGCTGCTTGCCGTCCTCGGGGCCGGGCTGATGCTGGTCGCGCCCGACCCGGCCGCGCTGCGCAGCACGCTGCGCGAGGCCGGCGCCGCCATGGCGTGGCTCCTCGCCGCCGCGCTGATCGCCTGGCGGCTCATATCAGCGCGAGCCACTGCGCCTCGAGCTCCTCGAGCTCCTTCGCCACGTAGGCCTGGTCGATGAGAAGCTTCTTCACCATCTCGCCGTCCTGGTAGGTCGCCGGGTCGCCGAGCTGCCGGTCGACCTCGGCTTTCCGCGTGTTCAGCTTCGCCATCTTCTCTTCCAGACGCTTTATCCGTTTTTCCTCGGGACGCTTCAACTCGGGCTTCGGCGCTTTGACAGGCTTGACCGGCTCGGGCTTGGCCGGCTTGGTCTTCAACAGCGACTCGCGGTAGTCGTCGAGGTCGCCGTCGAAGGCGCGCACGCCGCCCGCGGCGACGATCAGGAGCTGCTCGGTGGTGGCGCGCAGCAGGTGCCGGTCGTGCGAGACGAGCACCAGCGTGCCCTCGAACTGCGCCAGCGCCACGGTGAGCGCCTCGCGCGTCTCCAGGTCGAGGTGGTTGGTCGGCTCATCGAGCAGCAGCAGGTTCGGCCGCTGCCACACCAGCAGCGCGAGCGCGAGCCGCGCCTTCTCGCCACCGGAGAAGTGCTCGACCGGCCCGGTCGCCATGTCGCCCGGGAAGTTGAAGCTGCCGAGGTAGTTGCGCAGCTCCTGTTCCCTGATCCTGCTCTCGGCGATTCTCTTCAGATGCCAGAGCGGCGACTCGTCGTCGCGCAGCATCTCGACCTGGTGCTGCGCGAAATAGCCGATCGCCAGGCCCTTGTTGAACACCGCCTTGCCGCCGAGCGGCGCCAGCACCCCGGCGATGGTCTTGATGAGCGTCGACTTGCCCGCGCCGTTGACGCCAAGGAGGCCGATGCGCTCCCCGGAACGCAGGGAAAGGTTTACGTTGCGCAAGACCACCTTGTCCGCATATCCGGCGGAAGCATCCTCCATGACCAGGAGCGGGTCGGGCGCGCGCAGCGGCTCGCGGAACTCGAACGAGAACGGCGCCGCCACGTGCAGCGGCGCGAGGTCCTCCATCTTCTCCAGCATCTTCATGCGGCTCTGCGCCTGGCGCGCCTTGGTGGCCTTGGCGCGGAAGCGGTCGATGAAGGACTGCAGGTGCGCGCGCTCGCGCTCCTGCTTCTCGTACTGCGAGGCGGCGAGCACGATGGCCTGGGCGCGCTGGCGCTCGAAGCTCGAGTAGTCGCCCGAATAGCGCCGCAGCTTCATCTGGTCGATGTGCAGGATCACCTGCGCCACGCCGTCGATGAAGTCGCGGTCGTGGGAGACGACGATCAGCGTGCCCGCGTAGGCCTTCAGCCACTCCTCGAGCCACACGATCGCGTCGAGGTCGAGGTGGTTGGTCGGCTCGTCGAGCAGCATCAGGTCGGACGGGCGCATCAGCGCCTGCGCGAGATTCAGGCGCATGCGCCAGCCGCCGGAAAAGGTCGAAACCGGAAAAGAGAGCTGATCGAGAGAAAAACCCAACCCCTGGAGCAGCCGCTCGGCCCGGGAGCGCACCGTGTAGGCGCCGGCATCGCCGAGCTGTGCGTGCAGCTCCCCGATCAGATTTCCATCTGAAATTTTCTCTGCGTGCCGGAGCTTCGCCTCCAATCCCCGGAACACGTCATCGCCGTCGATCGCGTACTCGAGCGCGGGGCGCTCGAGCGCCGGCGTCTCCTGCGCGACGTGCGCGATGCGCCAGTGCGCGGGGAACTCGACGTCGCCCTTATCGGCGTGCAGCTCGCCGCGCAGCAGCGCGAACAGGCTCGACTTGCCCGAGCCGTTGGCGCCGACCAGGCCGACGCGCTCGCCCGGGTTGAGGGTGGCGTCGGCGTTTTCCAGCAGGAGCTTCGGGCCCCGGAAGAGCGACACCCCGGAGAAGCGGATCATCCCCCTACTGCAGCTCCTCGCGGTACAGGCCCAGCGCCTCGAGCACCGGGCGGTCGGTGATCGAGAAGAGGATGGCGTCCCCGGCGCCGCTGCAGGCGTGCTCCTGCTGCGCCCAGGAGGGCACGGCGACGATGTCGCCCTTCTCCCACTCGAAGGCCTGGCCGCCGATGACGCTGCGCCCCTTGCCCTGGCGCACGCAGAACACGGAGCTCGCCGCGACGCGGTAGGGCCTGAGCTGCTCGCCCTTGCGGATGAGCTGGACGCGGCAGCCGATGGTCGGCATCACCGGCCCGCCGGTGAGCGCGTGCGTGTACTCGAGCGAGATGCCCTCGTGCGGGCTGCCGTCGCGCTCGCGCAACGCATGCAGCGCCTCGAGCGTCCGGTCCCAGGAATAGAGCATCAGCGGCGAGAACCTGGAATTTTCCTTCGTCCACGTGGGATTCAGCCTGCCGGAACCGTACAGCGCCTTGGAGCCGTTGACCGGCTTGGTGGCCGGCGCGCGCCACTCGGCGTTCATCTCGAAGAACATCGCGTTCAGCGACTTCACCAGCGGCACGTCGAGCCCGTCCATCCACACCACGGTCTCCTTCGTCTCGTTGCCGTGGTCGTGCCACTGCCAGCTCGGCGTCAGCACGAGGTCGCCCTCGCGCATCACCACCTTCTCGCCCTCCACCGCCGTGTACGCGCCATCGCCCTGCATGATGAAGCGGATGGCCGCCGGCGAATGGCGGTGCGCGCGGGCGGTCTCGCCGGGGAGCAGCACCTGCACCGCGGCGATGAGCGTCGAGGTCGTCGCCCACTGGCCGTTGAGCCCCGGGTTGAAGAGCTGCATGGCGCGGCGCTCGTCGCCCACCGGAACCGCTGTTGCCGACTCTTCTATCACTTTTTGCAAAAGAGACCAGCGCCACTGGTGCGGCACCGCCTCCGGGCGCGGATGCGGCGTCATCTGGCTGGCGATCTCCCACAGCCCCCACATGTGGTGCTCGTGGATCAGCTTGTGGAAGGGGTCTGCGGTGCGGATCGGGGCGTTCATGCCCGCAATCGTACTACCGACGGGCTAGAACACCGATTTGACGAGGACGCTCGGCAGCCAGGTCGCGAGCCCGGGGTTGTAGATGACGAGGAGCAGCACCGCGAGGTCGCCGAGGAAGAACGGAATGGTGCCCTTGAGCACCTGCGCGATCGGTATCTTGGAGGTGCCGCTCACCGCGAAGAGGTTGAGCCCCACTGGCGGCGTGACGACGCCCATCTCGACGTTGAGGGTGATCATGATCGCGAGGTGGATGGGATCGATCTTGAGCGCCATCGCCACCGGGAACACCACCGGCACGGTCAGCAGCACCATCGCCACCCCGTCGACCAGCATGCCCAGCAGCAGCAGCACGAACATGAAGGCGTAGATGAAGCCGATCGGCGTGAGCCCCATGTCGACCACCCACTGCGTGATCTTCTGCGGCCAGTACAGGTTGGCGAGCAGGAACTGGAACACGCCGACGCTGCCGACCAGGAACAGGATCACCGAGGTGAGGCCGAGCGAGCGGGCGGCCGTGGGCAGGAGCTGCTTGATGAACTTGCCGCGCCCGGTGATCAGTCCGTAGACGAGCGCGTAGCCGCAGGCGGCCGCGGCCGCCTCGGTCGGGGTGAACAGGCCGCCGTACAGGCCGCCGAGGATCACGACCGGCATCCCCAGCGCGGGCGCGGCGCCGAGGAATTCCGGCAGGATGCGGTTGCCCTGGAACTTGGTGCGCGGCAGCTTCAGCCACCAGGCGATGCCCATCACGCTCAAGGCGTTGCCGAGCGCGAGCAGCAGCCCGGGGATCACACCGGCGAAGAAGAGCGCGACGATCGAGGTCTCGGTGACGATGCCGTAGAGGAGCAGGATGATGCTCGGCGGTATGAGCATGGCGATGCCGCCGGCGGTCGCGACCAGCCCCCCTGACAGCCAGTCGGGATAGCCCCGCCTTCGCATCTCGGGAATGGCGATCACCGACATCGCCGCCGCCATCGCCACGCTTGACCCCGAGATGGCGCCGAAGAGCACGCAGGCGAGCACGGTGGCGACGCCGAAGCCGCCGGGCATCCAGCCCACCAGCGAATCGGAGAAGCGGAACAGCTGCGACACCAGCCCCGTCTGCTCCATCAGGAAGCCGGCGAAGATGAACAGCGGAATCGCCATCAGCGAGTAGCGGCCGATGAAGCTGAAGAACTGGCGGAAGATCACGGTGGGCTCGAGCAGCGGGTCGACCATGATGTAGGCCGCCGCCGCCGCCGAGAGGCCGATGCCGATCGGCACCGCGGCGAGAAGCAGGACCAGCAGGACGATGCCGACCAGCGCCATCAGTGCCCCGTGCCTTCGGGCTTCTCTTCGGGGTCCTCGACCACCGGCAGGCCGCGCAGCCGGCGGAAGCCGCGGTAGACCTGAAACACCAGGGTGATCGCCATGCACAGGAAGCCGATCCAGAGGATGAGGAGGAACGGCCACATCGGGAACGCGAGGCTCTCGGTGCGCGCCTCGTACTTGAAGCCGTCCTCGATCTCCGGGATACCCCACCAAAGCACCAGGGCCATGAACACGAACGCCAGGACCTGCGCCACGAGCGTCACCACCTCGGCCGCGCGCGGGCGCTTGAGCACCACGAGGAGCTCGGGGATCAGCGTCACCGCGAGGTGCGAGTTATGCCGCTGCGAGATGGCGAAGTAGAGGAAGACGCCGCTCAGGGTGAAGTAGGTGACGGCGTCGGCCTGCCATTCGTAGGAGAAGCCGAAAATGTAGCGGCGCCCTACCTCGAGCAACGCGAGCAGGGTGCAGCCGACCAACAGGAGGGCCGCGGCGGGCGACAGGATGCGCTCCTGGAACGCCCGCCAGGCGGCGTACGCTTTTTCCAACTTATGTCGCGATCGTGTTCTTTACTTGATGACGATTTTCGACGCGTGCTTGGAGCAGTCGACCTTCTCGATCCACGACGAGCCGACCGGGTTCGCCGCCGAGAGCTTCTTGCCTTCCTCGCGGAACTGGTCGACCCACTTGTGCGCCGGCTGCGGCGTCTTGCTCTTCACCCAGTTGGTCGGCCCCTGCCCGAGCGCGGCGGTCAGGGCGCCGGACTCCTGCGCCGTCATCCAGTACACGCCCGGCTTGTTCGGGTCCTTTGTGCCGTACTTCTCGTAGGTCATCTTGTCGACGCACCAGTTGAGCTCCTTCTGCACCTGGATCGTCTCGGCGATCAGCTTCGAGAGCGCCTCCTGCGTCGGCTTGGAGAGGCGGTCCCACCAGCGGCGGCTCGCGCTCACCATGTAGTAGTCGCCGGTGACCACGCCCGCGCCGCCCGTCGTGTAGAACGGCGCCTGCTCGCGCACGCTGAGCCAGCCGCCGATGCTCGTCATCAGGCCGTCGATCACGCCCGACTCGAGCGCGTTCGGCACCTCGCCGAAGCCCATCACCACCGGGTTCGCCTTCCAGGACTCCAGAACCGGGTTCTCCGCCGGGCCCATGCTGCGCACCTTGCGGCCGACGAAGTCCTCGGGCTTGAGGTAGCGCTTCTTGCCGCCCACGCCCATGCCGAAGCTCATGTGGCCGGCGCCGAAGACGCGGATCGCCTGGTTCTTCTGCAGCCGGTCGACGAGCATCTGGTAGGTCTGCGTCTTCTCCAGGTTGTCGACCGCGCCGGGGGTGGTGAGGATGCCCGGCCCGACCACGGCCATCAGCCACGGCTCGACCGGCGCCGCCTTGCCCATCTGCATCCACGTCATCTCGAGGTTGCCGGCGCGCATCGCCTCGAACGCCTCGGGAATCGTGTACAGCGCGCCCGCGTAGTAAAGGCGCGCCTCGCTGCCGGGAATGACCTGCGGCAGGCGCTCGGCGAAGTGCTTCATCGCCAGCCCCGCCGGATGCGGCGGCGGCGGGAAGTCGGCGGCGAAGCGCAGCACGACTTTCTTCGGCGCTTCCTGCGCCATCGCGGAGCCGGCGACCAGGGCGAATGCCGCGATCACGGCGCCTGCGAATTGCTTCAGCTTATGGTGTTCCATGGATCCTCCTCCAAGAAGAACCGGGCGACCGTATCGTAGCCCGTTACTGGTGGTCAACGCTGCAATGCGGCAATTTCTTCCTCACGCGGGGCGTCGCCGGCGAGGGTCACCCGGTGCATGACCCGGCGGTACCCATGATAGTCGTTCACGGGATTGTGCTGGGTGCAGCGATTGTCCCACAGCGCGATCGACCCCTTCTCCCAGCGGAAGCGGCAGGTCAGCTCGGGCTGCACCTGGTGCGCGAACAGGTACTCGAGCAGCGGCCGGCTCTCGGCTTCGCTCCAGCCCTTGAAGCGCTCGGTATGCCCGTAATTCACGTACAGGGCCTCGCGCCCGGTCTCGGGGTGCTTGCGCACCACCGGGTGCTCGCCGACCAGCACCTTGAGCTCGGCGCCGGCTTCCTTCAATCGGTCCTCGCGCGTGCGCGAGGCCTGGGCTTTGGTGGAGGTATTTACCCCGACCAACCCCCGCAATGTTTTTTTCAGGCCATCGGACAGCGTCTCGTACGCGAGGTACTGGTTCGCGAACAGGGTGTCGCCGCCGTGCGGCGGCACCTCGAGGGCGTAGAGCATGCTCGCCATCGGCGGGCGCTCGAGGTACGCCGTGTCCGAGTGCCAGACGCCGCCGAAGTTGACCCGCTCGTGCTCGAGCTTCACCACCGGCGTGATGAGCGGGCACTCGGGCAGGCCCTTCAGCTGCGGGTACTCCATCGGCTCGCCCAGGCGGCGGGCGAAGGCAAGCTGCTGCTGCGGCGTGAGCTTCTGGCCGCGGAAGAAGATCACCAGGTGCTCCAGAAACGCCGCGCGGATTTCCTTCACCACCTCTTCGGTGAGGTCGCGCGAGAGGTCGACGCGACTTATTTCCGCCCCGAGGGCGCCGGCGATGGGCTGGATCTCGATCATGGTTCCTCCGGACTATTCTAAGGGGAGCGGGCACGCATGCTGCTTATGGACGGGCCGCTGTATTTTCAGAATCCCAACCGAAGGAGGATGTGAGATGACGTTCATCAGACCGCTGCTCGTGAGCTTCTCGCTGCTCGCGTTCGCAGGCGCGGCCGTCGCGGCCGACGATGCGAAGAACAAGAGCGAGACCAAGGCGCAGAGCTCCAGCACCATGAAATCCGACACCAAGGCCGCCGCCGGCGCGACCAAGGAGAGGACCTTCGCGTCGCTGGATACCAACAAGGACGGCTCGATCCAGCGCGCCGAGATCGCCGCGCACGCCGACCTGGCGGCGAAGTTCAAGGACGCCGACAAGAACAGCGACGGCAAGCTCTCCCGCTCCGAGTACGACGCCATGGCGAAGGCCGAGGGCGGCGCCGCCGCCGGCGGCAGCACCAGCATGAAGAAGGAAGAGAAGAAGCCCGCGAAGTAAGGGCCGCTGCAG
>Ga0247830_10000577_pt1 | contig 13432 bp, 12 predicted proteins | sample 12C_Control_Day5_FD_207766 | JGI IMG/M metagenome (GOLD analysis project Ga0247830, IMG submission 207766) | Soil microbial communities from agricultural site in Penn Yan, New York, United States - 12C_Control_Day5 | ecosystem: Environmental > Terrestrial > Soil > Agricultural land | place...
AGCAGCGCCGCGCGCGCGAGGACGGACGCGCCGAGGACGAGCGCTGGCACGTGCGGAAGGATGGCGAGCGGATCTACGTGAGCGGCGTGGTGAACCCGCTGCGCGCCGAGGGCGCGCTGTCGGGTTATGTGAAAGTCGCGCGCGACAACACGCAACGGAAGGGGATGGAAGACACCCTCCGGCGCACCCGCGAGGAGGCCGAGCAGGCCAACCGCGCCAAGGACGAATTCCTCGCGATGCTCGGCCACGAGCTGCGGAATCCGCTCGCACCGATCGTGACTGCCATGGAGCTACTGCGTCTCCGGGGCACGCGGCTGCCGGAGCTCGACATCGTCGACCGGCAGGTGGGGCACATGCGGCACCTGGTGGACGACCTCCTCGACGTCTCGCGCATCACGCGTGGCAAGCTCGAGCTGGACCGGCGCCCGATCGTCGTTCGCGAGGTGGTCGACCGCGCGATGGAGCAGGCGGGACCCCTGCTGGAGCAGCGCGGCAATCGCGTCGAGCTGCAGCTGCCCGGACACGGTCTCGTCATCGACGCCGACCGCAACCGGATGGCACAGGTGCTCGCCAACCTGCTCACCAACGCCTCGAAGTACAGCGACCCCGGCTCACGGATCGTGCTGCGGGGCGCGCGCGCGGGAGACGAGGTGCGCATCAGCGTGGCAGACGAGGGCATCGGCATCGCGCCCGAGATGCTGGCCAACGTCTTCGAGCCGTTCGTGCAGCAGGGACAGTCCCTCGAGCGCTCGCGGGGCGGCCTGGGGCTCGGGCTCGCGATCGTGCGGAGCCTGGTGACGGCGCACGGCGGCCGCGTGCGCGCAGAGAGTGCGGGCCAGGGCCACGGGAGCACCTTCGTCGTGGAACTGCCCACGCAGTTGCTGCCGGCGCTCGAGGCCGAGCGCGAACGGCCGGAAGCACCGCTGCGGGGCGGCCAGGGACGGCGGGTCCTCATCGTCGACGACAACACCGACGCGGCCGATACGCTGCGCATCGCGCTCGAGCAACTGGGATACGTGGTCGAGGTGGCGGCCGACGGGCCGTCGGCGCTCGAGCACGCCTGGTCGTTCCGGCCGTCGGTGATCCTGCTCGACATCGGACTGCCCTTCATGGACGGATACGAGGTGGCGCGCCACCTTCGTGCGGAAGGCAAGGCGCCGCAGCCACGCCTGCTGGCCGTGACCGGCTACGGCCAGCAGGCGGACCGCGAGCGTACGCGCGAGGCCGGCTTCGAGGCGCATCTGGTGAAGCCGATCAATCTCGAGCTGCTGCGCCGCGTGATCGAGAACGACGCACCGGGCTGATCGGCCTCAGGGTTCCCGCGGGCGCGCGTGACCCTGTATCTCTTCCGGGGTCCCCACCCGGATCCATGCGTGCCAGCATCCATCGAGATCCTCGTCATCGGCGCCGGCCCGGCGGGCCTGCGCGCGGCGGAAGTGCTCGCCGCCGCGGGGCGCGAGGTGCTGGTACTGGAGAGGAACGAGGTGATCGGCCCGAAGGTGTGCGCCGGCGGACTCACACCGAAGGCGCAGGCGCTGGTGGAGGAGCTGGGCCTGCCGCCCGACGAGGGACTGACGAGCATTGGTCATGCGTCGCTCGCGGGCAGCGGGCCGTTCGTGATCGACGCGGCGCGTTGCCGCATCCGCACCGTGCCGCGATACACGCTCGGGCAGCACCAGGCCGAGCGCGCCCGCCAAGCAGGCGCGCTCGTGCGCACCGGCATCACGGCATCGCACATCGATCTGGCGACGCGCACCGTCCAGGCGGCCGGCGACACGATCCGGTACCGGACGCTCATCGGTGCCGACGGCTCCGAGTCGCGCGTGCGGCGCGCCCTCGGCGTGCCGAGCCCACGGGCGTACTTCGCGTGCGAGTACAACGTGCCGCGTGCGCGCCTCGAGCCGCTGCGCGTGGAGTGCGACCCGGTGGAGCTGGCCGCAGGCTATTTCTGGGTGTTTCCGCACGCCAGGTACACGTCGATCGGCTGTGGCGCGCCGAAGCACCAAGTGGCGCCGCGCGAGCTGCACCGCATCCTCGACCGCCGCATGCAGGAGCTTGGCGTCGCGCCCTGCTCGGCGCAGTTCGCGGGCGCCACGATCGAGGTGCAGTACGCGGGCATCGCGTTCCCCGGTGACGTGTTTCTGGTGGGCGACGCGGCGGGACTGCCATCACCGCTCACGGCGGAGGGGATCTATCCGGCGCTCGTGAGCGGCGAGGAGGTGGCGCGGCAGATCCTCGACCCGGGATACGCCATGCCGGCGCTCGCACGGTGGCTCAAGGTGAAGCGGCAGCACGACCGGCTGAGCGGCATGCTCACCTCGCTCGCGCTTCGGCAGGCGCTGCTCCCGGTGTTCGCGGGGCTCAGGCACCTGACGATCGCACGGCGCGCGCTCGCCGATTTCTATCTCGCGGGCTAGTTATCTTTGGGGTCGCCCCCTGACCGCCGGGACCCACCTGCCGCTCCCATGAGCACACGCATCGTCTTCCTCAGCGCCGTCCGCACCGGGTTCGGCGCATTCGGCGGCACGCTGAAGGACTTCTCCGCCACCGATCTCGGTGCGATTGCAGCGAAGTGCGCCATCGATCGCAGCGGACTCGCGGCCGCGGACATGGGCCACGTCGTCATCGGCAACGCGCAACAGACTTCCGCCGACGCCATCTATCTCGCACGCCACATCGGGCTTCGCGCCGGCTGCGCCGTCGAGACGCCGGCGCTCACGGTGAACCGGCTCTGCGGCTCAGGCTTCGAGGCCATCACGCAGGCGGCCCAGCTCATCCGGCTCGGCGAGGCGCGTGCCGTGCTCGCGGGTGGCACCGAATCGATGAGCCAGGCACCGCACGTCGTGCGCGGCGCGCGCTGGGGCTTCAAGTTGGGGCAGGCGCCGGCCATGGAGGACTCGCTCTGGGCCGCGCTGCGTGACAGCCAATGCAACCTGCCGATGGCGGAGACCGCCGAGAACCTCGCGGTGCAGTACGGCATCGGCCGCGCCGAGGTGGACGAGTTCGCGCTGCAGAGCCAGCAGCGTGCGCGTGACGCCTGGGCCGCCGGTGCCTACGCCGACGAGCTCATCCCGGTGCCGATCGCCGACCGGAAGTCGAAGACCACGGTCCAGTGGGCGAAGGACGAGGGCATGCGGCCCGACACCTCGCCCGAGGCGCTCGCGAAACTGCCGCCGGTGTTTCGCCAGGATGGGCTCGTCACCGCCGGCAACGCCTCGGGCATCGCCGACGGCGCGGCGGCGCTGGTGGTGGCCGACGAGGCGTTCGCGCGCGAGCGGGGCCTGAAACCGCTGGGCCGGCTCGTCTCGTACGCGGTGGCGGGCGTGCCCCCGGAGATCATGGGCATCGGGCCGGTGCCCGCGGCCCGCGCGGCACTCGAGCGCGCGGGGCTGTCGCTGGACCAGATGGACCTGGTGGAAGTGAACGAGGCCTTCGCGCCGCAGTACCTTGCCGTGGAAAAGGAGCTGGGCCTCGACCGGGCGCGCACCAACGTGGACGGTGGCGCCATCGCGCTCGGGCATCCGCTGGGCGCGAGCGGGGCCCGCATCACGGCGCACCTGCTCCACGCGCTCCGCCGTCGCGGCGGACGCTACGCGCTTGGCAGCGCCTGCATCGGCGGCGGGCAGGGCATCGCCGTCATCGTGGAAGGGATGAGCTGACATGGGAGAGACCATGGGCCTGCTGACGGGCGCCCTTGCCGTCGCGGTGGCCTACTCGTTCGCGAGCCTCAAGGTGCTGCGCCAGTACGAGCGCGGCGTCTCGTTCTTCCTGGGCAAGTTCTGGGGCTCCAAGGGGCCGGGGCTCGCCTTCGTGCCGTTCGGCTTCGCGACGATGAAGCGCGTCTCCCTCCGCACGGTGGCGATGGACATCCCGCCGCAGGACGTCATCACGCGCGACAACGTCACGGTGAAGGTGAACGCCGTCCTATATATGCGCGTCGCCGACCCGTCGCGGGCCATCATCGAGATCGAGGATTACCTCTACGCCACCAGCCAGCTGGCCCAGACCACGCTCCGCTCGGTGCTGGGCGAGGTGGAGCTCGACGAACTGCTCGCCGACCGCGAGAAGATCAACGCCCAGCTCGAGAAGATCATCGACCTGCGCACCGATCCGTGGGGCATCGACGTGTCGGCCGTGGAGGTGAAGGACGTGCTGCTGCCCGACCAGCTCAAGCGCGCCATGGCGCTGCAGGCCGAGGCGGAGCGCGAGCGGCGCGCCAAGGTGATCGCAGCGCAGGGCGAGCTGCAGGCGTCCGAGACGCTGGCCCAGGCGGCCCACACGCTCTCGCGCGAACCGGCATCGCTGCAGCTGCGCTACCTGCAGACGGTCACCGAGATCGCCGCCGAGAACAACTCGACCACCATCTTCCCGGTGCCGATCGAGATGTTCCGGCCGTTCATGGAGATGGTGGCGCGGAGCGGCACCCAGGCGGCAAGCGCGCCGGCCGTGCCGCCCGCACCGGCTCCGCACCCGACGCTCGCCCCGGGCGAGGCCAGTGGCCGCGCGATGGACTCGCAGGCGCTCTCCGAGATCATGGGGCGCCTGCGGGCCGAGGCCGCCGAACAGCACCGGAAGGACCATGGCTGAGAAACTGCCCGCGCGCTTCGACCGCGCGACGCTCGAGCGCATCCTTCAGCGTGCCGCCGAGCTCCAGACCGGCGAGCACGACGTGGGCAGCGAGCTCTCCTCGGACGAGGTGCTGGCACTGGGCCGGGAAGTGGGCATTCCCGAGCGGCACCTGCGCCAGGCCATCCTCGAGGTGCAGTCGCAGCCGGCGCCACCAGAGGCCGCGGGCATGCTCGACCACATGGTGGGGCCGGCGCGGGTGACGGCACAGCGGGTCATCGCCATGGAGCTCGACGCGATAGAGCGGTTCCTGATCAAGCATCTCGACGAGGAGGCGTTCCGCGTGCAGCGCGCGCAGCCGGGGCGGATCACGTGGGAGCCGAGCTCGGGGTGGCAGGCGTTCATGCGCCGCTCGATGAGCAGCGGCCGCCCGCTCATGCTCCAGCGCGCGAGCCTCGTCGGGGCCACGATCACGACGCTCGAGCCCGGGTTCTCGCACGTGTCCCTGTCGGCGGAACTCAAGCAGGTGCGCGGCCAGTTCGTCGGCGGCACCGCGGCGATCGGCTCGACCTTCCTGGCGGGCAGTGCCGTCATGCTCGTGCTGGGTGCATTCGTGCCGATCGCACTCGCGCCACTGCCGGCGGCGGTCGGGCTTGGCTGGGGCGTGATGCGGCAGTTCCGACCGATCGTGGAGCGCACCCAGCTCGGGCTCGAGGTGGCGCTGGATCATCTCGAGCGCGGCAGCACCAAGTCGGCACACCTGCTGCCGCCGCGCACCGTCAATCTCCTCGGCCAGATCGCCGGCGAGCTCAAGCGGGTCATCGACAAGCCCTCCACTCGATGATCCACATCCAACGGGTCGGCGTGCTGGGCGCCGGACTGATGGGCAGCGGCATCGCGCAGGTCGCGGCCAGCTGCGGCTTCGACACGGTGGTGCGCGACGTGAGCGACGGCGCCCTGACCCGCGGCCGGGCGGCCGTGGAGAGGTCGCTGGCGAAGTTCGTCGAGAAGGGCCAGCTCCTCCCGGACGCGCGCGATGCCGCCCTGCGACGGCTGCTCTGGACCACCGACCTCGGCGCCGTCGCCACCACCGACATCGTCATCGAGGCGGTCACCGAGGAGCTGGCGCTCAAGACGGCGCTCTATCGCGAACTGCACCCGCAATGCGCGGAAGGCGCCATCTTCGCCTCGAACACGTCGAGCCTCGGCATCGTCACTCTCGCCGCGGCCAGCGGCCGGCCCGACCGATTCGTCGGCCTCCACTTCTTCAACCCGGTGCCGCTCATGCCCCTGGTGGAGGTCGTGCGCGCCGTCACGACCAGCGAGGCCACGTTCACCCGCGCCCTCTCCTTTGCCCGCAGCCTCGGCAAGGATGCCGTGGCGGTGCGGGACGGCTCGGGCTTCATCGTGAACCGACTGCTCGTGCCCTATCTGCTCGACGCCGTGCGCGCACTGGAGCAGGGAGTGGGCACTGTCGCCGACATCGACCGCGCGATGATGCTGGGCTGCGGCTACCCGATGGGCCCCTTCACGCTGCTCGACTTCGTGGGCCTCGACACGACGGTGAGGATCGGCGAGATCATGTTCGACGAGTTTCGCGAGCCGCGCTTCGCGCCGCCCGCGTTGCTGAGGCAGATGGTGGCGGCGGGATGGCTGGGGCGGAAGAGCGGGCGCGGGTTCTACGATTACTCGGTGACGCCGCCGATGGTGGCGCTGTGAGGTGGCTCCTTGGGCTGGCGAGCATCGCGTCGCTGGCCTGCAGCCCCGTCTCGCAGCGCCCGCGTCTCGATCCCCTCCCGCTCTCTCCGGCCGCCGAGGTGAAGGGCAAGCGCCCGGCGGTCAGCGAGAAGACGATGCGCGCGCTGGAGGAGGATGGGCTGCCCCTCGCACACCAGACGACCACCGACGCCTACGCCGAGTCGAAGTGGCTCGACTCGGCGACGATGCAGCCCACCTCGCGACGGCCGGTGGGCACGAGCGTGGTGAAGCTGCGGACCTGGATCGATCCGGAGCGGCCCGGCTACAGCCGCGTGACGATCGAACCCGTCTACCGGCCGGCGGCCGATCCGTCGGTGCCGGAGCGCGAGCTCGATCGCCTGGTGCCCGAGGCGCACCCGGCGTGGAAGCGCGCGCTGGAGTTGCTGGACAAGCTGGGTGGGAAGCCGCTCCTCGAGCCGACGACGGCAGGACCTCCGGTCGGGGGGCCGGCCACGACACCGCGGCCGCCGCGCCCCTGAGGGGGCGCTACTTCTTCTGCAGCTCCGGCGGACCGCTCGCTCCCCAGAGCGTCGAGTCCCATCCTGCTGCCGGCGTCATCGTCCGACCACTCAGGTCGTAGCCAAGGAAGGTGTTGGTCGGCTTGCCGTCACGCTCCGTGAGCAGGATGGTCACCGCCGGACCGTCCGCCGACCAGGTCCCCTTCTCCGAGACGGTGCCCTTCCCCGCGAGTTCCGTGTACATCAGCGCCGAATAATCCTCGTCGAGCACGAGCGTGAAGCGTCGCGCGGCCGCATCGCCGGCAGGCAGCTCGCCCTTCCACTGGCCGACGGCCGGCATCGCCACCCGGGGCAGTGAGCTGTCCGAGGGGGGCGCGGAGCCGTCGGCGGACTTGGGACGCTCGCCGCAGCCGGCGAGGGCGAGCACGACGAGGGTGGCATACAGGGATCGCATCATCGCTCCGGGAGTGGTCGGTAGGTGCCGCGAGGATTTTCCCGAGACGCGCGTCGATTGGCAAGGGGCCGGCGGCCAGTGGTCATCGCACCCCGCGATAGCCGCCGGGCACGCCCCGCGGCGAGAGCACGACCTGCCACACGTTGTTGCGCCGCGCGCGGAACGAGCCGGCGCAGCTGAGCAGGAAGTACTTCCACATGCGATGGAAGACCTCGTCGTAGCGGTCGCGCAGCGTGGCCCAGGCACCATCGAAGTTGGCGAACCACGCCATCAGCGTGGGATCGTAGTCGGCCCCGATGTTGTGCCAGTCTTCCATCACGAAGCGCCCCTCGATGCCGCTCGCGATCTGCCCGATGGAGGGCTGCGCCCCATCGGGAAAGATGTACTTCTCCGTCCAGGCATCGACCGTCTTGCCGGCCGCGTGGCTGCCGATGGTGTGCAGGAGGAGGAGGCCGTCCTCCTTCAGGCAGCGCCGCGCCACCTCGAAGTAGGTCCGGTAGTTCCTGGGTCCCACGTGCTCGAACATCCCGATCGAGACGACGTGGTCGAAGGTGCCCGTGACGTCGCGGTAGTCCTGCTGCCGGATCTCGACCGGCAACCCGGCGCACAGCTCCCGCCCGAGCGCCGTCTGCTCGGCGGAATTGTTCACGCCGAGGGCGGTGACGCCGTACCGCTCCGCGGCGAAACGCACGAAGCTCCCCCAGCCGCAGCCGATGTCGAGCACCCGCTGGCCGGCGCGCAGGCCGAGCTTCCGGCACACCAGGTCGAGCTTGGCCTCCTGCGCCTCGGCCAAGGTGCGGGCGTCCTTCCAGTAGCCGCAGCTGTAGGCCATGCGAGGATCGAGCATGGCACGGAAGAGGTCGTTGCCCAGGTCGTAGTGGCGCTCGCCGATGCGGTGGGCCCGCGCGCGGCGCTGCCGGTTCACGACCCGGTCCTGCAGCAGGAGCCACTTGAGGCTCCAGGGAATCGGGATGCGGCGAGGATCGAGGCGCGCCAGCCGCGCGAAGAGCTGATCGACGCTGTCGGCGTCCCACCAGCCCTGCATGTAGGACTCGCCGAGGCCCAGGGCGCCCTCGGTGAGGGCGCGACGGAAGAAGCGCTCGTCGTGCACGTGAATGTCCCAGGGCCGTGCGCCGTCCACCTGCACGTCCACGGTCTCGAGAATGGCGGCGACGGTCGCCCGCATGCGGAGCCCGCCTTCGGATGAAATCGAGGGTGCGTCCCAGAAAACCTGCTGAACCATACTGCGGCCGCGCCAGTTCACCGATACGTTTCCGCCATGCTCCCTCCCATCCTTCGCGGCACCTTCCGCACGGACGAGCGCGCCCGGGCCAGCTACAGCGAGGGCGCGGGCATCTATCGCATCGTGCCCGAGGCCGTAGCCGTGCCCGCCGACGTAGCCGACCTGCAGGCGCTGGTTCGATGGGCGGCAGAGGGCGGGCATGCGCTCGTGCCGCGCGGCGCAGGGAGCGCCATGGGCGGCGGCAACGTGGGCAGCGGCGTCGTCGTCGACCTCACCGCCATGGCGCCGGCCCTCCTGGAGATCGATCCCGGTGCCCGCACCGCGCGCACGAGTGCGGGCATCACCCACGGCGAGCTCTCACTCGCCGCGAGCCGCCACGGGCTCCGACTTCCGCCCGATCCCTCGAGCAGCCGCTGGGTGACGCTCGGCGGCATGCTCGCCACCAACGCCGCGGGGGCGCGCACGGTGCGATATGGCCCCGTACGGTCGTGGGTGCTCGAAGCCGTCGCCGTCACCGCCGATGGCGAGGTGGCCCGGCTCGCCCGCGGCGAGGCGAGCGCCGACACCGCGGCCCTCGCGCGCTTCCACCAGGAGACGGCGCCCGCCATCCTCGCCGCGCGCGCGGAGGTGACGCGCCGCTTCCCCCGCACCACCAAGAACACCTCGGGCTACGCCCTCGACGCCTGGCTCGCGAGCGGTGACGACCTCGACCTGCTGATCGGCAGCGAGGGCACCCTGGCGCTCGTCACCGAGATCACCTGGCAGCTCGACCCCATTCCACCGGCACGCCGCTCGATCCTCGTCGAGGCCCCGTCGCTCGAGGGGCTGGGCGTGCTGATCGTCGCGCTGCGCGAGGAAGGGCCCTCGGCGCTCGAGCTGCTCGACCGCACCTTCCTCGACGTGGTGCGACAGGATCCGCCGCCGGGGATCACGGTGCCCGCGGCGGAGACCGTCGTGCTGGTGGAGATGGAGGGAACGGCCGATGCCGTCGACGGCGGCGTCGCGCGCATCGAGTCGGCCGTGGCGCGCCTGGGCGGGCGGGCCGTGGTGGCGCGCACCAACGAGGAGGCGGCGGCCATCTGGATGCTGCGCCACGCGGCGAGCCCGATCCTCGCGCGGCTGCCCGAGACGCGACGCTCGATGCAGCTGGTGGAAGACGGCTGCGTGCCGCTCCACCGGCTCGGCGAGTACATCCGCCTGCTCCGCGATGCGGCGGCACGCCACGGGCTGCCCATCGTGCTCTTCGGCCACGCCGGCGACGGGCACGTGCACGCCAACCTCCTGCCCGACGTGACCGCACACGGATGGGAGCACGAGGTTGCCTCGCTGTACGACGAGGTGAGCGCCGGCGTCCTCGCCCTCGGGGGCACGCCCGCCGGTGAGCACGGTGACGGTCGTCTGCGGGCGCCGCTCCTAGAGCAGCTCTACGGCGCCGAGGTGACGACGCTGTTCCGCGGGGTGAAAGAGGCCTTCGACCCCCTCACGATCCTGAACCCGGGCGTTATTCTTCCCGCGCGCGGCGCCGGACCCGTGAGCCACCTGAAGGTGGGACGCGGTGCGGCGCCCATTCCCGACGACATCGCCGCGGCGCTTCGGACCATCGAGCGGACCGGCGGCTACGCGACACCGAGACTGAGCCTCGCCGACCCATGAAGATCCTCCGCCAGCCGACCGTCACGCTCCTCGCCCGCCCGCAGTTCATCGAGCCGGCGCACCTGCCCGTGAGCTGGAAGGGCACGTCGTCCGACGGGGAGCGGCTCGCCGAATTCGCGGGCCGGCTCTGCTACATGAGCCAGGCCAATCCCGCCGGTCGCACCACGGCGGAGTACCTCGACAACATCCTCAAGCAGGGGCACGGCTCGGTCTTCGAGCACGCCAACTACTCCCTGCTCCTCGAGGGGATCAGCCGCTCCTGCACCCACGAGCTGGTGCGCCACCGCGCCGGGTTCGCCTATTCCCAGCTCTCGCAGCGCTACGTCGACGAGTCGGAGGCCAACTTCGTCATGCCCCCGGCGATCCAAGGCGACGCGACGATGGAGGGCGAGTGGGAGGCGGCGGTGACGGCGGCGCAGGCAGCCTACGTGGCCGCGGTGGACCGGCTCATCGCGAAGTACTCCTGGGTCGAGAGCGCCGTTCACCGGCGGAAGATGGCGCGCGAGGCGGCGCGGAGCGTCCTGCCCAACGGCACGGAGACGAAGATCGTCGTGACCGGGAACGTCCGCGCCTGGCGGACGATGCTGGAGCTCCGTCTCGGCGAGGGCGCCGAGCTCGAGATCCGGCGGCTCGCGGTGGCGGTGCTGCGCGTCCTGCAGGCGGAGGCGACGGCGCTGTTCGCCGATTTCGAGCTCCATGCCTCACCGGATGGGACCGAGAGCGGGCGGGTGCGGTACCACAAAGTGTGAGCGATCGAGCCTCGCGAGAAAACTCGATCGACGAAAAGGCCCGAAAAGTGGCGTGAACGTATTGTGCATCCGATTTCTCTTTCGTACTTTAGGTTCGCGTGCGCGTGCGAAACTCCTTTTCGTCGGCTCGTCCGGTGATGGACGGCCTTTTTTGTAGAGGACCCGTTTGGCAGTTCGGATAGGACTCGCCTTCAACAAGAAGCCCGATGCGCCGGCCGCCACTGCCGGAGCGGGCTCGCCCTCCCCCTCCGAGTCCGTCTCCCCAAGCCGCATCCTCCGCAGCGATCTCGAGCAGCCAGACCTCTACGCCGAGTGGGACGAGCCGGCGACGATCGACGCCGTCGCCGCGGCGCTCGCCACCGTCGGCGAGGTGATCCGCCTCGAGGCGACGGAATGCTTCCCCGAACTGCTCCGCGCCGCGCGACCCGACTTCGTGTTCAACATCGCCGAGGGACTCTACGGCCCCAACCGCGAGGGGCACGTCCCGGCGATCTGCGAATTCCTCGGCATCCCCTGCCACGCGTCCGACCCGCTGGCGCTCGCCCTCTGCCTCCACAAGGGACGCACGAAGGAGAGCCTCCAGCAGCACGGCGTGCCCACGGCCCCGTTCATCATCGCCCGCTCGAAGGACGACGCCCGGAACGTGGCGCTGCCGTTTCCGCTCTTCGTGAAGCCGTGCTTCGAGGGATCGGGCAAGGGCGTCACGGTGAAGAGCGTCTGCCAGAACCGGGCGGAACTGGTCGCACGCACCGAGGAGCTGCTCGCCACGTACCGCCAGCCGGTGCTCATCGAGACGTACCTGCCGGGACAGGAATTCACCGTGGCCGTCATCGGCAACGGCGACGAGGCACGCTGCTTGCCAATCGTCGGGCTCAGCTTCGATGTGCTGCCGCCCGGCGCGCCGCCGATCTACGGCTACGAAGCCAAGTGGCTCTGGGACACGATCACCTCTCCGCTCGACCTGTTCGAGTGCCCGGCGCGGATTTCCGAGGCGCTCACGCAGGAGATCGAGTCGGTCGCCCTCGCGGCGTATCGGGCGCTCGACTGCCGGGACTGGTGCCGCATCGACGTCCGCTGCGACGCGGCGGGTCGGGCGATGGTGGTCGAGCTGAACCCGCTGCCGGGCATTCTGCCAGACCCGCGCGACAACTCGTGCTTCCCCAAGGCGGCGCGCGCAGCGGGCATGACGTACGACGACCTGATCCGCACCGTGGCCGACATCGCCTGGCGCCGGATCTCCGGGCGGACCCTGCTCGCCGAGGTGGCCTGATGCGCGTGGCGATCATCCACGACGGCATGACCAACGGCTGGTCGCCGGCCGACGTGGCGTCGGTGATGGAGAACGTCCACGAGGTGCGCACCGCGCTCCGCGCGGCGGGCCACGACGTCGAGGTGGTCCCGGTGCGCCTCGGCGACCTGCGCTGGCTGCAGCGCTGCTCCCGCGCCGACCTCGTCTTCAACCTGTGCGAGAGCATCGGCGGGGTGGCCCGCTACGAGGACTGCGTGGTGGGCGCGCTCGAGCTGACCGGCGTCCCGTTCTCGGGCTGCCGCTTCTCGGCGATCACGGCCTGCCACCGGAAGCACCAGGCGAATGCGCTGCTGCAGCTGGGCGGGGTGCCGATTCCCACCTTCACCCTGGCGCAGGGCAACCAGCTCCCGGGCGACTTCCCGCTGCCCGCCATCGTGAAGCCCAACGGCGAGGACGCCAGCGTCGGCATCGATGGCGAGGCGGTCTGCACCACGAAGCGCGCCCTGAAGAAGCGGGTGGCGCGCATGCTGGAGCAGTTCAACGAGGTGCTGGTGCAGGCCTACGTGCCGGGCCGCGAGTTCAACGTCGGCTTCGTGGGCGGCCAGATGCTGCCGATCTCGGAAATCAGCTTCGACATGATGCCCGAGGGCACGTGGCCCATCGTGAGCTACGCCGCCAAGTGGGTGCCGGGGAGCCCGGAGGACGCGGGCACCCAGCCAGTGTGCCCGGCGCGCATCCCCACCGACCTTGCCCGGCGGCTCGGCGCGGCCGCGCGGCGCGCGTGGGACTACCTCGCCTCGAGCGAGGGCTACGGCCGTGTGGACCTGCGGGTGGACGAGGCGGGACAGGTGTGGGTGCTCGAGGTGAATCCGTGCCCCGACATCTCCCGCGACGCCGGCCTCGCGCGGATGGCGCGCGCACAGGGCTGGACGTATGAGGAGCTGCTGCTCCGCCTCGTGGACGAGGCGCTCGGGCGGGCCCAGCGCGCGGCAGCGGCCGCAGCGACGACGGCCCCGGCCCAGGTGCCCAGCACGGAGCCACAACCTACCGCATGACGGTCCTGGCTCCTGCACAGTTGCGGCCATTGACGACCGCCGACCGTGACCGCCTCGAGGCGATCACCCGGAGCACTGGCCTCTTCAACGACGACGAAATTCCGGTGGCACTCGAGGTGTTCGACGCCGCGGTGGCCGGAAGCGACGACTACGCCGCGCTCGGCGCGGCGGCCGGCGACATGCTCGCCGGCTGGATCTGCTGGGGACCGACGCCCTGCACCGTCGGGACCTTCGACCTCTACTGGAT
>Ga0247830_10000578_pt1 | contig 13427 bp, 14 predicted proteins | sample 12C_Control_Day5_FD_207766 | JGI IMG/M metagenome (GOLD analysis project Ga0247830, IMG submission 207766) | Soil microbial communities from agricultural site in Penn Yan, New York, United States - 12C_Control_Day5 | ecosystem: Environmental > Terrestrial > Soil > Agricultural land | place...
GGCTGGCGCCGCCGAGTGGCTCGCGGGCTACGTCGCGGCCGGCGCCAGCCACCTCGTGCTGCGCTTCGCCGGCGACCACGAGCGCCATCTCGACATGCTGTCTGCTCTGCGCGCGCGGCTGGGCGGCTGAAGCCTGTCGGCCGGCCATCGTCATGATCGAAACAGTCTCAGCGATCCATCGTGTCCTTGCGCGCGGCAGCAGCTTTCCTTCGGTCGTCGAAACGACCGCCGGAACCTTGCGCCTGATGAAGCTGTCGGGCGCCGGTCCGGGCAGGCGGGCGCTGGCGACCGAGTACATTGCGCTCCGGATCGCTCGCCGGCTCGGCCTCAACGTGCCCGATGCGCTGCTTCTGCAGCTGCCGCATGAGCTTCCCTGGCAGACCGGAACGGACGAGTTCTACGAGGCCGTCCAGCGCAGCGCCGGCGCGAATCTGGGGATCGCCCTGATCGCGGATGCGACCGATCTCGATGCTGCCGATCTCTCCGGTCTGCCCGCGGAATTCGCGAGCCGACTCGCATCCGTCGATGCGCTTCTTCAGAATTTCGATCGCACCGAAGCCAACCCCAACCTGATCCGCGATGCAACAGGCGCCGTATGGGCGATTGATTTCGGCGCTTGCCTCATGGTCGACCGGCTTGCGCGCGGCGTGCTGGCGCCGGCGGCCGGACTGCCACCGAACCACTTCCTGGCACGCCGGGGTCCGGGGGCAGACATCAGCGCGCTTGCTGCCGGGCTCGATGGTGGGTTCCTCGAGCGGCTGGTCGCCGAGTTGCCTCAGCCGTGGCTCGAGGAGCTGCGGCTTTCCCAAGCAACGCTCGCGGAACGGCTGTCGCGATACTTCGAGGCGCTGCGATGAGCGTGTCAGGCAGCATCCGCACGCAAGGGCGACCCCTGTGAAGCTGTCGTGCGCGCCGTTAGTGTCGGGCTAGCGGACGAGCAGGGAGGCGCACATGCTGGAAGGCGCGCCAGGCGCAGCTAGCCGGGAAGGAGTAGGCTGCACCGGCGCGTCCTTCATCGAAGGGGCTTTGCCGTCGAATGATACATCTCTACAGTCGATGCATTGCCTGAGCAGCACTTTGGAGGCTGGCCGCAATGAGTGCAAAGACACGTCTCGTCAAATACAAGACCGCTAAGGGCGGTTCACTGGTTTTTGAGGTCGATGAAGTTGCCCCTCCCGGCATGAAGCTGGCGGCGTCAGACAAGGGCACGGTGCAGGCGGCACAAACCCTCGAAGATGCTCTGAATGAAATAGAGCCAGTGATCACCACGCTCTGCGACAAGCTCCACGGAATGGTTAGATCTCCCCAGCAAGTCAATATCGAGCTCGGATTGAAGTTCACCGCCGGCGTGGGAGTCATACTGGCGAAGGCGGGGACGGAAGGGCATTGCAAAGTCTCGCTGACATGGACCAAAAAATGAGGGGCGCTGTCGCGCGGGTATTGATTGGCGAAGGACCCGACGTCGCCGGCACCGGCTTTCTCATTGCTCCTGGCGTGCTGGTCACATGCGCGCACGTGGTGAACATGGCTCTCGGACGCCAGGACAAGAAGGATCCTGCTCAGCCCACGCAATCCGAGCCAGTCAGGTTTCAGCTGCCGCACAGCGATGAGGACGAGGGTGATTTTGCGGCTTGGGTTTTCCGCTGGCTGCCCTTGGAGCCGCAACGGAAAATACAGAGGAAGAAGGTTCCCGGCGACATCGCGCTTCTCGCAATTGAAGAGCCGATCAAGGCGCTGCCATTGAACCTTGCGGTCGAGCACCCCAAGAAGGGCTCCCTGGCCACCGCCGACGGTTTTCCCGAGAACCATCCCGAGGGTTACACCAGTGAGTTGAAGATTGCGGGCACCGATGCGAGCGGCTGGCTCATATGCACCGCCACCGGGCTCCTCAGGACCGAGTTCGGGCACAGCGGAAGCCCGGTTTTCGATGATGCCGAAACGGTCGTCGGCATGGTGGTCGGTATTCAGACGGAAGGCGATCAGAGCAAAGGCAACGGTGTGGGATTCGTGATCCCAAGCTCTCAGATCCGCGCGGCTTGGCCCGCGTGGAGCGCGTTGGCGCAGACCACGCTCGCTGCCAAAGCTGCGTCTCATCCCTCCACGACGGAGATCATCATTACGGAGGCGCAGCTCGTCCAGGCATTTGCCGGGCTTCTTGGCGAGGACCCCGACAGTGTGTTCATGAAGCCGAATATTCCCGCGAAGCTGATCAACAATGCGCGGACCAGGTTCGCGCCGGGCACCGGGTCCATCGGAGAAGACATTGTTATCCTCGTCGACAATTCGACAGGCAAGTCGGCGACCGGGGTGTATGGAATCGCCTTCACGGAGCAAGCGGCCTATTGGCGCAATCCGAGCGAGAAGGCTGGATATAGGTTGAGCTGGCGCCAGTTGACGACCCTGCGCCGCGAAATCGGAATCGAGGACATCGACGGGCACTCGATGGCCTTCGGCCGGGTTCTCGATCTCGCGAACAACGAGGTGTGGGCCGAGGATTTGATCAGGATCCTGCAGCCTCTGCTCGACACCGCCAGATAGGGCGGCGGCCCTAAACCTTGACCTTCTCGTCCTCGACGACGCGGCGCACGGCCGGGCGCAGCAGCATGCGGTCCTTGAAGGCGGTGTAGCTCTTGAGCTCGGCCATCGGCAGCTCGCGGCGTACCCCCCAGGCGTAGAAGGTGAAGGCATAAGGGTCGAGCACGGAATACTGCTCGGCGAGCCATTGCCGGCCGGCCAGCATAGCGTCGATCTGCTTCAGGTGCGTGTGGAAGGTCTTCTTCCCCTGCTCCTGGATATTGGGGAAGTAGGAGGTATCGGTGGCGTAGCGCTCGGGCCGCGAGATGTGGGCGTGCGCGGGATGCACGCTCGACGCGAAGAAGCCGATGACCGAGAGCGCGCGCGCCTCGCCGAGGGCGTCCTTGGGCCACAGCCCGAAGCGCTTGCCGAGGTAGGGCAGGATGGCGGTGTTCTCCGTCAGCGGCTCGCCGCCTTCGAGGATCAGGGCCGGCACGCGGCCGAGCGGGTGGATCTTGAGGTAGGCCTCGGTGCGCTGCTCTCCCTTGGCGAGGTCGATGCGCCTGGGCTCGTACTTCTCGCCGCTCTCCTCCAGAACGATGTGCGCCGCCAGCGAGCAAGCCCCCGGGGCATAGCAGAGTGTCAGCACGACGCGATCTCCCTCACGGTTGGTCGCGTATAATCGCACTCCCCCGCCGGGGTGTCCACGCTGCCCCGCGGACGACAGATTTCGATGTTGGACTATCTTTCCTCGGAGGCGGAACAAAGTATACTGAAGAACCGCCTATTTTACTGATTTTGGAGACATATCATGGGTGTATTGAAGGTGCGCGGCACCATCCCCATTGCGCAGTTCTGGCCGGATGGCACGGCCGATGCGGATACCACGAAAATCCAGGTCTCGGTCCGGCACGACTCCTTCTCCTTCTCCGAGGACGGCCGCAATTTCCGCGTCACGCACGTCTTCGACGATGCGCGCGTGGTGGGCAAGAGCAGGGGGCCGGTGATCCGCAACGACCACATCACGGTGCGTCTGCAGGGGGTCGATGCGCCGGAGCTGCACTATCGCGCTGCAGCATTGCCGCGCAGCGACGAGATCTCCGAGCAGGTGCGCCGGCGGTTCAACGACCTCAACAAGGAGCGGCGCCAGCATTGGGCCGAGTCCGCCACGCTCGCCCTCAGGCGCAAGCTCGCCAATTTCGGCCGCGACCGCATCGAATGCGAGGTGGTCTCGCTTGTCGACCATCCCCACGAGCTGGTCGACACCTACGGCCGCGTCGTCGCCAACATCCGTGTCGGCAGCAATTTCGACGCCGATATCAATCTGTGGCTGGCCGAGGAGGCCTGGGTGGTGCCGACCTTCTATACGTCGATGACCAGGGAGGAGATCGACGCGCTGCTCGAGGCCATGCGCAAGGGGCAGCGCAAGGGCCGCGTCGGCGGCGCTGTCACCGGCGACACGACCAAGTTCGACAAGAACCTGCTCTATCGCCCGCACGGGGAGCCGCAGGGCGACAACGGGCCGCTGCTGATGCCCAAGCTGTTCCGCCGCCAGGTCGCCTATCAGATGCAGAGGCAGGCTGGCGTCGTGCGCGGGCCCTTCAAATCGTTCCTGGCGCGCTCGCCCGACCCCTGCTTCGAGCTCGAGCACTTCGTCGACATGACCCTGCACTCGGCGCCCGAGAAGAAGCTCGACCAGTTCGTGCAGGGCACCAGGTTCACGCGAGCCCCGCATGAGCTCGTCTTCAAGGAGAAGTTCTCCTCCGTCGTCGACCCGCAAGGCCGCCGCCTGGAACGCTTTTAGAGCATTGATATCGTTTCAGGTTTTCCCCCGCACCGGGCGATAGAGCTTGTAGCGCAGGCGCGGCTGGCGGAAGGAGGCGGCCGGGTCGACCAGCACGCCGTCGCTGATCGCCTGCCGGCCCAGCAGCATGCGGTAGGACATCGCGTTGCGGTTGGTCAGCGTCACCTCGATCGGCCATTCCCGGTCGCCGATCCGGATCGGAGTCGAGATGACGTAGCGGGTTTCGCGCTCGCCGTTGGAGCTCGTCACGCTGCGCCGGTCGATGACGCGGGCGGTGCAGACGATCTCGACGTCGGCGCGCCTGGGTATCGGATGCACGCCGAAGCGGACCTTGGGTGCCCGCTCCGAGCCGAACGGCTCGACAAAGAATGCATGCAGCGCCGAGGTGCGCGCACCCGTGTCGACCTTGGCCTTGACGGCCAGCAGGCCAAGCTCGGGCAGCGCCACCCATTCCTCCCAGCCCAGGATGAAAGGCTCGGCCACTGGCGGCATGTGACAGTCCGGCGGATGTGTGTTGCGCCAGCATGATAGCACATCGCGACAATCCGCGCCGCACCGCGTTGCGCTCGCCGTGCGGCTCTCGCGGTTTACCAGCATCCCGTAGGGCGCGACACGCAACGCAGCTTGGCGGCAATTGACCCCAAACGCGCAGCATCTTATTTGAGCGGCATGGCGAAGCTCGAGATCATCACCCTCCCCGATCCCCTCCTGCGCAAGGCTTCCGCGCCCGTCGAGCGCGTCGATGCCGAGCTCTTGAAGCTCGCCGACGACATGCTGGAGACGATGTACGCGGCGCCCGGCGTCGGGCTCGCGGCCGTGCAGGTCGGCATCGCGCGCCGCCTGATCGTGCTCGATACGTCCAAGGACGAGGACGCCCGCCAGCCGCTGGTGCTCGTCAATCCGGAGATCGTCTCGCTCGGGTCCGAGATGCGGCTGCACGAGGAAGGCTGCCTGTCGATCCCCGACGTGCGCGTGGAGATCGAGCGGCCCTCGATGGTGACCGTGCGCTACCTCGACCGCGCGGGCAAGCGGAAGGAGATGGCCGCAGACGGGCTGCTCGCGACCGCCATCCAGCACGAGGTCGATCACCTCAACGGCAAGCTGATCATCGACTTCCTGTCGCGGCTCAAGCGCGACATCATCGTGCGCAGGTTCAAGAAGCAGGCCAAGGCCGAGGCGCCGGCTTGAGAGGGGGTCAGACCCCAATGCGCGTCGCCTTCATGGGCACTCCCGAGTTCGCGCTCCCCACCCTCGCGGGCCTCATCGAGGGAGGACACGAGGTCGTCGCGGTCTATACGCAGCCGCCGCGGCCGGCCGGGCGCGGCATGGCGGAGCGGAAGTCGCCGGTGCACGTGTTTGCGCAAGCGCGCGGCCTGTCCGTGCTTACGCCGAGGAGCCTGAAGGGCGCGCCCGAGCAGCAGGCGTTTGCGGGCCACGCTGCGGATGTGGCCGTGGTCGTGGCCTACGGGCTGATCCTGCCCAAGCCGGTGCTCGGCGCTCCCCGTCACGGCTGCCTCAACCTGCACGCCTCTGCCCTGCCGCGCTGGCGCGGCGCCGCACCCATACAGCGCGCCATCATGGCGGGAGATGCCGAGACGGCGGCTTGCGTCATGCGCATGGACGAGGGACTGGACACGGGCCCCGTGTGCCTGGCGGATCGCGTCGCCATCGGACCCGACGCCACGGCGGGCGAGCTTCACGACCTGCTCGCGGCGCGGGGCGCCAAGCTCATGCAGCGCGCGCTCGCCGACCTGGAGTGCGGAGCGCTTGGTTGTATGCCCCAGCCGGCCGAGGGCGTGACCTACGCTGGAAAGATCGACAAGGGCGAGACCCGCATCGACTTCGCGCGGCCGGCGCGGGAGGTGCACAACCGGGTCCGCGGACTGTCGCCGGCGCCCGGTGCCTGGTTCGAGGCGGCCCACGAAGGTCGAACGGAGCGCATCAAGGTTTTGCGCACGGCGCTCGCCCAGGGCGGCGGCCCACCCGGCACGGTGCTCGATGACGAGCTCACGGTTGCCTGCGGGGAGGGTGCCGTCCGCATCCTGGAGGTGCAACGCTCCGGCAAGCGGCCGATGGCGGCCGCCGAGTTCCTGCGCGGCTTTGCGCTGCAACCCGGCGTCCGCCTTCCGGGGCTCGATTAAGCATCGGCCGAATTCGGCGATGAAGAGGAGACAGCCGAGGGTAAATTGCGCGTAGCCGTTTGTCCCGTTTCGAGTGGAGTAGCAACATGCGCATGCGAGCCCCCGTCTTCGCCGCCGGCATCCTGCTCGGCAGCATTCCGGCGTCTGCCGAGCCCGCCACCACGCGCATCGAGCCGCGGCCCTTCTACGGGGCAACCATCACCATCGAGGCGGGCGTGCGCGTGTTCCGTCCGCTTCCGCCGCATGACCGCATCATCATCGCGCCCGACAGCGCTGGCCCGGTCTATCTGGGCGTCGGCGCCGGCAATCGCCGCTACTACATCGACGGCTATCGTCGCTAGACTTTCCCGGCTTGCCGGGGCTGGTCGAAGCCGGTAGTGGACGGCCATGCCCCGCTACCGCGTCAGCTTGGAATACGACGGCCCGCCGTTCGTCGGCTGGCAGGTGCAGGCGCTCGGGGCTTCGGTGCAGGGGCGGCTCACCGAGGCGATCGCCAGGTTCTCGGGCGAGACGGTCTCCTTGCGCGGGGCAGGCCGCACGGACGCCGGGGTGCATGCGCTGGGCCAGGTCGCGCATTTCGACCTTGTGCGCGCGTGGCCGGTCGACACCGTGCGGGCGGCGGTGAACTTCCACCTCAAGCCCGACCCGATCGCCGTGCTGGACTGCACCGTTGTCGCTGCCGATTTCGACGCACGCTTCAGCGCCGTTGCGCGCCACTATCTCTACCGCATCCTGTCGCGCCCGGCTCCGCCCGTGCTCGACCGCGACCGTGTCTGGTGGGTGCCGCAGCGCCTCGACGCGGAGGCAATGCAGGAAGGCGCCAATCGGCTGGTCGGCCGCCACGACTTCACGACGTTCCGCGCCGCCGGCTGCCAGGCCAGGTCGCCGCTCAAGACTCTCGATCGCCTGGAAGTGCGGGTGGTGGGGGAGGAAGTCCGGATCGAAGCCTCGGCCCGCTCGTTCCTGCACAACCAGGTGCGCTCGATGGTGGGCTCGCTGAAGCTGGTCGGCGAGGGCAAGTGGGGCCCGCACGACATGGGCGCCGCGCTCCTGGCGCGGGACCGGGCGGCGTGCGGGCCGGTCGCTCCCGCGCGCGGCCTCTATCTCGTGCGCGTCGACTACGCTGCGCCGGCGGGGTGCCTACAGCCAAAGACAGCCGTAGAGGCAGGCGAGGAGGGCCAGGACTAGCGAGACCGGGGCGATGCTCGCTAGACCACGGCCAGCCGGACGCCCTTCTCCAGGACCGCCAGCACGCGCCTGAGCTCATGGCCGCGCTTCAGGATCAAGCCCGTTGTAGCCACCACGCTGTAGGCGCCCTGCCGGCGGGCCAGGCGGGGGCATTTCTCGATGCGGTAGAGGGGCACCTCGCTGGTGCGGCGGAACACCGAGAACACGGCCTTTTCCCGGCCGAAGTCGATCGCGTAGTCGCGCCATTCGCCCGACGCCACCTTGCGGCCGTAGAGGTTGAGGATCTCGCAAAGCTCGTGGCGGGTGAAGGAAACCGTGTGGGGAATTGCTTGGCTGGCAAATGCATTGGTCGAAACGAGGCCCGCGCCGCTGCGCGGGCTCAACTGTATCGGCTCGGCTTCGCTCAAAGGCGCCTCCCAGGTTCAAGGTTCTGTCATGATCCCTGCTTCCCGCGGCAATTTCAAGCGCCCGTGCTCGCCAGGGATGGTCGCCTGGCCTAGACTTCCGGCGGATCGAGACGGGCCGCATCGCGAGCGGACGATGCAGGCGCAACGCAAATTCCCCAAGTCCGCCATAGAGCGACCCCTGGCGCGCCGCAATGGGCGCTATACTCGAACCATCGGCACTGCCCGGTCCAAAACAAGCCTCGGATACAGCCCCCTAGTCCCCCCGAGTCTTCTCTCCTTGGACCGGGCAGTTTTTTTGCTGCGTCGCCCAATTATCGAATCTGAAGCCAATCCAGGAACGATTGGTATTTCAGCACGCTGATTGCGAGGCTCACCAGCGCCAACACGAGGCCGGCGATCCTGAGCCATTGCTGCAGGCGCGCGAACGCGTTGGTGATGTTGCGCAGCTGCGCTGTGTTTTCCCGCGTCGCCGCCGATTGCCTGACCAGCGCGCTCGTCTCGATGCCTTCGAGCACCGACTGCAGCCGCGCCCTCAGCCCGAGGAGGCGATGCCCGACGCCGTCGATGAAGTCGAACGCGGGCTTGAGGCCGCGGGTCACGAACTGATCATAGGTCACCCAGGTCTCGATGTTGCCGATCCTGAGCGTGGCGAGCAAGCTCTCGAACTCGGCGACATAGTAGCGCGACCGGTTGATGCGGAAGTGCAGCCCATGGTCCGCCCGCTCTCCAACGGTATCGAGGGCGGCGCTCAAGTCGATGAGATCATTTTCGACCTCGTCGGCAAGCTGCTGAATCGCGGCATGTTCGTCGTCCTTAACGTGCACCTTCTCCGCGTCGGACGTGCCTTGCTTCTTCGCCCTGAAGGCCTTGCGCAGCTTGGCGCGTCCCGTGCTCCAGCGGCGCATCATCGTGTCCAGCTCCTGACCGCGAAGCTGGATCTGTGTGCTCGCATCTCTAACGATGTTGTAGTCGCGAAGCGCGATGAGGCGCATGGTTCCCATTGAGTTTATGCGCTCGACGATCCGGCCGATCTGACGCCGGTGCGGCGCACCTTTGCTCAGCAGCAGGTAGCGAATCGGCTCGGGGAAGGCTCCGCCCTCGGCATTTTTGTGGGGACTCGGCAAATGGCCGGCCGGCACCTCCGTCTCCGAGTTCCTCGCCTCTTCCTCCCACTCGTAAGAGCGAGAGGAGTTGAGCGCCGTCACGTATAGCGCTCGCCAATTCATCACGCCGCAGGCCACGAACTCCTTCTGGTCTGCTTCCGGCGTGATCCTGCGCGCGAACGGCCAGAATGCCTTCACGACGGCATTCGCCTCGTTCGGTTGATCGGAAGAGCGCGTGCCCGTGTGATCGAGACCGCCATTGCCCTGGAAGCGCGGAAACGGTCGTGTCCCGGAGGAACCCGGGTAGCGATCCTCTTCGCCAGTCCCCTTTATCCCGTCGGTAGACATCACGAGCCCGCGAAAGCTCGCAAAGATGCGGGCGGTCACCGCGCCGGCAAGGCTGTGAAGGCCCATGGCCTTGCAAAAGTCGTCCCAAATGTCGGCGTAGAGATATTGGCTCGCGGCCAGCAGCGCCTCTGCGTCTTGGCCACTCACCGCGTGCTCGGGCAGGACCTCGCGATCAACCAGGCGCTCGCCCTGGGAATCCGCCACGAGGCGCGCCTCACAGATGGAACGGACGCGATCGATGTGGTCGAAGACCCTCTTGCGGCGGATGCCGATAGGGGCCTCACCGGCTGCGACCGGGGGCCTGTCCCAGGGCTTGGCCGCATCGAGACAGAAGCTCAGCGTGACGTAGTCCCGATGCGCGCTTGCCAAGACCTTGATGCGCAGCGCGTCCGGACCGGGCTGCGGGCTGGGCTTGCCGTCGGTATCCGACCACCACAGCGTGAAGCGGATGCTGCCTGGGCTTGCGACATAGAACGGCTCCCAACTCTGTGTCCGTGGCTTTTTCCAGGGTGCGGGCACATCCTCGGCATCAAAGGTCTTTGCTGTCCTTGAAGGGAAGCTGGCCGCGCGCTGCAGGGCCTGCAGCACGCCATTGACCTCGCCGAAGAAGGCTGTGCGGGTCGACTCGTAGGTCTTTGCAAGCTGCTCGTGAATCTGTTCCAGCGTCTGATCCTGCGTGACCTGTCGTCTAGGCCAATGCGGGGAGAGGCCGAGATGCCAGACCAGTGTGGGCGCTCCAAAGGTTGGCGGCGGATGCTCATGACCCTCCCGGGTGGTCGTCCAATACTGCTGCGAGAACGGTATTTTGAGGTTCGCGTTCATTGCCTTACCTCTCACGCGACCTCAGGTCCCCCTCTTGTCGCGCCCGTGCGGACGTCGTCTGGCCTCGCCAGGCGGATCGCGCGGACGGTGGGGAGACTGGGCTCGCCTATCGCTTGGACGGGTGGATCCACTGATGCGTTAGAATGCATTTATGTATGATAGCAGGCATAAGTATGCTCGAAAGTAGCGCAAATATTGGCATATGCAAGCGCCGGATGCTGGCTCGAAATCCGAGCATGTCTGGTCCCACCTCGCCTTGACCCGTTCGCTGCCCCCGTGGCATAGGTCGCGGCAAGGGGTCGATCGCGATTACCCCGTGAGGCGGCAGCCAAATATCGCGTCCACGCTCCCAAGTGAGGATGGACGCCATGCCGTCAACGACAGAGATCACCGTTACCCAGCTCTCCCGCCTCGTCGGCTTGCCGACCGCGCCGGCAATCGTCGACGTGCGTCTCGACGAGGATGCCGCGGCCGACATGCGGCTGTTGCCCGGCGCGCGGCGCCGGCCCTTTCAGCAGGTCGCGGCCTGGGCCGCCGGCTACGCGGGAAAGACCGTCATCGTCGTGTGCCAGAGGGGCGCCAAGCTGAGCCAGGGAGTCGCGGCCTGGATGCGGCACGAGGGCATCGACGCGCAGACGCTGGAGGGCGGCTTCGAGGCCTGGCGCAATGCGGGCGAGCTGCTCGTGCGCCCCGACAAGCTCCCGCCGCGCGACGAGAAAGGCCGCACCGCGTGGGTGACGCGCGCCCGGCCCAAGGTCGACCGCATCGCCTGCCCCTGGCTGATCCGCCGCTTCGTCGATCCCGACGCGGTGTTCCTGTTCGTGGCGCCGTCGGAGGTGGCGGCCGTGGCCGAGCGCTTCAAGGCGGCCCCGTTCGACATCGACGATACATTCTGGAGCCACCGCGCCGACGGCTGCACGTTCGACACCATGCTGGAGGTGCTGGACCTCAAGTCTGCGCCCCTGCTGCAGCTCGCCAAGATCGTGCGCGGTGCGGACACCGCGAAGCTCGAGCTGACGCCGCAGTCGGCGGGCCTGCTCGCGGCCTCTCTGGGTCTGTCGCGCATGTACCGCGACGATCTCGAGCAGCTGGAAGCGGGCCTGGCGCTCTACGATGCCTTCTATCGCTGGTGCCGGGACGCGAAGGCCGAGACCCACAACTGGCCGTCGACCAAGGGCCCGTGAGGAGCGGCGATGACGGACACGACAGCAAACAGCCCCGCACATAGCGGCGACGTCGGCGCAGGTGCGCCGACGTTCGCCGAGGCGCTGACCGTGTGGACCAGGATCGGGCTCCTGAGCTTCGGCGGGCCGGCCGGGCAGATCGCGCTCATGCACCGCACGCTGGTCGAGGAGAAGAAATGGATCGACGAGCAGCGCTACCTGTCGGCGCTCAACTTCTGCATGCTGCTGCCGGGGCCCGAGGCGATGCAGCTTGCGACCTACGTCGGCTGGCGCCTGCACGGCCTCAAGGGCGGGCTGGCGGCTGGCCTGCTGTTCGTGCTGCCGGGCGCGCTGGTCGTGCTGACGCTGTCGGCGTTGTATGCGGCGTTCGGCAAGCTGCCGCTTGCGGAAGCGCTGTTCCTCGGCGTCAAGGCGGCGGTGCTCGCCATCGTCGTGGAGGCACTGCTGCGGGTGGCGAGGCGTTCGCTCAAGGGCAGCATCGAGTGGGCGATCGCCGCGGCAGCGTTCATCGCCATCTTCTCCCTGAAGGTGCCCTTCCCGCTGATCGTTGCAGCCGCGGCGCTGGTGGGATTCTGGCGCGGCGGCTCCCAGGCGATGTCCACGCCTGCGGCCGCCGCTCCGGTCGCCGTGTCGCCGATTGCCACGCTGCGCACGGTGGCGATCTGGCTCGTCATCTGGGTGGTGCCGCTGCTCCTCGTCGCCGCGACGTTTGGCAGAGGCCACGTGCTCACCGAGATCGGCTGGTTCTTCTCCAAGCTCGCGGTGGTGACGTTCGGCGGCGCCTATGCCGTTCTGGCCTACATGGCGCAGGACGTGGTCGAGCACTACCGCTGGCTCACGCCCGGCGAGATGCTCGATGGTCTGGGTCTCGCGGAGACGACGCCGGGGCCGCTGATCCTGGTGACGGAGTTCGTGGGCTTCCTGGCGGCCTTCCGCGAGGGCGGCGGCAACCCCTGGGCGATGGGCGTGCTGGGGGCCGTGGTGACGCTGTGGGCGACGTTTGCGCCCTGCTTCCTGTGGATCTTCGCCGGCGCGCCCTACATCGAGCGGCTGAACGCCGAGCCCAGATTGCGGTCCGCGCTGGCAGCGGTGACGGCGGCTGTCGTGGGCGTGATCCTGAACCTCACGGTGTGGTTCGCCCTGCAGGTGCTGTTCGCCCGGGTCGGCGAGTGGCGCTTCGGTCCCGTGCACGTCATGGCGCCCGATCCGGCCAGCCTGAACGCCAAGGCGCTGCTACTGTCGGCGCTGGCGGCCGTGCTGCTGTTCGCGCTGCACCGGGGCGTGGTGACGACGCTCGGGATCTGCAGCGCCATCGCGCTCGGCTGGCACGTGCTCGGCTGGTGGTGAGGACTCACACGCCCAGGTAGCGGTGCTGGATGTCCGGCGCCGCGGCAAGTGCGGCCGAGGTGCCGGTCCACACTACCCGGCCGCGCTCGATCAGGTAGTGGCGGTCGGCGAGGCGGGTGAGCGCCGCGACGTTCTTGTCGATGACGAGGAGGGCGAGGCCCTCGGCCTTGAGGCGGCCGAGGCAGCGCCAGATCTCGGTGCGGATGAGGGGCGCGAGACCTTCGGTCGCCTCGTCGAGGATGAGCAGGCGGGGATTGGTCATGAGCGCGCGGCCGACCGCCAGCATCTGCTGCTCGCCGCCGGAGAGCAGGCTGCCCATGCTGTCGATCCTCTCCGCCAGCCGCGGGAACAGCGCGCAAACCTTGTCGAGCGTCCAGGGATCGGCGATCTCGCGCCGGTTGGCGGCGGTGGCGATCAGGTTCTCGCGCGCGGTCAGGTTGGGGAACACCTGCCGCCCCTCCGGCACCAGGCCGACGCCTAGTTGGCAGATGCGGTAGGAGGGGCTGGCGCGGATCTGCTCCCCTGCGAACCGGATCGATCCTGCAGAGGCCGGCGTCAACCCCATGATG
>Ga0247830_10000579_pt1 | contig 13415 bp, 10 predicted proteins | sample 12C_Control_Day5_FD_207766 | JGI IMG/M metagenome (GOLD analysis project Ga0247830, IMG submission 207766) | Soil microbial communities from agricultural site in Penn Yan, New York, United States - 12C_Control_Day5 | ecosystem: Environmental > Terrestrial > Soil > Agricultural land | place...
GCGCGCACCGCGCTGGCCGTCGCCATGACCGCGGCGACGAGGCGCAGCAGCGCCGTCTTGTCGGGCTCGAACGGGCGGCCGGACTGGATGTTGAAGAAGACGGGCAGGAGCATGAGCGCCAGGATCCACCCGGCCTCCACGATCCCGTCGGCGATCCGCGCGATCGCGGACGGCGCGCGAGGCGCTGCTGCTCGTTCCTGCCTGGCCAAACCGGGCGAAGGATAGCATCGCGCTTAGAATCCGCGGGAGGACGAGGAGGGATCCGCGAGCACGATGGACGAAGCTTCGCTCAACCCGCCGTATGGCGGCGCGCTTGTCGACCTGCTGTCTCCACCCGCCGAGCGGCGCGAATGGACGGAGCGCGCGAGCGCGCTGCCCTCCTGGCAGCTCGGGATGCGAGCGCTGTGCGACCTCGAGCTGCTGGCGACCGGGGCGTTCTCGCCGCTCGCCGGCTTCATGCGCGAGGCCGACTACCGGCGCGTGCTGGCGGAGATGCGGCTCGCCGACGGGACGTTGTTCCCGATCCCGCTCACGCTGCCGGTGCCAGCGGAGTCCGCGGCGGGGCCCGGACAGCACGTGATGCTGCGCGACTCGCGCAACGAGCCGGTCGCGGTGCTCGCGGTCGAGGAGGTCTTCGAGCGCGATCCCGACGAGGCGCGCATCGTCGCCGGGACCGAGGACACCCGGCACCCGCTGGTGGCCGAGATGGCGCGCTGGCCCTCCCGCTACGCGAGCGGCACCCTGCGGGTGCTGGGCCTGCCGCCGCACCACGACTTCGCGACGTTGCGCCGCACGCCGCGCGAGGTGCGCCGCCTGCTGGCCGAGCGCGGGCACGCGCGCGTGGTCGCGTTCCAGACGCGAAACCCCATCCACCGCGCGCACGAGTGGCTGACGCGCAAGGCCGCGGCGGACGTGGACGGCACGCTGCTGATCCATCCCGTCGTCGGGCTCACCAAGCCGGGCGACCTCGATCACTTCACCCGCGTGCGCTGCTACGCGCTGCTGGCCGAGCGCTACTACGACGCGGAGCGGACGCTGCTCAGCCTGCTGCCGCTCGCGATGCGCATGGCCGGGCCGCGCGAGGCGCTGTGGCACGCGCTCCTCCGGCGCAACTACGGCGCGAGCCACTTCATCGTCGGCCGCGACCACGCGAGCCCGGGACTCGACTCCGCGGGGCAGCCGTTCTACGGCCCCTACGATGCGCAGGCGCTCCTCGCGAAGCACCAGGCCGAGCTGGGCATCACGCCCGTGCCGGTGGGCGAGGTCGTGTACCTGCCGGACGACGACCGCTACGAGGAGACCGACCGCGTGCCGGCCGGCGCGCGCACGGTGTCGCTGTCGGGCACCGCCGTGCGCGCCATGCTGCAGGCGGGCGAGGAGCTGCCCGCGTGGTTCACCCGTCCCGAGACCGCGCGCATCCTCCAGGAGGCGCACCCGCCCCTGGGCCGCCGCGGGTTCTGCGTCTGGTTCACGGGGCTGTCCGGCGCCGGCAAGACCACGATCGCGGACGTGCTGACGGTGCTGCTGCTCGAGCGCGGCCGTTCCTCCACGTCGCTCGACGGCGACGTGGTGCGGACGCACCTGTCGAAGGGCCTCGGGTTCAGCCGGGAGGACCGCGACACGAACATCCTGCGCATCGGGTTCGTGGCGTCCGAGGTGGTCCGCCACCACGGGGGCGCGGTGGTGGCGGCGGTCTCGCCCTACCAGGCGACGCGCGACCAGGTCCGCGAGATGGTGGGGCCGGACCGCTTCGTCCTCGTCCACGTGGCGACGCCGCTGGAGGTCTGCGAGGCGCGCGACCCCAAGGGCCTGTACGCGCGTGCCCGCCGGGGCGAGGTGCGCGGCGTGACAGGCATCGACGATCCCTACGAGCCGCCCCTGGCTCCGGACGTCGTGCTCACCACCCACAACCAGACGCCGGAACAGAACGCGCGGGAGGTCCTGGCCCACCTGGTCGCGCGCGGGCTGGTCGTGGCCTGACATGCTAGTCTTGGCCTTTATCAGCGAGCGTACGAGCGCCGTCAGAGGCCTGCCGCGCCCATGCCGACCCTAGGAGAGAACCGGCTGCCGATCGCCCCCGAGGGTCACGCGGCCTCGGGCGGGCCCCCCGCCGTCATGTGGGATCCCAGCCAGGCGGATCGCGTCGGATGGGGAGCGCTGCGGCGCGCCTCCTCGCGCATCGGCCCGAACGGCTGGGCTCCCGCGGACGCGCTGGCCGCGGCCGTCTCGATGCTCCTCGCCCATTCGCTCTCGCCGATGTTCTCCGGCGATCCCCTGGGCGCGGAGGCCCTGCGGGCCGCGCTCATCCACGCCTGCTCCTTCTTCCTTGTCGCGTACACAGTCGGGCTCTACGACTGGGACGTGCTGGCCCGCAGCCGGACCACGCTGGTGCTGCGCGGGCTGCTCTCGGCCACGCTCTCGGTGGTGCTGACGCTCACGGTCTCGTATCTCGCGTTCTACCGGCCCATCGGACGCTGGGTGATGGCGGGCACCATCGCGCTGTCCGCGCCGCTCGTGGTCCTGCCGCACCTCGTGATCCGCAACCTGCGCCTGCGCCGGCCGCGGCGCGTGCTCTTCGTCGGCAGCGGCCTGCTCACCGACCGCCTGACGAGCGCCGTCGAGCAGGCCCCGCAGCCCCTGTACGAGGTCGTGGGGCGGTGGAGCCCCGGGAGCGGCACGGACCTGGCCGCGCTGTGCCGCGAGCGCGGCGTGGACGAGATCGTGCTCCCGTCCCCGTCGCCCGACCTGGAGGCCGCGCTGCTGCCCGCGCTGCGCTGCCTGCCGCTGGGGTGCCGCGTGCGGTCGGAGGCCGACTTCCACGAGGACGTGTTCCGCGCGGTCCCGGTGGCCGCGGTCAGCCCCGAGTGGATGCTGAGCCGCGGCTGGGACGCGTCGGACCACGTGGCGGAGGCGCTCAAGCGGCTCTCGGACGCGGTGATGGCGCTGACGCTGCTCGTCCTGTCGTCGCCGCTCATGCTGCTGGCGGCGCTCGCCATCCGCCTGCGCGGAGACGGGCCCGTGCTGTACGTGCAGACGCGGGTCGGCCGCTACGGGCGTGCGTTCCGGATGCTGAAGTTCCGCACCATGCGCGTGGACGCGGAGGACGGCGCGGCCCTCTGGGCGCAGCCCGACGACCCGCGCCGCACGACGGTCGGCCGCGTCCTGCGGCGGACGCGCCTCGACGAGCTGCCGCAGCTGTGGAACGTGCTGGTGGGGGACATGTCGTTCGTGGGCCCGCGGCCGGAGCGCCCCGAGTTCGTGAGCGAGCTGGAGCGCGCGATCCCGTACTACGCCTGGCGGCACGCGGTGCGCCCCGGGCTGACGGGCTGGGCCCAGATCACGTACGGCTACGGCGCCAGCATCGAGGACGCGCGCCGCAAGCTCGAGTACGACCTCTACTACATCCGCCACTACTCGGTCGGCACCGACCTGTTCATCGTCCTGCGCACCCTCGCTGCCGCGCTGCGCGGCGCCCGCTGACGAGGACGGCCATGCGCCTGTCGGTCGTCGTGCCCACGCACGACACGCGCGAGCTGACGATGCGCTGCCTGGCCTGCCTGGCGCCGCTGGCCGCGCGCGGCGCGCAGGTCGTGCTCGTGGACGACGCGAGCGCGGACGGCACCGCCGAGGCGGCGCGGCAGGCGTTCGCCTGGCTCCAGGTGCTGGTGAACGACGAGGCCCTGGGCTTCGCGCGCTCGGCCAACCGCGGGCTGGCGCAGGCGTCGGGCGACCTGATGGTGCTGCTCAACAGCGACACCGAGATGGCGGACATTCTCGCGATGGAGGAGGCGTTCGCGGCGGACCCCAGGCTGGGCGCGGCGGGCGCCTCGCTCGTCAGCCCCGACGGGAGCCCGCAGTGGAGCGGCGGCGCGCGCCCCACGCGCGCCTGGCTGGTGGGGCTGGCGTCGGGGCTGCCTCGCGTCCTGGGCGCCCTGCCCGGCTACCGGCGCGTGCGTGCCCCGAGCGGGACCGCGGGGGGCCCGGTCGACTGGGTCACCGGCGCCGCCCTGGCCCTCCGCCGGGAGGCGTGGACGCAGGCGGGCCCGCTGGACGAGACCTACCGGTTCTACGCGCAGGACCTCGACCTCTGCGTCCGGCTGCGCGACGCGGGCTGGGGGGTGCGCGTGGTCCCGGGCTGGCGCGTGATGCACGTTGGGGGAGCGACCATCGGGCGCCGGACCGGCGCGATGGGCGGCGCGCACCCCGCGCTGCTGTGGGCCGACCTGCTGGAGTGGGCGCGCCGCCGGGAGGGCGCGGCGTGGACCGCGCGCACCGCGACGCTGATGGACAGGGCGGCCGCGCTGCGCCTGCGCGCCCGCGCGATCGGCCGAGCGTTCCGCGACGGCGCGGAGCGGGCGGCCTGGGATCGCGACACGGCCGCGCTGCGCGACGCGCGCGAGGCGTTGCGCGCTTTTCGCGCCGGCGGCGCGGCCGGCGTCTCGTGAGACACTCTGCCGGCTCCCGGGGCCGCTAGCGCGTGAAAGAACTCTTCCAGCACCGCGACCTGATCTGGCACCTGGTGAAGCGCGACCTGCGCGTGCGCTACCGGCGCTCCACGCTGGGCCTGCTGTGGACCATGCTGCAGCCGCTGCTCATGATGGTCATCCTGCACGTGGTCTTCAGCAACGTCTTCCGCGGCGAGCTCTACGCGTACCCGGTCTACGCGCTGGCGGGCATCCTCTTCTGGAACTTCTTCTCGCAGAGCATCGTCGCGTCCATGAACAGCCTGCGCGGCAACGCGGGCATCCTGCAGAAGCTGCCGGTGCCCAAGGCGGTGTTCCCGATCGCGACGGTCATCTCCGGCGTCGTGAACCTGGGCCTGGCCATGGTCCCCCTGTTCGCCATCCTCATCTTCACCGGCCACCCCCTGTCCTGGGCGCTCCTCTTCCTGCCCGTGTCCATCCTGCTGGCGGGCCTGTTCACGCTGGGCGCCGGGCTGCTGCTCTCGCCGCTGGCCGTCTTCTTCAGCGACGTGGTGGAGCTGGTCACGGTCGTGCTCACGTTGCTGCTCTACCTGACGCCGATCTTCTACCCGATGAGCATCGTGCCCGAGCAGTTCCGCTGGCTGGTGCGCTTCAACCCCATTCGCTCGATCCTGGAGGTCTTCCGCGACCCGATCTACTTCGGCAAGATCCCGCCTCCGCAGCACCTCGCGATGTGCGTGGCGGTGGCCGCGATCGCCCTGCTGATCGGCGCCCTGGCCTTCCGCAAGAGCTCGGACCGCATTCCCTTCTACATCTGACGATGTCCGAGCCGATCATCGACCTCGACGGCGTCTCGCTCTGCTACCGCCTCGCCAAGCAGCGCATCCCGTCCTTCAAGGAGTACGCGCTGCACTGGGTGCGGGGCGCCTTGACCTACGAGCAGCTGTGGGCGCTGCGCGACGTGACGCTCCGCGTCGGCCGCGGCGAGCGCATCGGCATCGTCGGGCGCAACGGCGCGGGCAAGAGCACGCTGCTCAAGGTGATCTCGCGTGTGCTGACGCCCACCCAGGGCCGCTGCGTGGTGCGGGGGCGCGTGGCGCCCATGCTCGAGCTCGGCACCGGCTTCGACTTCGAGCTGACGGGCCGCGAGAACGTCTACCTGAGCGGGATGCTGCTGGGCCACTCCCGGCGCGCCATCGACGCGAAGTACGACGGGATCGTCGAGTTCAGCGGCGTGGGCGACTTCATCCGCTCCCCGGTGCGGAACTACTCGTCCGGCATGCTGGCCCGGCTGGCCTTCTCCATCCTGACCGCGTGGGTGCCGGACGTGCTGGTGCTGGACGAGGCCATCGCGGTGGGCGACGTCCACTTCGTGCGCCGGTGCCACGAGCGGATCGAGGAGCTGAGCGCAGCGGGGACCACGCTGCTGCTCGTCTCGCACGCGCCCGACATGATTCTGGCGTTCTGTGAGCGCTGCCTGTGGCTCGAAGCCGGGCGCCTGGTCGCGGACGGCGCGCCGGACGAGGTGCTGACGCGCTACGAGCACAGCCAGGGAGCCCAGGCGGGCACGGCCGCGCCTGTCCCGGACTCCACTCAGCCGCCGGACGAACCGACCGCCTCTTCGTAGACCTCGAGCAGGGCGCGGACGACCCGGCCCGGGTCGTGGTGCGCCGCCAGCCGTGCGCGCGCAGCCGCGACCAGGCCCTGCGCCAGCGCGCGATCGTCCGCGAGCCGATGGATCGCGTTCGACAGCCCCTGGGGCGTGTCCTCCACGAGCAGCTCGACGCCGTTGCGCGCGTCGAGGCCGGCCGCGGCCGCGCCGGTGGCGACGACGGGGACTCCGCGGGCCCACGCCTCCAGGATCCGGATGCGCACGCCGCTCCCGAACAGCAGCGGGACCACGTGGATCGAGCCCGGCGCGAACAGGTCGCGGCTGTCCGCGGGCACGGGATGTCGCTCGGCGCGCGCGGGCACGGGGCCGTCGCCGCCGAAGAGGTGCAGCCGCGCGCCGGGAACGCGGGCCGCGACCGCGGGCCACGCGTCCCGCACGAACCAGGCGGCGCCCCGCTCGTTGGGCAGCCAGCCGCCGCTGCCGGCGACCACCACCGCGGGATCGCCGGCGAGCGCGTTCTCGGCCGCGGGCCACTCGGCCGGGAACGGGACCGCCACACGATGGACGCGCGCGTCCGGCCCGCCCAGCGTCCGCAGGCGTAAAGCGTCTTCCTCGGTGAGCGCGACAGTCGCGGCCGCGCGACTCACGGCGTCGGCCTCCCAGCGCGCGACTCGGCCGGCTTCCCGGCGCGCGATCGCCCCGCGCAGGCCGGGTTCCCGGCCCGCGGCCGTCCACAGGTCTGTCTCCACGTTGTGCGCGCGCAGGACGACGGGCACGCCGCGCACGAGCGCCGGCGCGCACGCGGCCAGCGCGTGCGGCTGCTCCGCGTGCACCACGTCGGGGGGATCCCAGTCGATCACCTCGTCCACCCGCTGACGCACGGCGGGCTGGGCGTGGCGAGCCGCAGTCGACGGCGATCCGGAGATCAGGCTCGAAAGCCACGCCCTCGTCCTCGAAAGGGGCGGCGCGGTGACCACGTGGGGATGGGAGACGGAGCGGAACTGCTCGAGTGCCTCCGCGCTCGGCGGCCCATTGGACGGCACCACCAGGACGACGTGGTGCCCGGCCTCGCGCAGCGCCTGCAGCGTGAGCCAGGCGACGAGCCGTCCGCCGTCCACCGGGGGCCACGGCGGCTTGGTTCCCACCCACAGGATGCGCATCGGTCGCCGAAGCTTAGCAGCCAGTGGTGAAAGCCCGCCTGCATTCGGCGTGCGCTGCATCCCGCCTGGCTGCGTTGCTCGTCGCCCGAATATTCCCGATATTCGGGCTCCTCGTCGCCTTGCCAGCCGGGCGCATCGCCCGCCTCGGTGCCACGGCGGTTTCCACCACAGGCTGCTTGGGCCTCCTCATGCGTCGCGCGAGCCGGCGGCTGGTAGACTCGCGGCGTGCGCACGCGCGCGGTGATCGAGGTGGCGGCGATCCGCTCCGCGAGCGGCCTGTCCGGCCGAGGTCGCGGCTGACGGACATTCCTCCCGACGGGGAGCGCCCGCCCGTCGACGTGGTCGTGCCCGTCTACGGCGCGCACGACTTCTTCCTCCGCTGCCTGGCCTCGCTGCGCCGCCACACCGACCTCGCGCGCCACCGGCTCGTCGTGGTGCTCGACGGGCCGGGCCAGGAGCCGGTGCGCGCGGCCGCGCAGGAGGCGGGCGCGCTCGTCCTCGAGAACGAGGAGAGGCGCGGCTTCGTGGGGAGCGTGAACCGCGGCATGGCCGCGTCGGCCCGCGACGTCGTGCTGCTCAACAGCGACACCGAGGTCACGGCCGGCTGGCTCGAGAAGCTGCAGGCGGCGGCGCTCTCGGACGACGCCATCGCCACCGTCACGCCGTTCTCGAACAACGCGACGCTCGTCTCGCTGCCGCGCGCGTTCGAGGTCAACGCGCTGCCCGCGGGGCTCGACGTGGACGCGTTCGCGCGCGTGGTGGAGTCGGTGTCGCGGCGCGAGTATCCACGCCTGCCGACCGGCGTGGGGGTGTGCCTGTACGTCAAGCGGCGCGCGCTCACGGCCGTCGGGCCGTTCGACGAAGAGCGCTTCGGCCTGGGCTACGGGGAGGAGAACGACTTCTGCATGCGCGCGGCGCGGGTCGGCTTCGTGCACGCGCTCGACGACGCCACGTTCGTGTACCACGCGGGCCAGCGCAGCTTCGGCGCCTCGCGGCCCGCCCTGGCCCGGTCCGCGATGCGCGCGCTCACGCGGGCGCACCCCGACTACCTGCGGCGGATCGCCGACTTCATGCGGGCCGACCCGCTGGCCCCGGTTCGCGCGCGGGTGATAGAGGCGCTTCGTCCGGCGCGGCGGCATCCGGCGCCCGGGGTGCCGCGCCGGATCGCGCACGTCGTGCACGGCTGGCCCCCATACGACCGCGCGGGAACGGAGACGTACGCGCGCGGCCTCGTGACGCGGCAGACCGCGGACCGCGAGGTCTCGGTCTACGCGCGGATCGCCGACCCCGAGCGCGCGCTGGGCGAGGCCACCGAGCTCGCCGACACCGGCGCGCGCGTCCGGCTCGTCGTGAACAACTTCACGCAGCGCGACCCGCGGTCCCGCAACGCGCTCCGGGACGCGCGCCTCGCGAAGGACTTCGGGCGTTTCCTCGACCAGCAGGCGCCCGAGCTGGTCCACGTGCATCACCTGGCGGGCCACGCGGCGTCGCTCGTGGACGTCCTGCGCCGCCGGCGCATCCCGTACGTGTACCAGGTGCAGGACTGGTGGGCGCCCTGCGCCCGCACGAACCTGCTCCATGCGACGCGCGCACTGTGCCCGGGGCCCACGGCCGGTCGCTGCTCGGAGTGCCTGCCGCTGACCCGCATCGCGCCCGCCGGTCTCTGGAACCGCGTGCTCTACCGCCGCCGCTTCGCGACGATGCGCTCGGTCCTGCGCGACGCCGCGGCCGTCGTGATGGGCTCGCAGTTCGTCCTCGACTCCTATCGCGCGCTGGGCTGGCTCGAGGGGGGTCAGGTCTTGCCTTACGGCATCGAGCCGCCCGAGCCGGCCCTGCCACGGGCGCCGGTCACGCGGCCGGTGCGGTTCGCGACGCTCGGCTCGGTCATGCCCCACAAGGGCGTGCACGTCGCGGTGGCGGCGTTCCGCGGCATCGCACCGGACGCGGCAACGCTCGACGTGTGGGGCGATGAGCGCATCCGGCCCGACTACGCCGCGGAGCTGCGCGGCCTCGCATCGCCCGCCGTGCGCTTCCGCGGCCCGTTCGAGGAGGTGCTAAGGCCCGACGTGTTCGCATCGATGGACGTCCTCATCGCGCCGTCGCTGGGGCTCGAGAGCTTCGGCCTCGCCGTGCGCGAAGCCCAGGCACGCGGCGTGCCGGTGGTGGCCAGCCGCCGCGGCGCGCTGGCGGAGGCGGTAGCGCCGGGCGTCGACGGCGAGCTGTTCGAGCCGGGCGACGTGGCGGAGCTGGCCGCGCTCGTGGCCCGCCTCGCGCAGCGGCCGGAGACGATCGACGAGTGGCGCCGCGCGCTGCGGTCCGTGAAGCGGATGGACGAGCACGCCCGCGAGATCGACGAGGTGTACGTGCGCGTGCTGGCGCGGGGCGGCCGCTGAGCGTCCTCTCGACCGCGATGCGCGTCGTCCGTGCTGAGGGCGTGGCGGCCGCGCTCGACCGCGCGCGGGACCGGATCGAGGAGTGGCGCGCCGACCGGAGCGCGCGGCCGATCGGCGAGACCGGATTCGGCCACGCGCCGATCCTGAACGTCCTCGGGTTCCCGGCGGTCGCGCGACTCGGCGGCGTGCCCATCCAGCTGCGCCGGCGCCTTGCGTTCGAGGCGGGCCAGCGGCCGAGCGCGCTTTTGACGCGCAGGCCAGGCGGCTGGCGTCTCGACCGCCGGGACGTGGACGTGCCGTACCGTGAGGTGCTGTGCTGGGATGCGCCCGAACCCACCGGGCCGGTGCTGGACGACGCGGGGGACGAAGACACCGTTTCGCGTGCCCTGGAAGCGACCGACGCGCGTGCGCTGCACCTCGAGGGCCTCGCCGGCCTCGCTCCCCGCAGCATGCTCCGCGCGGTGCGCGGGACACGGCTGATCGTCACGGTGCACGACTTCACGCCCTACTGCCCGCGGCCCCATCTCTGGGAAGCGCCGGCCTCGCGGTTCTGCGCCTTCAGCCGCGACGAGGCGCGGTGCCACGCGTGCCTGTCCGCGGACTTCGCGGTGCCGCGTGGGTTCGAGCGCGAGTGGCGCGCCGCCATGGCCGACCTGCTGGCCGCCGCCGACGCGATCGTCTATCCGTCCTCGTATCTCCGCGACGCGTGGCGGGCGCTGCTCCCGCAGCTCGACCCGCAGAGACAGCACGTCATCGAGCCCGGCGCGAGCGAGGCGCATCCGCCGGCGTCGAGGCCCGCGCGGCCCCTTGGTCACGTCGCGCTCGTCGGCGCTGCGACCGCGGCCAAGGGCGCCGCGCTGCTGCCTGAGATCGTCCGGGCGACCGACCTGCGCTTCACGGTCCTCGGCGGGGGAGACGCCGCCCTGCTTGGCTCGCTGCGCGGCCTGCCGCGGACGCGCGTGCGCGGCTACTACCGCGCGGGCACGCTCCCGCGCCAGCTCCTGGCCCGCGGCGTGGACGTCGCGCTCCTCCTGTCCCTCGTGCCCGAGTCCTACGGGATGACGCTCGACGAGTGCTGGCGCGCGGGCGTCCCCGTCGTGGCCTTCGATCACGGCGCGATCGCGGAGCGCGTCCGGCGCCTGGGCGGCGGCGTGCTGGTGCCGCTCGAGAGCGGTGCTTCGGGCGTCGCAGAGGTCCTGCGTGCGCTCCGCGACGGCACGACGCCGCGTCCCGACGTCCCGCTCCCGGCCGCGCTCACGACGCCTGCCCAGGCCGCGCGGACGCACCTGCTGCTGTACCGGCGGCTGGATCTCCTGGCATAGTCGAGCCATGAACGAGCCACACCGCGGCGCCGGCCGCGTGCGCCTGGCAGTCATCCTCGCGCTGGCCGCGTGCCTGCAGGCGGTCCTGCTGTGGATGGAGCTGCGCCCGCGTCCGCGCGCGCTCTGGGGCGACGAGATCATGTACGCCGACGTCGCGTCGCGCTGGGCGCGAGGCGAGCCGGCCACGCTGGAGCTGCTCTGGCCGCCGCTGTATCCGCGGCTGCTCTCGATCGTGCTGCGCGTCGACCCGAGCCTGGTCGCGCTCCGCCTCGCGCAGGCGGCCTGCCTGTTCGCGGCGGCGCTTCTCTGGCGCGACCTGGCCCGGCGGCTGACCGGTTCCGCCCTCGCGGCGGACGTCACCGCGGCGTTGCTGCTGCTCGACCCGCAGGTCGCGGCCTTCGCGCAGTTCCTGTGGCCCGAAGCGCTGCACCTCGCGCTGTTCGCGGCCGCGCTGTGGCTGCTCGTGACGCGCGGGTCGCGCCCGTGGTGGCTCGCGGCCGCGGGCGTGCTGCTGGGCGTCTGTCTGCTGGCCAAGAGCGTGCTGGGCCCCTTCCTGCCGGTGCTCCTGCTGCCGCTGCTGCGCGAGGCGGGCCTCAAGCGGGGCCTGGCGCGGGCCGCCATCGTGGTGGCCGCCTGTGCGGCGACCGTCTTGCCCACGATGGTCGCGAACGCGCGGCAGGGGACGTTCGCCGTCGCGAACGGGGCGCGCTTCAACGTGTGGGTGGGCCTCAACGACCGTTCGCCGCGCAACCTGGTCGGCGAGATCGTGGGCGACGAGTACCGGCGCTGGCAGGCGAGCGCGCCCACCTTCCGCGAGCGCGAGGAGATCCTGAAGCAGGAGATCGGCGGCTTCGTGCGCGAGCACGGCCCGCTCGCCATCGCGCGCGCCCAGCTCGGCCGACAGTACTTCCGCCTGTTCCACCACGACTCGTTCTTCACCGACCAGCTTCCCGGCGGTGCGATCACGGCCCTCGGGCTCGGCTACCCCGACCCGCCCCGGGCGCTCGCCGCCGCGTTGCGCGCGTACGCGAACGTCGTCTGGATGGCGACGCTCGTGGGCGTGGGGCTGGGGCTGGCGGCGCTCCCCCGCGAGCGCACCGGCTGGGTGGCGGTGCTGCTGGCGTTCGTCGCCTACAACCTGGCGCTGTTCCTCCTCCTCCACGTCAAGACGCGCTACCGGCTGCCGTTCCTGCCGGTGCTTCACCTGCTGGCCGGCGCCGGCATCGCGGCACTGGCCGGCGAAGGCCGCTTCGGTGGCTGGCCGCAGCGCGTCGCGGGCGCCGTGGCCGCGGCGCTCCTCCTGTACCTCGCGTTCGCGTAGGATCCTCGGCACGATGCCGGTCGCGATCGCCGGGATGCACCGCGCCGGGACCTCCATGGTCGCGCGCATCCTGCGCATGTGCGGGCTCGACCTGGGCAGCGACGAGCACTTCGCGCCCCCCGCGCCGGACAACACCGAGGGCTACTGGGAGGACCTGCGCTTCGTGGCGTGGAACGAGCGCATCCTCGAGGCGTTCGAGGGCGCGTGGGACGCGGTCCCCTCGTTTCCGTCCGGATGGCCGTCGGACCCGCGGCTGCAGGCGGTCCGCGACGAGGCGGACGCGCTGGCCGCGGCGCGTCCGGAGCCCTGGGGCTGGAAGGACCCGCGCACGAGCCTGACCGCGCCGTTCTGGATGGCGCGGCTCCCCGGCCTGCGCTTCGTCGTCTGCGTCCGCCATCCGTTGGAGGTCGCGGGCTCGCTGCGGGCCCGCGGCTACACGTCCGAGCGTTACGGGCTTCGCCTGTGGGAGGCGTACCACCGGGCGCTCGACCAGGCGGTCGAGGCGTCACGCGCGATCGTGACGCACTACGACTCGTACTTCGTGGACGCGCCGGCCGAGATCGAGCGCGTGCTCGACTTCGTGGGGCTTGCGCCCTCGGAGGCGATGCGCAGGGCGGCGGCCGAGAGCGCTTCGAGCGGTGTGCGCAACCAGCGCCGAGCGGCGCGCGACCTGGACCGACTCGGGGCCGATGCGCGGAGCCTCTACGAGTCGCTGTGCCGGCGCAGCGGGCCCGTCCTCGCGCGTGCTCCCGCGGTGGAGGACGCTTCGGTTTCCGGCGAGCCCACGCAGGCCCCGGCGCGCGTCCGGCACGATCCGCTGGCAGAGCACGCCGCCGCGTTGAAGGCGCGCGAGGACGAGCTGGCCTCGATCCGGCCGGTGCTGGCCGCCCGGGAAGAGGAGCTCGCGTCCGTCAAGTTCGTCCTGGCCGCGAAGGAGGAGGAACTGGCCTCGATCCGGCCGGTGCTGGCCGCGCGGGAGGAGGAGCTCGCGTCCGTCAAGTTCGTCCTGGCCGCGCGCGACGAGGAGCTGGCGAACGTCAAGCCGCTGCTGGCCGCGCGGGAGGAGGAGATCCTGGCCCTCAAGAAGCGGCGATCCTGATGGCGGGTGATATACTCACCGCTTCCGCCATGGCCCGACCTCGCGCGCTCTCCCTGTCTTCTCTGGTCCCGGTCGCCGTCGCGC
>Ga0247830_10000581_pt1 | contig 13398 bp, 11 predicted proteins | sample 12C_Control_Day5_FD_207766 | JGI IMG/M metagenome (GOLD analysis project Ga0247830, IMG submission 207766) | Soil microbial communities from agricultural site in Penn Yan, New York, United States - 12C_Control_Day5 | ecosystem: Environmental > Terrestrial > Soil > Agricultural land | place...
GCGCAGCGCCGCGAGCATCCAGCGCTCCGGCAAGAGCCGGCGCCCGATCGCCACGAGCGGGACCTCGCGCCCGACGCTGTAGCGGAAGCGCGGCCGCGCGTCGCAGAGCGCGCGCCGAACCGCGCGCGCGACCCACTCGGCGGGCGGCGCGTTGTCGAGCGAGCGCTCGATCACCCCGCGGACGCGCGCGATGCGCTCGCCGTAGGGAGAGCCGTCAGCGGCCCTGAAGTCCACGTGGTCGTTGAAGCCGGTGTGGATGTCGCCCGGCTCGACGAGCGAGACGTGCACGCCGCTGCCGGACAGCTCGTTGTGCAGCGCCTGTGCCAGGGCGTCGACCGCGGCCTTCGACGCCGAGTAGTGGCCCTGGAACGGGATCGGCGCGCGTCCGGCGAGCGACCCCACCAGCACGACCCGCCCGCTGCCGGCCTTGCGGAGGTGCGGCAGGGCGGCGCGCAACGTGCGCAGGACGCCGAAGAAATTCGTATCGAGCTGCGCCTGCGCGTCGGCGAGCGAGACCTCCTCGACGCTGCCGAAGATCCCGAAGCCGGCGTTGCACACGAGGCCGTCGAGGCGGCCTGCGCGCTCGAGCACCTCCGACACACCTGCCTGTACGGAGGCGTCGTCGCGCACGTCCATCGCGACCCAGTGGATCGGCGGCGCCGCTTCCGGCAGCCGGTCCGGCTTGCGGCTGGTGCCGTAGACGTCGAGCCCGGCGACCGCCAGCTCGCGCGCGGTCGCGGCGCCGATGCCCGCCGACGCTCCCGTGATCAGGACGATCTGCACCGCGCGCACGGTAGCCCCGGGGCGCGCGTTATCCGCAGCCGGCCGGGGGGCTTTTCCGACCTCGGTTGATCTGAGGGGTAGTCAGATCCCGCGAGACGGTCATATAATGCGCGCCATGAGCCTTCCGGAGGTCGACATGAGCCCGCTGTCCCGACCGCTTCCCGCCGCCGCCCGCCTCGAGCCCGACCCGTCCGACTTCACAGCCGGCATCCGGCTGCTGGCTCGCCTCGCGCGAGTCGCCGAGCAGACCTGCCAGTCGACCGGCATCAGCCTGCCGCAGTATCGCTTGCTGGTGTCGGCCTCCGGCGGATCGCAGCGCGCGAGCGAGCTCGCCGCCGCGGTGGGCGTGAGCCGCCCGACCTTGACCTCTCTCGTCGACGGCCTCGAACAGGCGGGCCTGCTGCGCCGCGTGCCGGTGCCGACCGACCGACGCGGCATCCGCCTCGAGCTGACCGACGAGGGCCGCGCCGCGACCGCACGTGCCGAGCGCGCGCTGACCGCGCGCCTGCTGCGCCTGATCGACGGCGACGTCCGCGACGTCGCGCACATCGTAAAGGGCGTGGTCTCCGGCTTGTCGGCCGCGCTCGATCGCGAGGGTCGCCCGGCGCGCTCGCTCTAGCGCCGAGACGCACACCTCAACCCGGCTCGGCCGGGAGTCGATGACGCTCGGGTCGCCGGGGGGACGGCTTGGGTCGGCTGCGGCAGCTCGCGAATCCGAATGCGCTGCGCCTGCGCGTGAATCGCTGGCTGCGTCGCTTCGACCTCGGCCTGTACCGGCCGTCGTCGGTCGAGTCGCAGGGCGGCGATCGGTTGGTTCACGCGCCGGTTGCCCTGCCCCCTGGCGCCGAGACCGCGCTGCACGCGGGCAACCCGCGGCTCGCCGCGCTGCGCGCGCGCTACCGAGGTCATCCCGCCGCCGCGCACACGGGCTGGTCCGATCTGCGGCTCGAGGGGCAGCTCGAGCTCACCTGGTTCCGCGGCGACAGCCAGTATCTCTATCAGGGTCGCGGCACGCCGGAGGCCGCCTACGCGCTCAGCGCCAACTACGTCGCGCGTCACGATCGCCTGGGCCTGCTCGACGCGCTCGACGAGGACGGTGCCTTCGGCGCCCTGACCTTCGAGGTCGAGGGGCGGCGCGTGAGCCGCGACCTGCTCGACTCCGTGCTCGAGATCGGCGCGCTGGCCGCGTGGCTCGGCGCCGACCGGCTCGCGAAGGCGCGCGTGCTCGACGTCGGCGCCGGCTACGGGCGGCTCGCGCATCGCCTGTGCGCGTGGTCGCCCGACGTCGAGGTCGTCGCGACCGACGCGGTCCCGGTTTCGACCTTCCTCTGCGAGTACTACCTCGCGTTCCGAGGTTGTTTGCGGGCGCGGGTGGTGCCGCTGGACGACGTCCACGCCGTGTTCGAGGCCGGCGGATTCGACGCCGCGGTGAACGTTCACAGCTTCGGCGAGGCGCCGCGCGCTGCCGTTCGCTGGTGGCTCGAGCGGATCGCGACAGCCGGAATTCCGCGCCTGCTGATCGTGCACGGCGAGCCCGAACTCTACGCGCTCGAGTCCGATCTCTCCCGGAGCCGTTACGACGACGTGCTCGACGAACTCGGCTACCGGCGCGTCGCCCTGCGCCCCAAGTACGAGCACTCCGCGACCGTGCAGAGGCTCGGGATCTTTCCCGCCTGGTACCACGCGTTCGAACGCGCGTCGCGCTAGCGCAGCTCCCGCTTCCACAGGACGCGCACGATCAGCGGCCAGCCGAACACGAAGGGATGTCGGCGCTGGCGCGCGCTCGGCTCGAGCCGGGTGCCCGTGTGGCGCTCGAGCTTCCAGAGCGCGTAGGGCAGCCAGTCGCCGAAGGTCAGCGCGCTCTTCAGCAGCTGGAGCGTCGCGGCGGCCTTGGCGAAGGGGCGCCGCAGGGCGCTCCGCCGGCGGGCTGCGCGCAGCGAGCCGGAAGGGCACTCGACCCGCCAGCTCTTCGCGTCGCGCGACAGGACGCGAAGGCGCCCCGTGGCGTCGAGCGCCTCGAGCGCCGCGGCGAGCGCGCGCGCATAGCGAGGCGGGTCGGCCGTGTAGACGGCACGCGGGCCCTCGTCGCTCTCGGGGCGCAGCTCCGCCGCGTAGGTCGCGCGGAAGAGCGTGAGCCAGAGCGACTCGGAATCCACCTCGAGTACGTCGGCATCGCCCGGCAGCAGCGCCAGCCCGCGCAGCACGGCCGTCTCGAGCGCGATGCAGAGCGCTGCGTGGAGCGCGTCGCGCGCGGCTTCGTCGCGGACGTGGACGGCGAGCGCCGGCTGGCAGAAGCGCGCCCATGTGCCGGTGCGGAGCGCCGACGGTGTCACGGCGCGGGCGAAGTCGCGCAGCGAGAAGACGGCGTACTTCGCGCGCAGCCGCCGGCCTTCGTAGGGGAGCTCCAGATAGAAGACGTTCGGCGGCAACGCGGCGTTGGCGAGTGAGAGCGCACGTGACGCATACGCGCCGCGGTAGTCGTCGACGAGCGCATAGAAGTCGAGCACGCCCTCGTCGGTGCCGCGGCGCAGGCACGAGCCGTAGAAGAGCACGGCCGCGAGCGAGGCACCGTGGCGTCGGCGCAGCTCGTCGGCGAAGACCCGCGCTGCCTCGGGCGCGGGACGCAAGAGCTCCGCGCCGAGCAGCGCGGTGAGCGCATCGCGCGCGGGCATGGTCAGGCGCGGACGAAGGCGAGGCGCCGGTCGGCGCCGAGCTCCACGACCTCGTCGGGCTCGGGCGCGAAGATCTCGCCGTCGATCGTGAAGCCGCAGCTCATGCCGATCTGCGCGCGGTGCGCGTTCACGCTCTCGTAGCCGTTCTCGATCGTGACGAGGCGGCCCGGCCGACCGCGCAGGATGCCCGGCGCGGCCCGCACGCTGTGCTTCGCACGGCTCGCGACCGCCGTGAGCCGCACGGCACCCGGCCCCTCGCCCCAGAACGGCCGCATGCCGAGGAAGAGGTGCGACAAGGTGGACGAGATCAGCAGGTAGAACTCGGAGTCGCGCAAGCTCTTGCCGTCGGCGCTGATCGCCGCCTTGTCGGGCGTCAGGATGCCGTCACTCGGGTGTGTGAAGGCCTTGAAGATCAGCGCGCCGGTGACGAGTCCCGCGCCGAACACGCCCTGCTGGCCGGGCGGGAAGGTGCGGTGCACGAGCGAAACGGCGCGCTGGATCATGCCGGCGCCCCAGAACATCCCGTACTGCACGGCCGAGCGGCGGTTCGAGGCGATGCGCATCACGGGGCGCGCGACGAGTCGCTCGTCGAAGCCGCCGCGCGCGATCGACTCCAGCAGCGACACCAGGCCGCGTTGCGGACGCGGGTCGGCGCCGAGGTCGGACGCCGTCATGTTGGTGCGGCCGCCGCGCAGCGGCGCGATGAAGCGCAGCGAGGGCAGGTCGGAGCCGCCGAGCAGCTCGGTCAGCACGTATTGGAGCGTGCCGTCGCCGCCGTTGACCACCAGCAGATCGACCTCGCGCCGGGTCAGCTCGCCCAGCGCCTCCGGCAGCGCGCGCACGCTCTCGGTCTCGACGTGCACGACGTCGGGATAGCGGCGCAGCACCTCGAGCACACGCGAGACCTGCTTGCGGTTCTTGCCCGCACGCAGGTTGTTCAGCACGCCCACTCGCACGGTTGGACCTCCGGGTCGCCGGGGCATCAGGGAAGTACGGGGCTCGGGGGGAGAGCGTCGAGAAAGGAGAGCGAAGCGATGGCGTCGCCCGTGACCCGAACCGTCGGGTGCTCCGGCGCTGGCACCCAAGTGAACTCGAAACCCGCCTCGGCCCAGCTTCGGTGGGGACGACCGCGCAATGAGTACACCATCCGCAGGACGCTCGGGAGTGCGGCGAGGGGGTCCACCTCGAGCCAGGGTGGGCCGAAAGTCACCCGCCCTCGAAGGTCGCTGCCGTCGAGAACGAGTACCGATGGAATCGGATAACTGCCGGGTGCACGTGAGTTTTCGATGCGAGCTTCGAGCCGGGCAGGCGACCGGGAGGCCTCCGCGTCGCTGACCATCGCCCACGAGAAGCGCTTGCCCGCGGGGCCGAGCACGTCGAGCACGTAGACGGCGGGTGCCGACCGGGTGCTGGTCACGTCGATGCGGCGCAGCACGAGATCGCTCTCGGGGCCCTGCATCCAGGTGTGGGTGAGGGTCAGCTGGCCCGCCAGCTTTTGCGGCTCGCTCATGCCCGCGACCTGGATGGACGCGCGCGTGGGGCTCGCGAGCGCCAGCACGTCGACCGCGTAGCCGGATGGGAGCGACGTCGCGGGCACGCTTCGCGCGCTCGCAGCCGCGCTCCAGTCGAGGAAGACCTTCACAGCGCGCTTGTCGTTGTCGACCTCGAAGTGGCGCTCGGCGGCGCTGAGGTCGAGCAGGCTCGAGCCGATCTCGACGCGGCGTCGGTCCGGCGAGAGACGCCAGCTCCCCTCGCGGCGCGCGTTCTGGAAGACGGCCGGCGCGGCGCCCGGCCGCAGCACGTGACCGAACGCGGCTGCGCTGCGCTCGCCCGGCCCTTCGTTCGTGATGACGATGCGCGCCGTCACGCGGAAGCCGTCGTCGAGCAGTGCGACGAGATCCCAGTACTCGGACGCCGAGCCGCCGGGAGGGAGCTTTGCGGCCGGGTCGACCGCTGCGGCGACGTCGCTGGCTACGAGCCGCGGCAGCGCGAACACGAGCGCCGCGGCCGCGAGCGCGCGCTTCATCGCGCCTCGTCCCAGGCGGTCACGGGCTCGCCGCGGCGCTGCGCGGCGAACGCCTGCGCGAGTCGCACCGTGTGAAATGCGAGCGACACGACGGTCCACAGCGCGACCATCACGAGGCCGAGATCGGGACGTCCGCCCGCCGCGCCGACCGAGAGCAGGATCAGGTTCGGATTGCGGCGTGCGGTGATCGTGCGGAAGAGCGCATCGATCGGACGCCACGAGTGGGCTTCGATGTGGAAGCGCGCGAGGAACGCCCCCTCGAGCGCGCGCCCGACGAGGTAGCCGGCGACGACGATCGCGGCGGCGACAGGCTCCGGTGACACGAGCCCGTACGCCCAGGCCAGGTACCAGAACGGCGGATGCAGCAGGTCGAGACCGTGGTCGAGCACGTCGCCGAACCGGCTCGAGGTCAAGGTGACGCGCGCCAGCTTGCCGTCCACGGTGTCGAGGAAGGTCATGAGCCAGGCGAGCACCAGGCCGAGCCCGAACCAACCCTTCGCGAAGAGCGGAATCACCGCGAGCGCGAGCACCCAGCTCAGCAGGGTGACGGTGTTCGGGGCGATGCCGCGCTCGGCGCACCAGCGGGTGGCGACGCGCGCCGGCCGCGGCCACACCCACTTCGTGACCAGATCGGTGACGCCTTTGTAGGACGCATCGAAGATGCGCCGCTCGATCTCGTCGGCCTGTTCGGGTCGTGCGTCGCAGGCCCACGGCGGCTCGGCCTTGCGGAGATCCGCGCGCCACAGGGGCACCAGCGCCTCGGGCGCGACACGACGCAGCGGCGCCGGCGGATCCCCGTTTCCGCGCAGCGCCGCGACGGCTGCGGCGGCGTCGCGCGCGGCGACCTGCGCGCCGAGCGGTCCCAGGGTCGCGTGCACGAGCCAGGTGTCGGCCGATGCGACGAGCGCGCGCACGAGGCGGTCGTCGAGGACGCGGTCGGCGCGCAGCACCGCGACGCGCTCGTCCGGCTCGAGCACGGGCAGCGCGTCGTCGTCCACGCGGCGCGTCGCACAGCCCGCGCGCGCGAGCGCGCGGCGCATGCGCTCGCTGGCGGTGAGTCCGAAGACGCGGAGCTCCGACCCCTCCGGCGCGCGCGCACTGCGTCCGAGGATCCAGCCCGTGGCGGCAGAAGGGGCCGCGGCAGGCCCCTGCGTCTCTTGCGGCGACGCGGGCATGGGTCGCGCGCGACCGTATCACAGCGTGACCACATGGGTTAGGTTCGCCGGCCTCGCGGAGACGATCATCTACACGCTCGCGCACCTCTCCGACCTCCATGCGACTCCGGTCGAGCCGCGCGGCATCCTGCCGCTGCTCGGCAAGCGCGCGCTCGGCTGTCTGTCGTGGCAGCTGCGCAGGCGCCACGTGCACAAGCCCGAGGTGCTGGAGGCGCTGATCGAGGATCTGCACGCGCAGGCGCCCGATCACGTCGCGGTGACGGGCGACCTCACCAATGTCTCGCTCGAGGACGAGTTCCCGGCTGCGCGCCGCTGGCTCGAGCGCATCGGCGATCCCCAGAAGGTCAGCGCGGTGCCGGGGAATCACGATGCCTACGTCCGCGTGCCGCGCGCTCGCACCTGGGACCTCTGGGACGAGTGGCTGCGCGCGGACGACGAGTGGCGGGACGTCGCCGTTCCGGGCGCGGGCTTCCCGAGCGTGCGCGTGCGCGGTCCGCTGGCGCTGGTGGGTCTCTGCTCCGCAGAGCCGACCCTGCCGCTGCTGGCCGGCGGCTCGCTCGGCGCGACGCAGCTCGAGCGGCTCGAGGCGGCGCTGGTGGCGCTGCGTGCGCGCGCACGGGTGCGGATCGTGCTCGTGCACCACGCCCCGGTGCCGGGGATGGTCTCGGCGCGTCGCGCCTTGTGGGATGCGCCCGCGCTCGCCGCGGTGCTCGCTCGGACCGGCGCAGAGCTGGTGCTGCACGGACATCTCCACCGCCAGCGCTTCGCGTCCCTGCGCGGGCCGGAGGGAGACATCCCGGTCGTGTGCGTGCGCTCGGCGTCCGACTGCGGCTCGAAGCCGGAGAAGAGCGCGCAGTACCACCTGATCGACGTCGAGGCGGACGGCGGCAAGCCGCGCCTCTCGCTGCGCGTGCGCGGGCTCGACGTCGCCACGGGGCGCTTCGGCGCCGTGGGCGAAGCGCGCCAGCTCTAGCGCGCGGCGTCGCCCCGCTTGCGCAGGATCTCCTCGGCGAGCACGAGATCGCCCTCGCGATCGACGTCGATCGCGGCCTCGGCCTGCGGCATGTGCACGGCGGCGATGCGCGCGCCGAGGCGCGGCGATCCGCGCTCCAGCGCCGTGTCGAGATCCAGGCGCCGCAGCAAATACTGGAGCAGCAGGGAAGGTCCGATCGCGGCGACGAGGCGCCAGGGCTGTTTGCGGAAGCGCTCGGCGCGCACGTAGAAGTCGGCGACTTTTCGCGCGCGCGGCGTGCGGAAGGCGAAGAGGTTCGCGCCGGACCATGCCTCGTCGCGCAGCCGCAGATACGTGCGCTGCGTCTCGGGGTAGGCCGCCTGTACGACGGTCGCCGCCACCATGGCGATCAGAAGGTCGGCATCCGCGGTGCACGCGGCTCCGAGGAAGTGCAGGACCATCGCGGGTGTCAGCAGCGCGTGATCGGCAGTCGTGACCAGGCACGGCAGCATGTCGTCGGGGGCGAGCGCTGCCGCGACACTGCGCGAGGGCGAGCTTTCGCTCGAGAGGACACGGAGCGTGCCCGCGCGGCGAAGCTCGGCCAGCTCCGGCTCGCTGTCGAGCAGCTCCGGCGCGTCGATGCTGACGTGCAGGCGCGTGAGCCCCGCTGCGCGCAGGGTCCGCACCACGCGCACGAGCATCGGCACGCCCCCGACGGGCAGCAGCGCGCGATGCGTGGCCCCCCTGCTCACGGCGAGCGCGTCTTGCGGACCGCGCCGCCCCGCCAGGATCAGCGCGGAAAAGTCGGACGGATTCACGGGTTCGCGCTCAGACCCATCAGCGCGCGCACGCGCGCCGTGACCGCATCGAGATCGCGCAGCGGCTGCGCGTCGAAGGCGAGATCGCTGGCGCTCTGCGGTCCGAATTCGCGCGCGACACCGCGCTCGACGAGGTCCGCGTGCAGCCGGCCGAGATCCCGAGTCGGACGCACGAGCCCGCGCTCGATCAGGCGCCCGCAGACGCGCTCGAGGCCGCGCTGGGGTCGCGGTGTGCCGCGCGGGCCGAGCGGCTCAGCGGCGCCGCGTCGCCACACCCATTCCCGCAGACGCGCGAGCGCGCGAAACGACTTGCGCTCCGGGAAGCGCGCCACGAAGAGCGGCTTCCCCTGCGCGCTGGCCTCCGCGAGCATCGACTCGCTGTCGCCGCTGATCACGAAGGCGTCCGCCCAGGCGAGCAGTCCGAGATAGGGATTGGCGGGATCGTCGGGCCGCCAGACGTGCACGAGTGCCGCGCCCGCGAGCGCGTCGCAGAGAGCCTGCGTCGCCGGCGCGCCGAGGCGTCGGCTGCTGGTGGCGAGCACGCAGCCGCCCGCCTGTCTCGCCATCTCCATCACGCCGCGGCCGAGCTCCGCCGCCTCCTCGGGGTCGACCCGGTACTGGCCGGAGGAGCCGCCGACCAGGAGCGCGATGCGCGGCGACGGCAGCTCGCCGAAGTGGGCGAAGCGCTCGCGCGCCTCGGCGATGCGTGCGGCGCTGGCGCGGTGCAACGGCGCGGCGATCTCGAGGCGTCGCGGGTGCGGATACAGCCGGCAGTAGCGCGGCGTCACCGCCAGGTCGAAGAGATCGGCGAAGTCGCCGCCTTTGCGGCCGAGCAGCACGGTGCGGCTGCGTCCGCCCGAGCGCTCGCGCACCCACAGCGCGACGGGCGCTGTGCGGCGGCCCGCGGCGATCACGAGATCCGGCCAGGGCGGCTCGAGGGGCGAGGAGCGACGCGGATCGACGCCCGCGCGCGACGCGCCGAGCCAGCGGTTGTGCGCGCGCGAGAGAGCGCGCATGGCGAGCCGCTTCTGCTCGAAGGGCCAGCCGAGCGCCTCGGCCAGCCCGAGCGACTGCGTGGTGTTACCGGGGCGATCGTCCGCGAGCACCCACACGCGCGGCGGCGCCTCGCTGAAGCGCGCGCCGCCCTCGCGCCACTCGATGCCGCGCGGCGACTCGAGCGCGAGCTGCCAGTGGACTTTCGGGTGCCGGCGCCCCGTCCCGGCGACGCGCTCGGACCAGTGCTCGGCTCTGCGCCGCGATCCATCCCAGGGAACGCGGATGTGCACTTCGCGGCGGGCGCGCGCGAAGAGATCGTCGAGCACCCAGCCGAGATCCTGTCGCGGCAGCTCGTCCAGCGTCGCGTCGGCGACCTGCGTCTCGGCGCGCATGGCGCGCGGCGTTCCCGGTGAAGGCGGCTGGTACTGCGCGACGGCGTCGTCGCCGAACAGCGCGTCCGGCTCGCGGCGTGCGGCACGCCACTTGCGGTAGGCGATGCTCGGACGCTCTCGCGTGTACATCTCGAAGCCGGCGTCGTCGGCCGAACGCTCCAACGCGTGCCACGCCGCGGCGGCGGGATTCTCCTGGTAGACGAAGCGCTCGGGGAACGGCCGCCAGGGCTGGGTGTGCAACGTCGTGAAGTGGACGAGCTTTGCTTCGGCGAGCGGGCGCTCTCCGTCGCGCACGTTCCAGCGCGGGTCGAGCGTCGCGTGCAGCCCCGAGACCGCCTGTGCGCGCGCGATCAGGCGATGCTTCCGCTCGCGCTGCGCGCGTTCGAGGGTCCATACCTCTGCCATGCGCGCGCAGTCGAGCAGCATCACCGACGGATCGTTCGGGGCGATGCTCATCCAGCCGGCGCCGGAGAGATCCTCGTCGAAGAGCAGACCCGGATCGCAGCGGTAGATCTGGTCGACGTCGTTGTAGAGGGCGCGGCCGCGAGCGCCGCACAGCTGGGGGACGGCGAAGCGGTAGTTCGTGAAGCCCGTCGTCCAGCCGCCGCGCTCGAAGCCGGGCAGGTTGCGCAGCCAGGTGATCTCGTAGTCGCGCGCCGGGTCGCGCACGCACTCGATCGACCAGACGAAGACGCGCTCCGCGCGCCAGTGTGCCGCCTCGGTGCCGACGAAGATGCGGACGAGCCCGCCCGCCTGGTGCCTCGTGCCGGGGCGCCGCGGCAGGACGACGCGCTCGGGCTCCGCGTACACGGCGCCTAGGTTCGCGTCTCGACGGCCCTTCGGATGGCGCAGACCTCCGCGACGAGCCGGTCGAGGTCGGCGAGCCGGATCTGGCAGGCGCCGTCGCACGGAGCGCGCTCCGGATCGGGGTGCGTCTCGATGAACAGCGCGTCCACGCCGACGGCCGCCGCCGCGCGCGCGAGCGGGGCGACGAAGCGGCGGTCGCCACTGCTGGCGCCCTGGCCCGCGCCCGGGTGCTGCACCGCGTGAGTCGCGTCGAGGCAGACCGGAGCGGACTCCCGCATGAGCAGCAGGCCGCGCAGGTCCATGACCAGATCGTGGTAGCCGAAGCTCGTGCCGCGCTCGGTCAGCATCACGCCGGTCGCGCCGAATCCGATCGCCTTCTGCACCGCGAGGCCGGCATCGCTCGGGGCCATGAACTGGCCCTTCTTGATGTTGAGCGGACGGCCCGTGCCGGCGCATGCCGCGACGAGGTCCGTCTGGCGCGACAGGAACGACGGCACCTGGAGAAGGTCGGCCACCTCTGCGATGAGCTTTGCCTGGCCCGGCTCGTGGACGTCGGTCGTGACCGCAATGCCGACCGTTTCCTTGACCTGCTCGAGTATGCGCAGACCGGCGTCGAGGCCCGGTCCCCGGAACGAGTTGCGGCTCGAGCGGTTCGCCTTGTCGAAGGACGCCTTGAAGATCGCGGGCAGTCCATGCCGGTCGGCGATCTCCCGCACTCCCTCGGCGCAGATCAAGGCGCCGTCGAGCGTCTCGAGCACGTTCAGTCCCGAGATGAGGACCAGCGGCGCGTCGCCGCCGATCGTGATGTCTCCAACCTGCATGGAGATCCGCCCCCCCGTTGGCCCGGTGAATAGCGAGGTCTCCCGGACCTGACGAGCCCGCGATCTGCGTTTCCCCTCGGGAATACCGATCGGGGCTGCTCGAACCTCGCTCTGAAATGAAAACCCTACGCGTCGACGCTCTGGAGCACGCGAGAGCCGGCCCGCTCGAGCCATTCCTCGCGTGCTCGCGAGAGGTCTTCGTTTCCGTCGATCTCACGCCACCAGAGTCCGCGGATCGACGCGGTGCCCACGAGGCCGTCCTGTTCGGCGAGCTCGTGGACGACCGACAGATACCAGCGTCGCGTGGCGTCGGGCCGACGCACTGCGCGTTCGAGTCCTTCGACGAAGAGCTTCGGACCCGAGCCCGCGAGCGCGATCATGCCGATGGCCTCGGCCCCGACCGCCTCGAGCGGCAGGTTCTTCCCGATGGCGAGGACGCGACCCGCAGCGTCGAGCGCGACCTTCATGTCGTCTTCGTCGTAGAAGCGCTTGTGATCGACGGTGACCGTCAACGGATCGCGCACGGAATCGAGCAGGCGTAGCAGCACCTCGTCCTCGAAGACCGTGTCGCCATTCAAGAGCAGGAAATCGTCAACCATGGCGGCTCGCGAGAGCCAGCACGAGATCAGGTTGTCGCTCGTCGCGAAGAACGGGTTGTAGATCGTGTCCACCCGAATGCCCGGGATCCGGAGCTCGGCCAGGTGTGCATCGATGCGGTCGGCGCCGTACCCGATCACGACGACTGCCTCCGAAATCCCACACCGCGCGAGGCACTCGAGCTGGAGCCGGAGCAAGGTCCGCTCGCCGTCGAGGGAAAGGAGACACTTCGGCAGATCGGAGGTAAGCGGCAGCAACCGCCGCCCCTGGCCGGCGCTCAGCACAATGGCGTTCATGAGGTTCCGCGGGATCTCGCCCGTACCGGGGAGTGGGTAGTAGACGCATTTGCCGGCTCGAGCCGGCGGCCTACGATGCGGCTGGGGGGAAGGGCGGCAAGACTGCAGTGACCCCTGAGCCTTGTCAACGGTAGGCCCCAGGGGGAACTCGAGATCCTCCGGGCCGTCGCAGGCCGCACCGAGGAGGAACCCGGCGTCTTGTCGAGCCCGTTGCCGACGACGCGACGGCCGGGGTGGGGGCTGTACCGGTACATCGCCGGCGAGGCACTGCGCCCATTCCTGTTCGCGCTCGTCGGTCTGACGCTCGTCGTTCTCACGACCGACCTCATCGGCTTTACGGAGCTCGTGATCAACCGGGGTCTGAGCTCCGCACAGGTCGGGCGTCTCGCTTTCTACGAATCCGTCCCCGTAGCCGCCCTGATCTTCCCGTTCTCCATCCTGATCGGCGCCCTGGTCGCGCTCGGACGGCTCGGCGCCGACCGCGAGATCTTCGCTCTGGAGGCCTGCGGCCTGTCCACCGCGCGCCTGATGGGCCCGGTCGTCGCATTCGCCGGTGGGCTCGGCCTGGTCGCGGGCGCGCTCTCTCTCCACGGAGCACCGGCCGCGAGCCGCGCCCTCGAGCGGGCCCTCGAGACGATCTCGCAACGGCACCCGTGGGCCCAGCTCCGCGCCGGCACCGTCCAGCGCTTCGGAGGCTGGCAGCTCGAGGCCCGCGAGGCGTCGGCGAAGGGAGACCAGCTTCGCGGCGTGCTCGTCTGGATGCCCGACATCGGGGAGACGCTGTTCGCGCGCACCGGGCAGGTGGAGACCGGGCCCGACGGCTCGGCCGAGCTCACCTTGCGCGATGCGAGCCTGCTGCGCTCGTTCCGCGACGAACCCCAGCTGCTTCGCTTCGACGCGATCAAAGCACGCCTGCCGCAGAACGATGCGCCGGGACGTCGCGACGCCGATGCACAGCTGCGCGGAATGTCGCTCTCCGAGCTGCGCGTCGAGGCGGCGACTGAGACGGCGGCGAGCGCGGCGTTCGGCAGCCACACGCCTCCCGCGGCCGAGAGCGTGCCGC
>Ga0247830_10000582_pt1 | contig 13398 bp, 7 predicted proteins | sample 12C_Control_Day5_FD_207766 | JGI IMG/M metagenome (GOLD analysis project Ga0247830, IMG submission 207766) | Soil microbial communities from agricultural site in Penn Yan, New York, United States - 12C_Control_Day5 | ecosystem: Environmental > Terrestrial > Soil > Agricultural land | place: USA...
TCACGGGCGCGGGGCTGGAGGCAGTGCTCGTTGAGCGACGGCCGGAGGAATTCGGACGCCTGAATCGCCTTGAGATACTCTTCTTGGCACGGGAGAAGACGCCGGGTTTCTTTGCCTTCATCTCGGCCGGTGCTGGCGCCGGTCCAGGAGCGGGTTCAGGTGACGGGGTACGACTTCTAGGACGAGGGCCCGAGTTGCCGCCACCGCCGTTGTCATCAGAGACTCGCGAACGGGAGTTTGAACGCGAGCGGGACCGGGAACGCGAACGAGAGGAGGACCGAGAACTCGTCGCGGTACTGCCGGAGGATAAGTCGCCCTCCGAGCGCGATCGAGAGAGACGATTCTTCTTCTGCTGCTGCTGCTTCTGCTTCTGTTCCTTCTTCTGCTGCTTCTTCCCTGGGCTAGTGGAACGAGATCTGGGTTGGGACTGGGATCGAGACCGGGACCGGGACCGAGACCGAGACCTGGATCTCCCACGTTTACCCTCCTCCTGCTTCTTGGCATTCGCGGCGGCCTTCTTTTTCTCTGCCGCCTTTAATTTCTTTTGTTGTGTCGCGGCTTTCGCGGCGGCGCGCTTCTCTGTCTTCTCTTGTTGGGCCTTTTGCTGCGCGGGTGACTTGGAACGGGAACGGGAGCGGGAGCGGGTACGGAGGCGAGGTTTTTTACCCTTAGGCGATTTTGAGCGAGAAGGCGACTTTGACTTAGACGACGACGACCTCGACCTCGAGCGAGAAGGCGACTTCGACTTAGACGACGGCCTCGACCTCGACCTCGAGCGAGAAGGCGACTTCGACACCGAGCGACCTCTTCCCTTGGGTTGCTCGGACCGCCGCTTCTTGGCGCTCTTCTTCCTGGACGTCCTCTTCCTTCTACGGTCCTTCCCCTTCTTCTTCTTCTTCTTCTTCTCCGCGCCCGAGGCAGATGCAGAGGAGGACGACAACTCGGAAGAGTCCGACCAGGAGAAGGAGGACGACGAAGACCCGCTGCAATCCGCAGCGACCGGGTCAAACATCTGCCGATGATATAGCTCCATCTCGCTGTCGCAAAACCGATCACCGCGGATCGGGGCACACGGTGAACGATACATGCGCCAACGATTCCTAATACTTTTCGGTGGTTTTTCCTTGTGTTTGTCTCGGCTGGCACGTCAGACAAGCCAAAGAACTTTGTTGGCGGAATGAAATCAGACCGCCGTGCCCAGATCCCAGCTGGTGCTGTCTATTTTCCAAAAAAAATCCGGAACACACACAAAAAGGCCCGCCGAGCACACCAGCTGACCTTGCGCGATTTTTTTGCAAGAACACAGACTCGGGGCAAAAAACTACTGGGATCCGGATTCAAAAAGAGCCCGCGCCGTTGCCTCTCTTTTGAGCCTCCCGTCAAAAAAGTCGGCCGAAAGCCAAACAGCCCTTGGGGTTTTTTTTCGCCCGGCGCATCCCACTCGCGAGTTCAGTCCTCGCTCGTATTTTTTTCTACCCTTCCTCTCAGGGCACGCAAGTTTAATCGGAAATGGCGGAAATCGTTCACGGCGCAGCCTCCGTGGAAACACAGACAATCTATGGCCCGGACACCAGTATCGCCTACTTCTGGACATGCATTGTCGTTTTTGCCCTCGTAGGGATTGGCCAAATGATCAAGGCATGCGTTGGAGAGAGCGCTGTTAAAAAGGTAGCCAGCACTAAGTCAGCGGATGTTCGCGAGGCTACCAATGGATCATACCTGTTCTCCGGTCTCCTCCTCCTTGCAGCACTCATCACCACCACTTATAGCATCTTCGTGTTCTACAATGCGGACACAACGGCCGTCGACACTGGCTACACCTTCTGGATTGCCGGAGGTATCGCCAACGTGCTCTTGATGCTCGTATACCTCCTCAAACCCATGTACCTCCTCCGCGGACCGACGGCCGGCCCAACGAAATTGACCAGCGGTATTGGTGCATGGACCCTCTTTGCTTGGGCCGTTGTGCCGTACATCATGTGGAACGTCTTGTTTAGTGTCCTGTTCTACGTGGGCCCCACCGCCGGCGCCGCCGTCCTTATTATCATTCTCGTTCTCACCGTTTTGGTATTCGGCACCATCGTTTACTACGCCGTCATGATGAGCCAGGAACCCAGCGGTCCGTGGGTGATTGCCGTGGGCATCCTTACCATACTGTTCAACATCGCATACGGCATTATTGTCCTCCTTGCCCCGCCCGTCGCCTCGGTACTCTCGTTCGAAGCCGTCGGCATTGCCTACCTTTGCTTGCAGGCCGGAAACGTCTTTCTCGTGGCCCTTGCCGATTTCATCGTCGACCTCAAATCCTTCAATGAAGCCACCTCGGCCTACCCTAGCCACGAATACAACAACAACTACTACCCCATGACCAGCGCCGGCATGTACGGCCGCCAATTGAGAAACCCCGTATTCGGCAAGAACAAGTGAGTTGACCTGCGACCTGTGTAAAAAACACCCGGAACCTGTCCCCGTCGCCACTGCAACAGCCATCCTCACACTCCGGGAGTGATGTAACTGTGTATTTGTATTAAATCGGGCCCGCCCTTCTATTATTTCCCCTTCCCTCCGCACGCATACCGCAGCAGACTGGAAAAAAATTGAACTCCACGCAGCTTGACCAGGCACCCCGGTAAGCAAATCAAACCAAGTACAAGCTCTGACCAGCGTTAACCGACGTTTTTTTTGTTTTTGCTTGACACTCATGAGGTGGAAAGGCCTAGCGGCGTTGGTGCTGGTCTTTGCAACAGCGTACGGACTGGCATCCGCGCAACAGCAACACACCGAATTCGTGTACTATACCAGTGTATGCGTTCCAACCCAAACCACGGCCGCCACGACGATCGAACTCTCGTCGACCGACGTGTTGTTATTTAAAACAACCCCTGCGCTGGGGACTCGTCACCCCAACGACACACACCGACTGGAACACGTACGGCTCGACGTAATTGATCGATTTGCCAATTCCACTTGGGCCGCCGACCTGATCATACCCCCGCCACCGGGCGACCTGTCAAACAACCGCGCGTACCCAGCGGTTCGCGTGTTCTCCGACCCGGGCGTGCTGACGCTCCTCTCGCAGCCATGTGAGAACATGGGTCACACCGGGTTTGGGTTGTCCTACACCGACGAGCCCTCAATTGTGACAATATCTTGTGCAATTCCCCCGTATGCCGCCAAAGAGGGTCCTATGGTGATTGCTGTCCGTCCATACCGCACCTCGCCATCTAACGAAAGAGTCAAGCTCGTCGCATGCGACGACTCCACCGCCGACGAGTACGTCACAACGGAAAACGGCGAGGGCGACCACTCCATCGGAGGATGGAACTGGCATATTACATACAACTCTACAACATGGACGGATCTCGGTTCTGCTCGTTTGTCGTTCGAATTGCTCGCCGAGCACACACACTTCACGCCCGCTCCCGTAGTCGACGCAAAGCCAGAGCCCGAGCCGGAGCTAGAGCCCGAGCCAGAGCCAGAGCCGGAGCCCGAGCCCGAGCCGGAGCCCGAGCCGGAGCCAGAGCCCGAGCCGTCGCCTCCGGCTGTGGCAGAGGATACCCCAGTTCCGACCCAACCCACACAGGATGATCCGCCCGTGGCAACACACCCCGGTATCCCCATTAATGCCTCCTCGGATCCTATTCCAACGGGCGCGCCCTTCAGCATTGAATCCTTTGTCCTCCAGTCCCCTGCTGTGATAGCAGGTGCCGTAGGAGGGGTCGGAGGAGTGGTGGTCGTCACAGGCGCCCTGGTTGCAGCATACCGCGCGCGACGCGCAAAAAGACTCGCAGAGGCCCGTAGGCAGGCGCAATACCCCGAAGGAGGCTACTCTGACGATGAAGACGAGGACAGCTACGTGGGAGCCGTAGACAATGTGTACGCACCGACCGTTGCTGCGTACAGTCGCAAGGACAAGGGCCGACGCTCTGCCGCCACCGATCTCGAAGGTGCAACCGAACTAGTAACGGTTGTACACTCGGCATACCACAGCGAGGACGACAATGACGAGAGCGAAAACGGCACCTACGGCAGCGGGGGTGATTCCGACACGGCCGATGATACACAGGCATGGAGCGATGTAAACGAGGGAACCTCTTTGGTGTAAAACAGATGTATAGTTATCTCTTTCTCAGCTAAGACTCCTGCGTGATTATTTCTTTTATTATAATACAGACATCCTACTCACCCGGGGAACTTACTTAGAGCACACCGAGGGTGTTGTCCACATGGGCTGCTACCACGAAAGCGCCGGATGTGGCCAATCCAGTCATCACGGCCGTGAACGCATACTCGAAACTGGAGGAGTCTTCCGTCCCTTCCAAGTCACGCGAGTGCTTCACTGCAATACCGGCAATGAGCTGTGCCAAGCCAGCCACCGCGGCGCGCTTAGCAACATCCCGCGCGGCCCACAAACTGGGAGCAGTGATGTGTATGACCGAGTTCACGATAATTGACGTGCTCTGTGCCACGTTCAGCGCAGACGACACCGCAATGAGCGCTATCGCCACAGTGAGAACCGGATACTTTCTAGCAATGTTGACAAATTCGACGGCGCCGCTAAATAACCACTCCGCGACGGTCCTAGCTCCCGGGATATACACCGCGACGGAGTCGAGTAGTTGCATGAAGCGCGATTTGATGGCGAGGTCGTCGGCAGTAGGAACCCGACCAGCCTGTCCTCCACTTCCTCCTCCTCCTTGTCGCGCGGCGGGGATGGCATTCTCCACTTGCTGTTGTAAAGTGCGATTCGCAGGGTCTCCGAGGCCGCCCATGCTACTAATCGCGTCCAGTGTCCGAAGGGCGAGCGTAGCACCCAAAGACACGGACGCAACGACGATCCAATCGTATCCTCCGGAGGCGATGGCAATAACCGCTCCGAGCGTCACTCCCACCGCATGCAACACAAGTGGCTTGGCGGTGGTCGGTTGATCACCCGCGGCATCAGTGACACTGTCAGTTGCACCCAGTAGAGCACACACGACGCCGTTTCTAGCCACAGCGACGGGAAGTGTGTAGCCAGCTCGCGCGGCCATACGCAGTGTATTCGCAATGAGCGGGAGTGACACGAGAGGGACCGTTACCCCGGATAACACGGGTGGGATGGAGATGGACCCGGGCGCCGCGACAGCCTCAGCATACCTGGCGCGCCTTACTGCAAGGTCCGTGCGTGCGTAGAGTTTCGCAACAGACGCGCCAAAGAACGACATCGAGGGCAACGACGACGCATCCACGTCTAAGCCACCGATCTGGCCCAATTGTTCGACAGGAGTACCGGCAATACGTAAGATGGCAATGGCACACGTACGCGCAGAGCGGCTCGCGAGGGACGCATCGGTGGGTAAACTGTCCACCACCTCGCTCGCACTCACGAAACCAGTAGCCGTGAGCAAAGTGGAGGCGGCGACCATAACCGACGCACCGACGGCAATACTATCCAACTTCGGTTTGGCGAAGGTTAGCTTGTTGGCGGTTGCTCGGAGTAGATTCAATTTCGCGCGGAAGGATTCCATATACGCGCGCGTAGCGTTTTCGTCGGGCGAGAGAGAATATCTGACTCCGATGGTAGTCTGTGATGGCACGAGGACCGAGTTTATGATAAACTCTACCGGGTCCTCAATCTGGCACGCCCCATACGGGATGTACACGTATTGTACATCGCCCTCCACGCGCGCGGTAGCGGTCCTTTGTATCAGCGAGAGTCCGGATGATCTGATGACCTGCACGATCGCTTGGTTCGCTTGGTCGCCTCTGTCGGTAGGTGCAACCAAGTAGGGTTCTATACCCCACATTGTCGCGGCCCTGGCCATGGCTGCACACAGACGCACGTCTCCGTTCAACCCGGATTTGTACCGCCGCCTTGCCTCATTGCGTGCGTTCAGCGCTGTCTTTCTCGCCTTCACTAGAGGCTCGGCCTTGCTCGCCAATGCCAGTAGGCGTTCGTTGGGTTCCCCGTTCTTACTGGCCGTCTCGTGCGCGAGGAGCGCCTCCGTCTCGAGGACTTGCTTTTGTTTGTAGTCGGTTTGAGCGGCGTCTAGGTTCTCACGTAGAACGAGCATCGACTCGGAGGCCTTGTCCACGCAATAGCGATACGCTAGCTCCCACTTGAGCTCCAGACCGCGAATGGCACCGATAGCACTTTCCGCTAGCTTATACTCGTCCGACCCGCCTTTAATCTTGGTACGCAGAATGTCCTTGATGTCTCCTTTGACGCCCGCGTTCTCTTTCAATATATCGTAGACCAGTTTACTCGTACTCTCGAGCGCCTTCGCCAGTGTCGTGTGTGCCTTGGCTGCCTCGGTAATAAAATCGGAGATGGCCCCCGGGCCACCCGGTCGGAATCCACGACGCTCGTCCAATTCCCGTCCCAGCTGTACAATGCGATGCGCGCGTCGAATGTACTTGCGCAGAGCGTCTTCTCGATGGAGTTCTTGCATCAAATTCGCAGCATCAATAGGTTTTCCTTTCACAACCGGCCTGGTTCTCTCGGTGTCGGCGACTACAAACACGTCGGTGGCGCGTCGAATAGAGTACTGCTCCAGTTCGCTGATCCACTTGGACAGATTGGCCACACCCATGCGTTCCGTGTATGTGGGGTATACAGGGTCCGAAAGAGATGCAAACTTGAACAACTCCGCCTGTACGCGGCGCATGTTTTGCAATACGTGCACAGAAATCTCGTCATTGTCGTCATGTCGTTGTTCCCCGGCAATGCCATCGAATCCACTGTACGCGCTGAACACGCGATAGTCGCGAGGGTCGATCTTTGAACAGTAAGCGGGGTTCTCGCAGTTTAGCCGATCCCACAGACTTCCTCGGGTGGCACGCGCCAGTGTACGATCTCGGTGCATATAAGATGTCACCACAAATTGTTCCGCCAGAGCGACTGCGGGGTCACGCCGTTCTTGGTACTCGGACATGCCAGATCGATGGGTAGCCATGCCTGTCATATCGCCGATGCACCCGATAACCATGGTCTCCTCGAACGAAATCTGAGCGTTCACGTCTACGGGGCTTGCACCGATAGCCCGAAGTCTGCTCTGTGCGTCATCCGCGACAACAACAACATCGCCGCCACCGGGTCCGAGCGTACTAGCTTGCTCTAGGATAGGATACAGCGCATTGATCGCATCGAGGACCCGTTTGTCGAGGGCCGCAGACGACGTGTCGTCGCCATCTATGGTCGCTGGTGTCATGGCCTTATCAAAGACCCGCTTGATAACACGTGCATAGCACACGTCCGACAACGTATTGAACGTGCGCACAAAGATACTCTCGTAGACACGCACGAGGACCTCCGAGTACAAAGCGAGGTCGGCACCCGGGTCCGATATGGGTCCATTGCCAACGAGACCCCGGTCCCACAGGTCAAAGGCCTCGGGCCAAGTCAGTCCAACGTATCCCCATCTTGATAATGCGCGGAGGTAGTTCTTGTCGGTGACCGGTATCGGCTCGGCGCGCGTCGAGAGGAGCGATACAACCTGGCGAACACCCGGAAGACCCGACACGGCCGACATCATCCGGGTTAGTGAAGAGCCCGACGCAGCCCCCGTGTTCATCGTCCGATCCCTGGCGCTCTTGAGATCTGCAACCTCGCTGTTGACGATGTTTGCCCATGTGTCCAGTTCCTGGGTTGTCGACGTGGATTGCTCGGCCTTGATCTGCGTCAAGATAGCGCTGGAGTTGTCTATTAGTTGAGTGAAGAGGTCCAACAACGCCTTTTGGGCGGACTCGGTGGGAGCGGGGTTCTCTCGGTACTCTGCGGCGGCGTTGTACCACTTGTACTCCAGAGAGGCGAGTCGGGCGTTCTGACTGTCGGACAGAACGGTCTTAAATAGCTCGGGATGGTTGAGGCGCATGCGCGTGTAGGAACGGAGGCGATCCACCACGTTTGCCCGGGACGCAGAGACGATCGCATTGGTCATCGGCGCATGATCATTTCCCGTCGCGATTGCTGCAATCTGAGGCAATATGCCGGTGTTTCCACGTTGTACCCGGCGTGTTTCAAACATGTACGGCGCGGGAAATGTGCTATCTGGCAGGTGGCTGCCAGCGTGTAGTCCAACATGCGCGTTGGTCGTATTGTCCATGGCGAGATCCGTGACTTTCCGCAAGTCCGTGAGATACTCGAAAGCATCCTTTAGGCTCTGCTTTGTTGTCCATATGGTATCGACGTCCTTGTCGAGCGTGGTTAGCTTGGCTACGCTGTCTCTAAGAGGCTCCGCTGAGTATGATGCATCGCTGAAGCCCGCGTAGTTATCTTTGATGGTGCGGGGGATATCCTCGTCAGACCCGATCTTGGCGCGCTTCGCCATGTCTGAACCTCCAACCCCGCGGAAATCGCGGATAAACGGGTGCTCGGGTCGTTTGGAGGGGAACAGCGCGACGGGCGAAAAAAAAATCTGGAATACAAACACTCCGAGGAACCGAGCACGTAAAAAAAAAATCAAATACGAACAGCCAACGGCAGAGGGAAGGAGTAAGCGCAAAACTACCGATTTGGTAGGCTTTAATATATCACATCGGGAGAGAGGCCAAACTGCACTGCATATTGCGAAACTCGTGGCATGGGCGCACTGACAATCTCAATGTTGGATCCTACCACAGTATCACCGTGGTAAAAATCCGCACGGGCTTGGATGTGGAGCTCTCCGCGTCGGGCCGAAATCGGGCATTGCGCACCGTACGTACGCGGCACACGAATGGAGAACTTGTACTCCCCAAGCGCCCGATCTCCCATGTCGGTGCCCTCTTCGTACACGAATTTCTGACCGACGGTTCCATAGTAATCCCTGAGTTGCACGCCAACCTCGAGATCCGTGTAGTCTGTGTTTGACATGTAGGCCACATGCAGAAGGCCGGTTTGAGCGTCGTAGCGGCAGAGCGCTTTTGGATCGAGCCCTCCGCGCCGAAAGGTGGCCGCTGTCTTTGGGTCAGGTCCAACGTAGTCGCACGACACAATGTGTGCTGTAAGTTTCGCGGCCGGGTGCAGGTTTGGATCGCACATGGGGCGCGTAATCAAGGTTTCCACGAGTTTGGGCACGTCGGCAATAGCAAACTCCACAGTCGAGCGTCCGCGCGTACCAGGCGGCCATATACACAATCCCAGGTTCGTATTGATGCGACGTTGGCGATCTGCAAACTGGTATGTCGTGGTGAGGTTGCCCTCGTTTCCGTATGCATCTTGTGCAGTCCAGGTGTGATGGTAAAGCCCGAGATCGGTGCTATTTAGCACCCCGGATGTGGTCCATAGTATATGCTCGGGGTCACTCATGTCATCGCTCACAGTCACCATGGAGGTACTCGGGTCGACATCCTCGAGTGCTTCGCGTAACATTCGAAATCCATCCGACTGTGGTCCACAGGGCTGCACGTAGTCAGCGGGGCTCATTTTGTTCTTGAGCTGCACAACAGGGGGCGTGGTATCTTGTATTAATGTGCGATGGGTCACGCGGTGCGGTAGGTTGCACTTGCTATCGACAAATGTCCATGTGACGCGTTCCATGGACTTCCCATCCGCGCTCTTCACCACGTCCACCGTTGTATTCCAAGTATAGGTCATGTCGTCTTCACACACGCTGATGCTGTCGATCAATCGCTCGGTGTAATCCTCCAACGTGGCCAATGAATCAGCCTCAGAGATTCCACCCTCGACGGCCGCCTTTTCGCCGATCGCAAGTGGTTCAATCAACCAGCGCGGGTGTATGCGATAGTGGTACTTGCTGCAGAGTCTCAACATGGGATGTGCGCTATACACGAGCAGCTCCCCATAGGGGGAGCAAGCACACCCAGGCGTCGCCGTCACTCCACCGGAAAACAATGCGTCGGCTTCGGTACCGGTTCCAATTCGCGAAATGGGACCCGAGAGTCCAATCACGTGAAGCTCGCGCATGGCTGCGCTCTGTTCGGCGGCGTATAGGTCACGTTCGGCGGCGAGGTCGCGCGTGCCACCGTCGTCAGTAACCAGGGGGTAGGCATACAGCGACACAACAGCGTCCAATAGATTACGAAGTAGTGGGGTAATCTCGGTGGCCGTCTCGGCAGTACATTCCTCTCTCGTATCGCCGCCTTCGTCATCGCGGTTGTCGGACGAACGCCCATTGACCCAAGGATTGCCGACAAACACCGCGGAGCCCGTGTCGTCAACGCCCACCTTGGCAGAGACATCCAAATCGATACTTGCCAGTCCAGAGTCCGTTAGGCTATACTCACATCGACACGCGGTAGCACCGACTGCTGTGCAAGTGTTGCACATTACATCGAGGCCGGTCGAGTATCGTTTCTGCGTGGCCTCCTCGGTGTAGGGGTACCCGCGCCTTGTTGCAATGTCGGCAAGATACCCAGCGTAGCGAGCATGAAATGACTCACAGCCGCATAACCCACGGCTAGCGCCGCCTCGGGCGAACTCAATTGTGGGCGCTGCTGCCTCTGTTGTTGTCGTTGTTGTTGTTGTTGTCGTCGTCGCTGTCGCTGTCGCCGCCTCAATCCCACCCTTGCGCGAGAGACGCTCATCTGACGTTCCCCGGCAAGCGGCATTATCGCCGTTGTTCGGATCGCACGACACTGCAAGTGTAGCGCGCGCTTTGCCAATCGTTTCGGTTTCTCCATGGGCGACGTATGCCGAGAGAATTATAGAGACAGCAACAAGGACGACAATGGAAGGGGTTATTCTCGGTATCATGCGGGTGACCTTTTTTTCCTTTCTTCGAGGAGGGTGATGGTAGCAGCAACACGGGCGAAAATGGACACAATGGGTGTACACTGCCTTTCTTCTTCTTCAGGGGGTTACCGCACGCGCGGTGTCTGGTGTGGGAGCAGGGACCGCCAGACAAGCGCGAAAGAAAAAAAAGAATCTCTGCGGGTAAAAAAGGGGTGGAAGGTCTTACTCTTTTTTTCCCTCGGACATGCACGCTCTCCCGACAAGCTTAAAAATCACAACTTAATCACATTTCCCACATGTCATACACGTCATCCTCGAATACAGCAAATGGGCTGTCTCTCGACTCCCCGCGCGTATCACTCGAAACGCCGGCCAGCGTGGCCACGGCGCCAATACTCGGCTGTCGCTTGAAAGCATGCATGTCCGTAGCATCATCGTCATCCACATCCATCATGTTGTCCGTCGCAGGACCGTCCGCGTTCATTCGGTCAGAGTCAGAATCAGAATCCGAATCCGAATCCGATGGACACGCATCGCCGAGCTTCCTCTTGCGCCGTGGGCCGAACGACAGCAAGTCCATGTGCTTGTTTGCGATACGGGCAACTTGGACCGCACGTACGAGTCGCTCGATCCCCCCGTCGTAGCAGTCACGTGAAAGCATCCGAGTCCATTGCCACTCGGCGTCGTCTAGGTTGACGGGAGAGACGTAGTGATACCGAGAGAGCACATCGCGAATCACTTGCGGATTCCCCACTTGAAGCGGGTCCACGCGAGTGGTAATCGCCTTTAGGATGGCAGCATCCAACACGGGGACGATATCGATCAGATCCCCGCCGTCGGGGAGTCTCGGCATTGCTTTGCCGGTGATCCCCCATAGCTCAGGCGCGGAGACGAACACATGGCTATGGTACGTCGGAGGAGGACGCGAGTAGAAGTCGGCAACAATCAATTCGAACATTGGCGGCGCTGGTACTGGGACGACACCCCGCCTGCCGAGTGTGTCGCACATCTCCTCGCGGGGCACGGGCTGTCCAAACGCACCGCCATATCGCTCCCTCGAAATCCACCCCGCGGCGACGGCTTCCTCCCACCCCACGTGCATGTAGGGCAGGCTATTACACGACACCACGCCACCGGCATATTGTGCGTATCGACTCTCGACATCAACAACGCCGCCGATGATGGCCCGCTCAACCACGGCAATCACCCAATCAGGCTCGACTTCCGATGCGGGGTCGCGCGTGCGTCTGGCCTCACACGTTCCGCACGGGACCGCTTGTATGTATGCCCAGGAGACTGGCCCCGTGTGGTCGGCCAAATCGCCACGACGGGCCGCGCGAACAAGATGATACCGACGGCCGCGGCAACACTCGTAGTTTGACATGCACATCAGAATCAATCCGACTGCCTCGGTCACCAAAAGCGCCAAATAGCGCAGCAGGTGACCTCGTATCATTCTCGCAAGGTCCTCTGCGTGGGCTTGCAGTGTTTCGGGTAAAGAAGAAGAAGAAGAAGTCTCCGGTGGAGTTTGGATTCCTACATCAGGCACCATCACATAGGGTCTATCCTTGGAAGGGTCAATGTGCCTGGTCAAGAAAGCGGATGTGGCAAGGTAGTGCTCGGGCTTCCCCATGTCCACGCGTGGAACCTCATGGTACTGGTCCGCCGATGTAAACGGGTAGTAGTAGTCACGCACGGTAGACTTCAGTTGCCTGATGCGTGTTTCGATTATGTGTGTGTTGTAGTAGTCGTCCATTTGTGTCCGGACGCTCGCCGTGTCCTTAGAGCTGAGCTGTGCCGTGGTGTGCAGGCGCGCCGTGTGGTCTTTATTGCGAAAAAAATTCGAGACCCGCTCTCGGCTCGCAAAAAAAACCGCCTGCAATTATTGCCCGTTTACAAAAGGGATTGCGTATGTACGTCGGGTGTATTCGGCCACTGAGAAAAGGACGAAGAGGACGCGAGCCCGGATAAAGGGGAAAAAGCACCTGTTGAAAAAAGAGGCTTTTTCCCGCAGAAACGCGCTAAAAATAGTAACGCTACTTCAAATGCATTATATTGCAAAAATGATGGTGGATTGTCAATAAATATCAGATGAATATATGGCGCTTTTGGTGGAATTGCCGGGATAGGTGTTAGTGGTGCATAATAAACTCGACGTCAATTTTTACGTAAGCCTGCGCATCGATTTTCAAAAAATGGGGGGTGTATCAAAAACGCCCCGACGACAACCTCGGCGATTCTCGGCGATGCTAACAAAAAAGATGCATAATACATGTACGCATATGCCTGTAATATGCCCGGTGATGGATTATTCATTTTGGTGGGTATGTCCATTGTTCCCAATTTGGTAGTAAAAAGTATCCTGTGCAAACCAAGGCAAGTGGTTTATATTATTTCATATACCGCCTTGATGCATATTATACCAGTTATTATTGAACAACTGAGTGCCAATATACTCGAAAATATTCAATAGCAACCCCGCGGCAGGGCGTGCTATCCGTCCTGTGAAATTGAAAATGTTGTAATCGCGTTTTTCCTCGGCTAAACCATGTCAACCTCGGCGATATGTATAATAACTAATATTTTGTTCGGTAACATGGGGTGTTTGTGTCGATGGTGTCTCGCGCGCGCAGGGTTTCGTTGGACTCAGGAGCTAAAAATAGTAACACTACTTCAAATGCATTATATCGCAAAAATGACGATGGATTGTCAATAAATATCAGACGAATATATGGTGTTTT
>Ga0247830_10000583_pt1 | contig 13387 bp, 4 predicted proteins | sample 12C_Control_Day5_FD_207766 | JGI IMG/M metagenome (GOLD analysis project Ga0247830, IMG submission 207766) | Soil microbial communities from agricultural site in Penn Yan, New York, United States - 12C_Control_Day5 | ecosystem: Environmental > Terrestrial > Soil > Agricultural land | place: USA...
GGATCGACGCGTGGCTCAACATCTGGCCCGCTGGTGATCATCAGCAGCATATCGCCCGACTCGGCGACATCGATGGCAGCGGGCGCGACGCGATCGGCGTTCCATGGGGAGGCGGCGACGTCCGTTTCTACACACCGAGTCGCGACGTCCCGCGAGGAGGCGATCCGATTCGCCTGCCGGAGGGAAGCGACCGACCGGTTTCGGCGCCAATGAGCGACTCGGCATCGGCGGCATCGCTGCGACTGACGATCGCACCGAACCCGGCGACGGCCCAAGCCCGACTGATCTGGTCATCCGACCACGGCAGCACCGCGCTTGCACTGCTCGACCTTCGAGGTCGCGAGCTCCGTCGCTGGCTGTTGCCGGCCGGCGTCAACGAGCTGACGATCAACCTCAGCGGGCTTCCGGCGGGGATCTATCTCGTCAACCTCCGCGACGGCGAGCGGAGCGTTCTGGTCCCGCTGCTGCACGTCGATGCCCGACATCCGTGAGTTTCAGTGGCCGTCGCTGGTGCAGTTTCCCGCTGTCCAGTCCAGTGGCGAGGCGCCCGGCGCGATCGCCTGGCAGTGGGTCACAGGCGACTCGATCGACCGCAACCGACAACTGATATACTGGTTCGGCGGCGCGGACTCCCGGCGTGTACACGGTCACCACCACCGTCGACGGCGTGACCGTGGCCTCGCGCTTCTCGATCGTGCGGTAGTCCGAAACGTCCATCGGGGATCGGCTCCGCGCCGGTCCCCGATGCACATACCTCGTTGATGTTCTTCGGCCCGCAACGACGCGACCGCGCCCTCACCGCACGACGACCCTTCCCACTCCCACTCCGCTCCCGGTCTCCACCCGCACGAGGTATGCACCCGCATCGAGGTCGCCGATGACGTCGAGGACGATGGTCTCCGAGCTCACATCCGGCACGACCGCCAGACGCTCGGCGCCAAGCAGATCGTACACCCGCACGCCGGTGATCGACTCGTCCGCGGTGATGCGCAGCGCCGTGCCGCGGCCGATCGGGTTGGGCATGACCGACACCGCGACCGAGCCGGTCGTGAGCGTCGGCGTCGGCGCCAGCGGCGTCTCGCTGATCGCGCGGTTCCAGTGCGCGAAGTAGTACGAGGGCTTGCGGCCGGCGATGATGAAGTTGCCGCCGGCGTACAGATCGCTGCCCGAGGTCGCCAGCGCGAACGGGGTCCCGATCGTGAAGTCGCGCAGGTGGTTGAGGCCGATCAGACCGGAGCCGAGGTTCTCCCAGCTCGTCCCGTCCCAGCGCCCGATGCCGTTGATCTCGATCTCGCCGACGAAGCCGACGTAGCCGCCGACGTAGAGTCCGCCGCGATCGTCGAACGCGAGCGCGTGGATCACCCCGCCGCCGCCACCGAATGCCGTCCAGTCGGTTCCGTTCCATCGCGAGAGCGTGTAGGCGGTGCGGAGGATCTCCGTCGCCGGCGGAATCGTTATCCGCTCGAGGTGTCCGGCGGCGAGCACGAGCTCTCCGCCGCGCACCGCAAGTGCCCGTCCCTCGTAACCGACCGTGCCCATCGGACTCCAAGCAGAGCCATCCCAGCGAGCGACGTAGCGCGCGTGCTCGGTGCCGGCGGTGTCGAAGCGTCCGGCGGCGACGAGCTTCCCTTCGTGGATCGCGAGCGCGCGTACGAGCGAGAATCCCGGCGAGCCGCGCAGGCCCTCGCCGAGCGCCGACCACGCGCCACTCGACGGCGTGAAGCGCGCGACGTTCATCGCCGCGACGTCGCCGGCGCGGCGGAAGTCGCCGCCGGCATAGATGGCGTCGGCGTCGAGGGCGAGTGACCAGATCGATGCGGCGCGACCCGGAGGGCCTCCGAGGCCGCGGCCGAGCGCGCTCCAGCGCGTACCGTCCCAGCGCGCGATGCCGCGGACGCTGTCGCGTCCGGCCATGAGGAAGCCTCCGCCGGCGATCACGTCGCCGTTCGGCGCCAGCGCGAGCGCGCGGACGACAGGATCGCCGCCGGTGAAGCCGGTGCCGACGGTACGCCAGCGCTCGCCGTCCCAGCGCGCGATGCCGTTGGTGCGGATGCCGCCCGCGGTGCGGAAGCGGCCGCCGATGAAGACGTCCGTGCCCTTGACGACCATCGCGTACACGGTGTCGTTGATTCCGATCGAGGGATCGCTTCCCATGGCCGACCACGCTCCCTCCCGCCACTGCGCGATGTTCGCCGAGCGCGCGCCGCCGGCGCTCGAGAACGATCCCCCCGCATAGACTTCGTCCGCGAACGCGACCGCCGTCATCACCGGGCCGTTGACGCCGCCGCCGAAAACGCTCCATGCGCCCGTCGCCAGATCGAGCGACGCGAGTCGGTTGATCGCGCGTCCCGCTGCGCGCGTGAACTCTCCGCCGACCAGCAGCGTGCGGCCTGTCGCGAAGCCGAGCGTGCGCACCGGACCGTCGAGGCCGGCGTCGGCATCCCACGCGCCGGCGCGCCATCGACCGAAGTAGCGCATCGTCTCCAGGCCCGCACGTGTGAAGTCGCCGCCGACGATCACGTCGTCGCCGTCGATCGCGATCGCGCTCACCGGCGCGTTGACGCCGTAGCGTCCGCCGCGGCCGATCGGCCGCCAGGTGCCGGCGCTCCAGTCGAGCAGTCGGTTCGCGCGCAGCGTGTCGAGGAGCTGGAACTCTCCGCCGACGACGAGACGTCCGTCGCGTGCGGCGAGCGCCGCGACGTACGTGTAGGTCGTGTCGCCGCGAATGCCTCCACCGACATCGCTCCACGTGCCCGTCGTCGGGCTCCACCGTGCGATGCGCGGCGATCGCACCGATCCTGCCGAGTCGAACGCTCCTCCGACGTAGAGCGATCCTCCGTCGAAGCCGAGCGCGAAGACGAACGGCGCGATGCCGGAGACGCCGCCCGCCATCGAGGTCCATCGCGAGCCATCCCACGCGACGACGCCGCGCGAGGCGACGCCGCCCGCGCCCGGAAGAATCCCGCCGACATACAGCGTCCCGCGATCGTCGAGCGTCATCGTGCGCACGAGCGCGCCGACGCCGTCGATGCCGGCGCCGAGCGGATACCATATGCCCGTCGAGCGGCTCCACCGCGCGACGCGTCGTGCGGGGATGCCGCCGGCCGTCGTAAAGTCGCCGCCGATGTAGACGTTGTCGCCGTCGATCGCGAGGGCGTGCACGGGCGCATCGGTGCCGTGCAGAACGGCCGTGCGTCGCGAGCCGAGGGCGCTCCAGAGCGTGTCCCACTGCGCGACGCTGTACGCCGCGGCGACGCCCGCGGTCGTGAAGCTGCCTCCGGCGTAGAGCCGGTCACCGACGGTCACGAGCGAGCGGATGATCGGGATGGCATCGTCGGCGACACCGAGTCCGACCGGACTCCAGCCGCCGCCGCGCCACTCGGCTACCGCGTTGAGCGCACCGCCTCCGTTGCCGGGCGCGGTGAACACGCCGCCGGCATACAGCGACGTGGCTGATGCGTGCAGCGCGTAGACCGCGGAGTCGAGTCCGTTGCCGAGCTCGCGCCAGGCGGTGCCGGTCCATTCGGCGACGAAGCGCGCGGGCGTCGTGCCGCTGCGGCCGAAGCGTCCGCCGGCGACGATGCGCCCGTCGAAGCGCGTGATCGCGAGGACGGCAGAGTCGAAGCCGCTGCCGAGAGGATACCAGACGTTCTCCTCGAGATCCCAGCGCGCGACGCGGTTGGCGGCGATGTCGGCGACGAGCGTGAACGCGCCGCCGACGTAGAGCGAGCCGTCGTACAGCGCGAGCGCGTGGATCGTGCCGTTGGTGCGGTTGACGTCGGTCTTGCACGCGGCCGACCACGACTGCGTCGCGATGTCCCAGCGCGCGATGTTGCCGACGGTGTCGGCATCGGCCATCAGGAACATCCCGCCGACGAACACGCTGTGACTGTCCGCCGCGATCGCGTAGACGTGCCCCGGATAGACCCACGTGTTCTCAACGCTCGCGACGCCGCCGCCGAGCGACGACCATCGCCGCCGCGCGATGTCCCAGCGCGCGATGCCGCTGGCGCTGACGCCTCCGGCGGCCTCGAACGTGCCGCCGACATACAGGTAGCCGGCGTACGTGGCGAGCGCATAGACCGGTCCGCCGACGCCGTTGCGCAGCTCGTCGCCGAGCAGCTCCCAGGAGCCAGTCGTCGTGTTGTAGGCGACGACGTTGCTGGCGATCGTCGTGCCGGCGACGCGAAAGCTGCCTCCGACGAACAGCCGGTCACCCCACGTCGCGACCGCATGGACCGGACCGCCGACACCGGGCGGACCGAAGCGTCCGTCCCAGTGCTCGTCGCCGGGGACCGACAGCAGTTGCGGATCGTCGCGCCGGAGAAACCGCGGCGCTCCGTCGGGCGCGGTCGTCATGATCCATCCCGTCGGATCGTAGCTGCCGGATGCGTTCTCCGGAAGCACGAGCGACCCGTCGTCGCCGAGGATCTCGCCGAGCGGCGCGATGAGGCCGGATGGCTTCTCGGGTCCCGATGGCTTCTCGAGCTCCGGTGACTGCTCGAGTCGTGACTGTCCGAGCGCGAGGTGCGCCGGCGTGATGAGCGCCAGGCAGAGGAGCGCGCCGAGACGCGCGAGCGTCGATAGAGGTGTGCGCGTCATCGGAGTACGACGAAGGTGTGGGTGACGACGCGTCCGCCGTGGCGGAGCACGCAGAGGTAGGCGCCGCTGGCGAGCGATCGCGCGTCGAGCTGGAGCGTTCGGGTTCCGGCATCGGCCGAGCCGTCGTGCAGGGTCGAGAGGATGCGGCCGTCGGCGGCGACGATCGACACCGTTGCGTGCCCCGCACCGGGAAGGGTGATCCGGATGTCGGCGTGATCGACGACCGGCGCGGGCGCCAGGTCGAGACGCGCAGCGGAGGCGTCGACACGTCCGGTGGAGACGTCGTCGCGCCGATCGATCGACGAGACGTTGCCCGTCAGCAGCTTGGTCCAGCGTCCGAAGTGCAGCGAGAGCTTGTCGCCGGCGCGCGTGAAGTTGCCGCCGACGAACAGTCCGGTGGGATCGAGCGCGGCGGCGAAGACGCTCGGCAGCGCGGCGTTGCCGACGCCGGAGCCGAGCGCGCTCCACTCGCCCTTGCGCACGTCCCAGTGGGCGACGTTGCTCGCGTCGACGGAGCCGGCACGCGTGAACGAGCCGCCGACATAGACGCTGCGATCGTCCGCCGCGATGGCGTAGACCGCAGGGAGCGTCGAGCCGGAGAGGCCGTCGCCGAGCGCGCGCCAGGTCTCCGCGTCGAGATCCCAGTAGCCGACGTGGGAGGCACGGGCGACGCCCGCGGTGAGGAACTCTCCGCCGACATAGACGCGACGGCCGACGACGGCAATCGCGGTGACCATGTCGTCGGGGCCGCCGGCAAGGCGCACCCATCGGTCGGTCGCGGGCTCCCAGCGGGCGATGTAGTTGGCGAGCGTTCCGCCGGCCTCGGTGAAATCCCCGCCGATGTAGAGTCCGTCGGCCGCCATCGCGAGGGCGTTGACGTCGCCGTTGACGCCTGCGCCGATGGGCGACCACGTGCCTTCGGCCGGATCCCACTGCGCGAGGTTGCGCACGGGGACGTCGCCGGCGGTCGTGAACGATCCGCCGACGTAGAGCTTGCCGCGGTCGACCGCGAGCGCGAAGACATCGCCGTCGATGCCGTTGTCGCCGAGCGGACCGAGCGGGAACCACGTGTTCGTCGCGACGTGCCAGCGCGCGATGTTGCCGACGGCGACGCCGCCGGCCTTCGTGAATCGGCCCGCGACGTAGACTTCGTTGGCGGTTGCCGCCAGCGCATAGACCACGCCGTCGGTGCCGGCGCCGAGCAGTGTCCAAGCGCCGGTGCGGCGGTTCCAGCGAGCGATCCGGCTCGAGGCCGCGTCGCCGGCGGCGATGAAGCTGCCGCCGACGTAGATGTCGTCGCCGTTGATCGCGAGCGCGCGCACGACGCCATCGACGCCGAGCTGCGGATCGCCGCCGAGGCGCGCCCACGACTGTCCGTCCCATCGCGCGATCTGGTTGGCGCGCATGCCGCCGGCGATGCTCAGGCGGCCGCCGGCGTAGACCTCGTTGCGATAGGAGCCGAGCGCGTAGACATCGTTGTCGGTGCCGTTGTTCAGCCCGATCCCGAGCGCGCTCCATCCGCCGGCGTCGTAGCGCGCGATGCGCCACGCGCCGATCTCGCCGGCGACGACGAAGCGTCCGCCGACGTAGAGCGATCCCCGATCGACAAGGATGGAATAGACGGTGTTGCAAACGCCGCGACCGGCCTCCTCACCGATCGCCGACCAAGCTTTCGACGCGATGTCCCACCGGGCGACGTAGTTGGCGACCAGCCCACCGGCGCGCGTGAACTCGCCGCCGACGTAGAGCGTCGAGCCGTCGCGCGCGAGCGCGTGCACGGCCGCGGGCGCGGCGTCGCGCGTGCGCACGCCGGAGTCCAGCGGAGCCCACGTGCGCGAGACCTCGTTCCACTGCGCGATGCGCAGCGCAGGAGCGCCGCCGGCGCGCGTGAAGTATCCGCCGACGTAGAGATCGTCGCCATTGGCGAGCAATGTCTGGACGGTATCGTTGACGCCGTCGAACGTTCCGTCGCCGAGGCGCGACCAGGCCGTGCCGTTCCAGACCGCGACGTTGCGCGCGCCGCTGCCGCCGGCGCTGTCGAAGCGCCCCGCGGCGTAGAGCCGCGAGCCGCTCGCCGCGAGCGCGCGGACGGCGCCGTTGGTGCCGGCGCCGAGCGGTGTCCATCGCGACTGCGTGAAGCTCCAGCGCGCGACGTGCGCGGCCGGAGCGCCGCCGGCGCGCGTAAACTCCCCTGCCGCGTACAGTCCGTCGCCGCTGAGCGCGAGCGCGCGCACGGCGCCGTCGAGGTCGGCTGCGCCTCCCGGTGCCAGCGCGCTCCACGCGAGCCCGTCCCAGCGCGCGATGCGGCTGACGCGCACGCCGCCGGCGACCGTGAAGTCGCCGCCGACGAAGAGCGTGTTGCCGTCGCTGGCGACCGCGTACACGTTGCCGTTGACGCCGTTGTCCGGAGCGTTGGCCAGGCCCTGCCAGTTGCCGCCGCCATACTGCGCGACGTAGTTGACGATGCGCTCGCCGGCTCCGGTGAAGTCCCCGCCGGCGAACACGCGCTCGTCCTCCACCGCGATCGCATTGACGCCGACGCCGGCGACGCCGCTCGAGAGCGCACGCCAGGTCGAGCCATCCCACAGCACGATCCGCCGGACCGGCACGTTCGTGGCGGTGCGATCGAAGAGGCCGCCGACATAGAGTCCCCGCGACCCGAGGGCGACCGCATGCACCGGCTGGTAGATCCCGAAGTTCTGGCCGGCCGCTGCCGGGTTGCCGAGGCGGGTGATGCGTCGCGACACGATGTTCATGCGCGCGACGTTCGGCGTCGGCACGTTCTGGATCCGGTTGTAGTCGCCGCCGACGTAGAGCTCCTGCCCCTGCGAGGCGAACGAGCGGACGACGCCGTTGACGCCGGAGTCGAACGGAGCCCATTGCGACAGCGAGCGATCCCACATCGCGATCGAGCGCGAGCGCAGGCCGCCGGCCGTCGTGAAGCGTCCGCCGACATAGAGCTGCGGCCCGATCTGATGCAGCGCCCAGACCGTCGCGTCGAGGCCGCCGATGCCGACGCCGAGCGCCGACCACTGGTTCGACGAGCGGCTGTAGGCGGCGATCGAATTGGCCGTGCGTCCGCCGGCGCGCGTGAAGCGTCCGCCGACGTGCACCGTGTCGCCGGAGACGACGAGCGCGCGGACGAACGCGATGTTCGCGGGCGTCTCGACGCCCGCGGCCGCCGCGTCGCCCATCGCATGCCACGTGCCCGCCGTCAGGTCGTAGCGCGCGACGTTCGCGACCGTCACGCTGCCGGCGCGCGTGAAGCTGCCGCCGACGAACAGGTCGTTCCCGTCGAGCGCGAGCGCGTAGACCGCGCCGTTGACTCCGCCGGAGAGATTCGAGAACTGGTAGTTGACGCTGTTCCAGACCGCGACGTAGCCCGCATCCTCCCCGCCCGCCTTCGTGAAGTTGCCGCCGATGTAGACGAGGCCGTCACGCACCAGCAGCGCTTCGACGACGCCGTTGACGCCAGGCAGCGCGAACGCGCTCCAGTACTCGTCGTCGGGCACGGCCGCGGCGTCGAGATGCATCGTGTCGGAGCGGACGAATCGCGGGCGGCCGGCCGAGTCGGTGGTGATGCGCCAGCCACGCGCGTCGACCGCGCCGCGGAACCCGATCTCCTCGCGGAACGTGCCGTCGGGTCGAAGCAGCTCCTCGAGCGTCGTCGCCGGCTGCTCGTCGCAGCGGATCTCCTGCGCGGCAAGCGGCATCGTCGTCGCAAGCGCGAGCAGGAGCAGTGGAAGCAGGTGAGTGCGAAGCATGGCTGTGTTCGCGAATGAAGGAATGAGATGCGTCAGCGCACGACGACCAGCGGCAGCGACTGCGTTCGGCCGGAGCTCTCGACGACGACACGATACGCGCCGGCCGGCGTCGCGCTCGCGTCCCAGAGGACGCTCGTCGCGCCCTGCGGGATCCTGTCGTCGAGCACTGTCGCGACAATCGCACCGCGCAGGTCGATGATGCGCACGGTCGTGCGGCCGTCGTCTACGGTCAACTCGAAGCGCACGACCGACGACGCGGGATTCGGGGCGCACGCAAGACGCAGGGCGACCGCGCGGTCCGGCACGAGCGGCGCGGCGTTGACCGACTCCTGTCCGAGGTGTACGCCGTCGGACGTGCCGACGACGATGCGACCGACGGGATCGATCGAGATCGAGGTGACGGGGATCGGGAGTCCGGCGCCGATGGGTCCCCAGAACCTGCCGTCGGTGCGCGAGAGAAAGATGCTGCTGTCGGTGGCGGCAAGGAGCGCGCCGCCCGCGGAGACGGCGAGCGCGTGGACGACGAGCGAGCCGAGACCGCCGTTGGCCTCGCGGAACGTCGCGCCGCCGTCGCTCGAGTGGCGGACTCCCTGTCCGCTGGTGGCGATCACGATGTCGCCGTTGGGCGCGACGACGATGTCGGTCACCGTCGACGAGCTCACGCGCGCGTCGAGCGCGCGCATGCGGTTCGCGGATGCATCGTGACGGAAGACTCCCGCCTGCTCTGTGCCGACGATGAGCGCGCCGCTGGAGTCGAACGCCATCGCGGTGACGGTCTCGATGAACTCGCTGTCGAGCCGCTCCCACGTCACGCCGAAGTCGCTCGTGCGCATGAGCGCGTTGCCGCCGGTGGCGACGACGTACGCACCGTCGGGAGCCGGCGCGCCCAGTCGCGGGAAGACACCGGCGGTGGTATCCGAGAGCACCCACGTCAGCCCGGCGTCGGTCGAGCGGAAGTAGCCGTTGTTGCCGATCGCGTAAAGAGCGCCGTCGCCGCCGCGCTCGATCTCGCGCGCGCCGTTGGGCTGTTGCAGCCAGACGCCGTCGGCGCGGCGCAGTCGGAAGCGCACGTAACTGCTCGACACGGCGAGGATCACGCTGTCGCCCACGGCCTGCACCGTCGCGATCGCGGGCCCCGGCAACCCCCTGCCCACCGACTGGAAGCTCGCACCGCGATCGGTCGAGCGCAGGAGGCCAACATCCTCGGTCACTCCCGCGACGCTGACTCCCGATGTATAGAAGTCACTCCCGGCGGCGACGAGGGCGCTCGGCACGAACGAGCCTGGCGTCGGCAACGACGCGACGCGCCACGTCGAGCCCTGATCGACGCTCGAGACGAATGTGCCGGATCCCGCGGCGGCGATCGTGCCGTCGTGCGCGACCGCCAGATGCGAGACGCCACCTCCGAGTATCGAATCGCCCGCCGTCCACGTCAGGCCGTGGTCGGTCGAGACGTGGAGCAGACGTCCGAACGCCGTGTAGAGTCGTCCGGCCGCGTCGTGGCGCACGTCGCCGATCGCGCGGTCGAGACCGGGCATCGTCGCCCACGTGTCACCGCGATCGCTCGAGCGATACGACGAGTCGTCGGCGTCGATGAAGATCGATCCGTCACGCGCGAAGCCGACGATGCGCACGCCGCGCTCGCCCGGAGTGAACAGCGTCGCCCAGCTTGCGCCGTCGTCGGTCGAGCGGAGAATCTCGGCGGGCGTCGGAAAGAACGCGCGCGTCATCGCGTAGAGCACGCCGTCCGGAGATGCCGCGATGGTCGCCATCGCGGAGTCGCCCTTCGCGCTGTAGAGCTCGACGCGCGACCAGGTGGCGCCGCGATCGCTCGAGCGCTGAAGGCGGCCTCCGCCGTCGACGAGGAAGACCGCCGTCCGCGAGGCGGCGAATGACGGCATCGAGAACGGCGCGACGAGCTCCCAGTTCGATCCCCTATCGAGCGAGCGGTAGACGCCGGCGTGACGATAGCGCGCGGCGTAGACCACGCCCGTCGAGTCGGCGCCGATCGTCTCGTAGCGGAAGCCGCCGGTCGGCCCGATCGGCTCCCACGAGAATCCCTGCGCAGCGGCCGGAGCGGCCGTGCACAACAGGAGGATCGCGATCGCCGCGAATGCGGCCGGGGTGCGTATGCCGTTCATGGGTTCGGCGTGAAGTCCGCGGGTTATCGTGTGACGACGAGTGGTATCGTGACTGCGCCTCTTGCGGAGCCGACGCGCAACAGGTACGCTCCCGGCGGCAGCGGCCGCAGGTCGATGCGCGCGCCATGGCGTCCGCTCGTCTGAGGTACGAGCTCAACGGAACGCCGCATGCCACGCATGTCGACGAGCCACACCTGCGGCGGGTCATCGGCATCGACCTCGAGGCGCGCGCTCGAACGGTCGCGCGCGACGAGCAGCCGCGCATCGAGTCCGCGCGTCGCGACCTCGATCGGCGCGTCGAGGACGTCGTCGCCGATCGTCCATCGTCCGGTGTTGCGGAAGTAATCCGCGACGTAGATGTCGCGTCCGTCGCGCGCGCTGATCAGCGGACGGAACAGGAGATCGGCGGTCGAGTCGGTCGGCAGCGCGTGGACGAAGCGTGGTTCGGCGTCGTGGTGCACGGCCATGCTCGAGCCGCCGTCACCGGAGTAGAGAATGCTGGCTCCGCGTCCGACGACGTGGAAGCGATCGCGCTCGGACCAGAAGACATCGCCGCCCTTGAGCGGAGGTCCGTCGTGCGAGCCGCGCCGCTGCGACCATTGCTCGCCGTCGACCGAGGAGAGCGCGACCCATTCGCGATGTCCGGCCGAGAAGCTCGTGACGAGCGCGCGATAGCCCAGATCGGTGAGCGTGAATCCCGCCGGGTAAACGAAGCTCTCGGGCGAGGTATAGGTCCGCCGCCAGGTGCGGCCGCCGTCTCCGGTGCTATAAAACGAGACCGTCGCATCGTCCCAGTTGCCGCTCATCGCAACACCGCTCTGCCCGCCGATCATCGCGAGGCCGTGAATCGGCATCTCGCTCGATCGCATCTGGAACGTCAGGCCGTCGTCGTCGCTGGCAGCGAGCCCGAAGCTTCCGCCGACGAACAGCACGCGTGCCTCTCCCTCGCCGACGGTCGCCGTCTGGAACACCAGCGGAACGTCGATGAGGTCGTTTCTGAAAATGGCCTGGTCGAGCATCGGAAGGCGCCCGCGCTCGGTCCATGTGCGGCCGAAGTCCGTGCTGGCGACCATCCGCGCCGTGCGCGCGCCCCTCTCGTCGACGAAGCCGCCGACGCCGATGATGTGTCCGGGCGAGCCGAGCGTGTCGAGCCAGGTCATCGCGGCGATGACCGAGAGATCGTCGGGCATCTCAGCGCCGCGTCCGACGTCGGACCACGTCGCGCCGCGATCGCTGCTGACGAGCACACTACGCTGCGACCGTGCGATCGCGACGTTGCCCCGGTGCGCGACGATCGATCGGAACGGCGCGCTCGAGTGGCTGCGCGTCCACGTGCGGCCGCCGTCGGTCGTGCGGCCGGTGAGCATGTGCGAGTCGGCGACGAACCAGCGTGCCGAATCGAGCGCGAAGAACTCGGTTCCGAAAGGATGTCCGTGATGCTGCCACGTGCGGCCGCCGTCGGTGGTCTTCGCGGTCGTGGAGATCCCGAAGGTCGGCGAGAAGAATTTCACCGAGGGCTCGTCGAACCACACGAGCGTGTCGTGCTTCTGCCAGGTCGCGCCGCCATCCTCCGATCGCCAGAGCCGGATGAAACGCGATTCGTTGAAGTAGCGGTCGTACTCGTGGTCGCCGATGAGGATGGTCGATGGCGTGAGGACCGCGGCGAGCGGGCGCGGCGCGATGACGTAGCCGACCCCGCGATCACGGTACATCGGCAGCTCGATCGAGCGGATCGTTCGCGCGGCGAGATCGAGCGTGACGAGATAGTACCAGATCGAGCTCGATCCGTCGACCGTGCCCGAGGCCGAGCTGATCGCAATGACTTCGTCGGCGCGTACGCTGACGATGCGCTGCCACGAGAGAATCGTCGACTCCATCGCCGCCGGCGACGGCATCGCGCCGAAGATCGAGCCGGTGAGAACGGAGTCTCCGGCCGGCGTCGCGGCCGCGACGTCGAGCGGCGACCAGGTCGAGCCTCCGTCGCTCGAGACGAGCAGATGTCCCGGCGCGGGCAACGGCTGCGATATCGCGACATGATGCGTGCGCGTGACGGCGGTGAAGTCGAGGAACGGAACTGACGGTCGGCTCCACGTGCGACCGAAGTCGTCCGAGGTCGCTCCGGTGCGTAGCCACGCGAAGCCGTCGGCGAGCGCGCCGGCGGGAACTATCAGCGGTTGTTCGAGCGGCAGCCATGTCTCGCCGCCGTCGGATGTGCCGACTTCATCGAGTCCGGGGTACAGTGCCCGGACGCCGTTGCTTGACGTGAAGAAAAAGAGAGTCCCGGCGCGGGTGGTTTCGGTCCGCGTCGGAAGCCCCGCTGCGCCGACGACGTCGATGTCGAGCCAGGAGCCCCCGACGTCCGGGAGCTGGGCATGGGCCATCGGGGTGACGGCGGCGAGCAGGGCGACGATGAGCAGGAGCCTCATCACGCGCTGCGATGTCGCAACGGAAGGTGTCATGGCCAAAGACCGTGCGGAGACGTGGAGAGCATGCTGCGCCGATGCCCGACCGGCGCCGATGTGGGGAGTCGCACCGACCACGCACAACGTACGAAAGCGCGGGGTAACCGAGACGCGGGAAGACGAGGGCACGGAACGACCGGGGTGCGTGACGTCGAGGGCGAATGCGCACGAAACTGCTGGGCACGAACCTGCCGACGGGCCAGCGTCGGAGGCCGCTAGTCCCTCTCCGGCCCCATCCGCCGAGCCGTGGCGGCTGCCCAATGTCCCCGTCGAGCGCCAGGGCGCGGCGAACGACGTGCCGTCGACGTGCTTGTAGCAGGCGGTGATGAGCTTCTCGTCGTGCATGCGGCGATGGATGATCGAGCGCGCCAGGCGCGGCGAGCGGACCGTGACGAGCGCCGGGCCGACGACCACGCGC